>Ga0134097_1000688_pt1 | contig 31703 bp, 26 predicted proteins | sample 8_3taG_FD_94450 | JGI IMG/M metagenome (GOLD analysis project Ga0134097, IMG submission 94450) | Switchgrass degrading microbial communities from high solid loading bioreactors in New Hampshire, USA - 8_30_10_142_A2 metaG | ecosystem: Engineered > Bioreactor > Semi-continuous > Anaerobic >... | reverse complement strand
AGTGGTGGTCGCTCGGCCACGCGAAGCGGTGCGCGCCCAATGACGCACAGGACCGCCGGGCCGTGACCATCCGCTACTCCTACCCGCGCGAGCACGATCTCTATCTCGGCACCTGGCTCGGCCGCGATGCGGGCCGGATTGAAGTCACGATCGACAGCGACGCGCCCATCGTACACGATCTGTATCTCAACGACTACAACGGCCTCGCGGCGATGAAGAAGCTCGCCAGTGCGCTGCCCGGCGGGATGCACACGGTCGAGATCCGCGCTCTATTCGACAAGCATCCAGCAAGCAACGGCTATTACTTCTACTTCGATTATCTTTGGCCACTCGAGCCGCAGGATCCGCCAGACCCTCCGAAGGTCTATACCGATGTCTCCGCGGCAATCGACTTCGACACCGACCACGGCTACAAGAAGCCGCCTGCCTGGCACGTGTGGCACCTCAAGCAGCTTGGCTTCATGGGCCAAGCCGACGTCTACATGGGCGTCTTCTGGAACAACAAGCGCCGGCGCGTTGAGGCCACCTACCCAAATTGCACTTTGACCCTGAACTCCTGGCAAGTGGACCAGCCGCTCTGGATCACGCTGGGCGACCCGCTAGGACAGCAGCCTGGCACAACGCTGTACTTCTCACCTGGTGCAGCCCTCGCCACGGAGGATATCGCCTCGCATGTGCGCGCGATGATCAATGTCACCTTTCCGGGCGTCTGGTGCACGAGCGACGGCAATTCGATTCACATCCGCTCCCGCGCGCCGAGCTATCGATTCAGCATCTCGGCCAGTCCGCAATGGAGCATCTCTCAGGGCACACCCGCACTGCATCAGGCTGGCGCCGAAGGCGACTGGGAGATGATCGACTCGATCTCGCCCGTGCTGACGCACGGGGCGCGGAACTGGATCCGTGACCTGGCGCGCGAGTTTAAGCAGGCCGGCATCCTTGCCAGCTTCGCCTTCTCCATGGAGTGCTATTTGCCGCCAGCGGCCATGCGTGCGCGGTACCTGCATTACGAGAACGGGGTAGTGTTACCTGGCGAGGAGGTGTTCCTGCCGATCCCGTCGCACCAGATGCATTTCGGCCAGCGCGTGCGGGCCTATCTCAGGCAGATGTACAAGGAATGCGCCGACGAGCTTGCCTCCGCGGGGCTTCCGATCGTGCTCCAGTTCGGCGAGACGCAGTGGTGGTATTTCGACAACATCGGCCCGGCCGAACAAGGTCTCGACCCGCAGGGCGGCATGCCTTTCTACGACGCGGAGACCATCCAGGCATTCCAGCAGCGCTTCGGCCGTCAGATCTGGCCATTCCGCCGCAACACGGATGACCCCATCGGAGACCCGGCTCACCCCTATGAGACCGCAAACTTCCTGCGCGATCGCATCTGGGAGTACTGCGCCGAGGTCATGAGCTACGTCCGGCGGTTCCATCCCTCGGCGGTGTTCGAGTGCCTCTGGCCGCTCGACGCCAATCAGGGCAAACCCGCACCTGACCCGGCATTCCGCGCGCTCAACTTCCACGTGAACCTGCCCAACGAATGGAAGACTTCCGGCTACGGTGTGAAGTACTTCCGCGCGGAGGGTTTCGATTATGACGTCTGGCAGAAGAACGCACGGCTCATGCGGCAGACGCTCGAGTTCCCACTGAAGCTCGGCCGCCCGGCGTCGGAGTGCATGTACCTGGCCGGCATCTACGGCCCGCCCGACCCGCCGATGCGCGAGGCCTACGGCATGTGGCGCAACCGCGGATTGTATTCGTTCTGCTTCTGGGCGTTCGATCAGTTCTGCCTGAACTCGCGGCCAGTACCGCTGGAAGTGCCTGCGCAGGCCGCCGCGACGCTTGTCTCCTATCGCCGGCCGCGCGCCGCGCGCTCGCCCGAAGCGCCTGTCGCTGTTGCCTATGCACCTGAGCCGAGCAGCCGGCTGAACACATTCCGATTGAACGCGAGGAGGTTGAACGGATGAGTAACTATCCGAACGCGATCGACGACGCATCGAGTCTCTACTCGCCCGCCGATGCCTTCTCCGCAAAGCCGCTCGAAACGATCACTACGATGCCGGTCTACGCCGGCGACACGACTATCGGCGTCGAGTCCACCGGTGTGGGCTTCCCCGACGAGTACGGGATTCTTTCGATCGACGACGAACTGATCGTCTACACGGGCAAGACGGCCACGCAGTTCACCGGCTGCCAGCGCGGCGCGTTCGGCACCGTTGCGGCGCAACACACCTCCGGCGCCACCGTGCGGGCCAACATGGTCTCGGCCTACATCAAGGCTCTTCAGGAGGCCGTCGTCGCCATCGAACAGGAACTTGGGGTCGCATCGAGCCGCAACTACGTCCGTAAAGACGGCGCGGTGACAATCACGGGCGCGAAGACCTTCGTCGACGGCGCAGAATTCGGCTCCGGCAACAAGGCCGCAACGGGCCTGGTGCGCCTGCCGAACAACGGCGCGCTGAAATGGCGCAAGGCCGACGGCTCAGGTGATCTGGGCCTGGCGCTGAACGCCAACGACCACCTCGTCGTAGACGCCATCATCGACTTCGCGCCCGGGCAGACCTTCGGCGCGTTCTCATACCCGGATGCGGGCTATGGCAACAAGGGCATCGTACAGATTGATGCCGCCGGAGGCCTAGCCATCGAGTCGGGTGTGCTCTCGATGGCTGCGTCCGGCGCAGCGCCAGGCACGTATCCGAAGGTCACAGTGGACGCCAGGGGGCGCGTGACCGCCGGGGCAAATCTCGCGGCTGGCGACCTGCCGGGCCACACGCACACCGCCGGCGATATCGTCAGCGGCGAGTTCCCGCACAAGGTCCAGAAGGACGGCGCCGACGTTGGCACGCGCCGTGCGCTCAACCTCGTCCAAGGCACGCGCGTCTCACTTGCTGCCGCCGACGATCCCGCCAACGACCGCGTGAGCGTGACCATCAGCGCGAGTCCTCCGGAAGCCGGCGAAATCACCAACGCCCTCGCCTACATCCCGGCCAACCGCGCGGGCGAGCACTTCACCGGGCCGATCGACTGCGGTCCCCATCAGACCGTCGGAGGCCCGCTCGAGAACATGGCGAAGCACTCCGAAGACTTCGCCGCGACCGTCTGGGACAAGAATGGCGGCTCCTGCTCAGTCACGTCGAATGCTGTCATCGCCCCGGACGGCAATCAGACCGCAGACGTGATCACCGCCATCAGTGAGACGCCGGTAATCCAGCAGCAGGTCGCGGGCCTCGCCGACGGCGGCACCTATACCTTCTACGTCTGGGCGCGCGTCCCCTCCGGCAACCGCAAGGTGTCCATCGCCATCGTCGACAATGCATACGCGGCCTACTTGGCCGGACCCACGCAGGTGACGCTGACGACCTCGTGGCAGCGCTTCAAGATCACTGGCACGCTGGCGACCGGCCAGACTGGCCTGTGGATCGTCATCCGCCAGTACGCCGCCAACGGCGACGACTGGACCACCGGCGACATCCACCTTTGGGGCGCCTGTCTCCAGCAGGGCAGCGACCCACAGAAGGCCTACGCCCGCACCTGGGCCTCCCAAACGCCGCACATCGCCTCCGGCCTCGCCGCCGGCCCCGCCGTCATCGCCGCGCCGGACTCCTCCGCCTCACCCCTCAAGATCCACGGCCCCGCCTCCAACCTTGCCGACAGCACCCTCCTCGAGCTCACCGCCAACGGCGAACTCATCCTCGCTGGCGGCTCCGGCAACGGCTACCGTCTCGCAGAACTGGGCGCCGCAAACAATCCTTCCGGCTGGGCCGGCGTAATCAAAGTGAAGACCCCCGCCGGGACCACCCTCGGCTACATATTGCTGTACACCAATCCGTAACTGCCCAAAACGAAGAGCGGGGAAATGCCACGTTTCTGTCGCGTTCCGGCGAGGCTCCAGTGCTTCTGTGCGCTTCTCCGCCTTCCTTTGGCGTTAGTACTACTGGGTCATAAATAGAACATTTCATGCTATGCTTGTTTTGTGACTGCCGCCCGTTCCGGGCCAGGCTCTCAACAGACGCGCCTCACGGATTACCTCAACCGCCTGGGCCAAGCCGTGGGGCACAAGGACCGGCATCAGCCGCTGAAGGACTACTGCACCGGCCTGCTGCTCGACGTCGAGCGCAAGAGCATCGAGCCCATGGCCGCACGCCTGCATCCGGGCCGCGTGCAGGCGGCCCGGCAGTCGATGCATCACTTGGCTGCCAAGGCCCCCTGGTCGAGCGACGCTCTGCTGGCTGAAGTGCGTCGCTACGTGCTGCCCAGGGTGCAAAGGCAGGGGCCGGTGGCAGCATGGATCGTCGACGACACTGGGATTCCGAAGAAGGGCAAGCACTCGGTGGGCGTGGCCCGGCAGTATTGCGGCCACTTGGGCAAGCAGGACAATTGCCAAGTCAGTGTGAGTCTGAGCGTGGCCACCTGGGAGGCGAGCCTGCCGGTGGTCTGGCGGCTGTATCTGCCGCGCGAATTGGGCCGAGGACCGCGCCCGGCGTCGCAAGGCCGGCGTGCCCGACGAGGTCGAGTTCCAGACCAAGCCGGAGATCGCGCTCGCGATGATCGGGCAGGCGCTGAAGGATGGGGTCCCGCCCGGCGCGGTGCTCGCCGATGCGGCCGATGGCAGCGACACGCGGGTCCGGGAGGCGCTGGAGGAGCTTGGGTTGCGCTATGTGGTGGGCGTTCAGGGCAGCACGAGCCTGTGGCGGCCGGGTGAGGCGCCGCTGGAGGCCAAGCCCTGGAGCGGGCGCGGACGGCCCACCAAGCTGCTGCGGCGCAGCCAGGATCACCGGCCGCTGACGGCGCGCGAGTTGGTGATGGAGCTGGGCGAGAAGCAGCTGAAGCGCGTCAGGTGGCGCGAGGGCGCCAGCAAGCCGCTCGGCTCGCGGTTTGTGGCCGTGCGGGTGCGGCCGGTGCACCGGGACTACTGGCGCTCGAAGCCGCACGGCGAGCTGTGGCTGCTGGCCGAGTGGCCGCGCGGAGCACAAGAGCCGGCGAAGTTCTGGCTGGCGAATCTGCCCGAGGAGACGCCGCTCGAAGAGCTGGTGCGGCTGGCCAAGCACCGCTAAATTGTCGAGCGCGACTATGTGGAGCCGAAACAGGAACTGGGGCTGTGGCATGCCCCAATAGCATTAGATCGGCCACTCTTACATTCAGTTACGCCGGAAGATTTTGGGACTGTCGCGGCAAAGTGAGAATGTCAGGGTAGAGCAAAGTAAGAATGTCAGGTTGACAGGTTGACGCTGGGGAGGTAGCAGAAAACGGAGGTCTGCTGATGACCCAAGCCGACCGGGACCGCCTGGTGGCATTGAAGAAAGCGGCTCAGGGGCTGATAACCCGCAAGCAGGCTGCGCAAGAGTTGAAGGTGAGCGAACGGCAGGTATACAGGCTGCTGGCAGCGCTCAAAGAGCGTAAGGACAAGGCCGTGATCCATGGCTTGCGTGGGCGGGCGTCGAATCGCCGGGTCGGGGCTGATGTGGAGCAGCAAGCGATGACGATGCTGAGCGATCCCAAGTTCGGCGGCTTCGGGCCGACACTGGCGGCGCAAGTTCTGGCCAACAAGCACGGCATTGAGGTGAGCAAAGAGACGATGCGAACGTGGATGACGCGCGCTGGGTTGTGGCGTCCCAAGGCACAGCGAGTGCGCCAAGTGCACGTTTGGCGTGAGCGGCGCGAGCGATTTGGGGAGCTGGTTCAGTGGGACACGTCCGAGCACGACTGGCTGGAAGGACGGGGCGAATTGCGGTACCTGATCACGTTGATCGACGACGCAACCAGCCGCGTGTTTGCGCGGTTCGTACGCCACGATTCGACGGAGGAAAACATGGCGGTGCTGGAGCAATACCTACACCGCTATGGTCGACCGCTCGAGTTCTATACGGACAAGTCGAGCATCTTCCACACCACGCCGAAGAAGAATCATCCGGCGCGCGAGGAGCCACTGCCGCCTACCCAGATCGGCCGAACGCTACGGGAACTAAACATCGGCTGCATTGCTGCGCATTCGCCACAAGCCAAAGGCCGCGTGGAGCGAAGCTTTCAAACGGCGCAGGACCGGCTGGTCAAGCTAATGCGAGTAGAAGGAATCACGACCTTGGAGCAAGCCAACGAGTTTCTGGAGCGGGAGTACTTGCCCGACTGGCATGCCCGTTTTGCGGAAGTTCCAGCCTGTAGCGACGACGCGCACCGACCGCTTGCCATGCATCACGATCTACACGCGATTCTCAGCCGCAGCGAGCAGCGAAAGGTCACCAATGACTATACATTCCGTCTGAACGGGCGAAGCTGGCAAAGCGACCCATTGCAGGTGCGGCCTCGCTTGCGCGGAGCGTTCATCACAGTCGAGCAGCGGCGCGACGGAACCATAGCAGCTCGATTTGAGGGGACTTACCTGGCCGTACGTGAGTGCGAACCCACGCCGGCGTCAACTCCGGTCAAAGAGGAGGGTACATCGAAGCCGGCTCAGGCTGTTTCGCGAAAGGCTCCAAACGCTGGCGGCAAGAGCAAATGGATGAAGAACTTCTGGAAGTCCAAGTCGCCGACGTTAGACCAGGCGATCCACATCGCTAACGCCACCAGCTAAAAAAGGAAAAGCCGGGCAAACTGCGCCCGGCTCATCTTCGCGTTTAAAGCCCACAAGCCGAAGCTCAAGAGCTTCACCAGCATGATCGCACACAAAGCAAAACCCGGGAACACAGTCCCGGGTTCTGCAACCGATCACGCCGGAGCCAGCCCCGTCGCTTCGGCTTTGGGCATCCGGACGGGCGCGACCCCTCCCGGACGACCCAAACTAACACGCTCCCTCCGGCGTCGGGCCAAAAAGCTGACCTTTCTACTTTGCCCCGGGGCATGACGTATCTAAATTGCCTTGACACGGAAGATTTTGGGACTTGACAGACCCACCCAACCCATGCTAGGAAAGGCTAAGCAGTAAATGAGGGTTGATGCGGTTCGCTTACGAACAGTCAGCCAGCTATAGTCGCAAATCATCGCTGCCCTTCGGTTTGCGATTCCCCGCGACTTTGCTCTGCCTTCTCTCCTTACCGATGGCTGTCCGCGCCGTCGTCGCCGCTGCCCGCAGTTCAAACCGGCGGCACTCGCAGCGCGGCTTTCGGCACTTCTCCTGCGGCCTGTTATCCATACAGACACGTTGTGGCCTCCCATTATCTCTAAAGAAAGGAGATTTCTCGACAAATGGCGCTGAAGCAACACGGTACTTCTGTGCTAGGAGCCTCCATAGCTGCATTGGCATTCGCACTGAGCTTGCCCACGGACAGTGTGTTCGCCGACGGATGCACGAGCAAGTCCTGCACGTATTACGTTAGTGGTACCCCATCCTCTGGGAGTTGTGCCTCTTCCGGAAGCAATTGCGACCGCTGTTCCAATGGCTTAGACTACGGGGAGTTGCGGGACATATACTGGAAGCTCTGGCAGTAATTGCGCCTGCACTAAAGACAACAACAGTCAACAGCAGTCGGCTTGTGATTTGTAGCGAACTGCTCCAGACTGCCGACCTTCACTCGATCCCTCGCGACACTCACAAAATTGAGCGAGCGGTCAAGGGTTAGGTGCGAGTGTTGGAGAGGGTTGATGGTTGGTTGCCATCGGAGGGCCCCTTTGGCGAGTTGGCTCCCTGCTATTGCAATCGTTCTGCTGTCCGCGAACTCTTTGTACCTCGGTATAAGGGTTTCTGACGAGATATCGATTTGCAAGGCGCGCCGCGATAGATTTGCATACTTGCCACGCGACAGCAGCCTGAACGGTATCGCGTCAGACGGGAAGGTGATCTCGCCTGCGGTGGCTGCTAACGGTCGTCTCGAAGGCGAAGGTTTCCTCTTGCTTTTCGTCATCGATGTAGGAAAAGGCACTGAGGAGATCGAGTATTGGAATAAGGTTATCGAGACGGTTGCCGCAGCGCGTCCTCAAGGAGGCCGACCAATTTATTACTGGGGAATTTGTAACGCCGGAAACGCGTGCAATCAGTATCAGCGGCTTGCAAATTTCACGATCGTTGCGTTCCTCGATCTCTATCAAATGCACGTCGTCGCCAACACGATCCAGGCCCATGGAGCGCTGCTGTACGACCGGGCAATGATCCTGCGGTCCCACATCCCGTCCTCAAACGAACCGTCACTGCAAGCTAGCCTCATAGTGAAGCACCTGAGAGGATGATGTATGCGGATAAACTGGAGGCATTTCAATGAGTGCCTGATTGTTGCTCTCATTGTAGTCAACGTATTTGAATTGGAGCTGTTCTACTGGGTACGAGGCAAAACAGGGCTTTACCAACCCACTTCCACATTCCCTTCCTTAGCCGGCTTTGGGTCAAACCCTCAGCGCTATATTCCTGCCGTTACCCCCTGCGTTTTGCTTCGCGTATCCTCTGACTCGTGCAACTATTGCCGGGTCGACCAGCCTTTTTATCGTCGCCTTGCCGAGCAAGTGCGTCGCGCTGGATGCGAATCGGTTATTGTTTCTCCTAGAAGTGGACCACTGAATTTCCAAGGCGATGCTTGGGGTACCATCCATCTTCGGTTTGTCGACTACCGCCTTGGGCGTATCCTAGTCCCATTTGTTACCCCTCAGACCATTCTCCTGGACGGAGATGGACGTATTCGATGGTATCGGGAGGGGACTATGGACCAGAAGGCTCTGGCCAAGGCGCTTCGCGAATTGGCAAGACTTCATTCGGATCGAGGTGCAAAAACGGGCTGAGCTCGGGGTGCCATGGTGTCGTGGCAGGTGTTGTTTGGAAAAAGATTTGCAAGTACGGTGTCCCTAGTGTAGCAAGGAGACGGATTGTGCCGGAGGGAGGCCAGATTGAACCCCCGAAGAAGAAGTCTCATCCTTGTTGCTGTGGCAACAGCCGTCGTTTGCTTGGCTTCGTGGCTCGTGATCAGCCATAGCCTGCGAGGTGGGCGGTGCAGAAGCGTGCCATGTACATACTTTGACGACAGAGGTCGGCCGCTTCCAGGAACATGTGGGGAAAAGGAAGGCGACAAGACCCACTGTTACTGTATCTCCAACGAAGATAAGAGTCGGAGCCAGGAACAGTCCGTCTGCGTCGCTAACCGATAGTGTCTTCTAGATTAGGTTCTGCTCTATGCAAAGCACCACTATTTGTTAGCCAAATCAGAAAGGAGTGATTCTCACGTGAAGGGTCGACGAGGTTTCGCGCTGATGGCATTGGGCCTTGCTGCCCTTCTCCTGACAAGTCGCACACCAGCAGCCGAGGTGAATGAGCCCGAATTCGAAGTGGTCTCCATCCGACCAGTGCCGCCCAACGCCCCGAATATTCTTCGGTCAGCCGACTTTACGCCGATTCTACCAGGCGGTCGCTTCAGCGACCCGAGAACAACCCTTTTCTTCATGATCGCGATCGCTTATGATGTGAACAACCCGTCAAGGCACTTACTTGGGTTGCCAAAGTGGGCTCATGAGAAGGCATACGCGGTATCAGCGCAGCCCGCCGACGGTTTTCCGGATCTTCCTCCGGAAGAGAACAAGAGGGCGGTCAAGGCCATGTTGCGCAGAATGTTGGCGAAGCACTTCCAGCTCAAAATCCAGAAGGAAACATGGGTAGGCCCCATTTACCGCCTCGTAGTTGACAAAGGGGGCTTGAAGATTTCGGAGGTCAAGCCTGCCCATCCGCCGGTGATGCCGGGACGAGTGAACATAGCCGTTGGCGACCAGTCAGGCCGGATCATTGGCCGACAGGTGACGATGGAGGGGCTAGCGACGGCCCTGTCTCTTTTTTTTGACGCTCCGGTAAGAGATGAAACCGGCCTTAAAGGGTATTACGACCTGGACGCCGCCTGGAAAAGTCCGGACCCGGATGCGGCGTCCTCGGGCGGCCTCGGTGCGGAGGGTCTAGCCATGCTCATCTCCAATTTGCGAAGCCAGTTCGGACTCCGCCTGACGCGAGCGAAGGGTCCTGCCGACTACTGGGTAGTCCAACATGTGGCACTGCCTACCCAAAATAACTGGTCGCGCGGTGGAGATCGCCGCCTTCGAGCGGTGCTGCACCAGCCAATTTGCCGCAATTCGAGCCTATTTGTGCGATGAGCCGAAGACAGCACAGTCGTCTTGGAGTGTTTCTTGCCTGCCTCGGCATATTTGGCGCCTGCTCCGCGGCGGAGACGGCGGACATCCGCGGGCGTATTACGTTCGGCGGTATTCCCGTTCCTGGCGTCACTGTTACTGCCAGCCAAGGAAGTGCAGTACAGTCCGTCATCACGGATTCCGCGGGTTTCTTCCAGTTTTCCAACCTGAGCGAGGGAGTCTGGATAGTGGAAACACACATGCAACTGCTTGCTTCCCAGCGTCGCGAGATCGTACTTCCGACATCCGGCTCGGTTGAGTTCGAATTGCCCCTTGCCCCCTCACTCCCAGAGGCAACCGCGTCCGGACGGGGCACAGTCCCCCCCAACTTCGAACTGGTTGAGGTGCGCGCCGTCAAGCCGGCAAAATCCGTCGACAGGCCCCCGGACCCACCACCGAATCAGGTGGCCCCCTCCCAATCCGAATCGGAGGAGATTGCAGCGCGTGGCGCCAGTATCTTTCTGATTTCTGGCAGCCAGAACAACGGCGCTGCTACGCCCTTTGCACTGACGCCGTCGTTCGGCAACAACCGTCCCAAGCCGCGATCTCCCTACAACGGCAATCTGGGCATCCTCCTGAACCATGCGTCATTTGATGCCCGCCCCTATTCACTAACCGGGCAGAATACTCCAAAACCGGATTACAGCCGGGTGCAGAGTCTGTTCTCGTTCGGCGGACCACTCCGAATTCCCGGCATTCCTCAGACGCGCAACCTCGGCTGGTTCACTGTCCAGTATCAACGCTATCGAAACCGCGTCGCTGAGACCTTCACCGCATTGATGCCAACGCTCGAGCAACGGACTTCGGTCCCGGACGATCGCATGAGCTCGCAGGCCAGGGCACTGCTTGCGCTATATCCCTTGCCGAACTTCGACGGCGGGTCTGGATACAACTACCAGGTGGCTGCTGTATCCGGTGAGCATCGAGACGACTTCCAGGCCAGTTTCAACCAAGTAGTAAACCGGAACACGTTCCAGGTCAACCTGAGCGCGCAAAGCCGCCGTGACAGCAAGCCAGACCAATTCGGTTTCCTGAACACGAGCCGCGGCCTCGGACTAACTTCCAGCTTGGGTTATCGCCGTCTGTTTCGCTCGCCAAAGTTTTTTACCGCTCGTCTGGAATTCAGCCGCCTCTCGGATCGCGTGACGCCATTCTTTTCGAATCGAATCAATTTCTCCGCGGTCGCAGGCATACAGGGCAACAACCAGGACCCTGAGAACTGGGGACCGCCGAACTTGCAATTTGCCAGTGGCATCGCTGGCCTCACACTTCCACAAGCGGCCTTCAACCGGTATCAGAGCTTCAAGGTACCCCTGGAATATGGTCTGGTTCGCGGCCGTCACGACATCGCCCTCGGATTTGCCTTTCAAGGACAGCATTGGAATCTTTTGTCACAGGAAGATGCACGTGGCACTTTTAGCTTTACGGGGGATCGTGACTTTCAAGCGTTTCTTCTGGGTCTTCCCGCGGTGAGCTCGATTGCCTTTGGCAATGCTGATAAATATCTGCGGAACTCCGTCTACGAGTTATTTATCCAAGACAAGTGGCGTGCCAGCTCCACTTTTACGGTTAACGTCGGGGTACGGTGGGACTATTCGTCGCCAGTACGGGAAAAATACGGCCGCCTAGTAAATCTGGCAATTTCTCCCGGTTTTTCGTCTGCCGTGCCCGTGATCCAAAGGGACGACACGGGAGGTGATTGGTTCCCGCGGCCGGATCGCAACAATATCGCCCCGCGCATCGGCTTGGCTTGGCGCCCATTCGCTGCGGCGGCCATGGTTTTCCGGGGAGGCTATGGCATCTATTACGACTCTGGCGTCTACCAGCCCGTCGCTTTACGAATGGCGCAACAGGCGCCATTGTCCACCAGTCTGCGCGTCGCGAGTACGCCTGAAACGCCCCTCACGCTGGCGAACGGCTTTCCGCGACCGCCCTCCATCACCCAGGCGACAACGTTCGGCGTGACTCCTAACTTCCGGGTTGGCTACGCGCAGGTATGGCAGTTCACATTACAGACAGATCTTCCTGCCGCCATGCAACTGGCAGTGAGTTATCAAGGAATCAAAGGTACGCGGGCGCAGCAGCAATTCCTGCCGAACACTTTTCCGGACACCTTCCTCGAACCGGCAGGATTTACTTACCTGGTCTCTGACGGCAATTCCATTCGCCATGCAGGTCAAGTGCGACTTCGCCGCCGGCTCTCAAACGGGTTTGCCGCAACGATGCAGTACACGTACGCCAAATCGATCGATAATGCCTCGCTGGGCGGGCGCAACGAGGCCGGACCTTTGATCGCACAGAATTGGCTGGATTTCAAGGCCGAACGCGCCCGCTCGAATTTCGACGAGCGTCATGTGCTGGACGCAACCCTGGAGTACAGCATCTGGGCCCGCAATCCGCTTCTTCGCAATTGGACATTCACGTCTCAATTTGTCGCGGGCAGCGGATCGCCGCTCACTCCAATCTATTTTGTAAACCTGCCGGGTACGGGCGTTGTGGGGAGCATACGGCCAGACTACACTGGCGCTCCCTTATATGACACTCCTCCGGGTCTATACGTGAATCCGGCAGCTTTCGCCCCGGCTCCTCCTGGCCGATGGGGTAACGCCGGCCGCAACATCATCAACGGTCCAGCGAGGATTGGGGTGAACACGTCGGCTGGCCGCACGTTCGGCGGCTGGGACCGTCTCAGCCTCGATGTTCGCCTGGAGGCGGTCAATGTGCTGAACAACGTCGTGTATACGCGCTGGAACACAATCATTGGCAATAGTCAGTTCGGTTTACCCAATGCGGTAAACCCGATGCGGACCGTGCGGGTGGTCCTGCGCGCCCGGTTTTGACCATTTGCTATGCGGCCTTGGTTACTCTTGCTCTTCGCGCCGGCCCTCCTCTCCGCCCAAGTCGCGCCAAACACACAAACCGGCCAAAATGCCGATTTTCGCATCACGACGCAGTTAGTCACCGAAGTCGTAATCGTGAAGGACAGGCGCGGCAACTTCATCGAAGGTCTGACCGCTGACGACTTTGTGGTGACAGAAAACGGAGTTCCTCAACAGATCCGCTTTTTTGAATTTCAGAAACTCGCAGAGCCGGCGCCTTTGCCGCCCATATCGGTGGATCAGCCAACGGCTTCCAACGTCCACCGGGCGCGCCCTTCTATCCGTTCCATCCGCCCCGACGATGCCCTCTACCGCAACCGGCGGCTTCTGGCTTTTTACTTCGATCTCGCCACTTTAGCAATACCAGATCAACTGCAGGCTCTTGATGCCGCTGCCCGGTTCGTGCAGACGCGCATGTCCTCCCAGGACTTGGTCGCCATCCTCGCGTTTACTCGCGGCAGTGTTCAAGTGTTACTCGATTTCACCGCCGACCGCCAGGTTCTGCTTCAGGCATTAGAAACTCTTAGACGATCCAATGAATACAGTGAAGGCTTCGGCGGGCTGGGCGCCGAAAAGCCAGGTCCGGGCGCTTCCTTCGGCCAAAACAGCCCGGAGTTCAATATCTTTTTCAATGACCGCCAACTTTCTGCCCTGCAAACAGCAGCGAATCTTCTTGGCAGCGTCAATGCGATGAAGGTCCTGGTTTACTTCACGACGGGACTTCGGCTGGAGGGCGTGAACAACTTAGCACAGCTTCGCGCGACCATCAATGCGGCAGTCCGTGCGGGGGTTTCGCTTTGGCCTATAGACGCGCGCGGACTTGACGCAGAGCCGCCGCTTGGGGATGCCCGGAGCGGTTCTGTGAGCGGACTTGCCTTGTATACGGGAGCAGCTCTGGAGCGTGCGGTCGAGAACCGGGAGCGCCGGCAGAACACATTATGGACCCTGGCCGCCGAAACGGGGGGCCGGGCGCTGCTGGATTCCAACGACCTGTTGTCAGAAATCGTGCAAGCGCAACAATCCATGAGCAGCCACTATATCCTGGGCTATTACACCACCAACGATCAGCGTGATGGCAAGCTTCGCAAAGTGAGTATCGCGCTGCCAAAATATCCTGGGGCAAAGCTCGAGTACCGCAAAAGCTACTACGCACCGAAAGAATTCAGCGCGTTTGACGCTGCCGACAGGGAGCACCAGCTGGAAGAAGCGTTCATGTTGGAGGATCCGATTACGGACCTAAAATTGGCGTTGGGAATCGCATATTTTCAGATCAATAACGCAGAATATTTTGTCAACCTTTCGGTAACCATTCCGGGCCACGAATTGATGACGGGCAAAGCACAAAGCCAGGAGCGCACACGCATCGAGTTTATCGGCGAAATCAAAAGTGACTACGGAGAAACGGTGTCGAACGTACGGGACAGCGTCGATATCAAACTTGGTGCGAACTCCGCGATTGAGTTGTCGCGGCGCATCGTTCAGTACGACACCGGATTTACCCTTTTTCCTGGCCGATATCACATCAAGTTTCTTGCCCGCGACAATGAAACCGGGCGAATCGGTACGTATCACATGCCGTTTGTGATTCTCAATCTCAACAAAGAGGTGAGCCAACTTCCGATCAGCTCCGTGGTGCTCGGCAGCCAGCGCGTCGACCTGCGCGAATCGATCCGTGCGACGCTGAAGCAAAAAGATCAGCGCCTTGAGGCTGGCAATCCGCTCGTGGAAAACGGGCTGAAGCTCCTCCCTTCCCTGACCAAAGTGTTCCGCAAGAAGGAGGAGCTGTTCTTGTACCTTCAGGTGTATCAAAGCGAGAAGCCCCTGGCGTATGTGACGTTCTACCGCGATAAAGCCCTGGCCTTCGAAACAGCTCCGGTTGGGCCAGCCTATTCTTTACGGGAACCGCTGCGCGGCCACGTCCTGCGCTTCCGCATTCCTTTGAAACAGTTCGACCCTGGCGAATATGTTTGCCAAGTGAACATCGTGGACCCGGCTCGCGGGCGGGCGCGATTCTGGCAATCGCCCGTGGTAATTACTCCCTAGAGAATGGATGGAGCCCTCTACACGCATGAGGTCCCAAAGTTAACGTGTAGCAAGAATTAATGTCTTATAACTGTAGTAGGTAGAAAATATTAGCTGTTGCGCAGAATAACGCATTACTACGCGTGTTTGAATGCTGGGGAACCGAGACCGTGCCTCGCACTTTTCTTTCGGACTGAACGTGAAACGTGAGTGAAGCAGCATGCGTGACGTGCAAGTTAGGCAAGAGACAGAGGTTTCTGGCAGTGAACTAAGTGCTGCGTGCCTGGTGCCTTTAGGACATGTGCCATCGACTCTGAACCGTTTCGGCTGGCTAAGGCCATTTGGCAATTCAACCCTGCTTACCCGATGCCTGGAGGGCTTGAAAGGAAGATCGCCTTGGCCGGTCGCCGCGCTAGTGACCCCCCCCTGTAATATGAAAATCTCGAGCACCTTAGCGCAGCTTCAAGTCAAGGAGTTGCAATCGCGCGGCGGAGCTTGGCTGCGCTCAATCGGGTTCGTCAGTTTAAACAACGGCCTGAACCGTGTTGTTCTGGCTCACGGATTAGTGGGATTGGATCTGTTGCCGGAATCCGTCATCAAGAAACTAATAACATTGCATGGCGAGCTACGCTCCGATGTTACGTTTTGTGGTGACTTACCCGCTCCGCTATACTTGGGAATCTGTGAGGAGAGGGCCCTCGAGTTTTTCGCCAGTTTGCCGGAGGGCGTAGCAGCAAATGGAGATCCCAGATCTGTATTCGCGAATTTGGCGAGCATTGCAGGGACATTAGAAGAAACAAACCAACTCATAGTTCGACGACTGGAGTTGCTGCACGGTTTCGGTCTCAATCGGGGCTGCATTCCACGGTGCATTCCGATGGAAAGCGAGGTTGATGTCGAGCGAATTCAGACTGCCCTTGCTCTGTCCGATGCACAGGGGACTGGTGATGCTCTGCGAACCTTCCGAGACTTGTTGATGCGAGATTGGGCAGCAGAAAGTCGCCAGGTCATTTGGCCGACAGCGACACGGACGAGTGGCAAACGCGTCGTGCTTTTCGCATCAAATCCGAGTGCATTTTCCGGCAGTGAACAGGCGCTCATCTCGACCGTTCAATCCCTCCGCGGTGGCGATATCGACCTCCATTGCCTGATTGGAGAAGAAGGCCTGTTCACAGAACGATTGAAGATGGCTGGCGCCAAAGTGCACTGCCCGAATAGAGACTTCGCGGCCCCGACTCTTCCAAATTTCCTGCTCTCCAGAGCCGTATTCGACGCCGTCCGCCCTGAGATTCTTCACTGCAATGCTTACGTCGGAACTCCCTTGCTAGCACAGGCGAGGGCGGGCGGAGTCCCCATTTTACAATGGGTTAGACTGGCGCGCTTCGATGGGATACTCGACCACCTGATCGCAGCAGACATCATCACAGCAGTTTCTGGCTTCGTCCGTGAGCGACTGAAGGAGGAGATGATCGATCCTGGGAAAATTAGGGTGCTTTACGACGGCATTGATACGGAATACTTCAGTCCTGTGGAGTCTAAAAGGAAGCTCCGCATGCGCGAAAAGTTGCAATTGCGAGCCGACGAGTTCACCATACTCTGCGTAGCACGATTTGTGCCTTACAAGCGGCACGACCTTCTGATTCACGGCTTTGCTAGGGCAAGAGCTCAGCGCTTAAGTCTTCGTCTTTTACTCGCTGGAGACGGAGATGGTCAGAGTACGATGTCCGAAGTGCAAGCGCTAGTGTCACGCCTAGGTGTTGAGGATGCAGTGTCCTTTACAGGATTTGTGTCCGATGTGCGCACACTTATTGCTGCTGCGGATGCAGTAGCCCTATGTTCTGAAGACGAGCCGCTTGGATGTTCCGTACTTGAGGCAATGGCGATGGCCAAGCCGATCATTGCGTCGCAGTCCGGCGGCTTCCCTGAGATGATTACGGACAATCACGACGGATTGCTGTTCAAGGCCGGCGATGCCGAGGCGTTGGCGCAGCGCATACTTATGGTCGCGGCATCGGCCGTATTGTGCAACCGGCTGGGGAGCAACGCCCGGAAGACTGTCCAAGAGAGGTTTTCGCTCTTCGCGCACGCGTCAGCTCTCCGCAGAATCTACGAAGAGGTCCTTGGGAGGAAGAGAGACGCTCAAAGGCGGCAAGGCGCTTGATCGTCATTCAGACGGAACGCGAGCGCGCGGCCGTCAGGGCTCTCGAAGTCGGTGAAGGCGACCGCCTCGCCGTCGCCGCCGCTCGCTTCCAATCCATAACTTGTATTTGGCGGGAGGTCACCGGACACCCACGCCGAAGTCTGGTGGGGTGTTTCGGTAGCCAGTTTGGCGGCAGTCGCCTGCCGCATACGGTCGGGTCCATCCAAGAACGCCTGGTGGGGCGTTCTTCCTTTGGTGCGGTAGCCCTGGTGGGGCCGCTGGGTATTGTACAGCTCCAGCCAGCGGTCGAGATCAGCCTGGAGTTCAGCGACGCTGCCGTAGAGTTTCTGGCGGAAGGCGACGCTGAAGAACTCCTCTTTGACGGTGCGGTGGAAGCGTTCGCAGAAGCCGTTGGTTTCCGGGCAGCAGACGCCGGTGCGGCGATGGCCGATCTGGTTGATGGCCAGGTAGAGTTCGTAGGCGTGGTGGAGTTCCCGGCCGCAGTACTCGCGGCCATTGTCGGTGAGCGCATGCTGCACGGCCAGGCCATGTTCGTCATAGAAGGGCAGCACGCGGTCGTTGAGTAGACCGGCGGCGGTGATGGGCGTTTTGGAGAGATAGAGCTTGCCCCAGGCGTGGGAGCAGAAGGCGTCCACAACGGATTGCATGTAGATCTCGCCAGCGCCCTTGAGTGTGTCGACGAAGTAGGTGTCCTGGCAGAGCAGATAGCCCGGATGTGAGGACTCGATGTGCTCTTCGGGTCCTGCGTGCGGCCGCGGTGAAGGCGCAACAGGCGGATCTGCCTTTCGGTGAGCACGGGCCACCCTGCTCCAGGCTGCGGCGTTCCAGCCACAGGAGACGGTCGGAGCGGTGGAGCAGGCCGTGGCGCTGCCAAACGGCACGAACGGTGGAGGGGGCGATGCCGAACCCGGCGAGTTTCAACTGGCCGCTGAGGCGGATGTAGCTGTAGGTGGGGTAGCGGGCCGACATGTCGAGGATCTGTTGCTCGACCTCGGGCGGGTCTGGTTGGGCATGCGCGGGCGGCGTTTGGGCTGCGGGGCGAGCCCCTCCCGGCCGAACTTCTTGAAGGCTTCCTTGATCTCGTAGAAATGGCTGCGGCTGATGCCGGCGCGCTTGCAGGGGAGCTTGACGTTGTCCAGTTCCTCGGCCAGTTGCAGCAGGCCAAGGCGGGCTTTGATAAGTTGTTCTCGGGTGCTCATGCGGGTTCTCCTGTGACGTTTTGTCTTGGAAACCAAAACGCTATCACCAGGACCGCGTGGGCGCCCGAGTTGTGGGGGCCGCTGTCGAGTAGGCGCGGCAGGTCGCCCTGCCGCGCCTCTCACAGAACCGGACTTGCGGGCCTCGCATCCGGCTCTTTGGATCGATGTCTCACCACGCCAGAAGCATCTGGCGGGGAACTTGCGGTAGAGGGTTGGCCACGCGCCAGCGGTCATACAATGAACCAAGCTGGCCATGGAACCAAGCATTGGGGTATGCCTTGGTCATCCCCGGTCGGTTGCTACGGTGCCAGACACCCCGCCCAGAATAGCAGGATGCTGAATAACGTACGGTTCAGCGTCTTGGCGAACGTAAAATCAATGACTTACGATCGCTCTTTTATGACCAAGCGAGGAATTTCAGCATCCTGATAGGCGACCCCAGCCGCCTGCGCCGGGCTGGCGCCTCGTCTCACGAAGTGTCGGTACAGGAACCGAGGGCGCTTCTTCTGGCAGATCACGATGGCCCGCAGCCTGCGGCGGACATGCGCGTCATACCTTCGGAATTCCTCCGCTCCTGCTTCGGTACAAATCCGGAAATTTGCGATCCACCCCTGGGAATATTCGTTCAGTCCTTCCATGCAAGCCCGCAGCGAGTTCCCCCAGCTTCTTGGTGTCAACTCCAGAATCCGGGCAGTGAGCTTCGCCTTTGTCTTGGCCGATCTGAGCACCTCGACGTTGGGACCCCTGTCGGTTCCCAATCGAAATCCCAGAAAGTGAACCTCCCCCGGCTGAGTCACTGAACTCTTCGCCTCATTGACCTGAAGACGCAATCGCCTCTCCAGAAAACGACGCGTCGAGGCCATGACCCTTTGCCCGGCTCGCTGGCTCCGCACGAAGATATTGCAATCATCGGCGTAGCGCACGAACCGAAGTCCCCGGCGCTCCAGCTCCCAGTCCCATCCGTCCAGGACGATATTGGACTGCAGCGGAGATAGCGGGCCGCCTTGCGGCGTGCCCTCTTCCGTGGACACTTTTGTACCGTCCGGCATCACCACCTTCGCCTTCAGCATCCGCCGCCCCAGGTCCAGGATCCGCTCGTCACCCGCCTGCTGCCCCAAGCGGTTGAGCAGGCGTTGATGATGGACTCGATCGAAGAATTTCGACAAGTCCAAATCGACGACGACTCGGTAGCCTTCTCCCAGATACTGCTTCGCCTCCGCAATGGCGGTGTGAGCGCCCCGATTGGCGCGGAATCCGTGACTGCTGCGATGAAACCGCGGCTCGAAGATCGGCTCCAGAACCTGGAGCACGGCCTGTTGCACCCACCGGTCCACCGCATTCGGAATACCCAAGCCGCGCTCGCCGCCTCCCGGTTTGGGAATCCATACGCGCCGAATCTCACCCGGCCTGTAGGTTCCCTGGAGAAGAGACTTCTGCAACTCGGGCAGCAGAGCCGGCGCCTCATCGACCACCTGCTCCACACTCCGCCCATCGACACCGGGCGCCCCTTTGTTTCGCAACACATTCAGCAGCGCCTGCGCCAGATTGCTCGCCGACGCCACCGCCTCCATCAGCCGCCCCTCGGCGGCTGCGCAAGTGGCAGGCTCCATCCGGCCGCTGCCCTTCGCTGTATGCACCAAGAATCGCTTCCCATAGGACTCGTCCCGCGGGGCGCGTGCCTTGTCCCCTTTCGGGCAGTCGGCGAACGCGAAGGCCAACTGCCGTGGTTCTGCGCTTTTCAATCCATCTCCCCCTTCGCTCCACCGGCTTTCACCGGCTTCCCGGCTACTATGAGGAGATCCGACTTCTCTCCGGGCTTCGGACAGTCGTTGATCCTGCCTTCCGCCCTACCGCTTGCGCGGACCCAGGGAGATCTCTTGGAGTAAGAGTGACCCATGTCCTGCCGCTCCCGTCCCCCATACCGTCCCGGCCACGGTTGGATATCGGGCGTCGCGTTCCCGAGCACGCTTGCCTCCACCAGGCCGGCCTCACGGGGCTTCACTTGCGTTCGGTGCTGCAGTTCGCCTCCAGCTTTCTCCCCACGCGCCCTCGCGGTGTCGCGCAGTTGCCTTCGGCTCACAGTTGCCTCCAACAGGCCCTGTAGGGGACTTGCACCCCCAATCGGTCACTCATATCCAACACACGTGGTCGGGCTTCGCCCTCCCTACGCCGGCCCCCACAACTCGGATCGTGTCCGCTCAACTCCCGCTAAGTTCACCGTCTAATCGTGCTATTACTGGCGAACACCGGTCATGAGCTGTTGAAGTCCGTACTGACGTACTGACAACTTTCGCGCACGGCTTCCGGAGTCACCCTTCTGCCGGCAGCGATTGACGCCGCCACGGGGAGGACGCATCTCAGCAGTTTCGGAACACCGCTGAACGGCAGGTGCGCGGCGAGCCTGCAGAGTAAGGCGCGGAGAGTGTTCTGCCCCGCTCCGGCGATGCTTCCCTATTTTCGCGTTCAAAACATTCGCTTGCATTCTTGTTTGTCTTGTAACATAATTGCTACAAGATGATCCCGGACCCCAGAGGCTCCCTCGCCTCCCACTGGCGGCAGCGCAAGTTCGACCTCCTGCGGCGCTTCACTCTCCCTGCTGATCTGCTGCCCGGCTCTCTCACCCTCAGTACTACCCGTTGTGGCAAGCCCACTTGCCACTGCGCGGAAGGTGAAGGCCACCCCGCCTGGACCCTCACCTTCATGTCTGGCCGCAAGCGGCGCGTCGAACGCATCCCGCGCGAGTGGATCGAGCATGTGCGCCAGCAGGTCGAGGCCGGCCACGAGTTCCAGAACGCGCTCCGGGAAGTGCTGACCGCCAATGCTGAACTGCTGGTGCTGGCCCGCAAGCAGCGGCGTAAACCCCGGCGATGAAAGGTCCCACGCCACGCAGCCTGCTGCGCTATGTGACGCAGCATCTTCGTTTGGAGCCGTACCTGAAATCGCCCGGCGACACGCGCCCGCACCCGCAGATTCCAGCGCGCACGCTGTTGTGGTCTCTGTTGATCGGCCGCGTGATGCGCGAACTGAGCTTTCATGCGGTCGAGCAACTGGTGCAGACCGCGGATTGCCGTGCCTTAGGGGTGGCGAGCTCGTTCGGCGACGACACGCTGGCCTACTTCACCGAGCGCTTGGATGCCGGCGTGACCCGTGCCGCCCTGGTCGATGTGATCCGTCTGGCCAAGCGCAACAAGGCCTTTGACAACTGCCGCTTCATCGGCCTGGCGATTGACGGGACCGCCGCCGGGCGCAGATCCAAGCGGGATTGCCCGCTGTGTCGCCCGATCTACAATGCCAAGAAGAAAGTCATCGGTTACGGTCATCCCTGCGCCGCCATCAGCGTGGTCGGAACGGGCCTGTCGCTGACATTCGACGTGGAGCCCTACGGGCCAGGCGACAGCGAATACTCCGCCGCACAGCGCTTACTGGCGCGGGCCATCCAGGCCCGGGGGGCGCGCTTCGCCGATTACCTGGTGGTGGATGGCGAGTTTGCCACCGCGCCGTTTCTGCACGCCGCCGACAGGGCGGGCACGTTCGTGGTGGCGCGCCTGAAAGACAACCTGCCCGAACTAAAGGCGGCCGTGGAAAAGCGCTTCTGCTCACAGCCGCCCACGCGCATCTACCACGTCGGCAAAGACCGTGTGGAAGTTTGGGATGCGGACGACTTCGATCCCTGGGAAACGCTCCGCTGGCAGACCGTGCGAGCTTTCCGTTACCGGCAGCACAAGCCGGATGGCAGCATCATCCAGGCCGACTGGCTCACCAACTTTCCCACCCGCAAGGCGGGCACTCTCGCCCTGTTTCACATCGCCAAAAGCCGCTGGGAGATTGAGAATCAGGGTTTCAACGACGCCAAGAACCGCTACGGCCTCGAACACATCTGCCATCACCAGCCCAACAGCATCTTGGTGAACTGGTTGCTGACCTTGTTGGCGATGGTCATTGAACGGCTCTATCGCATTCGCTATCTGCATCGCGGTACGCACCCAGTGCGCTCAGCAAGCCAACTGTGCCTCCTGCTCTGGCTGGGCCTGTCGCGGTCGCTCGCACCCGACACCAGTTGATCATCGCTTCCCTCGCCTCCTCGTGTCCGCGCTGCCCCCGCAATTTCATCCGCCTGAACCCCAATCGGGGCTTGGAGAACTGCCCTCGAAAATAGGCCAAGCGCCCCAACCGCCCTCGTGCCGCTTCGAATCGACCGCTTTCAAGCACTGCCCGCGCTTGCTCTGTCGCGGACTTCCGAAACTGCTGGACGCATCTGCGCAGGCTTGATCTCAGATCTCAGTGCCTCCATAATTCCCATGGCCATGCGAGTTCACATGGCCATGATAACGTCACGGATCGTCGGTGCCTTGATCGCGGTACGAGAAGCGCGCTCATGGCAGGTTTGCCTGTCGCAGGACCCGGCGGATCTCTCGGAAAACCTGATCAAATGGCGGCAGCACGGCCATCTGATTCGAGAGCCGTGTAGACCAGAGCGCCTTCAGCCGCGCTTCCTTCTTGATGATGGCCTCCTGGATTCCCGCCGCCTCCTGCTGCCGGAAGGCGAGCTTGGCACTCATCGCGGGCACCAGTTCTGACAGGTCGATGCCCTCGCAGGAGACGAGATGCCAGAGATCGTAGAGATCGCGCGGTTCATTGCGGGCGCGATCGGCGAGTGCCAGAACTTTCTCCGTGGTGGTCTCGGCCAGCGAGTACGCCTGGACTATTCGGCCGTCCGGCAGGTCTGAGAATTCCTCGTAGGCCCGAAGAACCGGTCGGCCCTCAAGCGGAAAAACGATCTGCTCCCGAATTGTAATGTCTACCTTAACGCCGCCGCCAGCTGGCAACGGTCCGACATATCGCAAGTAGAACGTGTGACTGTTCGCGTGCGAGTGGCGGTCCTCGCGGTCGAACGCGAATTCCATTCCGCAGGCGTGGCGAACGGCGGCGTACACCGATTCCAATCGCCGGCGAATTTCCTCGAATGGCATCGGCTCGATTAGCAGGATGCTGAAGAACGCACGGTCCAGTATTTTGGCGAACATAAAATCTGTGACTTACGATCTCTCTTTTATGACCGAGCGAGGAATTTCAGCATCCTGTTAGCGTGAAATCCAGGTCCTCAGAAAATCGGTAGTCGCCACAGTAGCAGCGCTTGAGTGCGGTTCCGCCTTTGAAGGCAAGGCTCCGCCGGAGTTCGCTTTCAGCCAGTTCGGCCAGGAACCAAGCCAGGCAGTAGTCCCGTTCGAGGACGCTTTCGGGAATGCGACGGCCGCCGGCCTTCGCGAGACGGTTGGCGAGGAGAGAGAGATTGCGCTGCGGTATCAGTTCAGGTCCTCCGGGCGGCTTCGAGTTCGTCGGGCGCCACGTTCATTCGGAGGCGCCAACTGGAAACGTGTGGCCCTTCGACCGGCAGCATCGGGTCGAGCACGGCATATGTCGCGCTTAGAGAACTACGAAGGCGATCCAGGTCCTCCGGCGCGGCGATCTGATAGAAATCGAGCAGGTATCCGAGCCGCCGGACGACAGCCCCAACTCCCAAGCGCAGGGCGTAGTCAATCAGCCGAACAGGCTTCACTGAAGTGGACCCCGTTTTCTGGACAGTCTGCTTAAGTGGATCGGCGGCATTGAAAATGGAGAGAAGCAATGCCGAGAACCCGCAAAACCCACCCGCCGAGCTTGAAGGCGAAGGTCGCCGTTGAGGCGATCCGAGGCGTGAGGACCGCCGCTGAGATCGCCAAGGCCTTTGACGTGCATCCGAATCTGGTCGCCACATGGAAGAAGCAGGCGCTGGAGCAGATGCCAACGATCTTCGCCGGCGCCCAGGCCGGCCGCCAGGATTCCGATCCCGAAAAGGACGCCCTCTACCAGCAGATTGGGAGGCTGAAAGTGGAGCTCGACTTTCTCAAAAAAAGAGTCGGCTTGCACGATTGAGGACAAACGCCAATGGATCGATCCGCTCCATCCCGAGCTCGCCATCCGGCGCCAGTGCCAATTGCTGGGGCTGGCCCGCTCCAGCTATTACTACCGGCCGCGGCCGGAAAGCGAGGAAACGCTGGCGCTGCTGCGCCGGTTGGACGAGTTGTACATGGAACTGCCGTTCTTCGGCAGCCGCCGCATGGCGGCGATGCTCGGCGTGAACCGCAAGCGGATGCAGCGGCTGATGCGCATCGCCGGCATCGAGGCGCTGTACCCAAAACCGCGACTCAGCCGGCCGGGGCCGGGTCACGAGATCCATCCCTACCTGCTGCGCGATCTGGTCATCGACCGGCCCAACCAGGTCTGGTCGAGCGACATCACCTATGTGCCGATGCGGCGGGGCTTTCTCTACCTGGTGGCGGTGATGGACTGGTTCAGCCGCTATGTGCTGAGCTGGGAACTGTCGACGACCATGGACACCGGCTTCTGCCTGGCGGCCCTGGAAGCCGCCCTGGGCCAGGGCGCGCCGGACATCTTCAACACCGATCAGGGATCGCAATTCACTTCTGCCGATTTCACCGGCGTCCTGCGGCAACGCCAGATCCTGATCAGCATGGACGGCCGCGGCCGCTGGATGGACAACGTCTTCATCGAGCGGTTGTGGCGCTCGGTGAAGTGCGAACTGATCTACCCGGGCGATTTCGCCGACGGGCGGCAATTGTGGATGGCGCTGGACGGCTATTTCCGCTTTTACAATCACAGCCGTCCGCATCAGGCGCTGGGCTACCGGACGCCCGCCGAGGTTTTCGCTGCTCGCATCCAGCAACCCGCGATGACTTGAACTTGGGGCTCCGCCCCAAACCCCGGGATTTATCGCTTTCGGCCAGACTGGCTGCTTCGCGTTTGGAGAGCCGCCGGGCTGCCGTACAATCAAGGAGCCTCGCGGGAAGACAGGGCAACGCAGGGATGCGACCCGAGCGCCTCGCGAGGTCCGGACTGAAAGGGCGGTAGTAATGCCGCCCTCCGAACCCGCCGCGACCCACTTAAGGAAAGGGCAAAAACTGTCCAGTCCTTGGGGTCCACCTCACACCTGGCGGCGCATCCAAAGGCCCTTGGCGACCTCGGTGATCCCGCCGCAGTACGCCGGCAGGTGCAGCCCGTCGATTACGGTCCGGTCGATATCACTGATCTTCACCGATTCCTGTTTCGAGATCCAGTGAGTCGTCACACCGGAAACATCTTCATGGCGAACGAGAACAAACCGGAACTCCGTACCGTGAATGGTTCGCCTGCGAAGGCGTTTCGTTGTGCTGGTGAAAATCACAAACTGGGGCTGCGTGAGCATTCGGTGCAGCTCCATGGCGGATGCGTGTGAAATGAAGTATTCGGCACCAGCCGCGAGGTGTCGGGCGATGATATACGGATTGCCGGCGAACTCCGTCTCTCGGCCGAGTTCCGGAGGCACGAGCACAAAGAGACCAGGCTGCAACCTCGACACCACACCTCGGGCTACAGCATGCCGGATCAGACTCCGCGCCGACGCCGGCGGCAACCCGGTGATGCTCTCGACCTCGGCGTGCGTGAAGGTTGTCTGGCCATTTTCGTAGAGGGCGGTCAGCAATTGGGCGGTCCTGGAGCCAGCCGTCTTCGGCGGCACCTTGGCTTCGGCGCGCAAGATGCGTGGCGTAGGATCACCCCAGTCCTATGATAATGGTCTGTGTGCGTTTCGTGCAATGGCATGGCACGAATTGCGCCCAAAACATAATGTCGGACCCGTAGAAAGTTCGAGGACCGTTGAGAGAGGGGAGCCATTCCATACGCCTGAATCTACGCGTATCCGCCATCCGTTCGGCAATATGGTCCGAAAGTCTGTCCCCTCGAACTCTCTGTTTTTTTCCGATGACAGGTTCTGGTTCAAGTAGGTTCGGCCCGTTGAGACAACACTGTGGTCGTGTAGGCGCGGCCGGAAGTTCGGGTGTTGTTCCTGGCCTGGTGGTTCATCTCGACGGTGTATCGCTTTTCGAGATATTTTTTGCACGGAGCCACCGGGAGTGACTGTCGGGCAAGAATTTCGATTCCCCGAAAAGCTGCTTTACACTGGGAGGCGGCGGCAGCTCGCTGGCGCGCGCCGCGCGACGTTCGCCGAAAGGGGTTCCGGAGCATGCGGATCAGAAGAGGCTCCAGTGGCGCGAAGGTGGAAGAGATCCAGCGCCGGCTGCGTGAACTCGGTCTATATCGCGGGCCGGTGGACGGTCTGTACGGAGGAGGGACGGAAGCCGCAGTCAAGACTTTCCAGCAGGCGCGCGCGTTGGCGGTGGATGGAATCGTCGGATTCGAGACTTGGGCCGCGCTGTTTCCAGGGGAGCCGGCGCCCGAGACCGAGGATCCCACCAGCTACCCGCTGGCGCAGCGGTGCCTGGCGCTGACCGGCTCGTTCGAAACCGGAGCCGGCATTCCCGAGTGCTATGCGGGGCTGACCGGAGACTTTGACGGGCAAGGGCTCAGCCTGGGCGTGCTCCAGTGGAATCTGGGACAGGGCAGCTTGCAGCCGCTACTCATCGAGATGCTATCCCGGCACCGCGACGTGTGCAGTGCAATCCTGCACGAACACCTGCCGGTTTTCGAAGCCATGCTGGGCTCAAGCAAAGCCGAGCAGCTCGCCTGGGCCCGGTCTATCCAGGACGTACGGCGGTCCAGGGTCCTGGAACCGTGGCGCGGACTCTTGAAGGCAATCGCCCGCACCCCGGAGTTCCAGGCGATTCAGGTGGAGGCCGCCGGCGCCGTTCACCAACGCGCGGTGGCCATGGCCGCCGAATACGGGCTGGAGACCGAGCGCGCAGTGGCGCTGATGTTCGATATCTGCACGCAGAACGGATCTATCAGTGCGCTTGTTCGTGCCCAGATCCTCCAGGATTTCGCCGCGCTGCGTTTCCCGCCAGGATCTGCGGATGCCGAAGTCGTCCGCATGCGCATTATCGCGGAGCGGCGGGCGGCGGCAGCGCGCCCCGAATTTGTCGAGGACGTACGCGCCCGCAAACTGACGATCGCAAACGGCCGCGGCACGGTCCACGGCATCGAATACGACCTCGAAGAGTACGGTCTGAGGCTCCATCCCTACGCAGTTGACCGTGCCACTGCATAGGCGCTGGCAGCTCCATCTCCGGCACCTACCCGATTCCGTTCCTTGCCCGCGAGACTCCGCCGCTGAAAGCCGCGCATGCTTTGCGCAACAGGCTGAATACCATGCCCCTTCTGGCGGGCCTCATTCATGGTGAGACCGTAGCCCGAAAAGCTTCGTGTGCTCCTCAAATCAAAATCACGCGATCCACGTGATGAGGAGGCCGATGCTCGCGGCAAATGTCGCGATCGTCGTGATCCACCCCAGCACGTTCATAGCGCGGCTGTTCACGCGCCCTCCCACGATCGCTTTATTGTTCGTCATCAGCATGATTAACAGCATCAGAGGCGGCGTCAATAAGCCTTGCACGATTCCGGCCCAAATCAGAGCCTTGATGGGGTTGATGCCGAAGAAATTCATGCTCATCCCGGCCAGGGTAATTGCGAATATAGCGGCGTAGAACTTTTTTGCCTCTGAGGGCTTCGCATAGAGGCCGTTCTTCCAGCCAAAAGTCTGAGCCAGGTCATACGCCGCTCCGATGGTCATCACCGGCACCGCGAGGAAACCCACCGCAACAACTCCGATTGCAAAAAGCAGTCCGGCGGCATCACCGGCCAGCGGCCGAAGAGCCTGAGCGGCCTCTGCGGCCGTGCTGATCTCGGTCTTCCCCGCGGGGAACAGCGTCGAGCCGGTCGAAAGAATGATGAAGTACATTACGATGCTGGCAAAGAGCATGCCGGCGATCGTGTCCCATCTGGCCCTTCTCAGCTCTCTGTCTGTGACGTCTCTACGCCCTGGGGCGCCTGCGTGTCCGTGCGCAATCGCTTCTTCCACTTCCATATTGGATTGCCATGTGTAGAGATAGGCGGACAGCGAGGTGCCGATGACGGCGACCAGCAACTGAAGGAATTCACGATTGAAATGGATGGCGGGAATCAACGTCCCTTTCAGGACTGCCGCCCAGTCGGGTCTGGCGAGAGCTGCCGATCCTATGTAGGCCAGCAGGGCCAGAGCAAGCCAACGGAATGTGTTCCGGATGAGCGTATACGAGCCCAGGCACTGGAGGGTCAGGATTACGAAGGTCGTCCCAACCACGAGCCATTCAGTGCGCACGGGTATCAACAGCCCGAGCGCTGCCGCCATTCCACCGAGATCGGCTCCCGCTTCAATGGTGTTCGAAATAAGGACTCCGATCAACGCGGGATAGAGGATCCATCGCGAGTAATGAGTCCGGATCTTGGCGAACAGGCCTTCTCCTCCGACCAGTCCCAGTTTCGAGGAGAGATACACGACCGCGATCATCATCGGGAACGCAACGGGAGCGGCCCACAGGAATGATGGCCCAAACCTGGCGCCCGCAGCGGCGTAGGTTCCGATCGCCGACGGATCGTTATCCGCGGCACCGGTAATCAGGCTGAGTCCGACCGACCTGCGGGCGCCGCCGCTTTCCGGCTTGGACCGTTTTTCCAGGCGCGGCCGCGCCGGTGGCGACTGAGCCGTGTAATGCCCGGGCAAAGGATGACGCGCAGCCATATAATTCCTTCCGCAAACCGTCTGGCGAGGTCACGGCCGGGGCTATTCGCAGTGGAACGGATTCCGGCAGAAATCGGTGCGGGTTCCAGGCCGGGCGACATAAACGGCACCCAGGTTCTCGCGGAGTAAGTATGCGAAAAACCGGCCCTCCAATGCCTCAGTCGCCCGTGCCCGCCGATATGAGGTGTACGATGGCTCGCGGTGCGGGCTGGCCGCGATACCGAAATACTTGAGAAGAGAGCCTACCACGCCCCTGTTCTCTGGCGGATGCACGATTCTCCACGCAAGAAGGGAGAATTTGCCCCTCTGCCCTGAATGATAGCACAGCGGTGAAATTAAACAGCGGGGCGCGTTTACGAGAGTTCTCTTTCGAAGTCGAGAGTGCCCGCCGCCAGCTCGTCTATGACGTGCCTGATGGCGTGAACGTGCTCCGGGTTTCCGTCGTAGGCAACCACGCCGCAGCCCAGCAGAAAGCCGGGGTGCGCGTGGAAGTCCTTCAGGATTTCCACTGCCTGGCGGCGGACGGCAGCTGCGGGTCCGCGGTTGACAAGCACTGCGTCGACGTTCGCCCGCACCGGAACGCGGGCGGCCAGCGCCTTCTCGCACCACTTTGCCAGATTCGCCGGACGGTCCGAGAGGAACTGGGTGGCGCCCGTGGCAATCAAATCGTCAATGATGCTCGTTGTGTTGCCTCCGATGATCAACGGCAGAAACCGTCCGCCGGCGGCCTTCAACTCGGGGATCACATAGTCCCGATAGACCGGCAGAACCAGGCTCTTCACCACGCGGGGCGAAGCGAGCGTCGGCGTCGCCCTGGAGTCGAAAATGATCGGCTCCACACCTCGTTTCAGGAAAGCCTTTCCGAACTCCACGGTGACGCGGGCACAGAACTCAATCACTTCCCGCGCGAAGCCGGGGTCGTCTACGGTAAGTAAGACCCACTGTTCCGCGCCGATCAGTTCTGCCGCCATGGAGTACGGCCCGGTGACCGCTCCGCGCACGATGATCCACGCTCCGATTTCCCGGCTCAAACGGTCCGCCACCTCGAGGTAAAGCGGCATGCGCCCTGCGCACTCAGGGTCGGGCACGCCGAGCCTGCGCAGATCGGCGGGGCAATGGACGACCGGCTCGACCACGGCAGGGCAGTCGTTCGAATCCTCGAAATAAACGACCTTGCATCCCAGCGCCTCGGCCTCGACGTTGTAAACATCGATGCCGATCACCAGCATGTCGGCATCGTAAACCTCAAGCTCCTTCATCAGCCCCGCGTAGAGAAGGTCGGCGCTGCGGCAGATCTCGGAGGGCGACTTTCCGATCAAGGCACCCTTGTGCTCGTAGATGGCCGGAACGAAGGGAATGCGGTCCGCCGGCTTCAATGCATAGACCGCCTCCACTCTCTCACGTTTCGTCATATTTTGGCGTGTCCGAGCATATCACAAAAAGGCGCACGAGCTGCGTCCACATGCGGGCCAGTCGCGGAGGGGGCTGAGTATTGAGGGGGATTTTCAACCAGCGGAAGGCGGCAATTTCCGCCGGCGTTGGAGGCCAGTGGCCGGATAGTAACATCCGGCCACTGGAGTTAGCTCCCGCATCACCACTTAACTGCAAGTGTGAGGTTCATGAGCGGTTGACCACCGTAGTGGGCACTAATTGCATCCCACGTCACTTTTCCGAAGTAGTGCGGGTTTCTCAGGTTGAGCGTGGTGCTAGGTTCCGCGAAGTTGTACCACTTGAACGGGTTCTGGAAATCGAACCGGAACTGGACGCGAGCGCGCTCTTTGATCGGCACTTCCTTGGATGCCGAGAGGTTTGCCGCGATGACGCGCTGCTTGCTCCAGATGTTGCGTCCGGCGTTGCCCCGTTCATAAGACGGCGCGTAGGTCACGCAGTCGTTCCCGAAGGGGGTTGCCGGTCCGCAATCGATCAGGGAGTTCTGATACTGGCGGGTCCACCGGTCGGGACCGAGATCTTGCCAGTTCTCGCGGAGTCTGGGCCTGCGCAGCAGGACCGCGCTGGTGGTCTGCGGCATCCAACTCGGGTAGTTCTGAGTGTCCATACCGGAGATGCCGATTCCGAGCGGCTCACCGCTGTAGATGGAGTAGGTCCACACGAAATCGAAACCGCCGATCAGCATATTCAGCCATCCACCGCGGTTCAGGCACCTGCGGCCTTTGCCTATCGGGATTTCATACATCATGCTGCCGGAGAACCTGTGTGTCTGGTCCCAATCGGCGCGCCCTCTGTTCAGCTTGCGCTCCAGGTAGATGTTGGAAACGTTTTCGTCGATCGTTTTGCCGAACGTGTAGAAGGCCAGGAAGTTCAGGCCCTTTGAGAAGCGCTTTTCGATTTTCACCGTGCCGGAATGGTGGCTCAGTTGCCCGTAGTTGCCCTGGTAATAGAGGTTGCCCCAGTTCGGGAAGGGCCGCGAGTACTGCGCAACGGGAATCCAGGCATCCCGGGCAACCGGATCGTCGGCCAGGTAGCCCCAGGGCAGGGTGTTGAACTGCAGGCTGCCGCTGTTGCCCACCTGCCTGCTGCCGTTGTATTGAACTTCCAGAAGGTAATCCCGGCTGAGTTCGTACTGGATGCCGAAATTCCAGTTCATCGTGTACGCAGCCTGAAGGTTCCTGTCCACGATGTTGGCGCTGTGGCCTCCCGGATTGCCGACATACGGCAGCGAACCGTCCGGTCGAAGAGCCGGATAGACCACCGGAGCGGGTCCTTCCTTCAACTGGAACAACGGCCGCGGATCGCCCGTCGGCCGGGACTGGGTGACGGAGCGGGACATCAACTCATCCGTGTACAGGAACCCCAGT
>Ga0134097_1000664_pt1 | contig 32393 bp, 27 predicted proteins | sample 8_3taG_FD_94450 | JGI IMG/M metagenome (GOLD analysis project Ga0134097, IMG submission 94450) | Switchgrass degrading microbial communities from high solid loading bioreactors in New Hampshire, USA - 8_30_10_142_A2 metaG | ecosystem: Engineered > Bioreactor > Semi-continuous > Anaerobic >... | reverse complement strand
GCCATGGGCATTGCCGTCAAGGTGAAGATCTTGGCGAATCAATGTGGCCACAGGCTGCACCGGGAAATCCACTAGCAGCGCTTTGAGCTTAAGAACCTTTCCGTCTTCCCATATTCCGTTGGCAGAAAGAGTCCCATACCGGTGCTGAAGCTCAATGCTCTCAATATGAAGATTGTTCCGGACATAGCGAAAACTAAATGCACCGCTCACCGGATAACCGTTCAATGACCCTTGATCCAGCCAGCCTTCAAGTTTAACCCACGGATTGGTCAACTGCCCCCGGACAGACATTTCCCCCGATAAATTACCGGTAGCCTGCACATTCTGAAGTTTCAACGCCGCGATGAAGGGGTCGATTTGTAGCTGGTGCAGCCTGGCGTTAAGCTGTACGTTTTCCGGTTTCGCCAAACTTATGATCCCGGACATTTCCATACTGCCGTCCGTTCCGTTCAACTGCAAATTTTTAATTTCCAGATCCGTCTGGTTCAACAGAAGATCGGCAGTCAAATCTTTATTCCGAATGCTTCCAAAAGACAAATCCGTCCCTTTCAGAGCCGCCGTGATCACCGGTCTTTCGGCAGTACCTCCGATCCGGCCGCGGAACGCTATTTCTCCCCGCGCGATATTTCCTTTATAATATAATCCTAAAGATTCAATGTCTTCCAAATAACCGGAATATTCCATTTCCAGCCGATCATTGGCCAATATCCCGCTCATTTGAACCAGCGAATCGGCGTCTCTCAGCTTAAATTCTTCAATATGAATCTGATTCAGATCCCCGCGGAACCGAATGGTTCCTTCCTCCAATTGCCAAGTATGAAAGCTGGGCCGAATCAACATCACATTTCCGGAATATCTGGGTAAACCGGTGGTGCCGGTAATCTCCAGCTGAACCTGACCGTTGCCATTGATGGCAATCCGCTGATCCACAGGAAACCACCGGGCCAATTCCTTCAGGTTAATCTCATAACCGGTAGCCTCCAGGTGAAGCGGAGCATCATCGGCCATCCCGACATATCCTTTCAATCTTAAATCCCCGGCCGGACTGTTCACATCCACCAATGCAATGTCAAACCGTCCGTCTTTATACATTATCTCTCCGCTGATATCACCGACGGTTCGCGATTTCCACTGAACTTGGGACAATTTACCGATGGCTTTACCGTGGAGATTATCCAGCGGACCCTCGACGATAATATCCCCTTTGAAAATGCCGTCCACAAAATAGTCTCCGGAAGCATCCCATACATCCCGCAACCGAACATCCTCAATACTTAAATCCGCCTGCAACTCCCGGGAGTGCCAGGACATGTGGCCATAAACCCGCCCGTCTTTAAGATTCATCCGAATCGAATCCACCTGAAGGCCTTGATTCTCCCAAGTAAATACCGCTTGAGCCTGATCGGAGACAATCCGGCGATATTCCAGGCGATGCCCTTTGAGGACGCCAAATACGGTCCCCATGTCAAAGGGCTGGCCTTTTTGCCAACTTCCTTTCAGCATCGCATCAACCGAAATGTTCCCAGCCACCGAATAGGTCTCCGCCCAGGGGGTTTGGGCAATATCCACTTCCGTAGCCCTACCGGACAACTCCCATGCCGCTCCTGTTTCGTCAATCCGAACATTTCCCCGGATATTGACCTGCCCTCCGTACATACCGGCGTCCAAACCCAGAATTTGCAGGATTTTCCCCCGTACGTCCCAGGCAAATTTCAGCTTCACATCATCGACCCGCACATCTTCATAAGCCACTTCGGCTGCGGACAACTCACCGGAAAGCAACGGACGCCGCCAATTCCCGTCAATTCTGCCTTTGAAATCGGTCTCCCCACCTTTTCCGAAATGCAGTTTCGGATAATCGGCGGCCAATTCCGTAAGATCCAGCCGCACCCCGTAAACCGCCAAATCAAACCGGGGATTGAAAAGATCTATGACTTTGCCGGACATTCCGACGGTCCCTTGCTGATATTGGCCTTCAAAAACATCGATCCGCAGATCGTTGTTGACAATTCGCACATAACCCGAAATATCGGTGATATGCCGTTCCATGACGGCAAAGGCGCCTTCCGACAGTTTGATTTCCCCATTGAACACGGGTTTTCCCACACGGCCGCCGAGTTTTAATTTTACTTCCGCCGTTCCCCCCAATGCATACGGCGTTATATGCGGGAAAAAGCGTTTCACATCGGCCAAGTCGAACCGGCGCAGGGAAATATCGGCGGCCATCTCCGTCGTATCTGCATTAATATCGCCTGAAAAATCCATCCGGGCTTGTTTATAACGTATCCTACCATAATCGACATGCATTTCTTTCGGCGAAACCGCCGCCTTTAGCCGTTCGATCCGCAATGCATCGGCGACCCCCGGAAGATACACACGGGTATCCCGAAGGGTAAACGCGCCGTTATCAAACCAAAACTGCCGTGAGTTCCAAGCGAATTTCACGCTGCCGTCAGCCCGGCCCGACGTCACCCGGTAAGAACGCCCGGCCGGAATCAGCGAGGCAACCGCACCCACAGGCATCCCCTCAAATCGGAGCTGGCCTATCCCCACTTTCGTTTCAGCATGGGCCTGGCCTTGGGAACTCCAGGAAACGCCCTTTTCCAGATCCATTTTTCCTTTAAGGTTCCATTTTATGCCAGGATAATCCCGGAGATCGACCTTTCCGTTAACGCCATACACCCGATACGCCCCATAACGGGCATCCCGAATATTCACCGTTGCATTTTCGATCCGAATGACGGTTTGAAATTCGCTCTTCCGTCCGCCGCCCGAAAAATAGCGCTGGATATTCCACGTCCCATCCTGATAACGTTCCAACTCAAACCGGGAACCCACCAAGACAATCTCGCGGAGGGACGCTTCGGGATGATGCCTCTTTTTGAGCAAGGCCAACAGATCCACCTTGACAGTCAACTGTTGCAACTCAAACGGAATCTGTTGCCCGCCGACCTCACGGAGCCGAATGCCGGAAGCCGTCAGGGTATCCCATTTTTGCCAGTGGATTTTCCCAATATTCAATTCCAGCCCGTTCTTGAGAAAAACCTTCTTCAATTGAACATTGAACCGGCTGAGAAGTTGTTCGTCTTTGACTAAAAAAAACGGAGGTGTTTGCAACAATCCTCCGATAACGGCCAGAATTGCCACAACCACCCATATCCATTTACCAAAGCAACGCTGCAATCGAGGCCCCCCAAATAACACCGTATTATTGGATTTCCAAAACCAACTGAGCTTCACCTAAAATATAATAAGAGGTATCCGCAATAACCCGTTCCGGTTCAATGTCGGTTTCATCCTCTCCGGATTCCTCCGACGACAGGGGATAATATTCTAACACCAATTGATTATTGGTGGGTTTTTTTAGATACTCGGCGATCAGTTCTTCCAACGAACGGGCATGTTCATATTCCGGTTTGGAAGGATTCTTTTTTCTGCCGCTTTCCTTCTCTTCAATAAGAACGTTCTCTGCACCTCCGTGGACCGACAACAGCAATTTCCCGGGCTCAGACGTTTCCGGAATAGTGAGCCGAAGCGGCACCTTAAAGGTTTCTCCCCGGAAACTATGGAGAATCGCTTCCAAAACCACCTTTTCCCCGGGTTTAACTTTTTTCGTTTCCGTCTCCAGTTTGATTATTCGGGCCGTTGTCTGAACCTTTTCGATCTCCGCTTCCACTCGGACGGATTTCAAATCCACCTTGACAAACTCATTTGTCGCGAGCATTTCCAAAGCCTCGGCCACATCTTTCAGGCAAGAGGCGGCAATATCCTTACTGTAAAACATATTCGTCCGGACGATGGCGTCCTTTCCGTCAGAGGTTTCCAATCGGACTTTAACCTTGGCCGTCCCTTCACCGACCCGGTCTAATGCATGATCCATGGCGGACATCACTCCGGCTACGATCAAGCCGGGATAGAGCGTTTCATCGTCGACGACCTGAAAACGGCTGGTTTTTGTCAAAGCCCGATCCCGATCCCGAACCGCAACCTCCACCTCAATCATGGATTGGCGCTGGCCGAAAACGCCGGCAATGCCCGCATTCCGGTCCTGGACGATTTTGCCGATGGGATTTAACGCAGTCCCCATTTTAAATGACATCACCCGGCTCTGTACGGTTTGCAACACCTGAGCCTGATACGCGTTGTATCCTACCAACCCTTTATTCATAAAGGGATGCCCGAACGCTAAGAACTGATTTTTCCCGGTCCACGTCACCGTGCCAATGGCCGACACCTGATAGTCGCCGGAAACCAGTTGTACCGCAATGGCACTTCCCGGTTTTACGGAAACCATACGGGACATACCAGCTTTTCCGGCCCCGCCCGGCAAGAAAACCGGCGAAAGATGATGGCCTTCCAAAACCCGGCTGGCCATCTCATAACCGCGCTTTCCCATACCGCTGACGATGACCGGAGTCGCCACCGGAACGAATTCCCGATAAGCTCGGAATGCCGTCGCCCGCTCTCCATCCAGCAAGCGAAGCATGGAGTGGATGGGCGTGAGCAGCGCCAACATCGGATCGGCGTTTTGAAAACCATAACTGACCGCACCGGCGAGTTTGCCCTTTATATAGACCGGACTGCCGCTCATGCCGGCCGACAGGCCACCGTTTTCTTCCAGTCGTTTACCGGAGAGGCGCACTAAAATCAATTGGTTGTCACCATAACCCGCCGGAACCAATCCAATAACTTTGACGTCAAAACGTTCAATTTTTGTTCCCTGAAATACAGTATATCCTACGCCGGTTAAGCCGGGTTTAATCTGCTCAATCGGGAAGAACTCTTCCCTGGCAGCCATAACCGGCATTCCCATTACGGCGATCATGATTAAAATGAGACTCCATAGTGCGCGGATTCGAACCTTCCTTCTCAACCTGTTCCACCTCAGAAAATAATATTATTTAATACCGCTATTCCTGCCGAAATCCTGCCGGAACCTACAGACATCTTGATGGAAATCAGCAAGTCGAAATGCCATCCTGTCCTCTTCAATGATTTCGTTTACCCAATCCGTTCCAAAATAAATCGAGCATGGATAAAATCACCTGATCCGAAGAGTAATTGGGCTCATTTTCAGCAATAAACAACGTCCCTTCGATCAGTTTGCTTAAAAAAGTGGTCGCCAAAAGCGGATTTACCTCCCTAAAACGCCCCTGGCGCACACCTTCCTGCAAAATTTGGTAGACCTTTTCCCGAAATTCCAGTTGAATCTCGGAAACTTTTCGAAGAAATTCAGGATTATCGCTGACAACATCCATGGTCAAAATCCGATAATATTGGCGGTGGTTTCGGGCAAACCGAATGAGGCTGATCACAAACCGGCTGAGTTTTTCTTTCAGATCATCGGTGATGTCAATTTGCTTAAAAACCTCTTCGTTTCTGGATGATGCGGCAGCATTCAATAACTCCATAAAAAGATCTTCTTTCGTTTTGATACAGCGGTAAATCGTCCGCTTGTTCAAGCCGGCCCGTTCCGCGATCTCTTGAATCGTTGTCCGATAATACCCTTTTTCCGCAAAAGTTTCCAATGCTTTCTCCAAAATTACCGTTTTCGTCAACGTCACAACCTCCGCCGCCTTGATAATTTGCAAACATTTAAAAAAATATGTTTCAGTTCTATTTTTATTTTAATATAAAATCGAAAATCCAGTTAAAAACCTGTTGTTTTTGGGGATTCAAATCGATGGTCAGATTATGATGCCCGGGTTCAAATAGTTTCAATGCTTTTTCGGAAGAAGCAAGCCTCTCAAAGAACCGCTGCGCCCCCTGCCACCGGACGATCCGGTCATCCTTGGCCTGGATCAACAATGTCGGAATATGAATCGCCGGAGCAGCCTTCCGTGCCCTCCCGGCCAGGGCCACCAGTTCCGCAACGGCTTTCGTCGGTATCTTCTCATACCAATATTGCCGCTGCCATTCCAAAGCCACTCCCATATCTGTTTGCGGCACCGCGACCCGGATCAAAGGCCAGCGGGCTAAACGGGCCAAAGGATTGGCGATTTCAAAACAGGGGGCACAGAGAATCAACCCGTGGATCAGCTCCGGGCGGGATAAAGCCAACAATACCGCCAAGGCGCCCCCCATACTTTCCCCGATCACCGTCACCTTTCGCCCCAAGGAGGTGGCAATGGCCAATCCTGCCTGTGCCGAAGCTTCCCAATGGGCTCCGGTGGTTTTGGCAAGATCCGTTACCGTAGTGCCATGGCCTGCCAAACGGACTCCGAAGACATTATGTCCCCGGGAAAATAATAACTGCCCCAACTCCCGCATCTCATAAGGGCAGGCTGTAAAACCGTGAATCAGCAAAAACGCCTGTTCCGTCGGCTGATGATGGTGAAAGCAAAAACTGCGGCAAGCATCGGCCGCGTCGCTGTTTTCGCAGTCGGGATGATGATATTCGGCCTCGGCCAATTGCAATCCTTGCCGGAACCTTTCTTCCAAACCGCCTTCCATGCCATCAGGCCACCTTTTCCATAAGTTCTCTCAGAGGCGCCAACCCAACTTTTATTCTGTTGCAATATTAGACTTTTCGTAGCATTTTACCTTCATCTATATTCACTTTTTTACGTTTCCTAACACCTGCCCTGCGTTTGGTCTAATAAAAAAAAACGGACCTCATCAATGTGAGATCCGTTTGAATAACGTATCAATAATTAATAAATTAATAATTATTGATACTCAATAACTAAATCATCGATGGTAACGGTAAGGCCGGTTTCAGTCCGGAGTTGGATAAACGAGGCCTTGGTACCATAAATTGAAGAAATTGTAACCGTTTCTCCGACAGGTAGTTCAGTTCCTTTCTTTCTATACAACACAGAATTATTCTTGTGGTAAGAGTTTCCGCTGCTGGTTGTATTATTGTCAACATAAACCTGGAATTCTTTCGTGGTATCAGTTCCATCGATTGAAACTATTTTGAAAGAAATCTTATACGGTATGGATAAATCAAAGACACCATTCGGTTTTACACTGTCGGCAGTTGCCGTTCCTTTATCACCTACCGTGAACCGGCCGCTGGCAATGGTCACTTGGCCACCCGCAACAGTCACTGTTCCACCGGTTTTCTTGTAAAACGGAATACTCGAATCGTCCGGCATAGCTTTGTAAGCGGTCGTGAAAAACGTGTTAGATGCTGCTGTATCAAAGTTATCGCTAAACGGCATCGGAACTCTCGGCAACAACTCGAACTCCGCAGTCATCGTCTTATCAGCATCCATGGTAACAGTCACAGTGGCGTCAGTTCCACTGGCAGCACCGCTCCAACCGTTGAATTTAAAGCCATTTTCCGGAGTAGCCGTCAGGGTAACAACGGTTCCCTGATCATACTCATAGCTTTCGTTAGCAGGATCCCGGGTCACACTGCCTTCACCGACTATATTGACTGTCAGCTTATATTTAACCGGAGTCACAGTTTCTTCCACAAATACCGCGGTGACGGTTTTATTCGAGTTCATGGTGATGGTCGTCGGATTTTCGCTTCCCGTCAAATCACCGCTCCAATGGCTGAATTTATAACCGGCTGCGGCAGTAGCAGTTAAAGTAACGGTAGTACCGGCGTCATAGCTTTCAGCATCCGGATCTTTGTCCACACTGCCGTTTTCTGCATTTACCGTTAAGGTATACTTGGTCGCCGGTTCGTCCGGACGGACACCATATAACTGAATGTAATAAATGTTAATGCCGTCTTTCGATGAATAAATGACGTAATCGCCGTCGGCAGGAATATTGTATTCAAAACGTTCCAGGCTGCTGGTGGGAACTTCGCCCATTGAAACACCGTCACCGGATACCGGCGCAACCATTAATTCACGGCCTGTTCCGGTGCTACTGGAACTCATTGCCAGAACCGTCAGTTTATCACCGGCTTTGGCGCTAAAGGTGATCCCTCTGGTTTCACGGTCGGATCCGCCGAGCTTAATCCGGGCCGTATACGTATTACCGCCATAATTCTTGGTATTTGTATCAAACTCTATATTTGCGCCAAAAGTAAATCCTTTGTAGGTAGCAGGTAAAGTAAGCGCCTTTAAAGCATCGAATTCTTCTCCCGCATTTAACTCTAATACAATCTTGGCTGAACCTGAAGGCGGATTGGGATTTGTCGGATCCGTCGGAGTTACAGGATCGCTTTTTTTCGAACCGCCGCCGCAACCAACGACTAAAGCACAGACCAATAATAAACAAATTAGGCCGACCATTATTTTTTGCAGTTTTTTCATCAAACATCCTCCTTTTTGTCATTTACTCGAAATGAAAACCACAGATTAACCAATCGAACCATCCATCACCCCCACAAGCATCAATCCCATATTTCAACCAGAATCTGGTCGATCACAATATCCACGCTGCTTTCTGCCCTCAGGCACAGGAAAGAATTGGCCGTAAACTTCCCTTTGTCAGCCGAGGAAACAGTTATCGTCGTGTCATTCAGGCCGCCGGCCGTTTCATTGTAAATACGTGAACGTTCACCATGCAATGAACTGCTTGCCAATAATATTTCTGGCACGGGAGTTTTCACCCCATTACTAGGGGGTTGCCGTTTCGGTCCCCACATTTCCCCGGGCGCCGATATCATAGCCGTTGTAGCCTTTTCCTTTCAAATCACTGGTCTCAGCCAGCTGTAAAAATGTCCCGAAATTAATGGATCCGTCCGCATTACGGGTAAAAGGCACCACTCCGAATGTATATGAAGGTGTAACGAGAAAATCGTCGGCAGACATCGTCACATTCATATCACTTACATAAGTTTTCTTATCTTTGTTATAAAAGACATTATGATGGACGGTACTGCCGGCCGGCACATGGCCGACATCGCTGCCGCCCCCCTCCCAAGAGAGGTTGTTGTACATGATATGTTCCCCCTTGGGGAAATTAAAGTTGTAATCACTGGTTGTCTGTTGCGTAGGGCTTTTTCCCATAGAATTGTGCCACGACGTACAGTTGCTGATGGTAATCGGCCCCGGATTGCCGTTATCCGTAAATCCGTGTTTCCGGTTGTGAAAGGCGATACAACGCCGCACGATATGAGAAACCGCATCGCTGGATGACCCCAGCTTGTAACCGTTACCGTCCCCTTCTTTGGGATACGTACCATCGGGCAGGATCCCATTGCTAAATGCTACGCAGTCCTCAAGAACTACAGGGCCTATCGGGCCGGTTTCTTTCTTGGTGAATAGATCCCAACCGTCATCGGCGTTATTATAGGCGATACATCCCCGGAAAACGTTGCCGTAGCCTGCAGTCAGCTTACAGGCAAACCCGTCCGCGTCCTCGCCGTCCGAATCGGCATTGCCGTAGGAATCACAGTTTAATATCAAATTGTAACTGGGCCATTGGGAAATATCCGTCATCGAACTGTTGGCTCTGGATATCTGCAAACCGCTGTCCCGGTTATAACGGGTAATACACCGTTCGATAATGTTATAACTCCCGCCGACAAAAATCCCGTTATCGCCGGCATACTCGACCACCAACCCACGGATATGCCAATAATTGCCTAAAACCTGTAATCCGCGGTTGGCATCATTCTCCGTTTGGGCCGAGAAATTTAATATCGGTTGTTCATTGGGATAAGCATAAATCTTTTTACGGCCGGCCGCCGTACCGTTATTTCCGATTTGAATGGTAATCGTCGAAGAATAATAATACGTCCCGCCCCGCATATAAATCAAACCGCCTGGGCCGATGGTTGCAATCGCTTTTTCAAGAGTTGTCGGACTGGCGAGGGTCCCGGGATTGCTTGCTTTTCCGTCCGGCGCGACAATAATTGCCGCATCAAGATCGGGTATGTCATCGGCCCCTCCGGGATTAGGGCTCACAGTCCGTGACGAACCTCCGCCGCACCCCATAAATCCGCCAATAAACATCCCGCACAAACATAACACCATAATTTTTCGAATCATCCCATGACAACCTTTCGCTTTGCGTCTATTAATACGCATGTATAAGTGTTTGTTACGTACATATTTACCTTATTTTAACACTTCGCTTATTAAATTTTAACATGTTATCCACCATAAGACAACCTGTTTTATTACTATTTTCTTTGTCATGATTATAATTAGCCGTTTTAACTGCCGCTTTGTTGTAATTCCGTATGGTACGTACTATCTGATAATTTAACCTGATAATTCCCGGTTTTTCGCTCATAATAGAAAAAACCGGTATGTAAAGAATCCTTCACATACCGGCCGTCTTCAGCTTTCATCGGATAATGCTTTTTCACCCTTTTCAATCAGTTTTTTTACCATATTTCCGCCGATCTTTCCCGCTTCACGAACAGTCAGCTCGTCGCCGCCGGCAGCCAAATCGTCATCCAGGCCCAATTCCCGTGCTGTTTCCCACTTCAATTTCTCTTTGGGATCGGCCATTCCACCGGAACCGGATGAATTATTCTCTTTCACGGAAAACCCTCCTTTGGTATTTTCCGTTATTATCCCCGAAACCCAGACGGTTAATCCACTCCCCCGCGGGGAACAATAGGGTCATGGGTACCGGGCTAGATGCCGGATTAGAATGATTGACAGTTGACAGTTCCAAAACATAAAGGAAAATCGCATCGGGTTCTAGGTATTAGGTGTTAGGTACTGGTTTTAGATAGGAACGCGTTAGCGTCCTTCCATAACCCAGAACCCGGGACCCAAGACCTCATACTGTGCACCTGAACTATACACGGTAAACCCAAATTTCAACGCAAAAGGAAGACAATGATGATTCAACTTCAACAGCCGAAAGGCTTTTATGATAATGAAGATAAAGAATTACTGCAATCTCCCTGCCCTCCGGAAGTGGACTTTACGACACAGGACCCTTGGCGGGTTTTACGGATTTTAGGAGAGTTGGTCGAAGGATTTGACGCCCTGTCGAAGATCGGCCCAGCGGCTTCCATCTTCGGTTCAGCGCGTTTACGGGAAGACAGCCCCTATTATCAGGCAACTGTGGACATCGCCCGTTTGTTGGCTAACGCGGGCATTGCCGTCATTTCCGGAGGAGGCCCGGGAATTATGGAGGCTGCCAACAAAGGCGCATACGAAATGAAAGGCACCTCCGTCGGTTGTTCCATTCAACTTCCGGAAGAGCCAATCCCCAATCCGTATCAAACCATCGCGTTGAAATTCCGCTATTTCTTTGTGCGAAAACTGATGTTTATCAAATATTCGGTGGCCTTCATCATCATGCCGGGCGGTTTTGGGACGCTGGACGAATTGTTTGAAGCCCTGACCTTGGTCCAAACCGACAAAATCGATCATTTCCCCATCGTCCTTTACGGCAGTTCTTTCTGGAACGGGCTGATCGAATGGCTGCGGCAGGAAGTCCTTGCAGCAGGATGCATCTCTCCCAAAGATTTGAAGCTGTTCCGGATCGCCGATACTCCGGAAGAAGCAGCCCGCATTGTCATCGAAAACAGCCGGGAGCATCATTATATCCAATAACGCCGGAATTTCTCCGACTTCAGCCTAAAACATTATCAAGAAACATCATAATCACAAAACCGACAATCAACGAATGCGTGGTCAATTTGGACGATTGTTCTTTATGGGTTTCGGGGATAATTTCATGGCTTATCACAAATAGCATGGCTCCGGCAGCAAAGGATAGCCCCAAGGGCAATAGCGGACGTGCCACATTGACCAGGCCGACCCCGAGCAAACCACCGATAGGCTCAACCAATCCTGTGAGCAATGCGATAACAAATGCCCGACCAGCCGTAAATCCTTCCCGCAGAAACGGCAAAGCCACTGCCAATCCTTCGGGCATATTCTGAAGGCCAATGGCAATGGCCAGGCTGAGCCCGTTCCCAATATCCCCACTGCCAAAACCAACGCCCACAGCCATCCCTTCAGGAAAATTATGAATGGTAATGGCCAAAGTAAACAGCCAAATTTTCTTGAGATTATAATGATTTTGACTGGGCCCCAGATATAAATTGGTGTCCGGGAAATAGCGGTCGATCACATCAACGAATACAGCACCGATGATGATCCCCGTCAATGTTAAGAACGCCCCACGCACCCCGCCCCCGCCACTCTCAATGGCCGGTATGATCAGGCTAAATGACGTGGCTGCCAACATAACCCCCGCCGCAAATCCCAACAGACAATCCATAAGCTTTCGAGAAATATTATTGTGTTTAAATAAAACCGGTAACGCCCCTGCTCCGGTCAACAACCCTGTAACCAAGCTGCAAATCATTCCAACGAACACAATATTAAATTGTGATAAATATTTAACCAACAAAACCGACCTCTTCCCTTGTTTTCTCCCATAGATTATGTTTTCATAAAAGAAGAGGTGACTAAGTCCTAGACGAGGTGATTTCATGTCCATCAACGAAGAACTGAAACCTGTTACCGAACTGTTGGAAAAGTTGATTATCTTCCGCACGGTAAAACACACCGGCCTCATCCGGGAACTGTTGGAATTAGACAACCAACCGAACCCCACCGGCTCATTTTACGAATGGTACGGCCGATTGTTGGAGTATCATCCCTACGGCAATCCGTGGACAACGTATTTAAACGACATCATTCGCTTTGACGAAAACTATTTCACTCTCCATTGCGAGCGGGGCGAAAGCCGCCAAATCCCTCCAACCGTTTTGAAGGCAGTGGATTCCGATCTGGAAATCCTTCTAAAACTGATGCATTGGGATCCTTCCGAGCAAATTTCGGGAGCTGCGAAGCGGGATATACGAACGATAGCCATTTCGCAGGCAGAAATCGAAAACTTCCGGGAAACCCTGGCCACTGCCGTTCAAACCCAAGGCGCCGGACTTTTCGGCAGATATCACGCTGCTGTTTGGCAGCATTCCACCCAAAGTTTTCATCCGGTACACCATCCGGACCCGATAACCTTCGATCAGCTCATCGGTTATGAGGAACAAAAACAAATCCTCCAAGACAATACCCGCCGGTTTGTCGAGGGCCTTCCGGCCAATCATATTTTGCTTTACGGCGACCGGGGCAGCGGCAAATCGTCATCGGTCAAAGCCTTGCTGCATCCCTTCGCCCCAAAAGGCCTGCGAATTATCGAAGTGTATAAAGATGATCTCGTCGATTTCCCGGCCATCACCGGCCAACTGCGCCACCGCGGCCTTAAATTCCTCATCTATGTCGACGATCTGACCTTCGAAAGCGGAGAATCCGGATACAAGCATTTAAAAGCGATCCTGGAAGGCAGCCTGGAGAATAAGCCGTCCAACATCCTGATCTACGCCACCTCCAACCGCCGCCACCTGTTGCGCGAAACCTTTGCCGACCGTGAAAACGACATCCACGGCAACGATACGGTCCAGGAACTACTGTCACTGGCCGACCGTTTCGGAATCACGCTGACGTATTCGTCTCCGGATCAAAATCATTTCTTGGCAATTGTCAACGGTCTGGCCAAACAGAGGGCCTTACCCATCGATAAAGACACCCTGGAGAAACGGGCCCTCCAATGGGAACGCCAACACAACGGCCGTTCCGGAAGAACCGCCAAGCAATTCATCGATTTTCTCGAAGGGGAATTGCGGTTAAAGGAAAAAATGTAGAGGATTGGGCACTAGGTGCTGGATTCTAGGTCCTGGGTTTAGGCAGGGAACGCTGCGCGTTCCCTCCATTGCCCAGAACTCCGAATGCAGGACTCAGAACCCCTAATCAAAATATCATCCACTATAACACAGAAGGAACGCATATATGCGTTCCTTCTATCACTCAGAACCTAGGACCTCGATCATCAAATCGTGCACTGTGAACTATGTACTGTGAACCCAAAGCAAACACACAACTTAAATTACCGCACTTTAAACCCGGCTTTCATCAATCGTTCCTTCAACGTAGCGGCATCTAAAGGCTTCGGACCATGTTCTTTAGGCTTACGCACGGATTTTGAAGCCATTTGTTTGTGGTCTTGGTTTTGCCTGCCGGTTACCGACTCCACCCCCGTCTCCTTCTTCATGGTCAATGCGATCCGCTGCCGGGCCAGGTCCACCTCAAGCACACGTACCTCGACAATATCGCCGACAGCTACCACGTCATTGGGATCCTTGACATACCGGTCGCTCAGTTGGGAAATATGCACCAGGCCGTCCTGTTTCACCCCAATATCCACGAAAGCCCCGAAATCCACCACATTCCGGACGGTCCCGGTAAGCACCATTCCCGGCCGCAAATCCTCCATCTTCAGGACATCATTACGGAAAATCGGTTTCGGCAAGTCCTCCCGAGGATCCCGGCCAGGCTTGGCCAAAGCCTCGATAATATCTTTCAAGGTTGGTTTCCCGACTCCCAATTCTTCCGCCATCCGCTCTACATCGACCTGCTGTAGCCGGACTTTAAGCTCAGCCAATTTTTCTTTGATTAAAATATCTTTGGTTTCGAACCCGAGCTTGGCCAATAAGTGCCGGGCGACCTCATAGGACTCCGGATGCACCCAGGTGGCGTCCAGCGGCTCCTTACCGTCGGTTATCTTTAAAAATCCGGCCGCCTGAATGAACGCCTGTTCTCCCAGGCGTTTTACCTTCAATAATTGTTCCCTGCTTTCAAATTTCCCGTTTTCTTCTCGATACGCCACAATATTTTTGGCGACAGCCGGTTGGATCCCGGCAACATACTGCAATAACGAAGTCGAAGCAGTATTTAAGTCGACGCCCACATAGTTGACACAGGACTCCACGACGCCTTCCAGCGCCTCGGAAAGCTGCTTCTGATTGACGTCATGTTGGTACAATCCGACCCCGATGGACTTAGGCTCGATCTTCACCAGCTCCGCCAGGGGATCCTGAATTCTGCGGGCAATGGATACCGCTCCCCGCATCGAAACATCCAAATCCGGAAACTCTTCTTTCGCCAATTTTGAAGCAGAATAAACCGAAGCACCGGCTTCGCTGACGATGCAATAGGCGGTTTTCTTCCCCTCCAGCCTATGGATTAACTCGGCCACCAAAAGTTCGGTCTCCCGGGAAGCAGTCCCGTTGCCAATGGATATCAAATCCACGTTATGCTTTTGCACCAGTTCTGCCAAGACAGCCAATGCTTCTTCCCGTTTCTCCTGAGGAGGATGGGGGTAAATGGTAGCCGTGTCCAATAATTTCCCCGTCTCATCCACCACAGCAACCTTGCAGCCGGTTCGATAACCCGGATCGATGCCCATCACCCGGGTTTGTCTGACCGGAGGTTGTAAAATCAGATGGCGAAGATTTAATCCAAAAACTTTAATCGCATGTTCCTCGGCAGTTTCCGTAATCGCTGAACGCAATTCCCGTTCCAGCGAAGGAAATAACAACCGTTTATATCCGTCAGCCACCGCCTCTTCCAACTCCGCAATGAACAAAGCTTCCGGATTCACGATGATCTCCCGCTTCAAAAGATCGATGGCCGCTTGATGATCCACATCCAACCCGACTTTAAGAGCTTCCAGCTTCTCGCCGCGGTTTAAAGCCAAGATCCGGTGGGGAGGAATTTTCTTTAACGGCTCTTTGTAATCGGCATACATCCGGAACTCGTCCAAATCTTCTTCATCGTTCTTTTTCTCCCGCTCTTTCGCAACGGATGTAATAATGGCCGTTTCCCAACAAAATTCTCTTAAGATTTTACGGTATCCGGGATCATCCGCAACCTTCTCAGCGATAATATCCCGAGCTCCAGCCAAGGCAGTAGCCATATCCGGCACATCCTTTCCGGGATCGACAAAAGGTTCCACCCAGCGTTCGATGGGTCCGTCCAGGGTCTTTTGTTCCCAAATCAATTCCGCCAAGGGTTCCAACCCCCGCTCTTTGGCAATCATGGCCCGGGTCCGTTTTTTCTGTTTGTAAGGCCGGTATAAATCCTCCACTTCCTGTAGCTTCGTCGCTTGAAGAATGGCCGCTGTCAGCTCGGGCGTTAATTTCCCTTGTTCTTCAATGGATTTTAACACTTCTTCCTTACGCGTTTGCAAATTACGCAAATAACGCAATCGTTCCTCAATCTCCCGAAGCTGTTCCTCATTGAGCTCTCCGGTGGCTTCCTTACGGTAACGGGCGATGAACGGAATGGTATTCCTGTCGTCCAACAACTTCACCGTATTCTCCACTTGGAAAGGTTTGAGCTGCATTTCCTCGGCAATGATTGAAATCAAGTTCATCCATATTTCTCCTTTTGATCATTCTGCATCCGATTATATCCACTCTCGCCATAAAATACAAGAGAGGTTATGCTGGGCGCTGGGTTTAGGTAGGAACGCTATGCATTCCATCCTTTTATCGGGAACGTGAAACGTTCCTTCCGTAACCCATGACCAAGTACCTCGGACCCAGAACCTATTACCCATCCGCTAATACCACAGAATAAAAATAAAAAAAGCCTTTCGGCTTTTTATTAATCTCCGATTTCCACCGGTTTTTTTCGGACGGCGGTCAGTGCCGAGATATCCTCATCATCCGCAGCGTCGATCACCAACATCTGAGTTTCATTGGCTTTAACCATCCCGATTTGATGCCCCCGTTCCTCGATATATGCAGGAGTCAACATATAGTTTCGGGCCTTATTCATCGTAAGCAATTGCCGGTTCAATGCCTGATATTCCTGTTTCAAAGCGTTCAGTTCCTTTGTCTTGGCAGTGTACCGCACAACTCCTTCAGCCAAAGGGAATACCAATATCTTACCAATGATGAAAAATACCATTCCCCAGACAAATAAAGGAAGGGCCGATTTCGGTTTAAAACGCCACCGGACTCTGGTTTTTTTGGGCAATAAAGGATATTCGCCCCCCGCAATCCCTTGGGTCGTCCGGATTTCGGGCCGATAGTATTCAGCATATGTTTTTTGCTTCATCACACTTCACCTTCATCCATATCATCCGCTCCGGCAAGCCCCAAAGCCGTGCCGGGCAACACGATGACCACTTCGTATCCTTTCGTTTTCGCCCGATTATAAAGCGTTGCCACAGAACTCGGGGACAGATTGAGTTTTTTGGCAATACGCTCAGTGCTCTCGCCCATTTCTTTCAGGACGACCACCTGGCGTTCGCGAAAACTTAAATTTTCCACTCCCCGAATCTCGATTTTCATTATATCACCATTAGGACAAAACTTCTACAAATTTTTTACATAATTTCGACATCGTTTCACTTATTCCTCCCTCCGACCCGACCCGTTCTTGAAAATTCATCCCTCTGCGTCTGTTTTGTGAAGACATCTCATATGATTGAATGTTTATAAAAAAATATGGCAATCTTGTTAAAACTCTTTTCTCCTGTTGACTTCTGGAAGTTAACATTGTAGAATTGAGTCATTCTGACTGACCAGTCAGTCTAAGGCCGGAGGTGAACCTGTGGAAAAAATGTCAACAGAAAAACGCTCTGAAATCTTGGATGCCGCCATCAAACTCTTCTCCGAAAAGGGTTTTGAGCGGACCACGGTGGATGAGATCGCTGCCAAAGCCAATGTGGGCAAAGGCACCATTTATCTCTACTTTGAAAACAAGGAACATATTTTCCTGACCATTATTGAAGAAGGCATGTCCCAACTCCGCCGGTTCTTCCAGCAGATGTCTAAGGAAGAAAATTTCTTATCCCTCCTGCGGGAACTGATCTTCTCTTATCTCAAATTTGCAGAAGACAATCGGGAAATCTATCGGCTTTTTTTGAAAGAACGCCTCGCCATGCGTTTATTCGACGAAGATACCCTGGGACGCCGTTTCATGGAAATGCATCATGAACTCCATCAGTTTATGACCGAATTCATGCAGCGTGGAATGGACGAAGGTGCACTTCGGCCAGCCGACCCCGGTTACCTGGGAATGGCTTTAAACGGCATCATTTCCCACACGGTGTTTTACTGGTTGTTCACCAACGAGCAACAACCCCTGACCGGATTAACCGACGCTCTTTACCGGCTGTTTTTAACAGGAGCTGCAAATGACTTTAATCTAAATATCTCTGGAGGTGTCCGGGATGTTTCGTAAAATAGCCCTCATCACTTTGACGGTTTTATGCATTGGTTCGGCGGCGGCACTGGCAGCCGACCAGCCTAATAACATACTTACATTGGAAAAAGCTTTGGAATTGGCTTATCAAAACAGTCCATCCTTACAGGCGGCTTCCCAAAAAGTCGCCATCGCCAGGGAGGAGTTGCGAAAAGCGGAAGCGGCCTTTAAGCCTTCCGTCGATTATAACCTGGGACTGTTGAAATATGATGGTGAACAACCGCTGACACAAAGCGATGAAGGCGCCAGCGGGAGCATTACCGCCACATGGCCGTTATATACCGGGAATAAATTGGAATTGGCTCTGCAGATTTCCAAAGCCCAGCTCAACATCGCCTTGGAGAACGAACGTCAGGTAAAACAAAAATTGACATACAACGTGAAAGAAGCCTATTACCGGGTTTGGATGGCTGAAGAACTCCTTAAAGTGGCCCAATCATCGTACGCCAATCTGGACCAGCACCTGAATAAAGTGAAGCAGTTATACAACGTCGGAAACGCCTCAAAATATGACGTATTGCAGGCGGAAGTCCAAAAAGAGAGCTTAAAACCTCAGGTTATCAAAGCCGAGAACAACGTCACGCTGGCAAAACTGGCGCTGGCGACGCTAATCGGCATCGACAAAAACAGCACTTTCACGGTGGAACACCGTGAAACCGAAATTCAGCCCAACCCTTTGCCGTCAACGAGCCAACTGATGGATTTGGCCTTCAGCCATCGGAGCGAACTTAAACAATTGAAATATCAATCCGAGATCGCAAATTACCAAGTTCAATTGGCCTCATCGGAGTATAAACCCAATGTCTACGTCTCCGGAAGTTATGGTTTTGAAAGCTCAAAATGGTCTCCGGATTCCTGGGATCCTCAATTCAAACTCATCCTTGGAGTCCAAGGCAATTTTTATAAAGCCACGATCAAACCGGAAACGGACATCGCCAAAGGCCAATTGGAATTATTGGCCATCCAGGAAAGGGATTTAAAGGACGCAATTCACCTCGAAGTGGAACAAGTGGTCCAAAGTATCCTGGAGAGCATTGAAAGCATCAAAGCCAATCAAGCCAACATCGAACTGGCCAAAGAATCCCTCCGGATGACTCAGGCCCGTTACGATGCAGGAATGGCCACCACCATGGATATCACCGATGCCCAACTGGCGCTGGATAAAGCATTAACAGGATATTATCAGGGAATTGCCGACTATCTGACCGCCTGCGCCAAACTGGATCTGGTGACAGCAGTGAATAAATGATTAGACTTAAAAAAGCTATCTGGAGGATGCCCCAATGAATAAAAAATTAATTGTGATTGGAATCATATTAAGCCTTCTCCTGACCGCCGGATGCGGACGGAAAAAAGCGCCAGTCGTCAAAGAAGAAGACCCGGCCGTTCCCGTCCAAGTGGTCCCTGCAACCACAGGTGACATTCAGGAAATTTTCAGCATTTCCGGAACGGTTGAAGCCGCCAACAAAACTGCGGTTACATCCAAAATCTCCGGCCGGGTGGCCCAAGTTGCCGTCGAACTCGGCGATTACGTCACCAAAGGGCAAACCTTAGTTATTTTGGAAAAAACGGATTTAATCAATCAACTGAATCAGGCAAAAACATCTTTGTTACAAGCCGAAACCAATTTTGCCCAAGTTAAAACCACCTTTAACCGCATTCAAAAGCTCTTTGCCGAAGAGTTGGTTTCCCAGCACGAGTATGACAATGCCAAAACTCAATATGATATTGCCTTAAACCAGATTGAACAAGCTCGGATCAATGTGGCCATAAGCGAAGAGCAACTGCGTAACGGGGAAATTAAGGCACCGATCAGCGGTTACGTCGGGGAGCGGAAAATTAACGTCGGAGAAATGGCAACCCCGGGAGTCCCTCTCATGGACCTTGTGGACATCTCTCAAGTTTATGTAACCGTCCATCTGAGCGACAGTTATATTACTCAGACAAAAGTCGGGCAGAAAGTGACCGTGAGATTACCCTCCATGCCGGATAAAACATTTACCGGAAAGGTATTTCAGATTTCACCGGCAGCCCAGTCCGGCAGCAAGTTATTCCCTGTAAAAATCTTAATCGATAATTCATCCCGGACTTTTAAAGACGGTATGCTGGCCGAAGTTAAAATGAACTTCAATGAACGGAAAAACGTCATTCAGATTCCCGTGGAAGCTGTGATGGACGAAACCGGAACCAAAGCGGTATTTGTCATCAAAGACAATGTCGCTTACAGAAAAAACGTGGAAGTCGGTATCAACAACGGTAAATTCATCGAAATCATTTCCGGTATCGAAAACGGCGACCAAGTCGTGGTGTTAGGACAGAACAATCTGGAAGACGGTATGAAAGTTGTGGTGAAATAATATGGAAAAATTGATTCAATTATGCGTCCGGCGTCCGGTAGGGGTATTGATGTTCGTATTATTTGCCCTGACCCTCGGAATCATATCGTTTTTTATGGTCAAATTGGATCTGTATCCGAATATTGACTTTCCAACCATTTTGGTAATGACCACTTATGAAGGGGTAGGCCCTGAAGAAATCGAAAAACTGGTGACCCGCCCCCTTGAAGAAGCCATCAGTTCCGTCCCCAACATCAAAAAAGTTACCTCCACTTCATCCCAAGGCAGCTCCTTTATTGTGGCTGAATGTAACTACGGGACGGATATGGACTTTACCAACTTAAAAATCAGGGAACGCATCGACTTAGCCAAGCGAAACCTCCCGGATGATATCAATGATCCGCTCATTTTCAAAATGGATCCCTCGATGATACCCATCGTCTTTTGGGGTATGTCGAGTCCGAAAGGTTTGGCTGAAGCCACCCGCATTGCCGAAGATATTATCAAGCCCCGTTTGGAAAGAATTCCGGGCGTGGCTTCCGTTTCGATCGGCGGTGGATTAACCCGGGAGATACAGGTTCAGCTTTCTGCCGATAAGCTTGCGTTTTATAGAATATCCCCGGATTATGTCGCCCAAAAAATAGCCAGCGACAACATTAATCTTCCGGGAGGCAATATCAACGAAGGACGCAATCAATTAACCATCAGAACCATCGGCGAATTCAAAAGTGTTGACGAGATCAACAACCTGAAAATCACTCTTCCCAACGGTTCGATCATTCCCCTCCGGGAACTGGGCGACATTAAGGATACCTACCACGAACGGAAACAGTTGTCCCGAATCAACGGCGAAGAAAGTTTGATGATTGTCATCATGAAAGAAAGCGATGCCAATACCGTTTTGGTCACCCGCGAAGTCCGCAAAGCCTGGAATGAGCTCCAAGCCCAAATCGGTAAACAGGCCACGGTTTACAAAGTATTTGAACAAGCGGAATTTATCGAAAGTTCATTGAATAACGTGACTGAAAACGCTATTATCGGTGGTATCTTGGCGGTTATCATTCTCTATATGTTCTTACGGAGCATCCGGAGCACCATTGTTATTTCATTGGCCATTCCCATTTCAATCATTATCACTTTCGCCATGATCCACTTTTCAAAAATGACCCTCAATCTCGTCTCCATGGGCGGTTTGGCGCTGGGCGTCGGTATGCTGGTGGACAACGCCATCGTCGTCCTGGAAAGCATTCAACGTTATCGCGAGGACGGCTATCCGCCCCTTCAGGCGGCTATCCAAGGCGCATCCGAAGTAGGTTTGGCCATTACGGCTTCGACCTTAACATCGATTATCGTCTTTGCACCGGTATTATTTGTCGAAGATATCTCCGCGCAAATTTTTAAAGAAATGGCATTTACGGTATCCTTTGCGTTAATCGCTTCACTCGTTGTGGCTTTAACGGTCATCCCGACGCTTTCGTCAAAAATAATGACGGTTCTCCGCAAGAAAGAAAACAAGCCCATAGCCGCTTCGGATAACAACGAGTTCCGTCTCGGCAAAATCGAAAAAATATATCGCCATATGTTGGACTGGGCCGTCAATCACCGCGTGAAAGTCATTTTAATTTGTATAGCGGTCTTTTTCTTGGGAATTCTGCCGTTTTTCCCGCAACTGGGAATCAAAATGGAATTTATGCCCCCCATCGGACAGAAAGAATTCACCATTAGTTTTGAATTGCCGTTAGGAACCAACTTGGAAACGACCAATGCCGTAGCTCAAAAAATTGAAAGTATCATGGAGAAAAAACCCAATGTGGAAATGGTCTACTCAATCGTCGGTTCTTCAGGTTTTGGTTTCTCATCCAGCAGTGAAGAAAGCGAAAAAGGTTCTGTTTACGTAACCATGGAAAAAGGTACGGAAACCCCCATGGAAGAATTACTGGAAGATGCCCGCCGTTCTTTACAGGGAATGCCCGGGGTCAAAATCAATGTTGAAGAACAGTCGAACGGTCCAGGCGGCGCCAGCGCTCCCATCGTGGTCAATATCGAAGGCCCGGAACTGGATGTCCTCAGCAAACTGGCAGGTGAAGTCGAAACATTGATTCAAAGCATCCCGGACACTCGCGAAGTGACTACCAACTGGGAGACCGGCCGGCCCGAGCTCCAGCTCCGAATCAACCGCGAACGGGCCAATGCCTACGGTTTATCAGCAGCATCCATAGCCAGTACCGTTCAAACCGCATTTAAGGGTTCAGCGGCCACTCAAATCCGTCTGGACGGCGAAGAATACGACATATTCCTCCAGTTGCGACCGGATGACCGACAAAACATAAAGGATTTGGAAAGACTGTTTGTCCAATCCTCCAGCGGTATTGCCGTACCCTTAAAAGAGGTGGTTTCCTTCATTCCCGCCCAAGGACCAACCAAGATAACCCGCGAAAACCAAACCCGTCAGGTCCAAGTCAGTTGTAAATTTGTCGGGAAGGATTTGGGGGGATTGGCCAATACCATTGAGAGCCGTATTAAAAAGGAAATCATCTTCCCGAAAAATTACTCCTTCTCCATGGGCGGCCAGGTTAAAAATATGCGCGAGTCCAACATTGCGTTACTGGGTGCACTCATTCTGGCGGTACTCTTCGTCTATATGGTGATTGCCATTCAATACGATAACCTGATTCATCCCTTGGCCATTATGGGTACGCTGCCTTTAACCATTTTTGGCGTATCTTGGAGCCTTTACCTGACCGGCCATACCTTAAACGTCACTTCGATCATCGGCGTCATCATGCTGGCAGGAATCGTCGTGAACAACGCCATTGTTTTGGTCGACTATATTGAAACCCTTCGCAGACGCGGATTGTCCCGTCGGGAAGCCATCTTGAAAGCCGGGCCCACCCGTTTACGGCCGGTGTTGATGACGACCTTAACGACAGTTTTAGGGCTGATCCCCCTTGCTCTCGGCAGAGGGGACGGCGGAATGCTCAATGCTTCCTTGGCTGTTGTCGTCATCGGCGGTTTAAGCTTCTGTACCTTACTGACCCTGATCGCCATCCCGATCATTTATAGTATTTTGGACGATATGGCCATATGGGTTAAGAAAGTTATTTTCCACCGGGCCGATACTATCGAATATCCTCATCAATTGTAAAAAATGCCGCTCCACACGGGGCGGCGCTTTTTATCCAAACCAATCTGCCTTGTCATCATAAAAACCGTCGGGTAAGGTTATATTATGCTTAAAAATTATGTTAACCCTCTACGGATCTTTTCTGCTATCCCCAAAGAAGGATTGACGGCAAAGAAGTCGAATATATGAATTTGAACAATGATTAAATCATCTTCCATTTTATTCGTCGGTGGATGATTTACCCTAAACCATGTTTAAAGGAGTGATTCGATGCTGGAGGTTATCGGAGTTATTGCCATTGCCTACTTAATCTATTATTTCATCGAACATCAATAGGATTTTTACAGGTTCTTCGCTGAAGAACCTGTACTTTTCAAAAGAGGTTTCCGAATATGCGTCGTTTTCCGGTGTTACTCCAAAAAGAATGGCTGGATTTTTGGTCGGGCAAAGCATGGATCATTGCTTTGCTTTTACCGCTTTTTATCACCTTTCTATTTAACACGGTTTACCGTGACAGTGTGCAACAACGTTTTCGTATCGGGACCGTTAAAGGTCCGGATCCCATTTTAAAACCGCTTCTCATTGCCCCAGATTTTGAAACCGTACCTTTTCCCAGCTTGGAAACAGCTGAATACGCTTTGGAAAAAGAGGAAATTGACGGTGTCATCTACCGCCAAGACTCGCCGAACCGTTTTGTCCTCCTGACAAAAGGGGCCCGGGCCGCCCAATCAGCAGCTGTCGTAACGGCATTGAACGCTGCCTTGCTCCGCATCTACAGCAAAGAATCCATCCCCCGAATCGATCTGAAAACAACCGGTTCGGCTACACACGACCTCTTCAGCCTGGCATTACCCTTATGGCTGGTCCAAATCATCTTAACCATCTGCCTGTTGCAAAGTACGGCCAATATCGCCGAAGAAAAAGCCAAGCATACCCTCCATGCCATTCTGGTATCTCCGGCCGATCTGTCGGATTATTGTGCCGCTAAAATCCTTTGGAATACGCTGCTGGGCTTGGCCTCTATCCTTGTAACCCTATGGCTGACCCGCTTTTCATATAACCCGGCTTATTTAATCAGTTTTGCGGTACTGGGATGCCTGGTGTATACCAGCGCAGCCCTGTTCATCGGGCTGATATCCCCGCATCCGCTTTTGGCACGGACGTTGTCCACTGCCGTTTATCTAATTTCCGCCTTGCCGATAATGCTCAAAAATACCTCTCTTGGCTGGAAGTATCTGTTAAACTTCCTTCCGACTTTTTCTATTGTCCAAGGCCTGGAAAGAGCGGTTTTGCAACAACCCTGGCAAAGCTATCCGTCCATTTTGCTGCTGGCCATAATGGCAGCAGAATCTGCATTGTTACTAACCGTCCTCTTGGCTATTCTCAAAAAAAACATCGATTTTTGAGGTTACCATGGATCCGATCATTAGTGTTAACCGCCTTACCAAAAAATACGGCGAACGGATTGCCGTCAACGACATTAGTTTTCGCCTGTACCCTGGCCAAGTCCTGGGACTCCTCGGCCCCAACGGTGCCGGAAAGACCACCACGATGCGAATGCTTATGGGATTATCCAAGCCTTCTTCCGGTTCCGTCACGGTTTTCGGCCATGATACCCGCACCCATGCCAAACTGATCCATTCTCGCATTGGTGTGGTTTTTGAGCGTTCCAATTTATTTGAAAACCTGTCTGCTTATCAAAACCTGGCTTTATTTTGCCGGTTATACGATACGCCCCTTTCTGCAATTCAACCGTTACTGGAACGAATGGATCTCTGGTCCCGGGTTCAGGACCCGGTTAAAAGCTTTTCCAAAGGCATGAAACAACGGCTTCTCATCTGCCGGGCGCTAATCCATCGGCCGCCTTTGTTATTCCTGGACGAGCCGGCCTCCGGGCTGGATCCCGTCTCTTCCAAAATTATCTGGGACTATTTAAAAGAACAGATCACCGGCGGAACCACCATCGTTTTAACCAGCCACGACATGACGGAAGTCGAAGAACTGTGTGATATGATTGGATTTATGAATCAAGGGCACCTGATTACATTCGAAAAAACCAACATACTCAAAGCCCGCTTCGGCCAACCGACCATTCGGGTCACTTTCCAAAGCGACCAAGGCATGGCTGTGGAAACCCTGGAACCCACCCTCCAGAACCTGCAACGCATCCAATCCCTCTATGCCGAAAAACGCGTCATCAACCTTCGCTCCATGGAGGCCAGTCTCACGGAGATTTTTCAGAAGCTATGCGAAAACGGGATTCCACCGCAGACGGAAGTCAGAAGTCAGGAGCCAAGCGACAGGAGATAATTTCGGACATTGGCTCCCATTCATAGTACACAGTTCACAGTCACATTGCATAGCTGCATCCTGATATAAGGTCTTAGGTCATGGGTTCTAGGTTACAGGTTCTGGGTTATGGAAAGAACACTAACGCGTTCCTACCTAAACCCACTACCCAACACCTAGAACTTGATGCCATTTTCCCTTTACACTTTAAAACTGTCAACTGTCCCAACTGTCAACTCAACTTAACTCCTATCTCCTCCTAAACCAGTATCTGTTATCCAATACCTAACCCCCATTGTCCCCACTCCCATTGCGTATCTTACCTTACAAACAAATAACATCTACACCTAAATTTCTCGGTGATTATCGTAAAATTTTAATGAAAACTTACATAATGATGCTAAAATTGGCAGGTTTATTGCAGCGGTTTCACGAAAAATATATAGGAGATTGTAAAGTGAAAGGACGGTTTTTATGGCTAAAATTAATGAAAATTATTCCAAACTTCCGGGCAATTATCTGTTCTCCGAAATAGCCCGGCGTATTCAGGCATACCAGGCTAACCATCCTGAAGCGGACATCATCCGATTGGGCATCGGCGACGTGACCCAGCCTTTGGTTCCGGCTGTGATCGATGCCTTTCACCGTGGCGTTACCGAAATGGGCCATGCCGAAACCTTCCGCGGTTACGGGCCGGAACAAGGGTACGATTTTTTAATCGAAAAAATTATCGAAAACGACTTCAAACCTTTAGGCGTCCATTTGGACATGGATGAAGTGTTTATCAGTGACGGTGCCAAATGCGATACCGGAAATATCCAGGAAATCTTCTCACAGGACAGCATCATCGCTGTCACCGACCCGGTTTACCCGGTTTATGTGGACAGCAACGTCATGGCGGGACGTTCCGGCGCATTAGGCCCGGACGGGCGGTACGAACGCATTGTCTATCTGGCTTGCACCGAAGCCAACGGCTTAAAGCCGGACCTGCCCAAAGTCCCGGTGGATCTGATCTATCTTTGCTTCCCCAATAATCCTACCGGTATGACCTTAAAGAAGGACGAATTGAAAGTTTGGGTGGATTACGCCCGAGCCAACCGGGCCGTCATTCTCTTTGACGCGGCTTATGAAGCCTTCATCCAGGAACCGGATATCCCTCACAGCATTTATGAAATTGAGGGTGCCAAAGAGGTGGCCATCGAGTTCAGGAGTTTCTCCAAGACTGCTGGCTTTACCGGAACCCGCTGCGCTTATACAGTAGTGCCCAAAACCGTGATGGCTTATGACTCCGCCGGAAAAGCCCATTCCTTGAACAAGCTGTGGTTGCGCCGCCAAACCACCAAATTTAACGGCGTTTCTTATCCGATCCAGGTAGCTGCTGCCGCTGTTTATAGCCCTGAGGGCCAAGCCCAGATCAAAGCGGTGATTGACTATTATATGACCAATGCCCGGATCATCCGCGAAGGCCTTACCCAAGCCGGATTTAAGGTCTACGGCGGTGTGAACGCCCCGTATATCTGGTTAAAAACGCCGGACCATCTGAGTTCCTGGGAATTCTTCGACAAGCTCCTTTCGGAAGTCCAGGTTGTCGGTACTCCCGGCGCCGGTTTCGGCCCGAGCGGCGAAGGATACTTCCGGTTAACCGCTTTCGGAAGCCGTGAAAATACGGAAAGAGCGATGGAACGGATTAGATCGTTAAAACTGTAAAATAAGCGAAGCCCGGAACGGTTTCCAACCGATTCCGGGCTTTTAACGTATTAAAGTTTATACCTTACCGTATATTCAATCACCTGTTCTCCTCCGGCAGGAACAGTCACATCAAATTCAACCTTTCCCGCTTCGCTTCTCCGGTAAGGATGATTATTTGCAACGATCTTCGCTTCGTGCCATGCGGAAATCATTTCGATGACCGTAATGCCGACGGACTCATTCTTATGATTGCGCAAAGTAATCTTATATGTCTCTTCCCGAAGGCCCTTTGCCGGTTCCTTCACCTGAGTCCGGACCCGTTCCCCGACGATATCAAAGGCATTACCGAGATTAATCCGGACTTTCTCATCCTTCGGCGTGTGTTCGATTCGGTCGACGCCGATCAATTGCAATGAGCCTTCATGGTCTGCCTTCTGAACCCGAATGGTCCCTTTGGGCAACGGCATCCCCAGATGATTGGCAGCGCTGTTTTCAAACTCCAGCATCACCTTGACCTTTTGGCCATCCAATGCCCCTTCATAGATATACCGTTTTTGTACCGGTATATCGGCTGCAGTCAACAGTTCCACCTGTTTCAACTGGTTATTTTTTAACGTGGCCGGACGGCCCAACGTATAAAGGTGATATTCGAAAAAGCTCTGTTCCCGGAAGCCTTCATTGGCCTTTTCATCATTCACGGTGGCCCTGAGATAAGCGACCGCTTTTTCCGCCTCTTCCGGTTCCTGACGAACATCGCCGGCCATCAATTTCAACCGGACATCAGAATAATCGATTCCGCTGTTATTCTTCAAAGTAACCCATCCCATCACGTCAATCCGGTCATCATCCCCGTTAATCGTCGCAATATAGTCCGCCTTCCAGGAAAGACCGCGGGTCAAATAACTCACTTCCACCAGACGCTTGTCCGTCGGATTGGCATTTTGAAGCTCCCACACCAGCCTGGGCCGAACCACCAAGCCCCGGGGCAGTTTCGGAAAATCAATGGACTTGATCTGTTCCGACTGAATGATCTGAATGTCTCCGCCGCCGGGTTCCGAACCAATGATCAAATTTTGCCAACCTTTATGCCACCCCGCCAGCAAATACCCTTCGATAATCCTCCCCTCAAGAGTGGTGATCTTTATCTTCTGCCCCAAATGTTTCTTAAATAACCAATCCTCGCTGACATCATCATGCTCAAAGTTTTGCTCCAAAACCCGAACGCCTGTTAAACCCGGCGTACGGATCATCACCGACGACGGATCCAGCAACGCGGAAACTTCGTCAAAAGTTAGGGTGCTGATCCCGGTTACCAACTGTAAATACCGTTGATCCTTGACCAATGCCAATTGATCGTTATAAATGGTCAGCTCGATTCCTCCAACCGGTTTATCCTGAGGAACTTCAGGTTTTTCGGCCGCTCCCCAGACCGTCATGGATAAGATCAAGGTAACCAGCAAACCCATACTCACGTATCGAGATACCCGTTTCATGGCACTCCTCCTCTCCTTTGCAATTTAGACAACCCGGACGGCTTTTTTGTTCCATAAACCATCCGTCCCATTCGCTGGATTTTTTCCATGTCTTAAATCTCCATTCGACAAGCGGGTCTGCAATCCTTTAAAAGATCCCCGTCCTTTCTGTTTCATTTTCCATGTGACAGTTTATTCCGGCCATCTCTGCGTATAAGGAGTCCAACGCGACCAAATCCTCGCGGTCGACCTTACGCAAACTGTCTTTGCCTAACAGCCGGGTCAATTCAACCATCTCCCGGACACAGCTTTGCAAATAATGATATAAATGGTCTCCGCCCAGATTCGGATCGAATTTTTGGACATCTTTTCCACCGAAGAACAACAACTCCGTCGGCGGTTCCCAAGGAATGCTCTTCGTCACCTGTGTATGGGTAATTAATAACGTAGCGGCCGTTCCGATAAAGACCGCATCAGCGCCCAAGGCCAAACACTTTAAGAAGTCCCCCGGATTGACCAAACCGCCTCCGACCACCAACGATACACGGCCTTTCAGGCCGTTCTTTTCGAAAAAACGGGCGGCCCGGCATAAAGCCGGAAAAAACGGCAGTCCCGTATGATCCTGAAAAATCGGCGGAGATCCGTGGGTCCCCCCTTCGCTCCCGTCAAACGCGATCATATCGGCTCCGGCCTCTGCCATAATCTCCAATTCCTTCTCCAGATAATGTGTAGCGCCGAATTTAAAGGCGACAGGCACCCCGCCGGTTACGGATTTCAAATATCGGACGAAACCCGCCAAATCATCATGCTCCGCCTTGGGCAAATGGGTATCGATGAGCAGGTCCAAACCGGGAATGGTCCCGATACGCTGAGCGAAATCCGGCGTAAGTTTATATCCTTTTATCCGGATGGGCGCCGAAGCCCAAGCGGCATGCCCCAATCCAATCTCAATAAGTTGAGCCTGTTTCAGAATGCTTTCGTGCCGGGACCAAAATCCCCTGGGCAACTGCAGGATATACCGGTCAACCCTATCCTTGATCTCTTGGAGAAAAGGGCCGTTCCCCGAATTAAACCCCGTCCCTGCCAAATTAACCGCTCTGGCCAAAGCGAACTTCGTGGGAATACTGAATGAATTCCCATAAGACATCGCTCCTAACAGAATCGGAATTTCCAACGTCAAAGGCCGTTTGGCCCTGGGCCCCAACACCACTGATGTATCCACCGGAATATGATCATCCAAAGGTTTTCGGGAATAATATCCGGTGACAAAATGGATCTGATGAAGATCAAAACGATGCACAGGACTGCCAAAAGGTCGGGATATGGGTTCCCCGTTTTCCGCCCGAAGCAATGCCTCAAAAAAATCCGGCCAGCCAATTTTCTTCGCCAAATTCAAATTTTCATACCACTTTCTGGAGTTCAAAAACTTCACCATTGCCTTTGCCAGCCGGCGCCGCACCGAAAAAACAGCGATACAGCCTGATAGTGCCAAACTGCCCAACAACGTCAAACAAGCCGTCAAAATGAATTTAATCATGGGATACCTCCCGAGAACCCAGTGGGAATAAAGCCAAATCGGCACCGGTCATCCGAGCAACTTCCGTGCTGAGCGCGGACAAATCTTTCACCGAAAGCTCAGCATAAGAGCTTCTCCCCATGGACCGCATGCCCAATATCATCTCCTGATGGCAACTGGTTAAAAATCTGGCGATGCTCTCAGCGCCTTTATCCGGATCCAGGCAGTCTTTAAACCTGCCCCGTTCATAGACCAGTTCGGTAGGAGGTTCCCAGGGAACCACTTTGGTCAATTGCAAATGGGCAATGACAATCATAGCAATGGTTCCAATGTATACCGCATCCGCCCCTAAAGCCAGTGCTTTTAAAAACTGCCCTGGCGTATACAACCCTCCGGAAATAATCAGTGAAATCCGTTTATTCAAACCATGCCGACGGAGATAAGCAGCCGCCCGGCATAATGCCGGTAATGTGGGTAAACCGGTATCATCGGCCAAAATAGCCGGCCCATAATTAATCCCGGCCTCCGCTCCGTCGATGGTGATAAAATCGATATCGGTCCCGGTGATAATTTCCAGCTCTTTCTCTAATAAATGAGTTGCCCCGATCTTCACCCCGATAGGAACACCGTCGGTTACATCCTTCAAATATTCCACTAGCCGTTTGAGCCCCTTTCGATCATGGGCCTCTTCCAACTGAGTCCCCATCTTCACGTCCGTGCCGGGAGGCAATTTCATATAATCCCGCAATTCATCGCTGATATACTCGGCACTTATCGTTACCGGGGCAGAAGCCAAAGCGCCATATCCCAGCTGAATTTCAATGGCATTTGCCTGGCGCAGCACCGTTTCTTCCTTTCCCCAAGAACCCCGGTGATATTGGATGATCAGACGTTTAGTGGCTTTCCGTTCCTCCGGCAAAAAAGGGCCGACTCCCGTATTGGTAGCCGTGCCCACCCGGTCGGCCCCCTTGGCCAACGCCAGTTTGGCCTGGAGAGACGGGCCAAACCCGTATGACATTCCGCCGATCATGATGGGCATATCGATAACCAGCGGCCGATTGGCTTTCGGCCCGATCACCGTTTCCGTCGTAATTTTGGCTGACTCCAAAAGAGGCGTCCGCGAAAGGTAAACCGGGTTTAACATCAGCTTGTCCCACGGCGACATATGTAACGGCGAACCGAACGGCCGGTTCAGTTTTCCCCCGTTTCCGCGCAAATCGGCTTCCAATACATTTTGAACGCCGACTTTCTTAAAAACATTGAGCATTTCTGCGATGTTCTCAGGATATGGGTCTTTCAGCAACCGTTTAACGATGCTATCCACAAAGATATTGGCCAACGGTCGCCACAACAACACCATCAACAACCCGCTGAAAACCAGGGCAATACCGAAGGCCACTGTCAACTGCCATATCAAACTCATCTGCCTATCCTCCATTACATACTGCTTTTAGTATTACCCCTTCCGGTGATTCAAAACCATGGCCAGCATAGCGTGCAGAAGCCAAAAACAAATACCGGGAAGGGTCCCGGTACTGTCTGATCCCAATAACGTTTTTTCTTTCCGGCATTCAGAAAATGTGTTTACTGTTCTGATATTCCTGAACCAGATCCAAGGCTTCGCCAAACCGCTGAAAATGGACAATCTCTCTCACCCTTAAAAAATTCAACGTGTCAATGAGATCCGGATCATCGGTCAAGTCAATGAGCCATTGATAGGTTGCCCGCGCTTTCTCTTCGGCAGCCATATCTTCATGCAAATCGGCCACCGGATCTCCTTTGGCCTGAATATATGTGGCAGTCCAAGGATTTCCTGTTGCATCCACATAGTAAAGGGCATTGTCATGGTCGGCATAATGCCCGCCCAGGCCTGCCCGCTCCATCTCTTCCGCAGAGGCACCTTTCGTCAGTTTATAGACCAAAGTGGCAATTATTTCTAAATGAGCCATTTCCTCAGTCCCTATATCCGTCAGTATGGCCTTGGTTACATTGGTAGGCATACTGTACCGTTGATTTAAATAG
>Ga0134097_1000652_pt1 | contig 32771 bp, 28 predicted proteins | sample 8_3taG_FD_94450 | JGI IMG/M metagenome (GOLD analysis project Ga0134097, IMG submission 94450) | Switchgrass degrading microbial communities from high solid loading bioreactors in New Hampshire, USA - 8_30_10_142_A2 metaG | ecosystem: Engineered > Bioreactor > Semi-continuous > Anaerobic >... | reverse complement strand
TACTGTTCATTTCAATCTGGTGGCAATAGCGAGAGGGAAACACCTGTACCCATACCGAACACAGAAGTTAAGCCTCTCAGCGCCGATGGTACTTGACGGGAGACCGTCTGGGAGAGTAGGTCGCTGCCAAATACATAAGTAAGCTCTATTTGGATGAACAAATAGAGCTTTTTATTTTTATTATGAATGTTCGTAAAGTACATGATATAATTATATAAGTATCTGATAAGAATGGGGTAATATCCATCAGATTTCAAATGGTGAACATAGAAAGATGCAATGTTTTTTAAGTTATTGAAATGAAATAAGTAAATGGAGGATGTAATATGAGATATGAAGGTGCAGTATACAGACCTCCCAGTGAGGCTTACAGTTTGATAGTTCAGGCTACCATAGGCTGTTCCCATAATAAGTGTACTTTTTGTTCCATGTATAAGGATAAGCGGTTCAGAATCAGAAGTATAGAGGAGATAATTGAGGATTTAACTGAAGGAAGGCGAAGATTTAAGCATGTGAATAAGGTATTTCTGGCTGACGGAGATGCTTTGATCATAAAAACCGAGGATTTAATTAAAATACTCAAAGCTATAAATAAGATATTTCCTGAGTGTGAGAGGGTGGGCATATACGGTTCACCCAAATCCATACTGAACAAAGGGGAAGACGAGCTTAAAGTGTTAAATTCCCTGGGATTAGGAATAGTCTATCTTGGCCTAGAATCTGGCAGTGATAGGATACTAGAAAGAATTAATAAAGGTGTAAATTCCAGCGAAATGATAGCAGCAGGGAGAAAAATAGTTAATTCAGGCATTAAGCTTTCAGTTACATTGATATCAGGCATTGGCGGAAGGGAATATTCAAAAATACATGCTGTGGAATCTGCCAGGGTCTTAAATGAAATGAAACCAGATTACATTGGCTTATTAACTTTATTATTGGAGGAAGGAACACAGCTTTATGAGGAAGTACAGAAAGGGGAATTTGAGCTTTTAACACCAATAGAGGTTCTGGAGGAAACAAGGGTACTTGTAGAAGGACTAAATGTAGATAACTGTATTTTCAGAAGCAACCATGCATCAAACTATGTACCTTTAAGGGGTACTCTTATGAAGGACAAAGAGTTGATACTTAAACAGATAGATGAGGGAATTGCTTTAGGTAATCTGGAATATAAAGAGATGTTTAGAAGATTATAAAATATAAGCCAATATAGCATAAGCTATATTGGCTTAATCTTTACATAAGCTTTCTTACTTCTTCAAGGGCCTTATCATAGTCAGGATGGTTTGTTACCTCTTTTACATATTCAACATATCTTACTGTGTTATCCCTATCGAGTATAACAATTCCCCTTGCCAACAATCTTAACTCTTCCATAACAAATCCATAGTTCAATCCAAAGGACAAATCCTTATGGTCGGATAGTGTAATTACCTTATCTATGCCGTGGGCACTGCAGAATCGCTTTTGAGCAAAGGGAAGGTCTACGGATATTGTTAATATAAGTACATCACCTAAATTTGCTGCCTCCTCATTAAATCTGATGGTCTGCAGTTCGCAAACCCCTGTGTCCAAGGAAGGTACAACGCTTATAATTTTAATTTTATCTCCTGCATCCTTTAGTGTATATGGGCTTAAATCTCCCTTTAATACAGTAAAATCCGGTCCCTTGTCCCCAACCTTTATTTCATTTCCCAACAAGGTAACAGGATTTCCACCCATAGTAACAATTCCTTTTCTTCTATTCATAGTACATTACCCCTTTATCTAAGATATATCAATTATTAGTTACCCAAATAAAAAAGTTCTATTCGAAAAAATATATGTAAAAACTATAAAAAAATATTGAATAAATCATATAGCTGTGTTATAATTAAAAAAATTGAATTTTAATCTTTAAATCAGTCCCGAGAGGCTGGCAAGATTGTAATTGCGGATATTGTATTATTATGCAAAAGACTCTTGCTGCCGGCAAGAGTTTTTTTATGGAATTACAATCTAGCAGTCCTTTAATTCAGTACTGAGAGACTGAAAAGGAGAGAAGAAAAACTCTCCTGAAATTAAAAAAAAGGAGGTTTTTTTATGACTGAAAATGTATTAAGAGAAGCGAGAACTCAAGTAAAGCTATTAAACAATTCCAAGAAGGTAGTATTAGCCCTTCAACATCTAATTGCCATGTTTGGTGCAACTGTATTGGTTCCAATGATAACAGGATTGGATGTCTCTGTTGCATTATTCTCTGCAGGAGTTGGAACATTGATATTTCATCTATGCACATACGGAAAGGTACCAGTATTTTTAGGTTCATCCTTCGCATTTATCCCTGTAATACTAAAGGTAAAGGAACTATATAACGGTGATTTAGCTTATGCTCAAGGTGGAATAGTAGTTGCAGGTTTACTGTATGTAGTAATATCATTAGTAATTAAGAAGTTTGGAGTAGAAAGAATTCAAAGATATCTACCTAGTCAGGTAATAGGACCTATGATTATAGTAATTGGATTTAATTTAATACCAACAGCTATAGATATGGCCAGCTCCAATTATATAATAGCTGCTATAACATTAGGAATAGCACTGATTATAAACTTTAAGGGTAAAGGATTCATAAAACAGCTGAGCATATTAATAGCTGTAGTAGCAGGATATTTAATTTCCTTAGGAGCAGGCTTAGTAGATACAAGTGCAATTGCTGAAGCGCCAATCTTATCAATGCCTAATTTCAGTTTTCCAAAATTCGACATAGGAGCTATAGCCATAATAGCACCTGTAGTATTAGCAGTATTTATGGAGCATTTAGGAGATATAACAACTAATGGTCAGGTTGTAGGTAAAAACTTCATAGAAGATCCGGGATTAAATAGAACTTTATTAGGAGATGGTTTGGCAACAACTGTAGCAGCATTAATAGGCGGACCTGCCAATACGACTTATGGTGAGAATACAGGAGTCCTTGCAATAACTAAGAATTACGACCCATCAATATTAAGGTTAACAGCTGTATTTGCTGTAGCATTGGGATTTATTTCAAAGGTAGGATCAGCTTTAACCACTATACCTACCTCAGTAATGGGTGGAATAAGCTTAATGCTATTTAGCATGATAGCATTAGTAGGGTTTAAAACCATAAAAACGAACAATGTAGAGTTTAATTGGAAGAATATAATAATAATGGGAATCATTTTGGTTATAGGACTTGGCAGTGGTATCATTGAAAGCAAATTTGGAATTACTATAGGGATACCAATAAATGAAACTGTGAATATATCAGGATTGAGTTTTGCAGCAATAGTTGGTGTAGTCCTAAACCTAATATTAAATAGAAAAGAAAAATAATAGAAGAAAATTTAAAAATCAAAGCCCATCTAATTTGGATGGGCTTTTTTCATATTATATTAGACAAATTGCTAAAATAAGTATAAAATTAAAAAATGAGTATGTAAATTATCAAAGGAGAAGATATTCTATGCAGAAGGTACTGGTGGTAGGTGGAGGTGCAGCAGGAATGATGGCTGCCATATCTGCCAGAAATCACGGAGCAGAGGTTGTTGTGTTGGAAAGAAATAATAGGGTTGGCAAGAAGATACTGGCTACTGGCAATGGAAGATGTAATTATACAAATATAAATCTGTCAATCAATAACTATCATGGGAAAAACTCCAAATTTCCATATAGCTGCTTATCCCAGTTTAATGCATATGATGCAATTGACTTTTTTGAGCGTTTAGGCATTGCACCTTTTATTGAAGAAAATGGCAAGGTTTTTCCCATGTCATTGCAAAGTTCCAGTGTACTGGACGTATTGAGGTTTGAGATGGAGCATTTAGGCGTTGATATAATAACTGAGGCCTATGTAACGGATGTATATAAGAATGACAAATTTACAGTGGCTTTACAGGATGGAAGGAAGTTTTATGGCGACAGCATAATACTGGCCACAGGAGGAAAGGCTGCTCCAAATACAGGTTCTGATGGCAATGGATATAGATTGGCAGAAAGGTTTGGCCATAAGATAGAATATGTTTTTCCTGGGCTGGTTCAGCTGAAATTGGAGGGAAATTTTTTCAAACAGGTAGAAGGAGTTAAGATAATAGGCACTGCAGAGCTATATGATGGAGAAAGGCTCATAAGGAAAGATGAAGGAGATATACTTTTTACCAGCTATGGAATATCCGGACCTCCTATTCTGCAGATAAGCCGCTCAGCAAATCATCTGCTTAATGAAGGGAAAGAACCGGTGCTTAAAGTATCCATAATAAAGGACAAGAGTAGAGAAGAACTGGAGAATTATTTACACTACAGGTTTTCATTTATGAAAAAGAAGACAATAGAAATAAGCCTTATTGGGCTTATAAACAAAAGGCTGATAGTACCTATACTTAAGGAGATAGGAATAGATAGGAACAAGTACATTGCACAAATATCGAAGGAGGAAATAAAAAGGATATCCCATATACTTACTGATTTAAGGTTTAATATAGCAGGCAGTAATTCCTGGGATAGCGCTCAAGTTACCGCTGGAGGAGTAAGGACTGACGAAATTAACAATTCCACAATGGAGTCAAAACTGGTTAAAGGATTGTATTTTGCAGGAGAAATAGTAGATGTAGATGGAGACTGTGGTGGATTTAACCTCCAGTGGGCATGGTCATCAGGATATGTAGCAGGAAAGAATTCTGCGGCAAAATAATACATTGATGAAAGGATGAAACCTATATGTTTACTATGAATAAAAAGCTTAATGAACTATTGGACAAAGGTAAGGAAATAAAGGTATCCATTATTGGAGCAGGCAAAATGGGAAAAGGCCTTATAAATCAGATGTCGAGAATTAATGGCATGATACCTTCATTAGTAGTCAACAGGCACATTGATAAAGCCATAGAGGCATTAATTTCGTCAGGTATTTCAAGGGATGAAATTGTTGAAACGGATTCATTAAAGGATGCCAATTATTATCTGGAAAAGGGCAGATTTGTTGTAAGCGAGAATATAGAGCTGGCTACAAAGGCTAATATTATAGATGCTGTTGTAGATGCTACCGGTGTTCCTGAAGTAGGTGCCAATGTAGCATTAAGTGCCATAGATAACAGGAAGCATGTAATAATGCTAAATGTAGAAACGGATGCTGTAGTAGGCCCTATTTTATACAAAAAAGCCAGGGAAGCAGGAGTTGTATATACAGGGACAGCAGGGGATGAGCCTGGGGCTACCATGGAATTATACAACTTTGCCAAGGGATTAGGTTTTGAAATTCTTGCCATTGGAAAAGGGAAGAACAATCCTCTCAATGTTGAGGCCAATCCTGATACAGTATACGAGGATGCCATTAGAAAAGGATTAAAGCCTACTATGCTGGCAGAATTTGTTGACGGAACCAATACAATGATAGAACTGACATCCCTGGCAAATGCCACTGGTTTTGTGCCGGATATCAGAGGATGCCATGGAGTAGAAAGTGATGTAAAGAACCTGACAAAGGTGCTAAGATTGAAAGAAGAAGGCGGAGTTTTAAACAGCTATGGAGTAGTGGATTTTGTAAAGGGAATTGCGCCAGGGGTTTTTGCAATAATAACTACTAAACTGGAAGAAGTGCACAAGCAAATGGAGTATTTAAATATGGGGACAGGTCCGAACTATGTATTATATAGGCCTTATCATTTAACAAGCCTTGAGACTCCCATAACCATATTTGAAGCCTGCTATTATAATGAAGCTACAATTGCGCCAACAGAAGGACAAGTTGCTGATACCATAACAGTAGCCAAAAGGGACTTAAAGGCTGGAGAAAGGTTAGACTGCCTTGGAGGCTATACAGTCTATGGAGCCATTGAAAGGCATGAAATAGCAAAGAAGGAAAATCTGGTGCCCATTGGATTAATAGATGAGAATACAAAAGTAAAAAGGGATATAAGGAAAGGTGAATTTATTACCTACGATATGATAGAGCTGGACCAAAACAAGACCATATATAAGCTCAGAAAGCTTCAGGATGAAATAATAGGTTAAATTACAAACAATATTTTACAAATGATGAAAATTACAATAAAATAGAAATATCATAAAAAGGGGGGAAATCAATGATATACATAAGAAATGACGACAACAGGCCGCAGTTCAATCTGGCTTTAGAACAATATGCATTTGATAATCTTACTCAATTTGATGAGATATTTCTATTATGGATTAATGAGCCTACTATTGTAGTAGGCAAAAATCAAAATACCATTGAGGAAATTAACCTGGACTATGTAAAGGAGAATAATATAAATGTAGTAAGAAGGCTATCCGGGGGAGGAGCAGTATATCACGATTTAGGAAATCTAAACTATACAATAATTTCTGAAAAGGGTAACAGACAAGCTTCCTTTAATTTTGCAGCCTTTACACGCCCTGTAATAGAAGTTCTGGAGAAGCTTGGTGTTAAGGCAGAATTTACCGGAAGAAATGATCTCACCATAGATGGAAAGAAATTCTGCGGAAATGCTCAGTACATGAAGAAAAACAGAATTCTTCATCATGGAGCCATACTATTTGATACGGATTTAAATGTGCTGACAAAAGCTTTAAAGGTTCCTAAGGATAAAATTGAGTCCAAGGGGGTAAAATCAGTAAGAAGCAGAGTTACAAACATTAAGGACTATCTTAAATATGATATAACCATTGAAGACTTTAAACAGCTTCTTTTGGACCATATGATTGAAACCAATAAAAACCTTCAGGAGTACAGGTTAACTGATGAGGACTACAGGAAAATAAATAAGATTATGGAGGAAAGGTATGCAACCTGGGAATGGAACTTTGGGTATTCGCCTGATTTTAATATTGAAAAATCAAGGAGGTTTCCTGCAGGAAAAGTTGAAACCAAGATACATGTGGAAGAGGGCGTTATTAAAAGCCTCAAGTTCTATGGGGACTTTTTCGGCGGTGGAGAGATATCAGATATAGAAAAAAAGCTAATAGGAGTAAAATATAAAGAGGATGAGATTGCCAAAGCCTTGGAGGATGTGGATGTTAGCTTTTACTTCTCTGGAATATCAAGGGATGAGTTGCTGACTTCAATTATTTAAGAACTTGACAAACTTGATAAATTTGATGTATATTAATTTCAAAATATATATAAAATGCGATGATAAAGAGAGTAGTAAAAGATTTTATTATACAGAGAAATAATCATTTGGTGAGAGATTATTAATAAATCTTTTACGAAGATCACTTTGGAGCATAGCATCTGAAACTAAGTAGGATGTTACGCCTTTGGCGTTATACAAAATGAGTGGCAGGGGTTTTCTCTGCAACTTGGGTGGTACCGCGGAAATCCGTCCCTAGGCTTTTGCTTAGGGACTTTTTGTATGATGAGTATTTCCAATACTAAAATAAGAAAGGATGAAAAAGGTGAAGAGGTTTAGAGAATTATCAAATGAACCAGTAAAGGACAGAGAAATGAAGATTTCCCGCTATTGGGAAGAAATTGACTTGCTTCACAAATCAGTTGAATCAAGAGATGAAAATAAACCTTATATATTCTACGAAGGGCCTCCAACAGCCAATGGCAAACCCGGCATTCACCACGTAATGGCCAGAACACTAAAGGATTTGGTATGCAGATACAAGACAATGGAAGGATATCAGGTTAAGCGTAAGGCAGGTTGGGATACCCATGGACTCCCTGTTGAAATTGAAGTGGAGAAGCAACTGAATATAAACAACAAATATGAAATCGAAGAGTATGGTATAGAGAAGTTTAACAAGAAATGCAAGGAGTCTGTATTCCAGTATGAAAAGCTATGGAGAGAAATGACAACCAGAATGGCTTATGAAATAGACCTGGATAACCCTTATATAACATTGGACAATGACTACATAGAGTCAGTCTGGTGGATACTGGATAAATTCAACAAGGAAGGATTGATCTATGAAGGGCACAAAATACTTCCCTATTGCCCCAGATGTGGAACAGGATTGGCTTCCCATGAGGTAGCTCAAGGCTATGAAGAGATTAAGACTGAAACAGTAGTTGCCAAATTTAAATTAAAGGATAAGGAAGAATACTTTTTAGCCTGGACTACAACTCCATGGACTCTTCCAAGCAATGTGGCTTTAACCGTAAATCCGGATGTTACTTACGTAAAGGTAAGGCAAAAGGATGAAATATATTATCTGGCAAAGGATTTGGCAAATAAGGTATTGGGAGAAGACTATGAAGTTCTTGAAGAGTATAAAGGCAAGGACTTGGAATACATGGAATATGAACAGCTTATTCCTTTTGTAAAGGTGGAAGATGGTAAAAAAGCCTTTTTCGTTACAGTAGCAGATTATGTTACTACAGAAGATGGAACAGGAATTGTTCACACTGCACCTGCTTTCGGTGAGGACGATTACAATACAGGCAAAAGATATGACTTGCCGGTATTAAAGCCGGTTAATGATGATGGCAAGTTTACAGATACAATATGGAAGGGCAAATTTGTAATGGATGCAGACCCTGACATAATTCAGTGGCTAAGACAGGAAGGAAAGCTTTACAAGAAGGAGAGAATAGCACACAATTACCCACACTGCTGGAGATGTCATACGCCATTATTATACTATGCAAAGCCCAGCTGGTATATAGAAATAACCAAGCTAAAGGATAAGCTAATTGAAAATAATAATGGAGTTAACTGGTATCCAGCCTTTGTTGGAGAAAAGAGGTTTGGAAACTGGCTGGAGAACCTGAATGACTGGGCTATATCAAGAAGCAGATATTGGGGAACACCGCTTCCAATCTGGAGATGTGAAGAATGTGGCCATACTACAAGTGTTGGTTCAAGGAAAGAACTGGTTGAAAGGGCAATTGAGGATATAGACGAGTCCATAGAGCTTCACAGGCCATATGTGGACGAAGTGCACTTAAGATGTGAAAAATGCGGTGGCAGAATGACCAGAGAAAAAGATGTAATTGATGTATGGTTTGATAGCGGTGCCATGCCATTTGCACAGCATCATTACCCATTTGAGAATAAAGATAACTTTGATAAGCTGTTCCCTGCAGATTTTATATGCGAAGGAATAGATCAGACCAGAGGATGGTTCTATTCTCTGCTTGCTATATCAACCTTTGTAACTGGAAAGTCTCCATATAAGAATGTACTGGTAAATGATTTGATATTGGATAAAGACGGAAAGAAGATGTCAAAATCCAGAGGAAATACTGTAGACCCATTTGATATGTTTGATAAATATGGAGCTGATGCCCTAAGGTGGTACCTGGTATATGTTTCACCACCATGGACACCAACAAAATTTGATGAAGATGGAATTAAGGAAATAGAAAGCAAGTTCTTCCGAAGCATAAGAAATGTATATAATTTCTTCTCCCTATATGCCAATACAGATAATATTGACCCAAGGGAATTCTTCATTGAATATGAAGATAGGGAAGAGTTGGATAAATGGATTCTATCAAAGTATAATAATCTTGTTAAACAAGTAAGAAGCGATATGGAAGTATTTGAGCTGACAAAGGTTGTAAGAGCTATTCAGGAATTTGTTGTAGAGGATTTATCCAACTGGTATATTAGGCGTTCAAGGAGGCGTTTCTGGTCAACTGAACTGGATAACAGCAAGAAGGCAGTATACAATACTACCTATGAGATACTGGTAGGCATTTCCAAGATGATAGCTCCATTTGTGCCATTTATTGCAGAAGAACTGTATAGAAACTTGACAGAAAATGAATCAGTACATTTGGATTATTATCCAGAGGCCAATGAAAGCCTGATAAATCCAGAACTGGAAGAAAAAATGGATTTAGTAAGGGACCTTGTAAGACTAGGAAGGGCTTCAAGGGAATCAGTTAAGATAAAGGTACGTCAGCCTCTAAGGGAAGTATTGATAGACGGCAAGTACGAAGACAAGATTAAGGACCTGGTTCCATTGATTAAGGAAGAGCTGAACGTAAAAGAGGTAGTATTTGAAAAGGATTTAAGCAAGTTTATGAACTATTCCTTAAAGCCTAATTTCAAGGTTGTAGGGCCTATACTGGGGTCTAAGGTTAAGTCCTTTGGGAAGGCGTTAAATGAGCTTGATCCTCATGAAACTGTAGAGAAGCTGGAGAATGAAGGAAAGATTGTATTGAACCTGGATGGAGAAGATGTGGATATACTAAAGGACTATGTTCTGGTAACCATATCCTCAAAAGAAGGATTTGATGTTGCCATGGAAAACAATCTGTTCATAATACTGGATACAACGCTTACACAGGATTTAATAAATGAAGGATATGCAAGGGAATTTATATCCAAGGTACAGCAGATGAGGAAAAACAACGATTATGATGTTCTGGATAATATAAATATTTACTATGATTCAGATGAAGAGGTAGATGAAGCAATAAGGCTGTTTGAGGACTATATCAAGAGTGAAACCCTGGCTCTTTCAATAGAGAAGATAAAGGATGAAACCCTGGAAAAACAGGACATAAATGGACATATGACAGGCATTAGGATTGAAAAAGTTAAATAAAAACCCCATTTGGGGTTTTTATTTAAAATATTACTTTTTCAATATTCCAAATATAAACATTATAATGATATAATATTCTAAAAGATAGGAGGGGTATTATGATATCAACAACAACCAATAGTATAGAAGGGAAAAGAGTAAAAGAATACAAGGGAATTGTTTTTGGAGAAGTGGTATCAGGGGTTAATTTCATTAAGGATTTTGCAGCCGGATTATCCAATTTCTTTGGAGGACGTTCAAAATCCTATGAGGGAGAACTAATAGAAGCCAGAGAAAATGCTATAAAGGAAATGGAAATGAGAGCATCAAGACTCGGGGCAAATGCTGTAATAGGTGTAAGAATTGACTATGAAGTATTGGGTCAGGGCGGAAATATGCTTATGGTTACAGCCTCAGGAACTGCAGTAGTAGTTGAGTAAATAATCTATTCTTCCTTGGAAATTATAGGAATTAAAATGGTAAATTAAGTTCATAATAAAAAATGCTATGACAAATGGCTATTTCATGATATAATCTAAAAAGATACTTATAGGTACAAATAGGTTTAGAAGATTGCAAAAATTCAAAAATCCTTGAAAGTATTACAAAAAGCTGGTTAAGGGGGAAGTTGTATATGAAAACATATCAAACTGAACAAATTAGAAACATAGCACTAATCGGTCATGGTAGCTGTGGTAAGACAACATTAACTGAAGCCATACTGTTTGCAACAGGAGTGACTACAAGGCAAGGAAGAGTAGATGACGGTAATACTGTATCAGATTTCAATAAAGAGGAGATTGCCAGAAAGGTTTCAATTGGAACTTCTGTAATTCCTATAGAGTATGATAATATTAAAATTAATTTTGTAGACACTCCTGGATATTTTGATTTTGTCGGAGAAGTATATGGCGCTTTAAGGGCGTCAGAAAGCGTTTTAATACTGGTAGATGCATCAGCAGGTGTAGAAGTAGGTACGGAAAAATCATGGAAATATGCTGAAGAATACAATCTCCCAAGAGCAATATATGTGAACAAGATGGATAAGGAGAATGTTGAATTTAATAAAGTACTGGATGCAATAACAAATCAGTTTGGAAACAAGGTAGTGCCTTTTACATTACCGATAGGAGAAGGGGTTGGATTCAAAGGCATAGTAGATGTCATAGAAGAAGTAGCCTATGAATACAATGGAAAGAATTCAAAGAAAGTAGACATACCAGCAGAGCTACATAGCGAAATAGAATCCATCAAGGATTCATTGATGGAGAAAGTAGCAGAAACAGATGAGGAATTAATGGAAAAATACTTTGAAGGTGAAGCATTTACACAGGAAGAGATTAGAAAAGGAATTAAGGCAGCAATAAGAAACAGGGATTTAATACCTGTAATCATTGGATCTGCAGAAAAGACAATGGGCATGGATGTTCTGTTAAACTTCATAAAGAACTATATGCCAAACCCAGCAGAAATTGGTTCAGTTGTCGGATATAAGGATGAAGAAAAAGTAGAAAGAAAGCTGGATGCTAAAGAACCATTTTCAGCATTGGTATTTAAAACTATTGTTGACCCATTTGTTGGCAAGCTGTCTATATTTAAAGTATTGTCAGGCAAGATTACTAAAGACCAGGAAATATACAACTCTTCTAAAGATGAAAATGAAAAGCTTGGCGGATTGTTCGTTCTGAGAGGGAAGAATCAGATAGAGGTTTCTGAAATAGTAGCAGGAGATATTGGCGCTACCTCTAAGCTTCAATATACTCAAACCGGAAATACTCTATGTGACAAGTTTAATACAATAGTATACGACAAAATCAATTATCCAAAGCCAACATTATATCTTGCTGTTGAGCCAAAAGCTAAAGGTGATGAAGAAAAGATTAGTGCAGCCCTTAGCAGGTTAACTGATGAAGACCCAACATTTGTTGTAGAAAGAAATGCTGAAACAAAGCAGTTGCTAATCGGTGGTCAGGGCAATATGCAATTAGCAGTAATAATTGATAAGCTAAAGAATCAATTTGGAGTAGAAGTAAACTTGACTAAGCCAAAGGTAGCATACAGGGAGACAATTAAGGGCACAGCCAGCGTGCAAGGTAAGCATAAGAAGCAGTCAGGTGGAGCTGGTCAATATGGAGATGTTCATATTAGATTTGAACCAAGCGAAAAGGATTTTGAATTTGCAGAAGAGGTATTTGGAGGAGCAGTACCTAAGAACTTCTTCCCAGCAGTTGAAAAGGGATTGAGAGAATCTCTGGAACATGGAGTTCTTGCAGGATATCCTGTAGTAAATATTAAAGCTACATTGTTTGATGGTTCATACCACCCAGTGGATTCTAACGAAATGGCATTTAAAATAGCTGCATCCTTAGCGTTTAAAAAAGGTATGGAACAGGCAAAACCAGTATTATTAGAGCCTATAATGAGGGTTGAAATATTGATACCTGAAGAATACATGGGCGATGTTATGGGAGATATGAACAAGCGTAGAGGAAGAATATTAGGAATGGAACCACAGGGAGACGGAACCCAGCTGGTAATTGCAGAAGCTCCACAAGCAGAATTGTTTGAATATGCAATTGACTTGAGAAGTATGACTCAGGCTAGAGGAAGCTTCACTATGGAATTCTTAAGATATGAAGAAGTACCAGCAAATATAGCAGAAAAGATTATTGAAGAAGCGAAAAAAGCTGAATAGCAGAGATTAAAGGTTCGATAAATGCATCGAACCTTTTTCTTTTTGATTATAATTTAAATATTGGGGTAACTAAAGTAAAGGAGAACACTATTGAATTTTAATACATTATAATATATAATAAAGAACAAAGAAAGTCAAAGTCAAAGGAGTGATATCTTGCCAAGGATAAGCAATATCATAGAAAGATTTATTAAAGAAATGTTAAAAGAGGCTGAAGATGGGATAATAGAAATAGGAAGAAATGAATTGGCTGAAAGATTCGGATGTGCTCCTTCCCAGATTAATTATGTATTGACAACCAGATTTACACCTTATAACGGATATTACATTGAAAGCAGAAGAGGCGGCGGTGGTTACATTAAGATAATGAAGGTAAGCACTAAAGAAGATTTGGATATAGAACATCTTATTAGAAATGTTATAGGAGAAACCATTACCAAGAGTAAAGCATATCACATAATAGAGGGACTAAGAGAGCAGAATATGATTACCAATCGAGAGGAGTATATTATGAAAGCAGCAATAGAGGATACTGCTCTAAGCCATGTTACTGTTGAGAGGAACAAACTAAGGGCAGATGTATTGAAGAATATGATTCTTGTTTTGTGCAGGTGAGGAGGGATTATTATGTTGTGTCAAATATGCGGCAAAAATCAGGCTACAGTTCACTATACCAAGATAATAAATGGAAATATTGAGGAATTGCATCTTTGTGATGAATGTGCAATGCATAATAAGGAGATTGAATTTGATTCCACCTTTTCCTTTCATAAGCTTCTAAGTGGACTTATGGATAATTTGCAGGGAGAAGTGCCTTATAAGGAAGTGAAGACCTATAAATGTCCTTTCTGCGGAATGGACTATGTTCAGTTTAGACAGACAGGCAAGTTTGGATGTGCACAGTGTTATGAAACATTCAAGCCTAAATTGAAGGCACTTTTCAGAAGCATCCATGGCCATGATAAGCATGTAGGAAAAGTGCCTGTAAGAGCCAATACGCAGGTAGCTAAAAAGAGAAGAATTCAGAAGCTAAAAGAACAGCTGAATGAACTGGTTGCTAAAGAGGAATTTGAAGAAGCTGCAAAAGTAAGAGATAAAATCAAGGAATTGGAAAAGGATATTGGGCAATAAGGGGTGATGTATATGGTAAAATGGGTGGAAGGACCAGCTGTTGATGAAGATGTAGTGGTCAGCACTAGAATAAGGGTTGCGAGGAACTTAAGAAATTATAAATTCCCTCAGAGAATGAGCATACAGGAAGCTGAAGCACTTACAAACGAAATATTAAATGTCATGAAAAAGCTGCCAAGCGGAGTGAATTATAAATTCTATAAGATAAACAGCCTAACTCCCGTTGAAAGGGTATCATATATAGAGGAGCATCTAATCAGCCCCGGGCTGATAAACAGACCTGATTACAGCAGCTTTTTACTTAAGGATAATGAAAGTGCTACTATTATGATAAATGAAGAAGACCATTTAAGGATACAGGTATTATATCCAGGATTGAATTTTGAAAAAGCCTGGGAATCCATAAATGAAATAGACAACTTTCTTGAGAGCAATTTGGATTATGCTTATCATGATGAATTTGGATACCTGACAGCATGCCCTACTAATGTTGGAACTGGCATCAGGGCATCTGCTATGGTTCATATTCCAGCTCTGTCGATTATAGGTCAGGTAAATGGATTGATTAATGGATTTCAAAAAATAGGGCTAACCGTAAGAGGATTATATGGAGAAGGAACTAAGGCTTTTGGAGATTTATATCAGATATCAAATCAGATGACCTTGGGAGAAGAAGAAGAGGAAATAATAAGAAGGCTGAAAGGGGTAATATATCAGACCATTAGCAAGGAAAGAGATGTAAGAGAAAACCTGCTTTCAAAGAGGAGATATGAAATTGAAGATAGGGTATTCAGGTCCTATGGACTGTTGAAGTACTCGAGGAAAATATCCTCCAAGGAAGCTATGCAGCACTTATCCAATGTGAGAATGGGAATTGCCATGGGTATAATTAATGATGTAAAATTTAAGGATATAGAGAAAATAATGATAGGTATTCAACCAGGGTCAATACAGAAATATGCCAATAGAGAGTTGAATGATAATGAAAGGGATATATTAAGGGCAAAATACATTAGGGAAAGATTATAGTCAGGAGGGATATTATGGCAATGTTTGGCAGATTTACGGAAAGAGCTCAGAAGGCAATATTATTAGCTCAGGAAGAAGCAAAAAGGCTACGTCATAACTATGTAGGTACTGAACATATATTACTTGGATTAATTGCAGAGCGGGATGGTATTGCAGCTAAAGCCCTGGCTAATGCAGGGGTGACTTTAGAGAGAGCAAGGGAAGAGGTCATAAGGGCAGTAGGAGAAGGCAGCTATGACGTTGATATTATGGGATTTACACCTAGAACCAAGAGGATATTTGAACTGAGCTTTCTTCAAGCAAGAAATATGGGGCATAATTATGTAGGAACAGAACATATACTACTGGGCCTATTAGATGAAAATGAAGGAGTTGCAATAGTAATACTCAGGAAGATGGGTGTAGATATTACAAGCTTGAGAGAAAGCATAATGGGAATGCTTTCTGATAATCAGCTGAAACAGGCTTATAATCCAAAGGCCAGCAAAACAAATACCCCATATTTGGATAGGTATGGCAGAGACCTTACAAAGCTTGCAGTAGATGGCAAGATAGACCCTGTAATAGGGAGAACCAAGGAGATAGAAAGGGTAATACAGATATTGAGCAGGAGAACCAAAAACAATCCTGTGCTGATTGGAGAGCCAGGAGTTGGTAAAACTGCCATTGCAGAAGGACTGGCACAGAAGATTGTGGATGGAGAAGTTCCTGAAATTATAAAGAACAAAAGGGTAGTGACTTTAGACTTGCCCGGTATGCTGGCAGGGTCTAAATATAGAGGAGAGTTTGAGGAAAGGTTAAAGGGAGCTCTGACTGAATTAAAGGAAAATGGCAATATAATATTGTTTATAGATGAGCTTCATACAATAATTGGAGCTGGAGCAGCAGAAGGAGCAATAGATGCCTCCAATATACTGAAACCAATGCTGGCAAGAGGAGAGATTCAAGTAATAGGTGCAACTACAATAGACGAATACAGAAAGTACATTGAAAAGGACGCTGCCCTGGAAAGAAGATTTCAGCCTATAATGGTGGACGAACCTACTGTAGAAGATACAATTAAGATTCTGGAAGGATTAAGGGATAGATATGAAGCCCATCACGGAGTCAAGATATCTGATGAAGCTTTAAAGGCAGCAGCAGAGCTGTCCAACAGATATATAACAGACAGATATTTGCCTGACAAAGCAATAGATTTGCTGGATGAAGCAGCTTCCATGGTAAAAATAAATTCATTTGTTACACCTGAAGGACTAAAGGATCTGGAGGAGAAATTGGAAGAGCTGGCCCACGAGAAGGAAGAAGCCATAAATACTCAGAATTATGAAAAAGCAGCTCAAATAAGGGATGAGGAAAAGAGAATAAGAGAGCAGCTTGAAAGGGAGAAAAACAGATGGAGAACAGAAAAGACCAGCTCCAGTATGGTATTAGGGTATGACGAAATAGCAAAGGTTGTATCCAACTGGACTGGAATACCGGTAAGCAAGATGACTACTGAAGAAAGCCAGAAGCTTTTACATCTTGAGGAAGAGCTTCATAAGAAGGTAGTAGGGCAGGATCATGCGGTAAGCGCTGTAGCCAATGCAATAAGAAGAGCCAGAGTAGGGCTGAAAGACCCCAAGAAGCCTGTTGGAACCTTTATATTTGTTGGACCAACAGGTGTAGGAAAGACATACCTTGCAAAATCCCTGGCTGAAACATTATTTGGAGATTCTGATTTAATGATTAGAATTGACATGAGCGAATATATGGAGAAGCATTCAGTTTCAAGACTTATAGGTTCTCCACCAGGATATGTTGGATATGATGAAGGAGGCCAGCTGACAGAAGCCGTTAGAAGGAAGCCCTATTCAGTAGTGCTGTTTGATGAAATAGAAAAGGCTCATCCTGATGTATTCAACATTCTGTTGCAGATACTGGATGATGGAAGGCTTACTGATTCTAAGGGAAGGACTGTAGACTTCAAGAATACCATTATAATAATGTCATCAAACGTAGGTGCAACAACTATAAGAAAGCAGAATGTACTTGGATTTGCATCTGGTGGAGAGGTTCAAAAGGAAGAATATGAAAAGATGAAGGAAACCATTATGGATGAGTTAAAGAGAACCTTTAGACCTGAATTTCTGAATAGAATTGATGAGGTAATAGTATTCCACTCCCTGAAGGAAGAGGATGTGAAGAAAATTGTTGGCATAATGGTTAGGGAGCTTGAGGAAAGAATGGCTAAGCTGGATGTAAAAATCAAGGTTACTGAAAACACCATAAATGAAATAAGCAAGAAGGGCTTTGACCCGGTATACGGAGCCAGACCACTTGAAAGAACAATTACAAAGATGATTGAAGACCAACTGGCAGAGGAGATATTAAAGGGAAATATATCAAAGGATGATGAGATAATAATAGACTTTAAGGATGGCAAGCTTGTATTTGAAAAGGGGTCTCTGGTTTAGGTCATAGTTAATGCTATGACCTATTTTTATGATATAATATTAGGCGAGAATAAAATATAAGGTGGTAAGATGAAGAAGAAAACCGTATATAAGTGCTCCCAATGCGGATATGAGACTATTAAATGGTCCGGATATTGTCAGCAGTGTGGAGCTTGGAATAGCATAGAGGAAACAGTAGTTGAAAAGAAAAAGGATAATATGGCTATAAATAGAGATAATAAGTTAAATCCTGTAAGGCTTTCAGAGGTAAAGGTAGACGACAGCCAAAGAATAGTAACAAGTATGGAGGAGTTCAATAGGGTTTTAGGCGGTGGAATTGTAAAGGACTCTGTAACTATATTGACAGCAAGGCCCGGAGCTGGAAAGTCCACTTTATTGCTGGAAATATCAAGCGATGTTGCAAAAAAAGGGTATAGGGTGCTTTACGCTTCCGGGGAGGAAAGCGAAACCCAGATTAGAGCCAGGGCAAACAGGATATTGGATGAAATTCCGGAGAACATCTGGATACTGTCAGATATCAGCATGAACAGCGTATTGAAATCCATTGAGGATGTAGATGCAGATTTGGTGGTAGTAGACAGCATACAGACCTTTGTATTGGAGGAGTTTAGCTCAAGGGCTGGCTCTCCCATTCAAACCATTGAATGTGCCAATGCGCTAGTTGAAATTGCAAAGAATAAGAAAAGGCCAAGAGCCATAATCATGGTAGGACACATGACAAAAGCAGATGAAATGGCAGGCTTAAGAACACTGGAGCACCTGGTGGATACAGTGGTTTATCTAGAAGGTGAAAGTGATGAACCTATCAGGACTCTTATGGCTACCAAGAACAGGTTTGGCAGAACTGGTGAAATAGGGCTGTTCTCCATGGAAGAGGAAGGCATGGTGCAAATAGATAACCCTTCTGAATTCTTCATAACCAAAAGGGAAGATGGTCTATATGTTCCAGGCAGTGTCTTAACTGTAATCAAGGAAGGTTCAAGGCATATAACTGTGGAAATTGAAAGCCTTGTGTCCAAGTCCTTTGCTCCTTATCCTTCGAGAATTGGCGAATGCTTAAGGAAAGACCAGCTTAATACATTGATATCCATATTGGAGCAAAGGGGTGGCATAAATCTCTATGATAAGAATGTAGTCATAAAGGTAACAGGCGGCTTGAAATTAAGGGAACAGGCAGCCAATTTAGCCATATTGATGAGTATAGTTTCATCTGTTTTGGAAAAGGGAATTCCTAATGATGTGGTATTCATAGCAGATGTAGGTTTGACAGGGGAGCTTAAAAAAGTACCTTCATTGGAATCAAGAATTAGAGAACTGGACAGGATGGGATACAAAAAGGCATATATATCTAAAGATGGACTAAATCAGAAGCTGAATTTAACCAATTTGGAAGTAGTGGGGCTGAGAACTCTGGAGGAAGTTATTAATCATGTGTTCCATATGAATTGAATAGAAAAGCAAGGCTAAGACATTAATATCTTAGCCTTGTCATTTAGTTTTACTGTTATTTCAAACTAAATATTCCAAGGGCTTTCATGTTTTTGTACTCATTTATAAAGGAGTCGGCCAGATTTATATCTAAAGCATTGCAAAGAGCAGACAAATAGAACAGATAGGCACCTATTTCCTGTATAATTATTTCCTTGCAATTAGGGCATAGCTCCCCTTTTATATGATTGCTCATGCTTTTTTTCATTTCCTGCAATGATTCTTTATTGTAATCCTGCTTTGTTGCATGAATTTCTATGCAACCACAGGAGGTAACTGACTTTACTACCGCTCTGTTTATTCTGGTTGTATACTCATCAAGCTTTGTAGTTATGTCTAAAACGCTTTTATGCCTGATAAGTACGTCATCTACAAGGTTTTGGAAATCGCTTAAGGTAATGTTTTGCTGAATGTTAACTGTATTTGAATTTATGTCCATATTGTCACCCCTGTCAATTGAAATAGTATTGATTATGGTTTTATTATACTGACTGGGACAAGTTGTTGTCAAATGTTTCTGAAAATATATTTTTTTAATATCAAATAAATAAATAGTTGACACAGAATATACTGTGTAGTATAATATTAGCTTTACAACCTTTATTTATTATTGTATAATAATTAAGAGAAGCTAAAATAGGAGGTTGTAATATGTTTAACATTGGAGATAAGATTGTTTATCCTATGCATGGTGCTGGCATAATAGAAGGAATAGAAGAAAGGGAAATATTAGGAGAGAAGAGAAAATACTATATTGTGAGAATGCCAATAGGTGACATGAAGGTAATGATACCTGTTGATAATATAGAGGAAATTGGAATCAGAGAAGTCATAAAGGATGAAGAAGTGGAAAAGGTAATAGACATATTAAAAGGAGGCAGTACAGTAATGCCTCAAAACTGGAACAGGCGCTATAGAGCAAATATGGAAAAGATAAAGTCTGGAGATATATATGAAATTGCAGCAGTAGTGAGAAATCTTATGTTAAGGGATGCTGAAAAGACTCTTTCCACAGGGGAGAGAAAGATGTTAAACAGTGCAAAGCAGATGTTGATTAGCGAAATTGTGCTGGCTATTAACTCAAGTGAAGAGGAAACTGAAAAGCTTATAGATGAAACTGTAAAATGTGCATATTGAAAATTGTTTTATTTTTTGTTATATATTTTATTTAAATGGTAATAAATATATATGGGAGGTGAACAAATGATAGACAAAATAACACGAGGAATTATAGTATTAATAGGATTACTGATTGGATATGGTGCTGTTTCAGGTTTTATGGCGTTGAATATAATAAGCTTACCAGATAGAGGTTGGTTGAATTTATTTTTTTATGTAGGTATTAGCTTGATTTTTGGAATTATATTTTTCTTGTTGTCTCCAAGGATAATAAATAGAGGTAAGAAAATTGCCAAATTCATTGAAGGTGAGTTACAGGACATTCCAGCTAATGAGATTGTTGTTGCTTCTATTGGATTAATAGTTGGTTTAGTAATTGCCTATTTGCTGAGTCAGCCCTTCTATAAGCTTGAAATTCCCTATCTGGGGGTTGCAATATCAATAATTTTTTATGCAGCTTTTGGATATTTGGGAGTTAAGATACCAGTTAAGAAGAAAGATGATATTTCTAATTTAGTTGGTTTTATAAGAAAAAATCCAGGCAAGGATAAAGACAATGCTGAATATACCTCTTGTCCTAAAGTTCTTGATACAAGCGTAATTATAGATGGAAGAATAGCAGATATATGCAAGACAGGGTTTATAGAGGGACCACTGGTAATTCCGGAGTTTGTTTTGGAAGAACTGCAGCATATTGCTGATTCCTCAGATACCCTCAAAAGGAATAGAGGAAGGCGTGGACTTGATATATTGAATAAGATTCAGAAGGAATTGGATATAGAAGTAATAATACACGATGGAAAATTTGATGATGTAAAAGAAGTTGACTCTAAGCTATTAAAGCTTACACAATCCTTAAATGGGAAGATAATAACTAATGACTATAATCTAAATAAGGTTGCTGAAGTGCAGAACATAAAGGTATTGAATATAAATGAGCTGGCTAATGCTGTGAAACCTATTGTACTGCCTGGAGAGGAAATGATAGTTCAGGTAATTAAGGATGGCAAGGAATCCGGACAGGGTCTAGCTTATTTGGATGATGGTACAATGATTGTAGTGGAAAGCGGCAAGAAGCATATAGGAGAAACCATAGATGTTTTAGTTACCAGCGTACTGCAGACTTCAGCAGGAAGAATGATATTTGCCAAACCGAAAACTCTGGTAGATAAAGCAATATAAGGCCGTATAGGCCTTATTTTTATGGCTAATAAACATCTTTTGATTGAAATCATATACATCTATGCTATAATATTGAAGAGGTGAACTGCATGTATAGAGACCAGTTTGTATCAGTTATTATAGCAGCAGCTGGAATGAGCAATAGGATGAAAAGCAAAATAAATAAACAGTTTATTTTTTTAAATGATAAGCCTATGTTGGCTCATACTATTGAGAAATTTGAAAGGTGCAAATATGTTGATGAAATAATAGTAGTTGCAAAAGAGGATGAAATAAATTACTGCAAAAAAGAGATTATAAGAAAGTATAAGTTTAAAAAAGTATCTAAAATAGTAAGAGGTGGTAAGGAAAGACAGGATTCAGTATATAATGGAATACTAGCTCTGAATGAAAAGTCTGGGATAGTACTATCCCATGATGGTGCAAGGCCTTTTGTAAGTATCAAAAGCATTGTAGATAGCATTGAAGGTGCCTATAACTATGGTGCATGTATAATTGCTGTACCTGTTAAGGATACCATCAAGGTAGTAGATGAAAATAATAATATAAATACAACTCCTGAGAGGAATTTGCTGTGGCAGGCACAAACTCCACAGTGTTTTAGGAAGGATATACTTATGGAGGCCTACAGAAAGGCTATAGAAGATGGTTTTTTAGGAACTGATGACAGCATGTTGGTTGAAAGATTAGGAATAGATGTAAAGATTGTAATGGGAAGCTATGAGAATATGAAGATAACAACTCCGGAAGATATAGTAATTGCAGAATCCCTCTTGAAGGATAAATCAGAAATATATAGAAGAAAGGAAATTGCCTTTCAAGTGAGATAAGGTGATAAATGTGAGAATAGGTATAGGATACGATGTTCATGCACTTGTGGAAGGAAGGAAGCTCATAATTGGCGGAGTAGATATTCCATTTGAGAGAGGACTATTAGGGCATTCTGATGCTGATGTACTGGTGCATGCAATTATGGACAGCATATTGGGAGCTTTGGGAAAAGGCGACATAGGGAAGCATTTCCCCGATACTGATGAACAGTATAAGGATATTTCAAGTCTCATTTTGCTTGAGAGAGTATATAATATTATGAAAGAAGCAAAATATAGGGTAGGGAATATAGACTCAATAATTGTTGCTCAAAGGCCTAAAATGGCTCCCTACATAGAAGACATGAGGAAAAACATTGCCAGGGTTTTAAATACTGATGTATCAAATATTGGCATAAAGGCTACAACTACTGAAAGATTAGGATTTGAAGGAAGAGAGGAAGGAATAGGATCCTATAGCGTTTGTATATTGGTGCCTGTTGAATAAAAAACAGTTGACACGTGATTCTGATTTTAGTATTATAATTTTAATTAAATACTTGGCTATGACAGGAAATAGTAAGTATTAATGGCCCCAGAGAGGAAATCAATTGGTGGGAGATTTCCGGCCTTCTTAATACTGAACCCGTCCTTGAGCTTTTAAGCTGAAATAAGTAGGCTTAAACGCTAACTGCGTTAATGTTTCGAGTGGACCTTAAAGGGTCTATTAGAGTGGTACCGCGGAAGTACGCCTTTCGTCTCTATTTTTGGAGATGAAAGGCTTTTTTAGTTGATATAAGACAGAGGGACGGTTCTCTTGTCTTATTTAGGTCAAAGCATATAAACAAGGAATGAGTTCATATTAGCCGAGATATTTCACAAATTCGGAATCGGAGAGCCGTTGTTTGCCAATATGAACTAAGAAAAAACAATTCAATTGAAAACTGTCCATTAGAGAAATTATCATCCTGAACAAAAGGTGAACTGTCAATTAAAATTGAAAATAAGGGAGGAATAAATATGAGAATGTCAAATATGTATATGCCAACATTGAGAGAAGTTCCAGCAGAGGCAGAAATACCAAGTCATCAGCTGCTGCTTAGGGCAGGCATGATGCGAAAGCTGGTATCAGGGGTGTATTCCTATCTGCCACTTGGATATAGGGTTATAAGGAAGATAGAAAATATCGTAAGAGAAGAAATGGATAGACAAGGAGCACAGGAGCTGCTCATGTCAGCAATTCAGCCAAAGGAACTGTGGGAGGAATCCGGAAGATGGAGCACCTTTGGACCAGAGATGTTTAGGCTTAAGGACAGAAATGATAGGGAATTCTGCCTTGGACCAACCCATGAAGAATACTTTACCAGCCTTATTAAGGATGAGGTAAAATCTTACAAGCAGCTGCCATTAAATCTGTACCAGATACAGACAAAATACAGGGATGAGAAAAGACCCAGGTTTGGAGTTATAAGAGCCAGAGAGTTTATAATGAAGGATGCCTACAGCTTTGATAAGGACGAGGAAGGAATGAGGGAATCCTACAGAAAGATGTGGGAAGCCTACGACAGGGTTTTTACAAGATTGAAGCTGAAGTTTAGAGTAGTAGAAGGAGATTCAGGCGCCATGGGAGGTAGCAGCTCACATGAGTTTATAGCTATGGCAGAAACTGGAGAAGGAGTAATTGCCTACTGTGAAGCCTGTGACTATGCAGCAACAAATGAAAAGGCTAAGGTTGTATACAATATAGAATCAGATGAGGCTGAAAGGGAATTGGAAAGGGTTCATACTCCAAATGTAACTACCATAGATGAGCTGCAGGAGTTTTTCAATATAGAAAAGAATAGGTTTGGAAAGGCATTAGTCTATATTGCAAAGGGAGATCCAGTTGTTGTAATAATTCCTGGAGATAGGGAATTAAATGAAACCAAGCTGATAAACTATCTGGGAATTCCTGAGCATGAGCTGGTTATGGCAGATGAAAATATAATAGAAGAAATAACAAATGCAAAGAAAGGATTTACAGGACCTATAGGTTTAAAGGATGGGGTAAGGCTAATAGTAGATTCAAGAATTACGAGGATGAAGAATATAATAGTAGGAGGCAATGAAACAGATTATCACATTAAGAATGCCAATTACGGAAGAGATTTCAAGGGAGAAATAGCCGAAGACCTGCTATTGGTTGAGGAAGGAGATATTTGTCCTAAATGTGGAGCTCCACTTAAAATGGATAGAGGAATAGAAGTAGGCAACATATTCCAGCTTGGCACAAAATACAGCTCATCCTTAAATGCAAAATTCCTAGATGAGGATGGAAAGGAGAAGCCATTTATAATGGGTTCCTATGGCATTGGAGTCTCCAGAACAGTTGCAGCAATAGTTGAGCAGTATCATGACGGAAATGGAATCATATGGCCTCTGGTAGTTGCTCCATATCACGTAATAATTACAGTTGTTAATTCCAATAATGAAGAACAGAGCCAATTAGGAGAGAAACTGTACAGTGAGCTTATAAATGAGGGCATAGAGGTTATGCTGGATGATAGAAATGAAAGAGCTGGAGTCAAGTTCAATGACAGGGATTTAATAGGCATTCCAATAAGGATAACAGTAGGGAAGAAAGCTGGAGAAAACATAGTTGAATATTCACTGAGAAAAGACAATGAAAAAATAGAAATATCAGCAGATAAGGTGCTGGAAAAAGTAAAAGAGGAATTTAAAAAGGAAGGGTTAAAACTATAAGGCTGTGAATTTCACAGCCTTATTTCATATATAAATGACTACTTCATGCTAAAATGGCATAATAATTCAATATACTATCTAATTAATCATTGGAATATTATGTCCTTATACTTGTAATAATCAGATTAATAGGGTAATATATTAATACCTATTTACTTAGGAGGTATGGTATGAAGAAAATATTATCTTTAGTGATAATTTTACTGCTTATTTTCTCATCAGCTGCATTTGCCCAGGAGTATGACAAGGTTGTTACTCTAGGCCATGACTTAACGGAGGAAGAAAGGCAGCAAATGCTGGATTTGTTTAATGTGCAGGGAGATGTTAGAATCATAGAAGTAACTAATGAAGAGGAATGGGAGTATTTTGGAGATTTTCTAGATGAAAGCCTTATAGGATACAATGCCATTTCTTCAGTATATGTGGAAAAGCTTCCAGAGGGAGAAGGGCTTTCAGTTGAAACCTATAATATATTCTATGTGACAGAGGATATGTATAGAAATGCCCTTATTACTGCAGGAGTTGAGGATGCAAGGATTATAGTTGCAAGCCCCAGGAAAGCTTCAGGGACAGCAGCCCTTACGGGCATTCTAAAGGCCTTTGAAGATGCAACGGGAGAGAATATTTCAGAAGAGGAAAGAAGGACAGCCAGTGAAGAAATAGCCAAAACTGCAAAGCTGGGAGAGATAATAGGGAAGGATAAGGCTCAGGAGCTTATTAGAAATGTGAAGATATATACAATCAATAACAATATCAAGGATAAAAATACCATAAGAAAGGTAATAGAAGAAACAGCAAAGGACCTGTCAATAGAGCTAACCAGGGAGCAGATTGATGAGATAATTTCCCTCATGCAGAAAATATCCAAGCTTGATTTGGACATAGATGAAATAAAAGAACAGCTTAAGGATATTCAGGGAAAAATTGATGAGATCATAAACCGGAACATTGAAGTAAGGTCATTGCTTCAGAGAATCATAGATGCCATAGTAAACTTTTTGAGAAGGATATTTGGTTGATTTATAGCGTTTACAGGGATAAAATGTTCAGATATAATATAGTAGTGATTAGTGGTGAAGGGAGGAAGTATAGTTGGAAGGAGTTAGAGTAAGATTTGCACCAAGTCCTACAGGGTACTTACATATTGGTGGCCTTAGAACAGCATTGTACAACTATCTGTTTGCAAAGCACAATAACGGCAAGTTCATACTGAGAATAGAAGACACTGATAGAACAAGATATGTGGAAGGAGCTATTGAAAATCTGATAAATTCTCTAAACTGGGCTGGCATAAAATACGATGAAGGAGTATTTGTAGAAGAGGGGAAGATTGTTCAAAGAGGAGAATATGGACCATATATTCAATCGGAAAGGCTGGATATATACAAGAAATATGTAGATGAGTTAATTGAAAAGGGATATGCATATTATTGTTTCTGTACCAAGGAAAGATTGGATAAGGTAAGAGAAGAGCAGAAAATAAAGGGACTTATACCCAGATATGATGGACTATGTAGAAGCTTAAGCCTGGAGGAAGCAAGAGAAAAAATAGCCAATGGAGAGGAATATGTAGTCAGGCTTAAATTGCCTCCAAACAGGGACATAAAGTTTAAAGACCTTGTGAGAGGAGATATAATAATAAATACTGAAGATTTAGACGACCAGGTATTGCTAAAATCAGATGGATTCCCAACATATCACCTGGCAGTTGTGGTAGATGACCATTTAATGGGAATAACCCATATAGTAAGGGGAGAAGAATGGCTGCCATCCACACCAAAGCATGTGTATCTGTATGAAGCCTTTGGATGGGAAAAGCCAACCTATGTACATCTTCCTACGGTGTTAAACAAAGAAAGAAAGAAGCTGAGCAAACGCCATGGAGATGTATCTGTAGAGGATTTCAGGAAAAAAGGGTATCTTCCTGAAGGGCTGGTAAACTATCTGGCATTGGTAGGATGGACTCCTGAGGACAACAGGGAGATACTTTCCATGGAAGAGCTAATTGAAGAGTTTTCCTTTGAAAGAGTATCAAAAACTGGAGGAATTTTTGATATAGATAAGCTGAATTGGGTAAATGGACATTATATAAGAGGCTATGATTTAGATAAGCTTACGGATATAGCTATTCCATTCTTAAAGGAAGCAGGATTCATAGACGATGAATTCATAAATGAAAGGTATGAATGGCTGAAAATATTAGTTGCAACTGTAAGAGAAGGCCTTTCAAATGTATCTGAAATAGTTGACAAGGTTGATATATTCTTTAATGATAAGGTGGAAGTGGAAGACGAAGAGGCTCTTGAAGTGTTGAAATGGGAAGAAACACCAACAGTCTTAAATGCATTAAAAGAAGAAGTGGAAAATGCTCAGGAAATCACTGAGGAGCTGTCAAAGACCATAATGAAGAAAATACAGAAATCAACCGGAGTGAAGGGCAAAAAGCTGTTTATGCCCGTTAGAGTTGCCTTAAGCGGAAAGATTCATGGGCCGGAACTGGTAAGTATAATATACTTATTGGGTAAACAAAATGTTTTGAAGAGAATAAAATATATAGAAAATAATCACTTAAAGTAAGGCTAACTTTAACATAATGTAAATTTAATCAAATACTTTAAAAGTGAGGATAAGGAGAGTAGACTATAGCCTGCTTACAGAGAGGAGTTCCTATAGGCTGAGAGGAACTTTAAGATTAGGTTATGGTTGAAGTGCACCTTTGAACTTATTGCTTGAACATTAAGTAAGGCAATACGGGTTACGGCGTTATACGTAATAAAGCTGGGATTATTCCAAATAGAGTGGAACCGCGGGCTAGCCGTCTCTAAATATATAGAGGCGGATTTTTTATAAGACAATAAGACAATAAGACAAGGGGACGGTTCTTTTGTCTTATAAAGTTGGCTCTTATATTTGCTTAATATGCCTGGCAGCAAGAAAACTAGCTCATATTGGTAAATAATAGCCTTATGGTTTTACTTCGCCGGATATTTCAAACAAATTCTCCATAGTCGAACCTTTTCTTTACCAATATGAATCCAAATCTGTCTTATTTGACTTAAAGAACGAGTTTTAATCTAAGATTTGTGAAGTGTGCAAATCTTTCTGAATTCTAAAACTGGAAAGAATAGGAGGTTTTATTATGAAGCTGTATAATACTCTGACAAGAAAAAAGGAAGAGTTTAAGCCTATAAAGGATGGACTGGTAACCATGTACGTTTGTGGCCCAACAGTATATAACTACATCCATGTAGGCAATGCAAGACCCCTGGTAGTATTTGATACTTTAAGGAGATATTTTATATATAAGGGATATGATGTAAAATATGTAGTAAACTTCACTGATATTGATGATAAGCTGATAAACAAAGCCAGGGAGGAAGGGACAACAGTAAAGGATTTAGCGGATAAATATATAAATGAGTTTATAAAAGATGCCGAAGGATTATCTCTATATGAAGAGAATACCATTCATCCCAGAGCTACAGAATATATTAACATGATAATTAAATTTGTAGATGGTCTGATTAAAAAGGGAGCAGCCTATAATGTTGATGGAAATGTTTACTTTGACATCACCAAGGCTCAGGACTATGGAAAGCTGTCCAGAAAGAATATAGAGGAATTAAAAAGCGGAGCCAGAATAGAAGTAAATGAAGAAAAGAAGAACCCTATGGATTTTGCTCTCTGGAAGAAGGAAAAGGAAGGTGAACCTTCATGGGATAGCCCCTGGGGCAAGGGAAGGCCTGGCTGGCATATTGAATGTTCAGTAATGGCAAAGGAACTACTGGGAGATACTATAGATATCCATGCCGGCGGAGAGGATTTGCAGTTTCCGCACCATGAAAACGAAATAGCCCAGTCTGAAACACTGACAGAAAAGCCCTTTGCAAACTATTGGCTGCACAATGCAATGATTAATGTAGAGAACAAGAAGATGTCCAAATCAGAGAAGAATTTCTTTACAGTAAGGGAAATAAGTGAAGAATATGATCTGGAAGTATTAAGGTTCTTTATACTGTCAGCTCACTACAGAAATCCTGTTAATTTCTCCAGAGACCTTATGGAGCAGTCTAAAAAAGCTCTTGAAAGGCTATACAATGGAAAGAACAACCTGGAATATCTATTGTCAAAGGCAGAGGATAGGGAACCAGATGATAAGGAAAAGGAAATGATGAATCAAATAAGCCAGTATGAAAACAGCTTCATTGAAAGCATGGAGGATGATTTAAATACAGCAGATGCCATAGCCAGCTTATTTGATATTGTTAAATATTCCAATTCCAATTTTAATGAAAAAACTGCAAAAGCTGTGATACAATATACCTATAATATATTAATGAAGCTTTCAAAAATATTGGGAATACTGTCCAAGAAGGATCAGATTCTGGAAGATGAGATACTGGAGCTGATTGAAAGGAGAAATATTGCAAGAAAGGAAAAGAACTATCAGCTGGCAGACAGGATTAGAGATGAACTAAAGGAAAGAGGAATTATACTGGAGGATACTCCAAGTGGAGTTAAGTGGAAGAGAATATGATTAGCATATAAGGGGGAAATTATGAAGGTAGAACTACTCAGGTATACACCAGATGGTGAAAAGCTGGTGGCTGCAGCTGCCAAGCTTTGCTACTCATCTGTGGGAATAAACGACATTGAAGACAATTTAAATGAAGAAAATACTAACAGGTTTTTAGATTTGCTAATGAGCTTAGGCCATGAGTCTCCAATAGAGCATATCAGCTTTACCTTTGGCATAGAAGGAGTATCCAGAGCATTGACCCATCAGCTTGTAAGGCATAGAATTGCAAGCTATTCACAGCAGTCTCAGCGATATGTGAAACTGGATCAATTTGAATATGTAATACCTCCTTCCATTGAAAATGATGAAGAAGCAAAGAAGCTGTTTATAGAGGCTATGGAAAAGGACCAGGAATACTATAACAGGTTAACTGAAATACTGTTTAATAATCATTATGCCAGGATGATTGAAGAAGGGCTTCCGGAGAAGGAAGCAAAGAAGAGGGCTGAAAAGGAAGCCATAGAAGATGCAAGGTACGTATTTCCAAATGCGTGTGAAACAAAGATAGTGGTTACAATGAATGCAAGAGCCCTCCTAAATTTCTTTAAAATAAGATGCTGCAACAGGGCCCAATGGGAAATCAGAGCATTAGCTACAGAGATGCTGAGGCTGGTTAAAAGCGTGTACCCTACGCTGTTTAAGAAGGCTGGGCCAAGTTGCATATCCGGACCCTGTTCGGAGGGGAGTATGGCTTGCGGTAGAATATCTGAAGTAAGGGAGAAGTTTAGAAACCTATAAAAGCTAGTAAAAGTGAGGAATAGATATGAAGGAAATGTATGTGGTAGGAAGAAATCCTGTATTGGAAATGTTGAAATCAGACAAGGAAATAGAAAAAATATATGTTGTAAAAGGAGAACTAAAGGGTTCTATCAACAAGATAATAGGAATGGCCAGGGATAAGAACATAATAGTACAATATGTGGATAAGAAGAAGCTGGACCAGATATCACAAGGGAGCAGCCATCAGGGGGTAGCTGCGCTGGTAGCACCATATGTGTACTATTCGGTAGACGATATTTTGAAAAAGGCCAAAGAACTGGATGAACCTCCATTTCTGCTGATACTGGATGGAATTGAAGACCCGCATAATCTGGGATCAATAATAAGAACTGCAGAGTGCAGTGGAGTTCACGGCATAATAATTCCAAAGAGAAGGTCTGCCCATGTTACAGAAACTGTATATAAGAGTTCAGCAGGAGCTGTTGAGCACATGCTGATTGCAAAGGTGAATAACATATCTGATACCATTGACATGCTGAAGGAAGAAGGACTTTGGATATATGGAGCTGACATGGGCGGAAAGGATTATTATTTCAATGTTGACTTAACGGGAGCATTGGCTCTTGTTATAGGGAGTGAAGGCAAGGGAATATCCAGGCTTGTAAAGGGAAAATGTGATTTTTTAATAAAAATACCCATGGCAGGAAAGATTTCTTCCCTAAATGCTTCCAATGCTGCCTCAATATTAATGTATGAAGTGGTAAGGCAAAAACATGAAAAGAAAAGATAAGTACAACGAATATCTGTTTGTGGATGGCTATAATATTATAAACTCATGGGAAAATTTAAGAGAATTAAGTAATTTAAGCTTGGAGGTAGCTAGGGAAGAACTGATAGACATAATGGTAGAATATCAGCATTATACAGGTATAAAAGTTATTATAGTTTTTGATGCCCACATGGTGAAATCCAACAGTGGGAAAAGTGAAAATATAAAGGGGGTTGATGTGGTATTTACCAAAGAAAACGAAACTGCAGACCAATACATAGAAAAGGTATTGGATGAAATTGGACGAGTTAAGTCTGTCAGAGTTGCCACTTCAGACTGGATGGAACAGCAGATAGTATTAGGCCGCGGGGGAACAAGAATTTCAGCCAGGGAGCTGGAGGCAGAGATAAAGGGTCATAAAAGGATTATGAAGCTGAAAAAGACTACAGAAAAGATGAAAAACGAGCTTCTCATAGGAAGACTTGATGAAGAGACATTAAAAAGGCTCAATAAGTGGAGAAAAAACAACTTATAAACTTGACTATTGTACATTATTTAATTATAATTTAGTTAATTGTGGGGTATTTCAAACATACTTTGGAGGGATGTTTGGTGGCAATAGGGTCATATAATCAAGCTGGTGCAAGCATTTATGATGGCATGGAAGATGAAGACATTGTAGAAGAAGCCAAAACAGGCAATCCCTATGCAATGGAGTATCTGATATCAAAATACAAAAACTTCGTCAAGGTAAAGGCAAGGGCATATTTTCTAATAGGTGCCGACAAGGAGGACATTATTCAGGAAGGAATGATAGGGCTTTACAAAGCTACCCGTGACTACGACAGGGACAAGCTTACTTCCTTTAAAGCCTTCGCAGAACTCTGCATAACCAGGCAGATAATAACGGCAATAAAAACTGCCACAAGGCAAAAGCATATTCCATTGAACTCATATATTTCATTGAACAAGCCTATATATGATGAAGAATCGGACAGGACTCTTCTGGATGTGGTGTCTGAAATAAAAATTACAGATCCGGAGGAGTTAATAATAAGCAGTGAAGAGCTGTGTTCAATGGAAAGCAAGATTGTTGAGCTGTTAAGCGATTTGGAGTGGGAAGTGTTGATGGCTTACCTGGATGGCAAATCATACCAGGAAATTGCCAAGGAGTTACGCAGACATGTAAAGAGCATAGATAATGCCCTTCAGAGGGTAAAGCGTAAGCTGGAAAGATATCTGGAACTAAAGGAATCTTAAATTGACTATTGACAATGATACTGCTAGGTAGTAAAATAATTTTTAGTGGTTTTGATGCCCATGTAGCTCAGGAGGTAGAGCACTTGCATGGTAAGCAAGAGGTCACCGGTTCGAGTCCGGTCATGGGCTCCATACTTATAAGAAACACCCGGGAGAGTTTTCTAAAGGGAACTAATAATTTACTATTAAGGAGGAATAGAAGATGGCAAAAGCTAAATTTGAAAGAACTAAGCCTCACGTAAATATAGGAACAATAGGCCACGTAGACCATGGTAAGACAACATTGACAGCAGCAATAACACTGGTATTG
>Ga0134097_1000621_pt1 | contig 34410 bp, 33 predicted proteins | sample 8_3taG_FD_94450 | JGI IMG/M metagenome (GOLD analysis project Ga0134097, IMG submission 94450) | Switchgrass degrading microbial communities from high solid loading bioreactors in New Hampshire, USA - 8_30_10_142_A2 metaG | ecosystem: Engineered > Bioreactor > Semi-continuous > Anaerobic >... | reverse complement strand
TCAAAATGGGGATAGCATCCGCTAAGGTAATCCACGGTAAAGTTGATCTCCTTTGCGGCGTTTTGGACCAAATCCTCGAAGGCCATTTGGCGGCCTACCATTACAGGCCTGAAAAATATCTCGCTTCCTCTGTAGCCGAGCGCTATCAACGATATTGTCCCTCCAGGGAAAAAACATAGCTGCCATTCATCACCGGACATGTCAAATATGGCTGAATTGCCGTCTTTGTTCTTGACATGAGCAAAAGCGCTCCTAAAAAGCGCCACCGATACGGGTTCCAAGGCCGTCGGGAAAAAGCCGGCCCTTATCGCGACTTTCATGATCTTATCAACAAAAGATTTACCAGATGCCACGACCAAATACTTCTTAAGCGTTCCCTTTTCATATAAATTTCCACCATAGGGAAAATCCACTTCCGCCGCATCGTAGTAAGCTTCTTCGCCGGAAAGGGGAAAGTGTTCCTCAAGTCGCCAACGAAGCGATTTTTTGACGTCATCGAAGATCATATCGCTGGGGAAATCCATGAAGCAGGCGAAGCTATCCCTCAAGGGGATTCCGAATGCTGCCCTGACCTTGCCGAACCTTCCTATCTTTCGCCTCAACTTTTTGAGTGCTGCGTACAGAAAATCCACATCGACAACGCTTTCGGTAAATATGGTATTTTTTGAGAGGTAAACCTTGGCTCGCGAACTGCACCTAACCGATGTGCCTTCCTTTTGGAGCTCCACATAGCGAAGGCCTTCCCCTGAGATGGATATGCCGCAGTAGAGGCAGCTTTTCATGAGATCACTCCCGTTTACAAGATGCTGGGTCGATCATAACATCACATGGCACATCCAGTCATTAGGTTTTTGTATACTTGGTACAAATTTGGCCCTCATGAAGGCAAATTATATTGATATCAAATCGGGTTTATTGCCGAGCTGCAAACACACGCTCATATACCATTATCATCACTGTTGTAACGAGAGCAAGTATTACTGCTAAGGCGTTTGCCTTGCCAATATCTACCGATATTTCCGAAACATGTGTGTATATAACCAAAGGTAGTATTTTGACTCCCGTGCCGGACAGAGCAAAAGCGGTCCCGAAGGCGCCCATGCTTACGGCAAAAAGAAGCGACGAACCTGCCAACACAGCCGGCCAAATCATGGGAAGCAGGACCTTCCGCAGGGTCATCCATCTCGATGCGCCTAAACTGTAAGCGGCATCGATCAAACTCCAGTCAGCCTTGCTCCAGGCGGAAATCATTGTAAGAACCATCCTTGGTATTAAGAAGTAAAGATATGCCACTACCAACCCCTTCCACGTAAAGAGGAATGAAGAGAACTCCAGAGGGTTTAAATTAAACATCTTGGAAAGAAGTAGCGTTATAAATCCGCTTGCCCCAAGCAATATTATGAAGGCAAAACCCACAACAAGGCCGCTGAACGTCAGAGGAACAGGCGTAATGCTTAACATCAAAGCCTTGATCTTTCCTCCGGATCGATAGAGGGCATAAGAAAGCGGAATGCCCAAAACAGTTCCGATGACGGTAGTAGTCAAAGAAAGCATCAGGCTTGTTTTCAAAGAATCTCCGTAAAGTTTCGTGGTGAACATCGAAAGATAGTTGGATAGGGAGAGCTTTCCCCCCACAAGGAAGCTCTCCCATAAGATCAATATCATGGGCCAAACAAGAAACAGCAGCAGCAACAAACAAAGCGGCAGCAACAACAAGCAAAGAAATATATTTCGTCTCATATTTACCCTCGATCCGGAATCATAATCACAAAACCAAAACTTCGCTTATTCACCCAAAACTTTATTACCCCACAACTTAGCAGCCTTTTCCTGCACCTGTTGAGCTTTGACCCAATCTACGTCCATTGCACGCTTATAGTCGCTGGCCGGCAGGAATTTGTCTGCCAAATCCGGCGGAAGCTTTATATCGGACAATATCGGACGCACGAACCCCTTCGCAAAAATGCTTTGACCTTCTTCACTCATGATAAAGTTAAGCCAAAGCTTTGCGGCATTAGGATGCGGTGCGCCTTTGACCATGCTGATGGCATAAGGCGAAGTTATAGTTCCCTCTGCAGGGATTACTATATCGACGGCATCGCCCAAGCCAGCGATATACTTTGCACGATAGGCATTCCAGTCGTAAGTTATCCAAATGGGAATTTCTCCCTTAATGAACTTGTCATACTCGGTCGTCTTCTCGATCATCCTGACGTTTCCTACCTTTTGAAGCTGGGCCAAATAGTCTATGCCCGGATCCATGTTGTCGAGATTACCGCCCATGGCATAAGATGTTGCAATTACGATGGCATATCCTATTCCGGCAGTTCTGGGGTCGAGATAGACAATGCTTTTTGAATATTTCGGATCGAGGAGATCCTTCCATCCCTTTGGCGTTTCTTTAACATAGTTTTTATTTACGACAAAGACCACAGTGCCCTTGTGGATCGAAAACCAATTGCCCTCGGGATCCTTGAGCAGGTTGGGGATTTTGTCAAAATTGACAGGCTTAAAAGGCTGGGTAACGCCCCTTTCCTTTGCAAGCGCTCCGAAGGGCATGAAGTAGTAAGCCGTATCGGCCTGAGGATTGTTCTTTTCCTTCTCCAGACGTACCACAGTAGCACCGCTGCCGAGGTCGTTCCACATCACCTCAATGCCATATCTTTGTTTAAAGGCATCAAATAATCCTTGCCAGTTTGCCCACGTGGGACCCGTGTCGTAGCTATAAAGCGCTCCCTCTTTTAAGGCAGCTTGGTGAAGTTGCTTTTCTCCGGGATACATCTCCTGCTCAATTGCCCCTGCCGGCTGCATAAAAGAAAGCATCCCAAAAAGTAAAGCCATGACTGTCAAAACCTTAACCAACTTCATGCACATCCCCCCAATGATTATTTTTATTTTATCGCTCAAATAAAAGGAAGCCGTCGTCAGGGTCAAAGCTAACCCTTATTTCATCGCCAACGTTGAGGTGCGCACCATCGCTGCTAAGGAGATCCACCAACAAATCATTGGCACTCTCAGCGACTTCGATTGCCAACCTGACCATGGCGCCCAAAAAGACCTTTCCCGACACCTTGCCGGTTATCTCGTTCATTTCGGATCTGCCCCTTGTGATGCGAAATCTCTCAGGCCTGACTACCAAACAGGCCTCTTTGCGTCCGACTTCCTGGGAATTTACGGTAAATTGCCTGCCAAGCCACACAAAGGTACCGTCTCCCCCGTAAGTACCGTACAAAAAATTATTATCCCCCACGAAATCAGCCACAAACTTGGTACGCGGTTTAGTGTAGATATCCATGGGAATGCCCACCTGTTCCAGTTTTCCTCCGTTCATAATGGCTACGCGATCTGAAATGGACAGGGCTTCCTGTTGATCGTGGGTAACATAAAGGGTAGGTATCCCGCTCTGTCGCTGAATGCGCTTTATCTCGAACCTCAGGGCATTTCTAACTTTTGCATCAAGGGCGGAAAGGGGTTCATCCAATAGAAGCACTTTCGGATTTATCGCCAACGCTCGAGCCAATGCAACTCTCTGCTGCTGTCCTCCGGAAAGTTCCTTGGGGAGTGCCTTAGCCCTGTCGGAAAGGCCTATGAGTTCAAGCAGTTCGTTCACTTTATTTTTAATCTCGCTTTCAGGGATCTTTCGAGCCCTCATGCCGAAAGCGATATTTTCAAAGGCGTTGAGGTTGGGGAAAAGAGCGTAATTTTGAAATACTATGCCGACGGAGCGTCGTCTCACGCTCACGTTACGCATTGGTTTGCCATCTATCAATATCTCGCCTTCATCGGGTTCAATAAAGCCTGCTATCATGCGCAATGTGGTCGTCTTACCGCAGCCCGAAGGGCCCAAAAGCGAAAGGAATTCGCCTTTTTTTATCTCCAAATCTAAAGAAGATACGGCTACAAGCTTGTCAAATCTCTTAGTCACGCCAACCAAAGCTACGCTTGCGGTCAATTAATTCTTCACTCCTCTACAAAAAGCTTAATGCCTTCTTGACTGCATCATCGGGATTCTCGGCATAGATGACCGGAAGAGCTAGGCCCTCCGGATCAAAAGCCTGCCATGTATGAAGACCAATTACGGTTTTGCCCATTCTCAGTGCCAAACCTATCTCTGATAAAGTCCCAAAACCACCGCCAATGGCAATCGCAACGCCCCCGGCTGCGGCTATGACGGCGTTTCGAGCCTCACCCAGCGTTGTGCCGATAGGTATAGTGACATAAGGATTGGGCTCGTCACGAAAACTGGGCAGTATCCCGACCGAGATACCCCCAGCCGACGAAACGCCCAAACATACTGCCTCCATGACGCCACCCATTCCTCCGCAAACAACGGCAATGTCGTTTTTTGCCAGAAGAAATCCGACCTCTATTGCCATGTCAAAAAGCTCCCGACTTGGAGTCGATGTGCCCATAACTGCGACTACTTTCTTGTTTTTTGCCTCGTTCGCCATTGCCTAAACCCCTCCAACAGTTATCTCTGAAGCAGAAAAGCCAAAAAGTTTCCCCAGGACAAGAAGCCCGACCAGCGAGAAGATACTTATGGCCACAAGAAGAACTGTTGCTGCACAGGCAAAGCCGGTGCTGACGTAAAAGGCCTGGTAAAGCACCACCGGATACGTCTGCGTTGCTGACCCTGTTACCATCACGGCAAGCTGAAATTCGCCCAGCGACATCGAAAATGTCATCAACGCGCCTGATATTATCCCCGGCATAACATTGGGGATCAAAACCTTACGCACCAAAAGAGGCCAAGACGCCCCGAGCGACAGCCCCGCCTCCTCCATGGTTTTCCAATCTATAAGTTCGAAATTGGCGACAATGGGTTTAAGCATAAAAGGAAGTGTATATACAAGATGCGCCCCCAACAGAAGTTTGGTCGTTCCCACCCAGGAAAATGAGGGCCAGTTGAAGGCCTGAATCAATCCCAAACCCATCACAACAGGAGGAATTGCCACTGGAAGGAGAACCAAAAAGTTTACCAATGACTTGAGCCATCTTTTTCCCAAAACGCTGACGGCATAGGCGGTACAAATGCCAACAAAGGAATTTATGATTACTGACAAGCTTCCCACGATGATGCTCATCCGCAAGGCCCTGATGTACATCGATCTGGAGAAGAGATCCTCATACCACTGTAACGTAAATCCCTGCGGGAAAAGAGTCCCAAACCACTTTTCCCCGAATGAGCCCAAGATGATGAGGACCACAGGCAAAATAACATAAACGAGATAAATCATCAATCCGCTAAGGAGTAAAGATTTCTTAATCATATAAACCCAACCCTCCGCCGGTAAGCGACAAAGTTAATGATAAAACATCTTTGCTACGGTCAGTATTTATCAAAGTTACAATTTTGTTAAAGATAACAACAAGATCGCAGCCATCTCGCCTGAGGCATTTGGCCTAAATTCATCATCATGTATTAAGTATATCAGCTTTGCCCGTAAATTACCGAGGGGCTGGCATTACAGCTTTATGCCGCAATATTTTTCTAACGTTAAAAGGTAATCCCTAAGTTCGCGGAAGTCCTCGTGAAAGGCGGTTATTCCGTAGAGCTCGAACTGATTGTAAGCGTCGCTTTGAAGGGAACTTATGAGCCACAAAATCTGCCTGGCTGTGTCGAAGACCCTATCGTCTCCCTCGTCGTAAGCCCAATATTCGGCCAACACATCAGAGGCATTGAGCGAAGCCAACCCCTCGACGAACTGGTCCAACGTGATCTCGTCGGTGTTCAGTCGATAAAGCAGCTTCAAGGCTTCCTTGCCGAGCCCCACGACGGTACGGATAAAATCATTCTCGTAGCTCATGACACTTCAATTATCTCCAAGGGATACTATTAATTTCGAGACGATCTCGTCAATGGCCTTGCTGAAATCCGAATCGGGCTTTTTGTCGACGAAGGGAACGCCCTCATCGACGCATTCTCCCATCTCAAGCTCTATGGGTATCTTTCCCCAGAAGGGTATCTCCATGAGGCGGGCGAGTTTTTCGCCCTGCCCCTTGCCGAAGGGATACATCTCCGCCCCACATGTGGAACATTTGAGCGAGCTCATGTTCTCGACCAAGCCAAGCAGAGGCACCTCAAGCTCCCTGGCGGCGCTTATGGCCCTGGTGCAGACCATGGTGGAAAGCCCCTGTGGGGTCGTCACGACTATCATGCCGTCCAGCTTGGGTATGGATCTCATGACCGTCTGGACCTCGTCTCCCGTGCCGGGAGGAAGGTCCACCAGCAGAAAGTCGGCCTTTCCCCAATTGACCGATGCGATGAGCTGTCGTATGGCGCGCATCTTGTGTGCGCCCTTCCACATTATGGGCTGGTCCTGCGACGCCCACATGGAGGCAACCGAAACGACCTTTATCCCATTGGACGACATGAGCGGATTAAAGCGGAGATCGTGATGGCCGGGGTGATCGTGTTCGCTTGCCACGTCCATCCTGCCGTACAACCCCAGCGCCTTAGGCACGGCAGGCCCGTGAAGGTCGGCGTCGAAGATGCAGACTTCGTAGCCCTTTTTCTTCAAAGCCGAGGCCAGATTAACGGTGACGACGGTCTTTCCCACGCCGCCCTTGCCGCTTAGTATGGCAATCTTATGACGAATGTCCTTTAAAGCCATTGCCATCGGGCCCTTGGCTTTAAGGGTCTCCTCCCTGATCTTCGATTTCATTGCCTCAAACTGTTCTATGTCGATATCGGCGTTCATGAACACACCCCCCACATATTACGCCTTACGGATCTCAAAGTCGCTGCTTCCCATGCCTAACTTTTTAGCATAATAGATCATGTCCCTCGGGTCAACTCCTGTTACCTGAAGCAACTTATCGCTGCTTGATTCCAAACCGTCGCATTCATCGGCAATGCTGCCGCGTATGCCTGAAGACTCGTTTAAGATGTCCAAAGCGGCGCTGTCGATGGCCACGGGATCACGGGACATCAAAATTCCCCTGTCCGGGACGAAAGGGACGTCCGAAAAGGGATAGCAATCCGGATAGGGACATACGTCCATCAGGATATTTATGTAATAAACCTTGCCCTGCAATGCCCCTGTGACGGCCAAGGCGGAATCGACGGCGCGCTTTTGAAAGCGCTTGGTCATGTATCCGTCTATGACGACTGCACCTATGGGACATGCGGCCGTGCAGTAGTAGGCACAGCCCTTGCATTTTTTTTCGTCTAGAAAAGGCTTGTCGTCCTTGAGACGCACTGCTTCGTGCGGGCAATGCTTTTCGCACTGCCCGCACCCGTCGCAGCGGTCCGGCATAAAGAGGGGGCGCAAGGGAGCATGGATCCTTTCCTTCCCCCTCAAAGACGCACAGCCCACTCCGCAGGAAACCAGCGCCCCCGACAAGCCGGCAAAGGGATGGGCCCCAACGTGAGAGATCACGACAAGGGCTTGAGATTCCGCTATGGCCCTAGCGACTTCCACCCCGCCGAGCTCGTCGCCCTCGATCGGCACAAGCAGCTCCTCCTCGCCCGTATATCCGTCGGCCAGCATGGGACTTTTGCCGAGGCTTGTCACGTCAAAGCCGTGCAGCGCCACCGCCTCAAGCCACCTGCGGCCAACTTCCGAGGCCTTTGAACCCATGCTCAGGGTGTCGACCAACAGCGGCTGTCCGCCCAGGGAGTAAACCGCGTCGACCACCGCCTTGACGAGCAACGGCCTCACGTATTTGAGGTTATCCCTTTCTCCTGCCTCGAACTTAACCGCAACCAGCTCGCCGGGAGAAAACACGCCTTGAAGCTCGCTCCTCCTCAACGTCCCCTTGAAGCGCTCGATCAAGTTCGAGGAGCTGCATCGCTCCCTTGCGCCCACAAAATTCACGACAGACATATTGTCAGTCCTTTCCCACGGCGTCGGCCCATTCCTTGACGGGCAGTTTCTTTAGGTATTCCTTCCTGTCGCCTGCCTTAAAATCCTCATAGCTCGGCTTTTCCTCGAAGGGCACCCTCTTGTAGGGCGCAGCCTCAAGGATGAAGTCGCGCTTCTTCCACATCTCTCGCTGGATGAGGGTCGTGGGCGTCGGCCTGATCTGCCACTTTGCGACATGCTCTTCGTTGTACGGAGGCGTGTAAGGTACGAGCTCATATTCCATGTTGCCCAGGCCGTTTTTGACTCCTGCCGTGATCTGATACCTTGGAGACGTGCCCTGGGTGATCGCGAACTTGTCCTGTCCCTGCTTGTAGCCGCCCTGGACGTTATCAAGGGCCTTGTTGGCGCCTCCGGGGTAGGCGGGGGCGGCGTCGATCATGTCGAGTATGGCGGCGTCAATGGCGACGGGGTCCTTGGAGGCAAACACGCCAATGTCGGGCACCACGGGAAGCGTAGCCCAGGGGATGCAGTCGCAGTTGGGATCCACGTCGATGCAGTACGCCATATGTCCCACTTTGCCTTCCTTGAAGGTGAGCATGACGCCCTTGGCCGCATCTGCCATGGCTATCTGCGCATAGGGGAAGTAATCGGGGGTAAAGACCATGCACTCATGCCCCGTGAACATGCACGTGATCTGACAGGAATAGCAGAGCCAGCACTTTTCGGCATCGAAGTGATGTCCATGTTCGTCGATGTGATATGCTCCTCTAGGGCAGGAATCCTCGCAAAGCTTGTGGAAGGGACAATCTAAGCCCAGACATTTTTCGGGATGTCTTGCGGGCCAGCCCAAGAAGTCCTCGGGGCTTCCCCAGTGAGCTAAGTGCTCGTGGTACTTGCCTCGCTTGGACTGACCGCCTATGCCGATGTTCTTGATGCATCCGCCGAAGGAGGCCACGGGGTGTCCCTTTGCGTGGGCCAGGTTTATCATGGCATCGGCATGCGCTATGGCAGCAGCGACGTAGGCCTCTTTAAGGATGATGCCCGTCGGGACTTCGACCCTGACGTCGTCGTCGCCGGAAAAGCCGTCGGCCACCACGACGGGGCAGCCCAAGGATGCCTCGGTAAATCCGTGCCTTGTAGCGGTCTCAAGAGCGAGGTTTCCTATGAACCTGGAGCTGTAGGGGTGATACGTAAGCGTCGTAGTATCGCATACGAAGGGCCTTCCGCCGCAGGCCTTGACCTCCTCGACTATTGCGGCGACCAGCTCCGGACGCAGGCACCTGGTCCTGTTCCATTCGCCGAAGTGTATCTTTATGGCTACGCTGTCTCCCTTTTCGATGCATTCGTTGAGCTTGGCTTCGTAAAAGAGGTCCTTTGCCTTAGCGACGAGAGATTCTACCCAGTTTGCCGCGTTGGCGTCGGCAAACCACACCTTTTCCTTTTGCATTTCCAATCCCCCCTCAGAAAAGGCATGAAAATGTAATTTCTGTTCATTAATTCTAACATCAATTTACAGCCAGGTAAACCGTGATAGGGGCAAAACAACGACGCGATCTCATGCAGTCAATTTACTTAAATACTAATCGTCACTGCAAAATCTTCAGATACACAAAAAGCCCTTCCCATATCGGCAAAGGGCTTTTTGCAAATATTTGCCTCCTCAAAGGAACAACGTCAATTGTTTACTTCTTCGCGGCACCCGGGCTTAAACTCCCAAGCTCGCTTATCTCTATGGCGGTATCCGGAACCTCAAGGATGTACGGCACCACGACCGTGACCACCTCAGATTCCTCGTCGCGCTTTGTGCGGGTCTTAAAGATCTCACCCAGCAGAGGAATGTCGGACAGCACAGGAACCCTGGAGACAGTATCGGTCTTTTTCTTGTCGAAAAGGCCGCCAATCACGAAGGGCTCACCGTTTTTTACCCTGACCATGGTGGTCACGTCGCGTGAGCTGGTGACGGGGACTTCTTCTCCCATGCCTCCAGATCTCCATTCAACGACTTCGCCCGTGGAGATGTTGATGTTGATGGTAACCGTGTTATCCCTACCAACGATGGGAGTAAAATCCATCTTTGGTCCAACTCTCTCCTCGCTGTATACCGGGTTTCCGGCTTCATCGCGTTCAGATATGTATTTGATGTTGGTAGTCAAAGCTATGGAGGCCTTCTGCCCATCTACGGTGACGACCGAAGGGCTTGCCAGCAAATCGGCTTTGTCCGACTCGATCAGGTTTCTGATGCCCACATCCAAAAGTCTGAGCGTGCCATCGGTTATGTCAACAAGGTCTATCCCCTGAGGCGATGTAGGCCTGTCGTCGTCGGGATCGAACTTGTCGGGTTCGCTCGCGTTAGTATAACCTATGGCGCCACCACCGGCCCCGTAGGAAAACCACCAATGTTTATAGACGGCGTCAATGATGCTTTCAAGCTCCTTCCTGCCGGTGTCTCTCACTTCAATCAGGCGCGCCTGAAGCATGACCTGACGTCCCGGATGGTCTATCCTCTGAAGCAAATACTCGGCATCCCGCAAGTTGTCCGGCCTGCCCGTCACGTACACGGTCCTGAGCCTCTCGTCGACTGTAACGTTTGTGGTTCCGACCAGGTTTTGAAGGATCGCAGGGATTTGCTTTGGATCGGCGTAAGCGATTCTAAAGGATTTTGTCTGCTCCATCCCCAAAGATTTGCCCAGGCTTTCGGGTGCGCCAAAAATCACGGTGTTTCCCATGACGGCGTAGTTTAAGTTGTTCATCCGCATGACGTAGGAGAGAACTTCGCGAAGCGGAGCGTCCTTTACGCTCAACGTGACGGTGTTTGGCGGCACAGACGGATCTATTATCACGTTCATCTGCATGAACTTCGCGAGCATCCTCAACAGGTCTTTGAGCTCCGTATCCCTGAGCTCAAGCGTCACGGGAGACGAGATGGCCATGGGGTCCTTCGGTCCCGTCTGAAGCGCCAGCGGGAAGGGCTTTTCCTCCTTTTTGGGAAGCTCGGTCACCTCCTGGCCCGGGACTTTAAGCTGCAGCCTGTAAAGGGGCGCAGGCGGCGTGCCAGTCATTTCCTTTACCTCAAGAAGCTGGGTGGTAAAAAGTCGAAGCTCAAGCCCACCTTCCACGTTGACCACTTCAACCCCGTTTAAAAGAGGAAATGCGTAGCTTCTCGTCCACCTCTCGGCCGGTATGGAAGTCCCCTCGAAGAAAAATATCATGTGGCCCGAGTCGGAAGTCGTAAGCTTGGGTGCGGGCAAGTTAACCCCCTTTATCTCTATCAAAAGCAAATTCGAACCGGCCTGGTGCACCACGATTCCTCCAAATACAGCCGCATTTTCAACAAGCTTGCCGTTTTTATCGGTGGCTGCAGTCGCGCTCGAGGACGTTTGAGCCAAAGCCTGCCCGGACATAAAGTTTACGGCGGCGAAACAGAAAAGTATGACAGCTGCTATAAGACCGATTTTTTTCATCATCATAACGCCTCCAACCCCAACTCCATGCTCGTCCCTGCCCATAATACCACCACCTTCGTCTGGGTAATGCTTACAACTCTGCCCCTTCCGCCGCCGAACTTGTAGCCCGGCGATACTATCACGCCGTCGCCTTCGCCTTCGATGTTCATGAGCGCCATCGGCTTTTTATTCAATATCATGATGGCACGGACCTCCATGTAGGGAGGCAGGTAAACCTGCTCAATTGCCGGAGAAGGAGCCTTGCCCTTTTGCGCGGCGACCTTTGCCAACGCCTCCTGCACTACCGGCATCGGGGGCTCGTTAAAGGCATACCTGCCCAATGCCGAGGCCATGTAGGTCGCCTCTTTGTTTCCGGTACGCACCTGCACGATCTCCTCGAACCCCTTTGCAAGCTCCGCATATTTTTGGTCCTGCTCGGCCGCAGGTTTGGGAAGCGGTGCCTCAACGGGGGATATGCGGGAGATGGTGATGATCTGCCTGTACAGATATACCGACCACCCTATGCTGGCAACCAGCAAGACGGCCAAAAGGATTCGCAGGAAACGCGCGCTCCCGCCTCCGTAAAGAAGCCCATGCCACAGCGAAGATAAAGCATCTCTCCAAGATTCTCCCATGTCCTTCTCACTTCCCTCGCATGATGGTCTCTATAGACATATCGGCGCTTACGGGCCCGCTGCCCTTCCCGGTAACGCGCAGGGAAGAAAGGCGCACTATCATCTTATTGTCGCGCATCTCGGAAACGGCATCGAGCAGCTTGTAGTAATCGCCCTCACATGTCACCTGGACGCCCGTCCTGTCGGGAGTCGAAGGCTGGTTGACCGGGTTTACCTTGATGATCTTAAGTTCGTTTCTCGCCATGGTCCTCTCGATAGAGGCAAAAAAGGCAACGTTATCAGCAGGAAAGGAAAACTGAAAGGCTTCCACCTTCTGCAGTATGTCCCTGTAAGCGTCGAGCAATGCGTATTTTCGCGAGACCGCCCCCTTCAAGGTGGCTTCCTGTTTGGACAGGTCTTCTATGGTCTTTCTTTCGGCCATTATGCTTGCGCTCATGGAATGCTGGAGCCACAAAAATCCTCCAACGACAAGGCAAAACACAAAAATAATGAGTGCTTTTTTAACGTTTATCTTCATTTTTTTCAGCTCCTTTGGCCAACTCCTGCATCCCGACTAAGTCCTTCACGGTGCAGGAAAAGCTGAACTTGACAAGGGTCTGTCCCTGACCTTCGGAAGATCTTCTCTCTTCCTTCGAGGTCACCAAAGGGCTAATGGAGCTGACCACGCTTGCGTTAAGAAGCTTTAAAGCAAAGGCCGCGATGTCGTTTTCGGCAAAGGCGTAGCCGTTGACACTGGCCTTTCCCGGGACCACCTGAACATCGGAAAGCCACACGTTTTCGGGCAGTGCGGCCGTAGCTGCCGTAAAAAACTCTATAGACGGTATGTCTTCCCTCAGCAAAGCCAAAGCCTTCCCGTAAAGGTCAAGACGTCCCGCGACATCTGCGATGTAGCCGTCCAACCGCTTGCTTTCCAAGGTAAGCTTTTCCACGCTTGCCTCAAGGGCCTGCCTTTCTGCGGTAAGCTCCTTCAACACGAATATCCCGTAAACGGTAGTAAAACACGATACGACAATAAAGACCAAAATGAGCACCAGTGCGACGACCCTGGGAAGATCGACCTTTTTCCTCTCGGATATCCTCACGCCAAGTGGCCTTAAATCCACTTTTACAGTCATGATCTATCCCTCACAGCCAGCCCGATAGCGGCTTCCCACCCGTATTCCCCGGCCGATTCGCCTTCTATCGGCCATTTGCCCCAGGGGTCTGCCACGGTGCACGTGTATTCATCGGAAAGCGCTTGCAGTTCACCCTGAAGCTCCTCGTTGTCAGCATGTTCCCCGCAAAGGAGGATCTCCTTCACGTTCAACCCCCTGTACTGAGAGGCCCCAAATGCGATGGAGCTTCTCACCTCCTGCATGAGCATCTCGAAATGGGACACTCCGCCCTGAAGCTCGCTGCGCGCTCCCACGAAGACCGTCCTGTACACCAGGCCGTTGCCCTTGTACGTCACGATGATCTGAGAGCTTTTCCCGCCAACGGACAATATCAGGCTTCCCGATTCATCACCGCTGTTTGGGCCTAATATCCCCCTTACGGCCGCAATGCCGTAGGGCTCGATGGCCAACACCCTGGCCTCCTCCTTTGCCGCGATGTCCAGTATGCCGTTTATCACAGTAAGACGCGAAGCCACGACCATGACGCTCATGTTGTCGTCCGTCATGGGCGAGGGCGTCTCTACGGGCACGATGTCAAAGGAAGCGTCTTTCAGCGGAAAGGAGAAGTAGTTTTCAAAATCCCACCCGAAGGCGCTCCTTGCGTCATCAATGCTCATCTTGGGCATCTCGACGATGCGTACGATAGCATCCTGAGGCGGCAGCGAGATGGTGACTGCAGAGGCAAACTTGCCGCCAAGCTTCGTCCGCAGGCTTCCGATCGCCGATGAAAGGCGCTCCATGCTGACTATTCTGTCTTGAACGATGATGCCTTCCTCCAACGTCACCTTGGCGCTTCGCGAGATCCTAAAACCGCGAGACACGGGAGCAAGCTCGAGATACCTGATCGCCCCTCCTTCTATGGAAAGGCCCGCATAGCTTCGTCTTCTGCCAAACATCGCATCACCTCCTTAATAAAAGACTCTCTTTACTATTTTAGCCTTAAATCCCTCCGCTGTCACCTCGACGCTCTTTCCCTGGTAAGCCCGGGCGAACTGCCTGGGGGTCATCTCTTCGCCATCTGCTCCGATGAAAATCGTCTCGTCGGCAGCCCACATGAACTTTTTAACCCCTTGGGCGTCTGCCGTGGACAGAAAAACGTATGGGGGGTCGAATTGCAGCTTAGACAACATGCCGTAATAGACATTCGTCTCGCAAAACCCCGGCTTTGCCAGGGGCACGACGACAATCAAAAAGGCTGCAAAAAAAAGCAGGAAGAGCTTTGTCATCCTCACGGTATCCACCTCCTCCAGTAAGAGGGCACCATGACGCCGCTTGGGTATGCAGAGTCCCAGCTTGCAACCTCGGGCGGAACGTCAAAGACGAGCAATCCGTTTTGAATGGCGGCAGCGCTATCTCCAACCTTCAGATCACCCGGGATGGTAGTTTGCGCCTGCGGGTATTTGGTGACGCCTGCGTAAACGCGCCCTTCGGAAATCGTTATCCCCGAGACCTTGACGCCTTGCAGCTCCACGTATTTGGCCCCACCGGTCCACGCACCTTTGCCCGTAGTGGCGTTTAAGACGTAAATTCGGCTCTTGCCGACGCTGCATATGTCATCCGATTTTACATAAGTGGAAAAGAAGATGTGGCCATTGTAGTAAACGGGCGGCGTCGTGGCGTATTCATCCTTGGGAATCTCTATATACCACCCCAGGCTGTTAGTGCTGACGCTTCCAGCGGCTGAAGTCAGCTTTGCAAGGCTATTGATGTCCTTAGCGCCCAAAGAAATGTTGGCGGCTATCATATAGTCCGTTACGTTTTCGTCCTTCATCAGGGCTTCATAATCCCCGGTTATGATGAAAAGCCACTTATTCCAGTTGATATACGCACAGTCCAAAATGTAGGAAGGCCCCACAGAACTCTTTATATCGAAGACGTCGTTCAACGCCCATTGGCCTGGCTGCGAACTACTTAAATCACCCTCGTGTATTATGCCGTTGTCGTCCCCTACGTAGAAATACTTGGCAAGGCGGGTAGAGCCGGTCCAAAGTATGGCAACGGGCGTCACTATCTGCTTCATGGATGGAACTTTGAGCACCCTAAGCAGTTTGCCGTTTTCGATGTTCGTGACGTAAACGCTTGCTACGGAAAAATTGTCGTTGATTCGCATCTGCGAGCCGTTTCCCATGATGACCACCCACTGCGTCTTCAAGGGCTTACCTTGCCCTTGATCCAGCATCACGTAGCCTATGCCGGGTGTGCTCTGGGTGAAACGCAGGTCCTTGTAGTTCAAGTCGCTTGAATCAGTTATATCCTTGTGCAGTGTATCCGTGCGGGTAGCAGAGCTCCCATTAAGGCTCCAATAGGACACGTACCACTCCGTATTTTGATTTGAAAACAGTTCGCTGCCGTTGCGCTTGTATATGGCGTTTTCCACTGCCCACATAAATTTCGGGTTGTTGGGGTCGGTGACGTCTAAGGCATAAAATCCCGGCCCGGCATAGCCCAAAAGCCCGAGCAGGACAGTGTGGTATTTTCCGTCGCTAAGCAAGACGTCTTCTGCCGTCATCGTGCCGTCGAGCAAATACCTCGGGTTTGATTTTGCCTTATCCAGCCATGTCACAGTAGTCGTGTTTCCGCTCACCGTGATATCCTGCTTCATGCCCGCCATTCGCCCCTCTGCCAATACATTTGGAGGAATGAAGGCCCACTTTTCCTCTCCGGTTTCGACGCTAAAGGCATGAAGCATTCCGTCGTTTGCCTGGGCATAAACCAGTTTTTCCCTAAGGGCATTACTTTCCTTAAACGTCATGTAGTCCCCGTGAGGGTTGCTTCCCCTGGGGGGACCTATCTCCACCAGACCGCTGTGGTATATGTCTCCGAGCTTGTATCTCTCAGATCCTTGGACTTCGTCCCACTCGTCGCTGCCCAGGGCCCATTTTATGAATTTAGAAGCCTGATCTTGGGTAAGCCCGAGCATCGGGGCCAAAGTCGAAGCATTGCTTGCTTTGAAGTCAAGCTTCCAGTTTCCATCCTTCCAGTTCACTGTAAAAACGTTTCGAGCGCTGTAGAGTTTGGCATTTAGTTTGTCTGCAGCATCCCACAGGGGAGATTCTGACATAACTCCATTCGTATCAAGCGTATATTTGTATAAATGACCGTTCCACTGCCTCTCAATGCGAGGCACGAAGTTAGGAACGTAAACCCCGCCTTCCTGTCCCCCGATGGGGGGGCTGACCAGCGGAGCATTGGCCGTTGAGTTGAAACTTTGAATTTGCTTGAATATGTCCTTGAAGGCCTGCATGAGCTCGTCCACATTGCTGGCAAAATAAGCATGGCTTGTGTTGTTGGTTTCGTTGCCGTCATCTCCGGCATCGGCCATTTTATTTAGAGTGTTTTTTAAGGTAGAAACGTTTGGGGCAGTAGGATTTATTAAACCAATCACCATGGTCCTAATAGGCTCAGCAGTCTTTGTGGTATTGCCACTGCCAACCTTTACGTCTATTTTCAAGTTGTAAAGATTTTTGACTGCGGTGACGGGTGATGTGTCATGAGGCGATGTCTGAGTATCGGCTCCATCTGTTAGGACTATTAGCCAGTTCTGCTGGCACCATGCAGTTATTGCTTTTTTCTTATTATCCGATGGATCAGTCATAGTGAAAAAGTCCCTAACATCGCCATAATATGGTTCTTGATTTGTGTGAGATTGATGGCCTTGCTTATTGTCAAAAATCGACGCTGCAAGGGGTGTTGCCCCATGGGCACGAAGTTCGGAATTATCCGAAGTCTCTATGCCGTCAACCCACTTTGCTATCCCCTCTATGCTTCCCGGCTCGTCAGTGGACTTAAAGAACCTCCTCAGCAGTGCTCTGTCCCAGCTGCTGCTGCCCTCCCACGAAAGGGCCTGTGCGTATTTTTTATCATTATAAGGATCATCCATAGGGGGCCACTTATAATACACTCCAACAGATGGAATCTCAGGAGGAGAATTTTGCTGCTGATAGTAAGTAGCCAACCCAAGTCGCAGCCCCGAAACCAACCCCGGGTCGTTTAATATTTCCCACAGGACCAGCTTTAATTTATACATCCGGCTGTCATTGGGATAAAGATATCGACCATCAGCGGTTGTTGCAAAGTATGCATTGCGATCCTGTTGGCTTATGTCGGTCAGATCCGATTCATCTATGTAAATCAGGTTGGGGTGATAGTTGTAGGCCGTGTTTGGGTTGTTATTTGAACTATCCAAATCGCGCCCGAAATACCTGTAAACATTATTACCGTACTTATAAGGCTTACTGCCGTCCCCGTAAGTAGATGTGTCCTTTTCGCTCAAATACATCATCGACCCGCTCGTGTCCAAAAGCAGAAGAACGTTTGGCTGGACAGACTGGGCGTAGCCTTCGGGCAAGGGCTTACTGCAGCTGGGCAGGACTACCGCATTGGTATCGGCTTGAGAAAAAACGGCAAACAAGCCAAGGGCAATGAAGGCGCAGGCCACCGCCACCAACGCAAAGGCATATTTGATAATACTTTTATTTGATAAAAACTTTTTCATGGGTTACACCCCCGTTTGCGGTTTTACAACCGCATGGCGACCGCCTGTTCGGCGGTGCTCGTCCTGTCTTTGTAAGTGGCGGTGCATCGTATGAGATAAACGCCTATGTCGCTGCCCGGTGCGCCTTCGCCAGTTGAACCTCCGCCCCTGCCGGTGACCGCGTAGCTCGGCCTCACCACATAGCTTCCCTCCTCAAGCTGGGGACGAATGCGTGGAGGAAAGCCCTTTTCGTAATCGTAGTCGTCCTTCAGCAGATCGGAATGCGGCTCGTATGCCAGGTCGTAAACAACTATGTGCAGCTTGATGCCGTCTTCCGTCGTCATATCAAAAACCCCTTCGTCCGTTGAGCTGACTTTTGCAACTAGGGCCTCGTAAGTGTACTTAGCGCCGGCAGGCTTGTCGGCGGACGAAAGCATGCCGTCGCCGTCTTTATCCGTCCAGCGCGGGATATGCCCCGATTTCATTTTTTCGTAGATCCACCCCTTGCCTTCCTCGATGCCGCTCACGGCGGCGTTGTAGAGGCGGGTGCTGGTCACTGTCTGCTTGGAGCTGGAATAGTAATTTTCCGTTATATAAAAGGCCGCCGCCACGAAAGCGCCCCCCACGAGCACTATCACCAACACCAGAGGCAGTGCTATGGCATGTCTTTTTTTTCTCATCAGTTCCTCACCCTCCAGGAGGCCGACATGGCAACGAGCCTGTAATGCCTGTCCTCGCTTGTAACCGTGCCCGCAATGGGCCAGCCCGGCACACCGCCCAAGGTGACCTCTCCCGGAAACCTGCGGTTTCCCCGCACCAGCAAATGGACCGTCAAGACATTGGTCGCGTCACTTCCAGTATCGTCGTAGGAAAAAAGAACCTGAGACACCCCCTCGACGAGGGGCTGTGCAGGGCTTCGCGTGACGTCCTCAACGTAAAAGGAAGGACGTTCCCCTCCGGGCGAGCTAACGTATGCATACAAGGCCCTGACGTACTGAAGCTCGGCGAAAAGGGGTATGAAACTACGTTGGGAGGCCTGAACCTTGAGCTTTTTGTTGACATTGTCAATGGATGTCACGATGAAGGGGACCTGACACCCCGAAAAGGTAACCCATCCGTCGGTCAGCGAAGCAGCTGTCGCCAGCTTTACCTGGTTATCGGGGCAAGCTGCCGACAGCTTAAGGTCGACGGGGGTGTCGACAGATACCTCGTGTTCGCCCAATACGCCTATGCCGGAGCTCAGGCAGTAAACGATGCCCAACCTTTTGTAGTAGGTCGTAGTCCCGACGGTGCCGGCAGTCTCGTACAGATATACGGGCTTATTCCAGCCGCTTATGACGCCCTTTAAAACTCCGCCCAGGTCAATCTTTGGCGCCGTGCCAACGGAGAAGGCCGAAACAAAGTCGGCCGTTTTATTCGGCATGGAAAGCCCCGCCTGGAGGGCAGGCAGCTCCAGACGGGACAACACCATCTCGCCTCGCTGGCGGGCAGCCGTCAGGTCGGCAGACTGCTCGAAGTGCTTTGTGAAGGCAAAAAAGAGCCCCGTCGCCGCAATGGCCACTATGGACAATATGACCACGGCAATTAGGACTTCCGTAAGCGTAAAGCCCCGACGCAGTTTAAGTTGACGTCTTATAAGCACCAGCGCTCACCTGCCTTGTGACTTCGAGCTTGCTCTTTCCTTCGTTCCAGGTAACTACCAGGTTAATTTGCTTTTTCACGGTCCTTGTACCACTGACCGTATTTGTAACGTACCATTTGATGGCGTAGCCGGGATTGCTCGTGTCGCTGTGAAAGCTGTCGGGGCCCGTCGCGCCTAAATCGACAGAGCTGAAATCCTTGGACTCCAGCTCGTCCAGCTTTTGCACGGCAAGCAGCGCGGCCTGCTCCCTGGCGGCCGAGGCAATATAGAGCCTGCTTGTGGCCGCGGGGACAGCCGCCATGGGTATGAGCGCCACAACCAATAACACCAGCGCCACCAAAGCTTCTATCAGGGAGAAACCGCGCCGCTTCATGTCAGGACACCCGGGTTATTGGACCATTACGTAAACTTTATCGCCGCCTGTGTAATATCCGGGGTCGGTGTCATTAGTTAAATCAATTTCGGTGCTCCCATACAAACCAACAGATTTTGCTTGTTTTGCCAAATTAGTTCGTACGCCTGTCCTTACATTAGCAGCCGCTAAATCATAACCCAAAAACCAGACAGTTGCTTTACTCTCATCTATGTCAGTAGTTCCCTCATCGTCTTCTCCTACCGTTGCTTCACCCGCTTCGAATAAATAATGATGTCCTGTAATTAACGGCTTATCGAGATACTTGTTCAGTGGAGTAGGATCATTTTTTAATGGCGTTGTTAAATCTACTGGTGATGGCTCCGTAACACCCGTCGGAAGGGTCCCGTCCCAAGAATATGCCGTAACATTTGGATTCTCCGCCAACCACATCAAAGCTGCGGCCTTCACGTTCCTAAGGTCGCTAATTATCTTTGACGCCTCGGCGGCATCCCTGCTCGTGCCCGCCACCAGCATCATGGCTCCCGCAAGTATGCCGATGATGATGATGACTATGAGCAACTCAACCAGCGTGAAGCCCCTTCTTGCGCCCTTCCTTTGAAGCTCTTTTCTCATTTTCCTTATCACTTAAACCATCCTCCTTTGAACTTGCCTCTCCTTCATGAAGCTTTTACCGCTCATTCACCCGCAGCAAATTAAGCCGTTTGCGCCCTGCCTTCGGATCACCTCCTCACGTCAAGCTCCTTTTAGCAAGCCCTGGATGGAGCCGATAATGGGCATGAATACGGCAAAGACGACCAGCGCCACCACTCCGCCGACGAAGACTATGAGCAGCGGCTCAAGCACGGATGTAAGGCGTTTGATCTTCTCGTCGAGCTCGAACTCAAACCAGTCGGCCACCTTGTCCACCATCTCCTCCAACTTTCCCGTCTGCTCGCCCACGGCGATCATGTGGGCCGCAAGAGGCGGAATGACCATGATCTTTTTTGCCGTCTCGCCCAGGGAGGCTCCCCTTTTTGCCTGGTCCGACAGTTGGGCGAAGGCGTCTTCCACCACGGAGTTGCCCGACACGCCGCCGGTCATCTCAAGGGCGGAAAGTATGGGGACGCCTGCCTGAACGAGCGCGGCAAAGGTCCTAAACGTCCTTGCCAGCACCGACTTCTTCCATATGTCGCCAAAAAGCGGCAGTTTGAGCCTGAAGGCATCGAGCTTTTTCTTCGTGGACTTGTTCCTGGCCATCACGTAAACGCCAAGTATGATCAATAAGACCAGCCCCACGGGCAGATACCAGTGATGGCTCAGCCACATAGAAGTCGCAAAGACTATCCTCGTCGGCAGGGGAAGCTCTACGTCCAGGTCTTCAAATACCCCCGCAAATCTTGGCATGATGACCGTCACGAGAAGAAAAACGACCAGCAACGCAAAGCTCATGACCACGGCCGGGTAAGTCGAAGCTGACACTATCTTTTTCCTCAGCTCGTCCTGCCGCTCGAGAAAGGTCGCAAGCCGCTCAAGGCTTGATTCAAGCACGCCTCCTTCCTCTCCTGCCCTGGCTATGGCCACCATGAGCTTTGAAAATTCCTTCTTCGTGGCCATGGCGGCGCTCAATGCCGTGCCCCTGTCAACCATGGTCTTTACGTCCCTTATGGCCTCGGCAAAGCGCTTGTTTTCCGTCTGGTCGGCAAGCATGTCCAGGGCGGTGCCCAATGTGATGCCTGCCTGAAGCATCGTGGCCAACTGCCTGAAGAAAACGGCCTTGTCCTTCAGCTTAATAGTGGACATAGTCTGGAGGCGCTCCTTCAAGGTCTTGGCCGCGCGCTCCTTGACTTCTTCTATCTCTATGGGGTAAAGCGCCCTTTCCCTCAGCCACTGCAAGACCTGGGCGTTGGACTGCGCCTGCTGGCTGCCGTAAACCACGCTGCCGTCGCTTGCCCTGGCCTTGTACCTGTAAAGCATCTGCCGCTCACCTCCTTCCTGCTACGCCTTCGCCGGAATACCTTGGCGAAGCTTCGCCGAATACCATCCTGTCTAGCTCCTTTATGTCAAAAGCGTAAGAAGAGGCCAGTTCGTAGGGGAGCTTGCCCTCCTTGATCAGGCGGGCCAGGTCCTGGTCCATGGTGTGCATGCCGAAGTCCGAGCTCGTCTGTATGATGCTTTTAAGCCCCGGTATCTTTCTTTCCCTGATGCAGTTTCTAACCGACGGAATGGCCCACATGAGCTCAGTGGCGACCATCCTTCCGCCGCCCGGAAGGGGAATGAGCTGCTGGGAGCAGATGCCGATGAGCACGTTTGCAAGCTGGAGCTTGACCTGGTCCTGCTGGTGGGGAGGAAAGACGTCAAGTATCCTGTCCACGCTCTGCGGGGCATCGGGGGTATGAAGGGTCGCCAGCACCAGATGTCCCGTCTCGGCCGCCGTGAGCGCCGCCCGCACCGTCTCCAGGTCCCTCATCTCGCCTATCATTATGACGTCGGGGTCCTGGCGGAGGACCCTCCTCAGGGCCTCGGAAAAGCTTTCGGTATCTATGCCCACCTCGCGCTGGTGTATTATCGACCTGTCGGAGTGAAACAAATACTCTATGGGATCCTCGATGGTGACTATGTGACAGCTCCTCGTCATGTTTATCTCCTGTACGATGGCTGCCAGGGTGGTGGACTTTCCGTGTCCCGTGGGGCCCGTCACCAGAAATAAGCCCTGCCGCCTCTTTGCCACGTCGTGGAGCTGTTTGGGAAGGATTAGGTGTTCTATAAGGCGAATGGTTTTGGGGATGATCCTGAATGCCATGGCCATATTGCCGCGCTCGAAGAAGCAGTTGCCTCTCAGACGCACGCTCATCCCTTCATCGGAGATGACGAAGTGCAGACTGAAATCCAGCTCCTTCCTGTTCAGATATTTTTCAAACTGCTCTTCCGTGAGGATGGTGGTTATTATGTCCCTTATGTCTTCCGGACCCAACGGCGGATGCCTTAGAGTCTGCAATTTCTCGTCCACGCGCAGGACGGGAGGAATGCCGACGGATAAGTGGATATCGCTGGCGTTCTTCTTAACGGCCTCACTGAACAGCTCCCTAAGGCTTATTTGAAGCGTCATAATTTCTCACCCCACAGACATCAATCACAGGGTCACCGACAGCACTTCGTCGGCGCTCGTTATTCCCGCCTTAACCTTTACTGCACCCGATGTACGAAGGGTCCTCATGCCCTGATCTATGGCCATGGCGCGAAGGTCGTCGGAAGTGGCCCCCGTCATCACGGCCCTCCTTATCTCCTCGGACATGGGCATGATCTCGAAAATTGCAGTCCTGCCCCTGTAGCCCGTGCCGCGGCATTCCTCACATCCCACGGGCCTGTAAACGGTCGTAAACCCATCAAGCCCGAGGCTGTCGGCCACGTCGAGGGGCAGTTCGTAGGGCTGTTTGCAGCGCGGACAGAGCTTTCTCACCAATCTCTGGGCCATGACGGCAACCACCGAGGAGGACACCAGGAAGGGAGGTATCCCCATGTCTATCATCCTTATGATGGAACTGGGGGCGTCGTTTGTATGAAGGGTCGACAGCACCAAATGTCCCGTCAGGGCCGCCCTGACTGCCAGCTGTGCCGTCTCGGTGTCGCGCATCTCGCCGACCAGTATGATGTCTGGGTCCTGCCTCAGGATGGACCTTAAGACGCTGTCAAATGTCAGGCCAGCCTTCTCGTTTATCTGCACCTGGTTGACGCCTGTAATGGTGTACTCTACGGGGTCCTCGACTGTGGTTATGTTGACGTCGTAGGAGTTAAGGGTCTGCAGTATGGAATAAAGGGTGGTCGATTTTCCGCTTCCCGTAGGGCCCGTAACAAGTATTATGCCGTAGGGCACGGCTATTATTTTATCCAAGAGGGTCTTCTCGCCCGGATCCAGTCCAAGCTTCTCCAGGCCCACCATGGCCGTCGCCTGATCGAGCAGTCGCATGACCAGCTTTTCGCCGTAGATGGTCGGCAGGCTCGAGACCCTGATGTCAATGCGCCTGCCCGCCGCCCGGAGGAGGATCCTGCCGTCCTGGGGGTGGCGCTTTTCGGCGATGTCCATGCCCGACATTATCTTTATTCGCGAGGACACGGGGGGATGAAGGTGCTTGGGGAAGGTGAGCATGTCGAACAACACCCCGTCTATCCTGTAGCGCACGCGCGTCTCCGTCTCGAAGGGCTCGACGTGGACGTCGGAGGCGCTGTTGTCTACGGCCTGTCCCAATATGGTGTTGACGAGCTTGACCACTGGGGCGTCGTCTATGGAGACGGCCTCTTCCGTCTTCGACAGGTCGAACTCTCCCCTTTCCTCCTCGACCACCTCGACAAGTGCCTCGTCTATGCTCGACCTTATGCTGTAGAAGGTCTCTATGGCGCGCTTTATGTCCGAAAGGGTGGCTATCATTATATCCAAGTCCATGCCCGTTATCATCCGTATCTCGTCCAAGGCAAGTATGTTGAAGGGGTCGGATACCGCGACGGTCAGCTTGTTTGCGTTTTCGTCAATGGAAAGGGGGACGACCTCGAGCCTCCTGGCCATGCTCTCGGGGATGGTGTCAATGGCCTGCTGCATGGGGCGAAACATGGACAGGGACACGAAGGGGAGCTTCGTCTGCTTGGAGATGGCCTCTGCCAGATCCCTTTCCGTGACCCAACCGTTTTTGACCAGGATCTCGCCGATGCGCAGGTTCGTCACGGACTGTTCCTTAAGGGCCAAGTCAAGCTGTTCGGGCAGTATGTAGCCCTGCTCGACGAGGATCTGGCCTAAAAGAGGCTTTCGTTCGACTTGCTTATCTCTGTTATTCATACCCTTGCCCCCAAATTATCAGAATATTAATGTGATTTTGTGATGCTATTATAGCATAGCATACAAACATAAATCAAAGGAGAAATGAAATAAACCAAGGTCGAATTGTGATTCATTTATCTTAATGTTATATTCAATTAACTTCATTCAAACAATTTAATATAATTTAACTATCCATAAAACAAAGTCCCTTGAAGCCTGTGTATCACATAACTCCAAGGGGCCGATCGCGCTACTCACTCACCCTCCGCTCTTGCGCCCGCTCTCGGAAATGCGAGGGGTTCATCGTTTCCCCGTAACCTTATATATTTTTTTTCTTTATATCACAGGAGTCCTATTTTGACAATAGGGCACAATTTCAAATTGTAAAAATCTTTTGCATATCCAAATGGAGCCGTTCAAAAGGCATTGGTTATCCTGACGGACAGGCCTTCCGCTCTATCGGCATCGCTCAACTTGAAGCGATATTGAAAGACGATGTCGAGGTACGAACGGGGTGCATGGCAGTCGTCTTCGCGGTACCATATCCTCCACATCAGGCCAGGGCCGATGCTCAAGGCCCACTCTTCGTCGGAGGAATCGATGCCCTCGAAGGCAATAGGCTCACTGTCGTAATCACCGTGAAAGAAGAGATAAGGCGTAAAGACCGTCTTGCCATTTGACCCTCCCAAGCGCGTGCTTCTTCCAACCCTACACTCGACCACCGCAAAGGTCCGCCCCTCGTCCAAGAGGTGTGCCACCTCGCCGTAATAAAACAGATAACCCCAACTGGGATTCGTTACGTCCAAATCGGATCCCCTGTCCCAGGAATAGCCCATACGGACCTGCCAGTCGTCGGGTTCGTTTTGTTTCCAATGCCTTTCGAGGGCAATGTTCAGGTTGGCATCGCTTATGGGCTTGTACCTTATGCCCAAAACGTACATCCCCGTATCCCAACCTTCGTCGTCGTTTTCGGCGCTCAGCGTCAACCCGTAAGACAGATACAAAGACAGCTTTCGGCCGTTGTCGTTTATCATTTGGTAATAGATCTCCTGCCACATCTGCTGAGTTTTGCCCCCGGGGACCGTTTTGCCCAGGATATAGCCGGGGTACCCGTTCTCTTGATAAAAATAGGAGGTGTACATGCCCCATCGTCGTTCCAAATCGGAGTTCTCGCGACGGAGGGAGTATACCTTGCTTCTTATGTCCGCGGAATCTTCGCCTCGGCTGTCGTAAGCCCTAATGCTCCTGGTAAAGTATTCCATGCCCTTTCTGTTGTTGCCTGCGCGCTTAAAGGCGTAGGCCGCATCAGCCAATACATCGGGGGATGCAGAAGGGTCATCCTGCAGGGCTTTGTCAAAAAGTTCCGCTGCCATGCCGTCCTCGCCGAGGCTTACAAAGACGTAAGCCAGCGAAAGCAGTCTGTACTGAGTTGCCGACTGCGGATAGGCTGATCGCGCCTCTGACATCAGCTTTGCCGCCGTCTCGACGTCGCCCAGCGTCTTTTCGTGTTCCCCGAGCGCCCAAAGCACTTCAGCCTTTTGCGAATTCAAACGGGCCAGATCGGATATCATGTCGATGCATCTTTTCGACTCGTCGCCTGACTTAGTATTTAAGATTATCTGCGTGACGGCGTAAAACACCTTGGGGTCGTCGCGGGCGGTCAAATTTCTCAGCGCACCGTCCGCATCGTTTAGCCTGATGGAGACGTCAATTAAGCTCAAGCGTACGTTTTCCCGCGCATCAGGAGAAAGGTCGTCAAACTCGAGAGCTTTTTCAAAACCTTTGAACGCGTCTTCAAGGTCGCCTAACTCCAGCGACAAATAGCCCAGCGTCGAATAAGTATAGCCGTTTCTTAGGCCGTCCAGAATTACTTTGGCGACTTGTTGTCTTGCCTCAGGTAGTTTTCCTTCGCTTCTCAGTATTTCCGAATAAAGCATTCGAAGGGAAAGGTTTCCGGGGTCGCTTTTCAGGAGCTCTTCGACAATGCCTTTTGCTTCTTCCGTCCTTCCGGCTTGGTACAACTCGTAAGGAGAAGGCACGGCGGCACACGCAGGCATGAAGTGGTCGGGCAGCCCGATAAGCAGTGCAAAGGTTACAATTGTGAGCAACCTCAAGGCATCCCTGCTAATGATACAGCCATACGATGCAATAAATTGTCTTTCTGTCGTTTTCATGTACCATATCATCCCTATGTTAGATTTGACTGCCTACTTCCATGCGAGTCAGGTCGGACAAGATATTGAGCATGTCGCTTTCCTTGATCAGACAAAATTTTAACGGCCCTGACCAGTGCCTTTTTATCTCATTCAGGCATTCCGGCACAACAGCCCTGGTGACGGCAAGCCTCAACGTCCCGTCTTTTTCAATTGAAGCAGGAAAGACGCGATAACCGACGCACAACTCCTTGGGCAATGCATCTGCCATCCTTGCCACATCGATTGCATCAGGGGATACCAGCGGCAACCCCAACTGTTCGGAGAGCGCCTTAAAAAGGGTATCTTCATCTATCAGCTTATGCCTCAGCAAAATTTCCCCCAACAATTCCTTGCTCTCCTCCTGTTCCCGTAATGCGGCCTTCAGATCCTCTTCCCGCAAAGCCTTCCACTGCACAAGGATATCGCCCAACCGTCTCCTGTAGGCCGAAAGCTGCTCCTCGGCAGGGTAGACGTGCTGCGTTTTATCCCACACCAAGGGCTTACCCCATAAAAGATGCTCGCCAAAGATTTTCAATGCCCTCATTGTAGCGCAAAAATTTATAAAATTAACCACAAAAATTCGTGGTATGCTTAAAAGCGATTGCTTCCAGCCGTAAAGCAAGAATACAAACAATGCGCGGTGCAATAATCTGTTTGCCAGGAAAAATATGTTAAAAATCAATAATGTTCGAGGGATAGCGTAATTATATGAAGGTAAAAAATTAAGCTTGAGGCCGACAAACAGAAGCATGTAATTGATAAACAGTATATTGGCCAGGAAATTAACGAAAGAGGTAAGTAAGCCCTTACGGTCTCTGTACAGAAAGAACTTATCAAATATATCGCCACGCCAGCCGAAGGTTTCGGTTCCCTGCAATGCAATGCCCAGTATCCACCGACTCTTCTGCCTGACTGCAGCCCAAAACGTATCGGGAAAATATTCGGCAACGGACACGTAAATCTTTCTCGTCCTCCTTATGCCTCTTTTGCCTTTAAAGGCGATGGGAAAATGAAAAATGATGCCTTCCATGCCTCCCTCTGCCAACGTCAATCCCGCCACATAATCCTCCGTAAGGGAATTGGTGGGGAAGGGATCGCCTCCGTTTTTCTCTTCGAGGAAGGACATGGCACGCCTGCTGAAGCAAGTCCCGACTCCTGCGCTTGGTATCGTTCTGGTCAAGCTCTCTCTGACTAAAAGGTCCTTCAGGTGCCACTCGCTGAATTCGTCCAGGTAAGTGCACGCCACAAAATCCTTCCATGACCGTTCCAGTGCCGTGACGGGAATCTGCATCATGTCCTTTCGGGGGAGCAGATAGTTGAATAGCTTAAGCTCCAGGGGGTGGACTATATCCTCGCTATCGTGTAAGACATATCCCGAAAATCTTATTCCGTGCTGCATTTCATAGGAATGTATCTCACGGACGACGAAGTTAAGGCAGTCCGCTTTGTTTGTAGGGCCGGGGTGGGTCACCGTGGCTCTGACGACCTTCTGATATTTTTCCGATATGAAATCAACTTCGCGCGAAGTCTCGGGGTCGTTTACATAGGTACCGCAAAAAATGACGTAGCGATCGTAATCCAGATGCCTGATCGTCGTCTCGAGCATCTTTCCGATCACACCGGCTTCCTGCCAAGCAGGAACCATGATGGCAATCCACTGCTCTTCTTTTCTGTATAAATCCTCAACGGTAAGGCGGGGATATTTGGTATATACAAAAAGCCTTCGGTAGATTACTCTCGCCCAATAGAAGATGTCCACCAGGACATCTTCTATGCCCCAGATGAATATGAGATACAGGCATAGGATAAAAGCAATATGAAGGATCCCGTAATAAAAATTTACAACCATAACTTCTGCTCTACTCTCTTTCACATTCCGGCTTCATAAAACAAAGACCCCAAAGAAGCGCTTGATTTAAAATCAGCGCCTCGATGGGGCCGGTCGCGCTACTCTCTCACCCTTCGCTCTTGCGCCCGTTTTGGTAGATGCAAAGGGATCATCGTTTCCCCATATAATTGCCCTCAGCTTTATGTTCGGCTATATTAACACAATGTATACTTATTTGCAACGGGCAAAATTAAAAATATTTTAAATATAAAACCTCCCATAAATTATACGGTATCTGTTTGCCGGCGACCGTCATTTCTTGAGCTTGCCGAGGTAGGCTGCCGTCACGTCCGGGTTTACGAGCAGCTCCTGGGAGGGACCCTGAAGCACGATGCGGCCCGTCTGCAGGACGTATCCCCTGTTTGAAAGCATGAGGGCCTGTCTGGCGTTCTGCTCGACCAAGAGCATCGTCACTCCCTCGCCGTTTATCCGCTTCAGTTCCTTGAATATCTCCTTTATCAGGATTGGGGCAAGGCCAAGCGACGGCTCGTCCAAAAGGAGCAGCCGGGGGCGCGACATCAAGGCCCTCCCGATGGCAAGCATTTGCTGTTCTCCGCCAGATAAGGTTCCAGCGTACTGGTCCTTTCTTTCCTGAAGCCTTGGGAAAAGGCCGTACACCCACTCCAGGTCTTCCTCTATCTGCCGCATGTCCTTTCTGGGAAAGGCCCCTATCATCAAATTTTCGTGGACCGTAAGGGGGCTGAATATCCTCCTGCCCTCGGGCACCAGCGACACGCCCTGGGCAACGACCTGATAGCTCCTCTTGGCAAGGGGCTTGCCGTCGAAGATCACCTCTCCCGATTCCCGGCGCACGTCTCCCATGATGGCGTTAAGGAGCGTCGATTTTCCCGCTCCGTTGGCCCCTATGACGCATACAATTTCTCCCTCGTAAACTTCCATCGAGACGCCGTGAAGCGCCCTGATGGCCCCGTATGTGACGGAAAGGCTTTGAACGGACAAAATGGGTTCGGCCATGTCTAAACCTCCTCCCCCAGGTAAGCGGCAAGCACTTCCGGGTGGCACTGTATCTCGGCTGGGCTTCCCTCGGCGATCTTCGCGCCGAAGTTCATGCACACGATCCTGGGGCATATCTCCATGACGAGCTCCATGTGGTGTTCTATGACTATTATGGTTATCCCGAGCTCCCTGGAGATGCGCCTTATCAGGGCGTTGAGCTCGTCAACCTCCTCAGGGTTCATGCCCGCCGCAGGCTCGTCTAAGAGCAAAAGCTCCGGCTCCAGGGCAAGGGCACGCGCTATCTCAAGCTTTCTCTGATGGCCGTACGGAAGGGTGCCTGCAGCCTGGTGGGCCCTGTCTGCTATGCCGACCAGCTCCAAAAGCTTCATGGCGCGCTCCCTGGCATTTCGCTCGCAGTACCTCCACCTGCCCAGGTGAGTCAGCGCTTCGATAAAGGAGTAGGACTCCTTTCTGCATGCCGTCATGACGTTTTCGACGCTCGATGCCCTTGGAAAAAGGCGTAGGTTCTGGAAGGTGCGGGCAATGCCCTTGGGGATGATCTCATGGGGCTTCATCTGGGATATGTCCTCGCCTTTGAAGGTTATTTTCCCTCCGTCAAGGGGGTAAAGGCCCGTGATCAGATTGAAGACGGTGGTCTTTCCGGCCCCGTTCGGGCCTATCAACCCCAGAGTCTCGCCCTTTTCAATCGAAAATGACAGGCTATCGACGGCCTTAACGCCTCCAAAGAACTTGCTTACGTCTGTAAGTTCAAGCAAAGCCAACGACGTCACCTCTTTCGCCGCAAGTTCCACAGCTCTTTTGATCCCATGATACCCTCGGGCCTCAGCACCATGATGGCCACGAGCACCCCGCCGTAGATGAGCATGCGGTACTGCGATATGGGACGAAAGAGCTCCGTGACGAGCGTTATTATGACGGATGCCAAAAGCGTGCCGCTCAAGGATCCCAACCCTCCGAAGACCACCATGGACGTAAGCTCCGTCGACTTCATCATGTCGAACATCACGGGCTGAATGAAGGACATAAATCCGGCAAGCAGCGCCCCGGCAACGCCGCAGTAAAATCCGGAAACAGCTAAGCTCAAGACCCTGTAGCGGGCCGTGTTGTACCCGAGAAGGGAAGCGGCCAGATAATCATCCCGGCAGGCCTTGAAGGCCCTCCCGTAGCGGCTGTTGATCAGGTTCACCATGATTATGGCCAACACGAAAAAGAACGCCACGGCCACGGGCAGGGTGGTAAAACCCTCTATGCCCGGATACCCTCTGGCCCCGCGCGTCACGGACTGCCAGTTTTCCAAGATCAGCCTGATGGACTCAACTAAGCCTATGGAGGCTATGGCGTAGTAGTCACCCATGAGCTTCAAAGTAGGTATGCCTATGAGGTAGGCAACGATCATGGCAAGCAGTCCTCCCGCCATGATCGCCAAAAACCAGTGGACGCCGTGCTCGACGGTAAGTATGCCTGCAGTGTAGGCCCCGAGGGCCATGTAGGCGGCATGTCCAAGGGTAAATATCCCGGTAAAGCCCGTAAGCAGCGAGACGCCCATGACCGCAATGGCGTTTATGCACAGAAGTATGATTATTCCGCCAATGTAGCCCATATATCCATCCCCCTTTAGACCTTTTCCGTGGGCTTTTTGCCGAAAAGCCCCGTAGGCTTTACCAGAAGCGTTATCACTAAAAGGGAAAAGACGACCAGGTCGCGGAGCTGGCTTGAAATGAATCCTGCCGTCAGCATCTCTGCAAGCCCGAGTATCAGGCTTCCCACGACCGCACCGGGAAGGGATCCAAGCCCGCCCACCACGGCGGCCACGAAGGCCTTTATGGTGATGCCGCCAAGCTGCGGATAGAGGGTGTAGCGGACCGACAAAAATATGCCCCCTACTGCCGCCAGCACTCCAGCCACGAAAAACACGATGGATATGAGCATGTTAACGTTAATCCCCATGAGGCCTGCCGTCTTTAGGTCGAAGGCCGCAGCCCTAATGGCAAGGCCCCATTTGCTCTTCACGATGAAAAGCTGAAGGGCCGTCAAAAACACGAAGGCCACGACCAAGGAAAGCAGGTCGAAGGCGCTGGTGGTGGTCAGCCCAAACAGATGCACGGGGTTGGTTGGTATGACGGGAGGTAGAGCCCTGAAGCGTCCGCCTGCGACTATGACGAATATGTTTTCAATCACTATGCTCATGCCAAGAGAGGCTATGAGGAGATACAAGGTGATGTTCGTGCGCTCCCGTATGGGCTTGTAAGCAATCCGCTCGGTTAAGACGGCGGCTATGCCTGCGCCAAGCAAGGAAAGGCCCCCTGCTACCCAGATGTTGTTTCCCAGGGCCGTCAAGGTGTAATAACATATGTAGCCGCCTATGACCAAAAAACCGCCGTGGGCGAAGTTTGAGAAAAGGAGTATGGAATACACCAACGAGTACCCCACGGCTATAAGGGCATATACGGAACCCAACGATATCCCGTTGATGAGCTGTTGGGCCAGCGTTCCCAAAGGCTTTCACCTCGTCTCAGTCTTTTTAGAAGAGGGGCGAGGCCTGTTAACCCCGCCCCGGTAAGGCTTTTAAAGCAACATTATTGCTGCGGCCTGATCTTCTTGAAGAACCTGGCCTTGCCGTCCTTGCACTCCAGTATCACGGCGTCCTTGTCCTTGGGGTTGTGATCCGTCGGGTCAACGGTAAGCACGGCGTGATGGAGATGAAGGTTTGTGGTGCTTTCGAGGGCGTCTCTGATGGCCTTCCTGTCGGCCTTGCCGGCCCTCCCGATGGCGTCGGCAAGCCAGTACACGGAGTCATAAGCCAGAACGCCGTTGACGAATTCCTTACATTCGTCGTTGTACTTCTTCTTGTAAGCCGCAAAGAAGGGCTGCATGGCGGGGTCCTCGGGGGCCACGTGGTTGACCCAGTAGGTGCCCTCCATTGCCTCGCCGGCAATGTCCCACATGAACTCGGCATATCCGTCGCCGCCGATGATCAAAAGGTCCTTCATGCCCAATTCCCTTGCCTGCTTGATTATCAAGGCCATCTCCTTGCCCATGTTGGGCAGCACCAAAACATCGGCTCCGGAGTTCCTGATCTCCGTGAGCTGGGCCCTAAAATCGACGTCAACGCCGCCGCGGAACCCCTGATCGCTGACGGTCTGTCCGCCGTATTCCTTGAAGTACTTCATGAAGAACTCGCGGAGGCCCTGGGAGTATTCGTTGCCAACGTCGTAAAGGATGGCTGCCTTTTTCTTGCCCATCTCCTTGGCCGCAAGGTAAGCCAGAACAGTTCCCTGATAGGGATCGGTGAAGCAGATTCTGAAGGAATAAGGACGCACTTTGCCGTTATTGTCCACCGTCACCAGAGGGTTGGTTGAAACGGTGCCGATCTGAGAAACCCCGGCGCGATTTACCACGGGCGCCGTGGCGATGTTGATGCCGCTTCCGTTAGCACCGATTATGGCGAGCACCTTATCCTGCTCTATCATCCTGCGCACGGCGTTCACGGCATCCTCAGCCCTGGTCCTGAAGTCGTAGGGCACTATCTCGAGCTTCTTTCCCAATACGCCCCCCCTGGTATTGATCTCTTCTGCCGCCAGCTGGGCCGATTTCAGCTCCGTCTGCCCGTAAGCAGCCCAGTCGCCTGTGAGCGCGGCCAGATACCCTATCTTGATGGTATCCTGAGCCATCGCCGCAGAGGCACCAAACACCAATACCGCCATAACCAAACCCGCTATGATCCTCCTCACACAATCACCCCCGTATTCTTGATCATTTCAAGACGAATCGGAATAGAGAATCTTTTTGTTATTTTAATAATTTATAGCCCACCAGGTCAACAAGCAGTCTCAAGTTAGGGTCACATAAAAGCTCCTGCTTCTTGGGCCGTCGAACTCACAGAAAAATACGCCCTGCCAGGTGCCAAGCACGAGGCGGCCTTCGTTGACAGGTATGGCCTGCGAGGCGCCGATGAGGCTAGATTTTATGTGGGCGTCGGAGTTGCCCTCGAGGTGGGAGTAGTCGCAATCCTTGGGAACCAATACCTTAAGCTGCTTTAATATGTCTTGCCTGACGTCGGGATCGGCATGCTCGTTTACCGTAACGGCCGCCGTCGTATGGGGGACGTAAACCACACATAAGCCCTCCTTTATGCCTGAAGACTTGACGTCTTCCTCCACCGTACGCGTTATGTCTATCAGCTCCTCGCGGGCCTTTGTGCGCAACGTATGGGTCATAAACACCTAAAACACCTCCGTAAAAATGTTTCATACCGCAGCCTATCTATCCAGGCCAAAGACGACCTTTAGGGCCTCGTCGATCTTTGACATCACGTCCTCTTCAAGCTCGCCGCGCACCCTGACAAGGCGCTCGGCGTAATCGACGGGCCTGGTCTGCAGGCAGTCAGCAACGGATTTTTTGGTCAGCCCGTTTCGGGGGGTCGGATCTATTTCCACGTTTGTGATGATCCTGGCCTTCTTTTCGCTCCAGGCCGTTACGGGCACCACCTGAATAACGGGAACGCGCTCGTTGTAAACGTCGTTGGTAACGACCACGCAGGGGCGAACTTTCCCCGTCTCGGAGCCCTTCGTGGGATCAAGGTCGATGTCTATCACCATCCCCCGCTTTAACACGCTCATGACGGCCACTCCGCGGTGTTTGCCTTCATCCATTCTCGGGACTCGGCGTCCTCTTCGTAAACTTGGGCGTAAAGGGCCGCTGATTCGCGCAAACGTCGATTGGCCATATCCTTCACATATAGATCAAGGGCAAAACGAACCATTTCGCTTTTGTCCTTGAATCCGAAGCGCTTGAACTGTTCAAGCAATTTGACGTGCGATTCATCGAGTCCGACCTTGACCTGTTTCATGTGAACCCTCCTCTAGACCCTAAAATTGGGCCCAATAAATAGTGCCATTGGTAACTGCTATTATAGGATCTAGAAAATGGAGGGTCAAGCCGGCACCACGCATATCATTCGTACCGAAGTGCCTCTATGGGGTTTAAAAGCGAGGCCTTGTAGGCAGGGTACAGGCCGAAGACGATGCCGAC
>Ga0134097_1000609_pt1 | contig 34752 bp, 34 predicted proteins | sample 8_3taG_FD_94450 | JGI IMG/M metagenome (GOLD analysis project Ga0134097, IMG submission 94450) | Switchgrass degrading microbial communities from high solid loading bioreactors in New Hampshire, USA - 8_30_10_142_A2 metaG | ecosystem: Engineered > Bioreactor > Semi-continuous > Anaerobic >... | reverse complement strand
GCCTGCAAGCGGCCTTCCGCGCGCCAGTCGGCCCGGTCACGCCGGAGACGCTTCAGGCCGAGCTAGACAGCCTATGGAACACACTCCCGCCCGCCGAGCAGCACGCTCGCCGCCAGGAATTCGGCACGGCCTGCCAGCAGCTCGCGGAAGTGATCGCGCTCATTTCCGACCGCTCAAGCGACCGTGTGCTGCGAAATTCGCACCTCGCCCGCCAGCTCGACTCTGGGCAGCGCCAGCCGCACACCGCGCTTGAAGCTCTGCGCTGGATTAGCGGCTACTTCGCGCGCAAGCACCAGCGCCTATGAGCCATTCCCGGCACATCTCCCGTAACTCCACCCGCGCCCGGTTGGGGATCATGGCGGTGATCCTCGCGGCGCTGCTGCTCGGAGCATGCTCGTCCGCGCCGGGAAGCGATCGGGCGAGCGAGGCGAACGGCGGCGGAACGCCAGTCCCCACGCCTGCTATCGAGACGCTAGTGGTCACCGGCACGACGGCCTCAGGGGAACGGCTGCGCGTCATTATCCCGGCGATCACCGTGGCGGAGCGCGCTGAGGGCGAACCCGTGCGCGTGTTCGTCGCGCTGGTCGACCCTGGCGGCACATACAGCTACCTGCTCTACCCCGCCAACCGCCCCGGCGAAGACGCAGATAGCATTGCGCTGGCCGGGACTCCGCTTGAGATCGGCGTCGCAGAGAGCACGCCGCGCGTCGCGCTGTGGGCGTTCGCCTACACGCCGACCGGCAGCGCCGCGGCGGATGCGCTCGGCCTGGATGCGATCGCTACGTCGCTCGCGCTGAGCTTCCGCGAGTGGCTGATCGCCGGAGATGCCGCCGACGACCCGCTCGCCGGAGCAGTCACTGCATCGGATGGCGCGCTGTTTGAGTGGTTCGCGGAGATCGACGTGCTCGGCCAGGTGCTGACGTGGCTCGATCCTGGCAGCGACTGGGGCGCGGAGCTTGGCGCCGTATCCAGTCCGGACGGAGCGCTGTCCGTGGTGTTTGACGTAGACTATTTCCCGGCCGGTGAGTCCACGCCCGCCATCGGCGAGCCGGACACCGAAGCAGAGGCGTCCCTTACCCCCGAGGCGACGGACGAGAACGCGCCGTATGTGCTGGTGCTGGACGAGACATTCGATGACAATACCGCCGCAGAACGGTGGTATCAGGGCCGCGCGGAGACTTTCGTCAACGAGATTCTGGGCGGCGGCTACCAGATCCGGCTGCTCGGATCGAGCCGCAGGCCCGTCGCGCTGTCGTGGGGATCGCTCAGCGGGCTGCGGACCTCACAGGCGCGCGTCGAAGCCGAAATGCGCGTAACGGAAGGGGACAGCAGCGATACGATTTACGGGCTGTGGCTGCGCTACCAGGACGATAACAATTTCCTGTACGTCGGTCTATCGAGCCGTGGTGCGTATCGCGTCGCGATCGTGTCGAACAACCGGGTGCAGCGGGTCATTCAAGACTGGCAGTTTCACCCGGCGATCGGCACAGGCAGCGCCACAAATACGCTCAGCGTCGAGATGTTCGCCGATGGGCGCCACGAGGTGCGCGTCAACGATGTGTTCCTGCTCAGCTTCCTCGACCGCACCTATGGCGAAGGCTCGATCGCGTTCTTCTGCTCGGCGCGCGTGACGCCCGCCACCTGCCGCCTCGAGTCGCTTCGCATCTGGCAGCCGTCGAGTTAGCGCCCATGCCGTCCGATTTTACCCTCGCCGCCTTCGCCGACCTCTGCCAACGCGCCGCCCATCTGCGCGTCATGCCGGTCGCGGACTATCTGCAGATTGCACCGTGCCCGCCGTTTGTCGTGCTGCGCTTCGACGTCGATTACCGCGAGGCGTTCGCCATACGCCTGGCGCAACTGCTGGCTGTCGAGCGTCTGCGCGGCACGTTCTACTTTCGCCACCACGCGACCGGGTTTGATTGGGGCGCAATCGATGCGATCGCCGCGCTGGGGCATGAGATTGGCTATCACTACGAGACGCTGGATCGCTGTGGTGGTGATTTTGAAGCGGCGAGCGCGCAATTTCTGGCAGATGTTGAAACGCTACGCGCGCACGGCGTCGAGGTCTGCACTGTGGCAGCGCACGGGGCGCCGCCCGTTGCCGCGACGTATGCGGGAAACCTCGACCTGCTGCGCGCCGATCCGTCCCTGCTGAGCCGTGCCGGTCTGCGTGGGGCTGCTGTCGCGAGCGTGCGCTTCGAGCAGGTGACGTACTTCTCAGATGCGGGCTGGTGCTGGCGACGGTGCGACGGCACGCCGCCCGGCGTCGATCCGTCGCCCAGTTCAATTGCGGACCTGCTGGACCGGCTCGCGCAGCCCGGCGCGGCGATCTATGTCAACATCCACCCGCAGCAGTGGTACGCCCGCGCAAAAAATATGCGTTACTTTCGCTGGCGGAACCGGATCGGGATGCGTGTGGTGGGCGTGGCGCGCGCTATCCGGCAAGCAGCAACGGGACGAGAAGCAGCAGCGTCCCCGCGACGACCTGGCACACATAGCTCGCCGCCAGACCGTGCCGGTAATTGACATAGCTGTAAAGGAAATTCAGCACCACCAGCGCCGTGCCGATAACGATGCCGACCACCGGCGCTTCGCTAAGGCCGAGGTTGGGGAAGAACATCAACATCGACCAGGCGCTCGCCAGCAGCGCCACAGTCGGAATGCCGTGAACCCGCTGCATCGCACCTCGGAAAAACAGCGTCTCCGACAGCGGCATGACGAACGCGGTTGCCTGGAAAATCCACGTGTTGAGCAGCGCGCTCCCCTCTTGCCCCATCGCGAACAACCGCTCAGCCGTGACCGCCAGCGTGTCCCACCCAACGAGCATCAGCCCGCCCCCGGTGATCACGCCCAGCCCCAGCCCCCACACCAGGTCGCCGGGATCGGTCACTTTGAAGCGAATCCCGCTCCCGAGGGTAAACGCCGTCCCGCCCATCAGCGCCAGCACCGCCCACAGCACGACGTAGCGGGTGTTGTCTGGCACCGGCGTCAGCCCGACGCTCAGCGCCATCGCCATGACGTAGCCGAAGATCGGGTCGACGTCCTGGCGGCCCCGGCGCGGCATCTGGCTCTCCGGCGGCGTCTCGGATTGCCAGTCGTCCCCCTCGACAATGGCCGGGCGCTGGATCATCGGGACAGCCTGCGGCGGATGCCCACTCCGCAGGCGGCGACGGTCCAGCGGCGCCATCGGGCGCGGCTCAGGTGGGGATTCGGGTCGTTCGTCGGGCGATGATGTCACGCGAGTTCCTTCTGTAGCGCGGCCAGCACGTACACGACATCTTCCGGGCGAATCCAGTAGTGCGTCACAGCGCGGAAGCTGCGCTCGCTCATCGGCAGCATCAGGACGTTGTGCCCGCGCATCCGCTCGGCCAGCTCCGGCGCGCTGATCGGCACGTCATCCGCCAGCGAGAAAAACACCATGTTGGTCTGCACATGCGCCAGGTCGATCACAATCTGCGGCATTTCCGCCAGCCCTTCCGCCAGCAGGCGCGCCGTCTCGTGATCTTCGCGCAGGCGATCGGTCATCGTTTCCAGCGCGACCAGGCCCGCCGCCGCCAGCACGCCGGCCTGCCGCATCCCACCGCCGAGGATCTTGCGCACGCGCCGCGCTCGCTCGATAAACTCGCGGGAGCCGACCAGCACCGAGCCAACCGGCGCGCACAATCCTTTAGACAGGCAGAAGGTCACGCTGTCCGCCGCCTCGACCAGATCGGCCACATCGACCTCAAGCGCGGCCGCTGCGTTGAAGATCCGCGCGCCGTCGATGTGCAGAGCCACGTCATATTCGCGGGCCAGCGCGCCGACCGCATCGGTGTATTCCTTTGTCAGCGGGATGCCGCCGACGCTGCCCTGCGTATTCTCAAGCGCGATCAGCCGCGTGACCGGGTAATGCGGATCGTGCGGGCGGCCAAGCGGGTGCATCGCAGCGCGGATGTCTTCCAGGCGGAGCGTCCCGTCCGGCTGCACCGGGACCGTATGCGGAAACACGCCGCCCAATGCGCTGATCCCGCCTGCCTCGTGGTTAGCAGTATGCGCCTGGTCGCCGAGGATCACCTCGTCGCCACGACCGCAGTGCGTCAGAACAGCGACCAGGTTGCCCATCGTCCCGCTGGCGACGAACAGCCCCGCTTCTTTGCCCAGCCGCTCGGCTGCTGCCGCTTCGAGCCGGTTGACCGTCGGGTCGTCGCCGAAGACGTCATCGCCGACTTCCGCCTCGGCCATGGCGCGGCGCATGTTCTCAGTCGGCCACGTGACCGTATCGCTCCGCAGGTCAATGCAGTTCACTGTTCCGTCTCCAATCCGTACCGTTAATTAATTCGCCCGACGCCAACACGCGCCGGGCGGGCACTTCCGATCTTGCGAGCTAAAAGAGCAGCACCAGCGTGACAATCACACACAGCGCCAGCAGGAACAACGCGATCAGCACGACCGAAACCATGCTCAGCGCCGCCGGAAGGCACGCAAACGCCTTCACAGCGGTCTGAACCCACTGCGGCGCCTCAGCGGCGGTCGCGTATTCGGTGGGAGAGCCGAACGTTTCCGGCTGCTCGTCGTCGCGCTCCGTGTCCGACGCCATGCTTCCCTGCCTCGCGCTAGTACTTCTTCACCAGCGTGCGATAGGCCGCGGGCTGGCGCGTTTGAAGCGTCTGATTTTCCTCGCGCTGGCGGCGGATCTCGTCTAGGTCGATGCGCGCCACAGCATAGCCCTCGCGCGGCTTTTCTTCCGGCTCAGCCTTTTCTGGCTTCTCAGCGTCCTGCTCGTCCGCTTTTTCGGCAGCCGGTTTCTCGACCGGCTCGTTCGGGACGGTCGCATGAATCTTGCCGCGCGGCCCGACGATCATGCTCTCGCCGCCGAACGTGAGCGTAACGTCCTCGCCAACGCGATTCGCCGCCGCCACAAACGTTGCGTTTTCATACGCGCGCGCCTTGACGTAGGTGCGCCACTCGTCAATCGCGGACGCTTCCCAGTTCGCTAGCACGCACAGCAATTCCGCGCCGTCGAGCGTCAGGGAGCGCGCCACCTCGGGGAACGCGAGGTCCCAGCCGATCATCAGGCCGATCACGCCGATGTCCGTCTCGAACACGGGCAGGCGGAACCCCTCGCGGAACGCCATGCGCTCTTCGCCGTGCAGGTGCATCTTGTTGTACGTGCCCACCAGCTCGCCGTCCGGCCCGACGAGCACCGCTGTGTTATACAGGATGCTCTCGACGCGCTCTTTCATCACCATGCCGAACGCGATATACACGCCGAAATCGGCTGCGCGCTGCGCCAGCAGGTTCACCGAGGGACCGGGCACGCGCTGCGCCATCTCCGTAAACCGCACGCCAAGCTCAGTGCCGCTGGTCGCCAGCTCCGGAAAGATGATGAGATCAACCTTCTGCTGCGACGCGATCTTGGACACAAACTCTGACATCTTGACGAGATTGTCCTCGACCTCGCCCAAAGCCGGTTTCATCTGCACGGTCGCTACAGTGATCTCACGCATGGGTTCTCCTTATTCGGGGGATGTCGTCACGCGGGCGAGCCACGGCATCTGACCGGCCCGCCCACCTGGAAACTGGCCCTAAATGTATCCCTGAACGGGGAAATTCGCCAATAGCAGCCCGCCGCGCAGAACAGGTGAGCGACGGGCAGTTTCCCTTAGCGCGGCAGCTTTTCGAGCGTGTTCGCCAGCCCAACAGGCAGCGGCGCCTCGACCGTGACTGGCTCGCCAGTGTCTGGCCGGGCAAAGGTGATCGACGCGGCATGCAGGAAGTGCCGTTTGAGCTTGATCGCCTCTTTGCGCCGCCCGTAGACACCATCGCCCACGACCGGATGCCCGATGAACGCCAGATGCACGCGGATCTGGTGCGTGCGCCCGGTCTGTGGGAACACTTCGAGCAGGCTGAAATCGGCGTACTGCTCGATCACGCGGAACTCGGTGACCGCCTCGCGCCCCTCATGGGTCACTGCCATCCGCTTGCGCTGCGCTGAATCGCGGCCAATCGGCGCGTCGATCACCCCTTCCGGCGTGTCTGGGGAACCGTGAACCAACGCGAGGTACCGCTTGCGGACTTCCCGATTTTTGAACTGTGCGCGCAGCGAGTCGAGCGCTTCTCGCGTCTTAGCGACGACGATGACGCCGGATGTGTCCTTGTCGAGACGGTGCACGATTCCAGCGCGCGATGGCTCGCTGAACTGCGCGATCTCCGGCCAGCGATCGAGCACGGCATTGACCAGCGTGCCGGACGTGTGCCCAAACGCCGGATGCACCACCATGCCGGCGGGCTTGTTCACCACGGCGACCTGCTCATCCTCATACAGCACGTCGAGCGGGATCTTCTCGGCAGCGGGGATTTCGTCCGGCTCAAGCGGCAGCGTCACGGCGATCGCCTCGCCGCCCTCAAGCCGGTACGATGGCTTGACCACGCGCCCATTGACCAGCACCTGACCGTCGCGGATCAACGCCTGAATCTGACTACGCGAAAGTGACTCCACGTGCGCCGCAATTGCTTTGTCCAGCCGCTCGCCGCTGTCCGACGCCTCGAACGTGATTACCCGTGCCTCATCTGCCATCTGACTCACCCACCGTTCCTGTCGCGTCCCGTTTGCGCCCCGTGAATCCGGTCGCTAGAATGCACCGCAACGCCTTTGTCATCAAGGAGCGATTTCATGCCGCCAAGCGATCGCTATGTGTCCGAAACCACATTCTACGTCCGCTATGCCGAAACGGACGCGATGGGCATTGTCCATCACTCTGTCTACATTGTCTACTTTGAGGAAGCGCGCAGCCACTTTTCGCGCTCGCTGGGTGCGGACTATGCCGACTTCGAGCGCAGCGGTTACTGGCTGACCGTCGCCGAGGTGCACGCGCGCTACCTGGCCCCGGCGCGCTATGCCCAGCAACTTACCGCGCGCTGCTGGATCGAGGACCTCAAGAGCCGCGCGATTGTCTTCGGCTATGAGATTGTGGACGCCAGCAGCGGCACGATCCACGTCACCGGGCAATCGCACCACGTCTGCATCACGCACGACGGCAAAGTTGCGCGGATCCCGCAGGAATGGGCTGACGCGATGCGCCGAGGACTGGCTCCCCCCGCGAATAACCTATAGCGCGCTGATCAGCGCCGCCACCGCCACTGCATCCGCCAGAAACAGCACGATCAGCACCACGTTCAGCAGACGACCACGCCGCTTCACTGGTTCTGCCGTGACATCCGCCGGAATGTAGGCAAAGTACCGGTCGAGATCGTCGCTGGATGGGTGCGCCGCCTTGGGCGTGGACGCCTTCATCGTGGGAGCTTGTGGCGTGGGAGCTTCTGGCGTGAAAGCAGGCGTCTGCGCGGCAAAGGGCGCGACAGGTTCCGCCGCTCGGGGTGTGAACGGCGCGGACGGCGCGGGTGGCATGAGCGGCTCGTCATCGTCATCATCGAAGGAAAACTCGTGCCCGGCTGAGCGGCGCGCGGCGGGCGGCGCTTCCGGTGGCGGCGCGGGCCAGACCCGGGCGCTGGGCTCTGAAAATGCGGACGCCTGCGACGCAGGCGGAATGCTCGGCCACAGGTCATCCGGGGCGGGCTCTGGCTGCGAGCGCTCCGCCATCAACGGCGAGCCACCCAGGAACGGCGAGGAATCGACCATGTAGGTTGTGTCGCCGAACGGGCTGGGCGTGTCCATAATAAACGGCGGCGCCGACGAATAGGACGCGCTGCTATCGCCTGTGCTCAGGTGAAGCTCGCGCACCCAGGCGTCGTACTCCTCTTGCGACGGCAGATCGATCTGCTTGCCGCTGCCGTACACCGCCGGGCCGTCGTCGCGACCCCACTCCACGCTGGTCACGGGTTCGCCCCAGTCCATAGGGGGATCTGGATCGGGTTTCGGCGGGGGCGGTGGCGCGGGCTGCTGCGCCGCGCGCTCGGCGAGCTTGCGCTCGACCGCCGCCAGCCCCTTGCGTGCGCGCTCGTGCGTGGGGTTGAGCGCCAGCACATTCTCCAGGCAAATCTGCTGGTCCTCAAGCGTCTCGACCATCCCGCTGAGCCAGAGCCAGGCGTCCTGATGGTTTGGGTCTTGCTGCACTGCTTGGAGCAGCAGGTCACGCGCTGCGGCTTTCTGACCGGCCCGGTAAGCCGTCTTCGCCTGCGCGACCATTTCATCAACGTTCATGCTGTTCCTCGTGCCGAAAACTCGCGTACAAAAAAACGTGCACCGGGCGAGGCCCGATGCACGCATCTTAGCACAACTCACCATACAGGAATAGCGACGCCAAAGGGCTAGAACAGCCCGACAACGTTCCCATGCTCATCAATGTCGATGTTCATGAACGCGGGCGTGGTCGGCAGGCCGGGCATGGTGCTCATCTCGCCCAGCAGCGGATACACAAACCCCGCGCCGACGCTGGCGCGCACCTCGCGCACCGGGATGGTAAAGCCAGTCGGCACGCCCTTGAGCGTCGGGTCATGGCTCAGGCTGAGGTGCGTCTTCGCCATGCAGATCGGCAGGTTGCCGAACCCGTTGCGCTCGTACTGCTCGATCTGGCGCTCGGCCAGCGGTGTATACTCGACGCCATCCGCGCCATAAACCTCGCGCGCGATGATCTCGATCTTGTCCTTGATCGGCAGATCCAGCGGGTAGAGGAAGCGGAAATTACTCGGCTTGTCGCACGCCGCGATCACCGCTTCCGCCAGTTCGATCGCGCCCTCGCCGCCGCGCGCCCAGTGATCGGACATCGCGACCGCCTCAGCCCCGGCTTCCGCCGCGATCCGCTCGACCAGTTCGACCTCAGCATCGGTATCCGTTGGGAAGCGGTTGACTGCCACCACCACTGGCACGCCGAACTTCCGCGCGATCTCAATATGGCGCACCAGGTTTCCGCCGCCCGCTTCGAGCAGCCCCAGGTTCTCGGTGACGTATTCTTCCGGCAGCGGCGCGCCCGGCGTAACCTGCGGCCCGCCCCCGTGCATCTTCAGCGCGCGGATGGTCGCAACCAGCACGACCGCGTCCGGCACCAACCCCGACGTGCGGCACTTGATGTTGAAGAACTTCTCCATCCCGATGTCCGCACCGAAGCCGCTCTCCGTAATGACGTAATCGCCCAACCGCAGCGCGATCTGGTCTGCCAGGACGCTGCTGTTGCCGTGCGCGATGTTCGCAAACGGACCGGCGTGCACAAACGCAGGCTGCCCTTCGAGCGTCTGCATCAGGTTCGGCATGATCGCATCTTTGAGCAGGACAGTCACCGCTCCGGCAACACCCAGGTCTTCGAGCGTGACGGGGTCGCCGCTGCGACTGGAGCCGATCACCACCCGCCCGACACGCTGGCGCAGGTCTTGTAGCCCGGTCGTCAGCGCCAGGATCGCCATCAGCTCGCTTGCAACCGTAATATCGAAGCCGGTGCTGCGCGGGAAAATCGGGCTAGGCGAGCCATCCTTGAGCGTGTCGTCGTTGAAGCCGATCTTGATCTTCCGCAGCGAGCGGTCGCAGACATCCACCACCCGGTTCCATGTGATCGTGTCCGGATCAATGTCCAGCCGCTTGACGCCGCGCTTCGCCAGGGCCGCGTCGCTCTGGCGGCTCTCGTGATACATCCGCGTGTCGATTGCCGCGGCGACCAGGTTGTGCGCCACCGAAATCGCGTGAATGTCACCCGTCAGGTGCAGGTTGAAATCTTCCATCGGGATGACCTGGCTATAGCCGCCACCGGCCGCCCCCCCCTTAATGCCAAAGGTCGGACCCATGCTGGGCTGGCGGATGCAGGTGACGGCGTTGTGTCCGAGCCGCCCCAGCGCCTGCGTCAGGCCGATCGTGGTGGTTGTCTTACCTTCACCCAGGGGAGTCGGGGTGATGGCGGTGACGTCGATGTATTTTCCGAGCGGGCGATCTTTGTACTTTTCGAGGACAGACAGGTGGACTTTGGCTTTCGTGCGACCGTAGAGATCGAGGTCGTCAATGGTGAGGCCCAACTTTTCGGCGATCTCGAGGATGGGGCGAGCGGTTGCCGCCTGTGCGATCTCGAGGTCGCTCGGAACCTTGGTAACATTCGCCATAGGGTGCTTCTCTCCAAAATAAGTTTACCGGGAAACGCGCACTGCCCGATCTGGCGTGCGCGTGTGGTCGAGCTACCTCACTGTAGCGGCAGGCGACACGGGCGACAAGTATGCATCACACCCTTTTGCGCGGCCAATTATCACGCAAATTGCGCCCCAGGTGCGCGGTCAGTCGCCGATCAGGCCGAGGTCGCGCGCGGCGTCGAGATCTACCCGGCCGCTTCCGTCCTCGCCGAACGACTCCGCCAGCTCGCCGAGCGTATCGGGATCGAACATGCTGTCGGCGAGGGCTTCGTCTACCGGCTGCGAAAAGAGCGCATCCGGGTCGAACGCGTCGTCCGGCAGCGGATCAAGCGGCGGCTCGTCATTCGCCTCGACTGGAGCGTGCTGCTCAACCGGGGCAACCGGCGCGGGAGCCGCCTCGCGCGGACGTTCGGTTTCGAGTTCGAGCGCTGTGGGTGCGGGTTCGGGCACGGCGAACGCCGCCTCTCCCATGACCTCGATCATCCGCTCCGCTGCGCGCCGTCCGTACACAGCGACGGCGCCCATCGCGGCGCGGTTCGATCCCTCGAACATCAGGCAGAGGAAATAATGCAGCCCGAGCGACAGCGCGTAGAGGTCGATGCGTTCCCCGTCGATATACTGCATCGCCCATGGCCGCCCGCCGACTAGCTCCGCCACCTGCCCCATCCGCCCGAACGACGGCCCCAGCAGCGCAGCGAGCCGCTCGCGGTCCAGGTAGCCGGTCGCGCCCTCGTCGATCAGCACGCGCCCAAGCCGGTCGGCCAGAATGACGCCCATCGCGCCAACGTCCCGCATCAGCGGCAGCATCAGCGCACGCAGCGCTTTGAGATCCACGCGCGGCACGTCGTCGGTCAGTTCCTGCGAGACGGCCTGAGCCTCATCGGCGTGGACCACCGGCAGCCCGTCCAGCGCGATCCGCATCCCGCGCAGGAACGGCTCGGCGACCGGACGCACAAAGTACTGGAACGGCTGCTGCCGCAGCCAGTCAGGATCGGGCCGGGGGTCATCCTGCGTTGCCAGCACGATCACCGGCGTCGCCAGCGACATGTGGCTGACAGCATCGGCCAGCTCCAGGCCATTCATCTCACCGGGGAGCGTCGCCGCAGTAACCAATAGATCGACCTGCACCCGGTCAATTTCCTCAAGCGCCTCGGCGGCGTCCGGCACGTCCACCAGCACGACCTGTCGCGCCAGCAGCGCCACCGCGCCTCGCACAATCCGCGCAATCTCGTGCTGCGGATCGACCACTACCAGACGGGGAATCGAAGTCATCTTCGCACTGTCCGTTTCAGCCTACGTGCTCTACAGCGATCATTAAGCCACCGTCAATTCAGTATGCATTATAAACGCATTATAGCGATTTTGCGCCCCCAGAATAGTCGCGGCGCCGCAGTTGATCCTAGTCCTGTATCGTCAGTCCGCACAAGCCGCGCTCCGGTTGACGATCAGGGGGCATTATGCTATCATCCAGGCGATTTGCAGCGGGTCTGCGCGCACGACGAAGGAGCACACGGCATGGCGAAATCGCGGAGTGAGCTGATGGTCGATCGCCTGCGCGAATTGCAGAGCGGCGCGCCAGACATCACCGCATCGGCTGTCGTGAGCGTAGACGGCCTGATCATGGCGTCGGCCCTGCCCTCGGATGCCGAAGAAGATCGCGTGTCCGCCATGTCCGCCGCGATGCTCTCGCTCGGCGAGCGGATCGCCAGCGAGCTAGGGCGTGGCGCGCTCGATCAGGTGTACATCCGCGGGAAAGACGGGTTCGTCATCCTGATGTCGATCGGCGAAGAAGCCGTACTGACGACACTGGTCCGTGAGGGCGCAAAGCTCGGGCTGGTGTTTTTGGATATGAAGCGAGCAGCAGACGACCTTGAAAAGCTGGTCTGAGCAACACGGCGGCCCTCGGGGCGGCCCATTCCATCTGCGTAACAGCGGCGGGGAGACGACGCAACGGTCGAGTCTCCCCGCTTCTCTTTTCAGCGTATCGTATCGAGCAAGCGAGGAAAACAGGTAGGAGCGCATGCCCAAGTACATCTTCTGCACCGGTGGAGTCGTGAGTTCCGTTGGCAAGGGGGTGACGGCGGCCGCCATCGGACGCATCCTCAAAGCGCGCGGGCTGAAGGTCGTCATCCAGAAGCTGGACCCCTATCTCAACGTCGATCCCGGCACGATGAGCCCATACCAGCACGGCGAAGTGTTCGTCACGGCAGACGGCGCCGAGACCGACCTCGACCTGGGGCACTACGAGCGGTTCATCGACGAAAACCTCGACCGCACCTGCAACGTCACGTCCGGCCAGATTTACGCCGAAGTGATCAGCAAGGAGCGACGCGGGGACTATCTCGGCGGCACGATCCAGGTGATCCCGCACATCACCAACGAGATCAAGCGCCGGATCGCGCTCGTCGGCCAGAAAACGGAGCCGGACGTGGTGATCGTCGAGGTCGGCGGGACGGTCGGGGACATCGAGGGTCAGCCATTCCTTGAGGCGATCCGCCAGCTTCGCACCGACGTCGGGCGCGACCAGACGCTCTACATCCACGTCACCTTCCTGCCGTACATCGGCGCCACCCGCGAACTGAAGACCAAGCCGACGCAACACAGCGTCCGCGAGCTTCGCAGCCTGGGCATCCAGCCGCAGGTGATCCTGGCGCGCGCCGATTACCCGGTCACCGACGACCTCGTGCGGAAAATGGCGCTGTTCTGCGACGTGGAAGAGCGCGCGGTGATCCCGCTGATGACGGCCCAGAACATCTATGAAGTGCCGCTGATGCTCGAAGACGCCGGACTGGGCGATTACATTGTCGAACGCCTGCAGCTAGATGCCAGCGAGCCGGACCTCTCCCAATGGCGCGAGCTCGTCACGCGGATGAGCGAGGTCGAGGAGCCGCTGCGAATCGCAATCGTCGGCAAGTATGTCGAGCTGCGCGACGCCTACATGAGCGTCAAAGAGGCGCTGTACCACGCGGCCATCGCGCACAATCGCCGTCTGGAAGTGGAGTGGATCCACTCCGGCGAGTTGGAGAAGGGCAAGAACCAGGACGTGCTGGAGCGCGTGGACGGCATCATCGTGCCGGGCGGATTCGGCTATCGCGGGATCGAGGGCAAGATTTACGCTGCGAAGTTCGCCCGCACACATCAGACCCCTTACCTCGGCTTGTGCCTCGGCATGCAGGTAATGTGCGTCGAGTTTGCGCGTAACGTGCTTGGCCTGGACGACGCCAACAGCACCGAGTTCGACGGGACCACCGAGCACCCGGTCATCGACCTCATGCCAGACCAGCACGACGTCGCCAGCCTGGGCGGGACGATGCGGCTCGGTGTGTATCCGTGCACCCTGCAACCCGGCTCCGTCGCCGCGACTGCCTACGGGCAGGAACAGGTTGACGAGCGCCACCGCCACCGCTTCGAATTCAACAACCAGTATCGCGAGCAGTTCATAGCCGCAGGCGCGCGCTTCAGCGGCCTCAGCCCAGATGGTCGCCTGGTCGAGATCATGGAGATCGCGGACCATCCCTTCATGGTCGGCAGCCAGTTCCATCCTGAGTTCCTTAGCCGTCCGAACCGGCCGCACCCGCTGTTTTCGGCGTTTGTCGAAGCGGCCATCGCAAACCGCGAAGCGCACTCAGCCGCCGAACCGCTCCATCAGGAGACGAACCGTTGACGCTGCGAGACTTCATCCGCCAGATGCCGAAGGCGGAACTGCACGTTCACCTGGAAGGGACGATGCAGCCCGAAACGCTGCTTGAACTGGCGCAAACGCACGGCATCTCCCTACCCGCATCCGACGTCGAGGGAGTGCGGCGCTGGTACACCTTCCGCGACTTCGATCACTTTGTCGAAATCTACGTCGCGATCTGCGCGTGCCTGCGTCGCCCGGAAGATTTCGCGCGCGTCGCCTACGAGTACGGGCGCAGCATGGCAGCGCAGAATATCCGCTACGCTGAGGTAACATTCTCGCCAGACACGCACATCCTGCGGCCGGACGGACTCGACTGGCCTAACCTGCTGAATGCGGTCAACGCCGGGCGCGAGCGCGCGCGGGCTGAGTTTGACGTGGAAATGCGCTGGATCCCGGACATCGTGCGCTGCAACCCGGAAACGGCGATAACCGTCGCGGAATGGCTGGCGCGCGACGAGTCACGCGCGGGCGGCGTGGTCGCAATCGGGCTGGGCGGGCCGGAAGCCGGCTGGCCGCCGGAGCTGTTCGTCGAGGCGTTCGCGTACGCGCGAGAGCGCGGCCTGCACAGCAACCCGCACGCCGGAGAGATGGCCGGTCCTGAGAGCGTGTGGGGCGCGCTGCGGGCACTCGGCGCGGAACGTCTGGGGCACGGCGTCCGTTCGGTCGAAGACCCCGCGCTGGTGGAACACCTCGTCGCGCATGGCACGCCGCTGGAAGTGTGCCCCACCAGCAACATCTGCCTGAACGCCTACCCGTCGTACGCGGCGCACCCGCTCAAGACGCTGGTCGAGGCGGGCGCGTGCGTGACGATCAACTCCGATGATCCGGCGTTGTTCAACACGACGCTGGTGGACGAGTACATGCATGCCGTCGAAGATTGCGGGCTGACTGTGCAGCAGCTTGAGGCCGTCGCGCTGAACGCCGTGCGGGCCGCCTATCTGCCCGCCGAGGAGAAAAGCGCCCTGCTGCGCGAGTTTGAGGGGGCCTACGCCGGGCTGCGCGACGGTCTGCAGGTGTAGGAGGGGATTGCGTGAGCGACGAACTCGATCTGGAAACGTTGTGGGGGATGTTGCTCAGCCGCGATGCGGAGCGCATCCGCACGGCGTGGGGGATGCTTTCCCCGGCCGAGCAGGTCTCAGTACGCGACCACCTGTACCGCATGGTAACCGAGAGCGGCTGGCTTGAGGGACAGCGGGCGTCGGCGCAGGCGGCGCTCGATGTGCTCGACGCAAGCACCGGAGAGCCGCCCGCCAGTCGCTAAACGTTCTGGTTCTTGAAGTCCACGAAGCGGTAGCCGACGCCCCGCTCGGTCAGGATGTACTTCGGGTTGGACGGGTCTTCCTCGATCTTCTCGCGCAGGTAGTTCACGTACAGGCGGACGTAGTGCGTCTCGTCTCGATACTCGTAGCCCCACACCTTCGCCAGAAGTTGCTCGTGCGGAACCGTCCACCCGGCATTCTCGATCAGGTGATACAACAGCCGGTATTCGGTCGGCCGTAGCTTGATATGCTCGCCCTCGACGATCACCTCGCGGCGGTTGAAGTCCACGCTCAGCCGGTCGTCGATCTTCAGCACCGCCTGATCGGGTGAGGTGGTGGGCGTCTCGGCGCGGCGTAGCACCGCGCGCACCCGGCTGGAGAGCTCTCGCGAGCTAAACGGCTTCGTGACGTAGTCATCCGCGCCCAGCTCCAGCCCGTAGACCTTATCGTCTTCTTCGCCCTTCGCAGTCAGCATAATGACTGGGATGCTCGAGAACTCGCGCAGCATTCGCAGCGTCTCGAACCCGTCAAGCTGCGGCATCATCACGTCGAGCAACACCAGGTCAGGGAGCTGCGTGCGGATCGCCTCAAGCGCCTCAAGCCCGTTGTGCGCTTCGATGACCTGGTAGCCCTCAAGCTCCAGGTTCATGCGAATGAAGCCGATCATGCGCGGCTCATCATCGACCACCAGAATGCGCTTTGCATCGCGCGGCACGGCGCGCGGCGGTTTCCCTGTCGACATAGCCGATCCTTCCCCAGGCCGTTAATCGCGGTAGAATGCGACGATTTCCTCTTCCTGGCCGCTCGGCATTACCTCGATAAAGTTGATTCGCCACAACGGCACGATGATCTGCTGCACTTCCGGTAACACGTAATGCAGGTCTTTTCCGTCGCGCTTGCGCGGGTTCAGGCAAAAGATCGCCTGGTCGCCGGGCGACGGCAGATTTTCGACTTCAGCCATAAACGGCTCTTCGTTGGCGAGGTGGACAAAGATCGTATGCATTGCGTTACTGCCTCACACGCATGCGATCGCGCGAGCGCGATCCAGGAACACCAGGAAAAGCGGATCACTCTTTGAAGAATATATGAAACACCAGCTTGCCCAGGCGAACTTCGTCGCCGTCACGCAGCACGCGCGGCTGGTGCGGAATCAGGCGCTGGCCGTTCAGGTGGGTGCCGTTGGTGCTGCCGAGATCGACCAGCGTCAGCGTGTCTTCGCCCCGGCGGATGACCGCATGACGGCGCGAGACGCCCTGCTCCGCTGCTCCATACGGCGCCAAATCGACGTCCGGCACGATCTGCGAGTGCCCGTCGGAGCGCCCCAGCACGATCTCGTCGCGCGGAATGAGCGTGATCGGCTCTTCCGCCCCACGCACATGCACCACCACCGACGACCGCCGGTCAAAGCGGGCCGTCCCCCATGTCACGCGGCCGCGCAAGGTGGAGCGTTCTTCGTTCACAAGCTGGCTGGTCGCCAGCAACGCTTGCGAACCGACAAACGGCTGACCGCATTCCTCACAAAACAGCACACCTTCGCGGTTTTCTTGCGCACAATACGGACACGTCCTCATTGTCCGTTTTCCTTCGGATCGGGCTGCGACAGCAATAGCCGCGTTCCGAACTTCAAAGTCTTGCGTCCTTCTTCAGAAAGCAGATTCGTGCTCGCCACACGCCGCGCCTCGATGATCGCCATCTGCGCGAGATCGTCCTGGCCAGACGCCAGCAAGCGCGTCGCGAGGTTTTCGAGCCGCCGCGTAGCCTCGGCCACATTCCCCGCCTGAAGCGACTGCTGCGCCTTTTCCTGAATGCGGTACAGCGTCAGCTTGCCGAGCGCATCGAGAATGGGCAGGGGCGGTTCTTCCGGCGGCGGGTGTCGGAGATTTCGACCGAAATGTCGCTCAGCACTTCGTACGCCTGCTGTTCCGCAACCAGCACATTCCCGCTCACCGAGATGCGCGCCACCGTCCGGAACCCGACGCGCGTGCTCGGCGGCATCTGAAGCTGGACCAGGCACGAAAGCGTCCGGGTGAACTCCAGCGAGCCGAGCGGGATAGGCTGCGGGGATGTGTCCAGCGGTTGCGGGTTCGGCTGGAGCTTGAACAGCGACTCGACTTCAATATCGGCGTCCGGTGCGACCACCAGCTTCAAACGCTCGACCAGCGTATCGCCCAGGCTGCGCACGCGCTCGTTTAAAAAGCGCACGACCGCGTTAGGCGAGTTGATATAGGCCGATGTGCCGCCCGTACGTGAGGCCAGCGCGTCGAGGAATTCGTCGTTCCATTCCTCGCCGATCCCCATCGCGCTGATGCCAATGCCCTCTTCGTTCGCCTTTTCGGCCAGCTCCATGCAACGTTCTTCGCCGCCATAGGTCCGCCCGTCGGTCAGCAGAATCACGTGATTGACGAAGCGATCGCTCAGATTTTTGCGGACCTCTTCGAGCCCGGCTTGCAGGCCGTAGAAGATCTCGGTGCCACCATCGGCGCGCATCAGGTTCACCTGCGCCCGCAATGCCATCTTGTCGGTGACTGGCCCGGCCGGAATCAACACCTCGGAGCGGTCGCTGAAGCTGACTATCGCCAGCCGGTCCGCTTCGGACAGCCCTTCGATAATCTGGTGCGCAGCGATCTTCAATTTTTCGAGGCGCATGCCGCGCATCGACTTGCTGCGATCCAGCACCAGCGTCAGGTTCAGCGGAACGTCGCGCTTCTTCAGCTTGGCCGCGTCGCGCATCGGGCTGATCTCAAGCAGCAAATAAAGCACCTGCGGCTCGTCCAGCACGCTGAGCACGCGCTTGCTGGGCGTCACACGCAAGGTAAAGTATTGCACGTCGTTGTTGGCGGCCGCGCGACGCGCATCGTCATAGCTGTAACGCCGTTGCGGGTTGCCAAGCACTTCGTACGCTGCCGCGATATCGCGGAATTGCAGCCCTGCGCCCTCGTTGGGATTGGCATCGGGATGGAAGCGGCGCGCCGCAATGCGATAAGCTTCCCGGATATCGTCGGGCGTTGCCTCGGGGTGCACGCCCAGGATTGCGTACAGGTTGCGCGAAGTATCTACAGCCATGCCCCGCCCTTTCGCGCCTAACCGGGCACCTGAACGACGATCACGCTGATGTTATCGGGCCCACCTCGTTCGTTAGCCAGCTCGACCAGTTTCTCGCAGACATCCTGCGGGTCGCTATGCGCCGCCGAGATCTCGCGGATGGTTTCTTCAGGCACTAGATTCCATAGCCCGTCGCTGCACAGCAACAAGCGCGAGCGTGGCGGCATGCGCCGCGTAATGGCGTCGACATCAAGCGTTTCGTTCTGGCCGATGGCACGATACAGCACATTGCGCTGCGGATGATCGGCCGCCTCTTCCGGTGTGAGCTGGTCGAGCTCGATCAGACGCTGCACCAGCGAGTGATCACGCGTGATCTGCTCGATGCCCGTATCGGTGATCTGGTACACGCGGCTATCCCCGACGTGCGCGATGTACGCCAGATCGCCAATGATCGTCACCAGCGAAGCCGTCGTGCCCCCCTCGGGGATCTGGGTTGCGACCGCGCGGTTCGCCTGCTGGAACGCCTCGCGCAGCACTTCCGTAATCGCGGGGCGATCGGGGTCGTCCATCCGCTGATCGAGCATCGCGCCGAGGATTTCGCTCATCACGTGCTGCGCGACGATACGCGTGGTGATCGACGCGGCTTTCTCGCCGTCGTGGTGGCCGCCCATCCCGTCTGCGACGATGAAAAGCCCAAAATCGGGCATGCCGTCGATGCTGGCGCTCGACGCAAGCAGCGCGAGAATCGCGTCCTGATTGTTGCCGCGCACCATGCCCACATCGCTGAACTGGCCGAACGTTAGGCGCTGGCCCGGTAACCGGGGCGGAGGCTCCAGCCGGGGCAGCGGGCGCGTCCCGAGCATCTTGGAGAGGTTTTCTTCGAGCAGCGGATCGGTGTCGTCGTCCGCGCGGCTGGCCCCCTCACGATCGCCGTTATCCACACCGGGCAGGCTGGCGTTATCCCCTGGCTCGATCACCGGTTCTTCCGGCAGACCGGCGTGGTCTGCATCTTGCGTGATCGAAATGCCATCGTCCTCGGCGGGCGGCGGCGTGAGACCAAACACGCGGCGCAAGAAGTTCATCGCAATATCCCCCGCTCGGTTCAGGCTTTCAACGCGTAAACGCAGTGATCCATCGAGCCAATGTACAGCACGCCGTCATGCAGTGCCGGTGATGAGGGAACCGGCCCGCCCGTCTTAAAGCTCCAGCGCAGCCGTCCGGATTTGGCATCCACGCTGTAGACATTCGTATCGATTCCGCCAAAGTAGACGGCATTATTTTCGTACGCGGGTGACGACGTGATTTGCCCGCCGGTCTTGAAGCTCCAGCGCTCTTTGCCGCTCGACAGATCCAGCGCATAGAGCGATCCATCCACCGAGCCGATAAACAGCTTGTCGTCGCCAAGCGCAGGCGACGAAACTACCGGCTTGTTGGTACGGAACGCCCACACCTTCCACCCGTGCACGATATCCAGCGCATAGACGTGCCAGTCCATCGAGCCGAAATACACCAGCCCGTCGTGCTCGATCGGCGAGGACGTCACCGCGCGCTTTGCTTTGAAGCGCCACACCATCTGGCCCGACAGGTCCACACCCGCCACGTCGCCCGACTCCATCCCGACGACGATCATTTCGCCGGTTACCAACGGGCGGCAACGGATCGGCGCACCGGCAAACCACTTCCACTGCACCCGGCCAGACGACAGGCGCACGGCGTACAGGTGCCCGTCGTCGCTGCCAAAGAACACGTGCCCGTGCGCGATGGTTGGCGACGACTGCACCGGCCCCTGCGTGGAAACGGTCCAGCTCAAGTGCCCGACGCGCGTATCGACGGCGTACAGCAAGTGATCGAGCGAGCCGAACAGCACCAGGTTTTCGTCGGCGGCCACCACCGCCGACGACGTGACGCCGTCCGCAGCCGGATACTTCCATTTGAACGATCCATCCGCCGCGTTGATAGCGTACAGGTTGTTGTCGTACGCGCCGACGTACACCACGCCCTGATGCACCACCGGCGAGGAGCGGACTTCGTCTTCGCACTCAAACTTCCACAGCGCGACGACGCCCTGCTGCTCCGCATCGCTCCACGCGTCCATCTCGTCACGTGCCACGCCAAACGAGACAGGGAACGCGACCCCACCACCGGACGGCTGCGTGATCCGTTCCAACGCCTCATGCATCGCCGCCGCGTCGGGATAGCGATCCTCGATCTCAAAGGACAGAGCCTTCATGATGATCGCTTCAAACTCGGGCGAGACGTCCGGGTTGACCTCGCGGATCGGCCGCTCTGCAAAGGTGAACGGCGCTTCCAGCCGGGGATCCTGCCCTGTCAGCAGGTGGTGGAGCGTCGCGCCGATGCCGTACACGTCGCTCGCCGGGCTGGCTTCGCCGCGATACTGCTCCGGCGCAGAGTAGCCCTCAGTCCCGATCATCGTGCCCTTCTGCCCCTGCTGGAAGATCTTGGCGATGCCAAAATCCACCAGGCGCAGGCGGCCGTGCTGGTCGATCATGATGTTCGACGGCTTCACGTCGCGGAAGATGATCGGCTCGGGCTTCTGGTGATGCAGGTAGCCAAGCACGTCGCACAGCTCAAGCGCCCACTGCTGCACCAGGTCGACCGGCAGCCGCCCCGCCGCCTGGTTGACCATGGCGTCAAGGTCGCGCCCGTTGATGAATTCCATCACCAGGTAAGCGCGCGTCTTGCTCGGGAAATAGTCGTAGATGCCCGGGATCGCCGGATGGCTGAGCGAGGCAAGCATGTCCGCCTCACGCTCGAACGTCCGCAAGGTCATCTCGCGGACGCCCTGGTCCGTGGCCGGATTGAGCATTTCCTTCACGGCTACATGGCGCACGACGTTCGGAAAGCGCAGGTCGCGCGCCTGATAGACCGACCCCATTCCCCCAACGCCGACAACACCCGTGATTCGGTAGCGGTTCTGAAGCACAGAACCGACCTGAAGAGTATTGTCGCCGCCGGGCTGTTCGGGAATTCGGCCTGTAAATCGTTGGGTATCAATCATGTGAATAGTCCGGCCCTTGAACCCTCACCCGCCGGGGCGCGTGAACGCGTCATGGAGATCAAGCCAATTTCCCGCTATTATAGTGACCCACCTGGCTTACCGCAATTGAGCGTCCCGGCTGATGCAGCATCCTTTCTCATCTGATCATACCCCTGAAAACGCGCAACAGAGCGCGGCGCCGCTGGCGCTGTATCTGCACATTCCGTTCTGTCATGTGCGCTGCACCTACTGCTCGTTCAACATCTACACCCGCCGCGCGCACCTGATTGCGCCCTACATGGCCGCGCTGCGCCGTGAGATCGCGCTGGTGGGTGCAGACGCTCGCCGCCCCGCGCTGAGCGTCTACTTCGGCGGCGGCACGCCGAGCCTCGTCCCGACCGGCGAGATTGCGGCCACGCTCGACGCCTGCCGCGCCACATTCGCGCTCGAGGACGACGCCGAGATCACGCTCGAGCTTAACCCGGAGTCGGCGGACCCGGACGATCTACGCGCGCTGCGGCAGGCCGGGGTCAACCGCCTGAGCATTGGGATGCAGTCCGCCCACGCCGAGGAACTCAAGCTCTACGCCCGGCTGCACACACACGAGGATGTGCAACAGGCCGTCCGCAGAGCGCGCGCCGCCGGGTTCGACAACATCAGCCTCGACCTGATCTACGGCGCGCCGCGCCAGACGATGCGTATGTGGCAGGAGAGCCTGCACGCGGCCCTGGCGTTGGAGCCCGAACACATCTCGTTCTACAGTCTGACGATCGAGGACGGCACGACCTTTGATCGCTGGGCTAAGAGCGGGCGCATCCCCCAGCCAGATCCCGACCTCGCGGCGGATATGTACGAGTGGGCGACCGACGTGCTGGCCGGGGCCGGATACGACCAGTACGAGATCAGCAACTGGGCGCGCCCTGGCAAAGCGTCGCGCCACAACCTGCAATACTGGCGCTGCGATCCATACCTCGGGCTGGGCGCGGGCGCGCATGGGTACGCCGCGGGGATCCGCACGCAAACCGTCCTACGCCCCGAAGAGTACATCGCGCGCATCGAAGCGCAGGCTGAGCCACGCCCGTTCCCGCTGACAGACGCGGTCGTCGAAACCGAGCCGATTGACCGCGACACGGCGATGGCCGAAACGATGATCATGGGGTTGCGGCTGGTGCGGGAAGGCGTCTCCCCGGCGGCGTTCGAGCAGCGGTTTGGCGCCTCGCTGGAGTCGGTCTACGGAGAAGCAATCGCGCCGCTGCGCGCGGCCGGGCTGCTAGAGGCAGGTGATGAGGGGCAGCTTCGCCTGACGCGGCGCGGGCGGCTGCTCGGCAACCAGGTCTTTATGGTGTTCATCTGATGCGGGCGCGCTACTCGACCGGGTAGAGCGGCGTGCGCTTCAACGCGGGGATGTCCGCCGCGCCGCTGGCAAACATCGCAATCCGCAGCTCCGTCTGAAGCTCCCAGATCGTCTTGCTCACCGCCTCGACCGACTGCGCCGCGGCTTTGAGGAACGGCCCGGCCATCGCGCCCAGGTCCGCCCCCAGCGCGATACACTTCGCGATCTCGACGCCGTCACGCAGGCCGCCGCTTGCGATCACCGGCAGATCGGGCGCGGCCTCACGCGCGTAGCGGATCGCGTCGGCGGTCGGGATGCCCCAGTCCGCGAAGGCGCGCGCAACGTTGGCGTGATGCGCGTTCGGCGCGCGGTGATACTCGACTTCAGTCCAGGATGTGCCGCCCGACCCCGCCACATCGATCGCGGCGACGCCCGCCTCGGCAAGCTGGCGCGCAGCCTGCGGCGAGAACCCCCAGCCGACCTCTTTGGCGATCACCGGCACGTCAAGCGCGCGACAGACGTCCTCGACCCGCGCCAGCAACCCCGCAAAGTTCCCGTCACCCTCGGGCTGAACGGCTTCTTGCAGCGCGTTGAAGTGCAACACCAACGCATCCGCCTCGATCATGTCGACCGCCCGGCGGCACTCGTCCACCCCATAACCGTAGTTCAACTGGACCGCGCCCAGGTTTGCGAACAGCAGAATGTCGGGCGCGACCTGACGCACCTGAAACGTTGGCACCAGCGACGGATCCTCGATCGCCGCGCGCTGCGACCCCAGCCCCATCGCGATCCCGGCGGCCTGCGCGGCCTCGGCCAGCGTGCGATTGATCGCCTGCGCGCGCTCCGTCCCGCCGGTCATCGACGAGATCAGCAGCGGGGCGCTCAGCCGCTTGCCCAGGAACGTCGTTTCGGTGCTCACAGTCGCCAGGTCGAGTTCCGGCAGGGCCTGATGCATGAAGCGCAGCCGCTCCAGCCCGGTCGTCAGGCGGGGGAACTGCACGGATTCTTCGAGGTTGATGCGGATGTGATCGTCCTTGCGCCGCTCGGTTGTGGACCCTTGCGTAACTTTCGTCATAGGATGGTGTTCCTTTGAAATGTAGGCGCCGGTGGACAAACCAGGGACCTGCGGGTAAACTCGCCTGCTCGACAGAATATACCAAATGTGCTCTGTTCAGGGCAGCGTTCTGGTGTACAATATCGGCAGCCTGGCACAGCGCACCAAACAGGCATGAGCCTAATCTCATTTGGAGGTTGAAGACATGGCAACGACTCAGGAACGGGTCACGAACATTATCGTCGAGCTGCTCGGCGTGGACCCGGAAGAAGTGAAGCTTGAGGCGCGGTTCCGCGAGGACCTTGAGGCCGATTCGCTCGACCTGGTCGAACTCATTATGGCGTTCGAAGACGAATTCGGCGGCGAGATTTCGGACGAAGAAGCCCAGAAGATCCAGACTGTTGGCGACGCGGTGAACTACATCGAGACCCACATGGCCTGAGTGAGAGCTATCCAACCGGATACTCGTGAGAGAGCAAAGCGGCGATTGACAGACGGTTAATCGCCCTTTTTTATTCCCCTACCCCGGCGCACATCCCACACCGCCAGCAGCCCCGCCATCACAGCCGCAATGGTGTAGAGCACCGGTCCGCTGCCAGTGCGCACCGCGATCTCGAAGTTGTCGAACAACTCACCCGCACGCGCCAGCCCGATCCAGCCCGCAACTGCGCCAAGTATCGTCAGTAGCGCCGCGCCCGCAACCAGCCACCGGTCGCCTCTCCGGCTGAGAAACGCCGCCACCCCGACGCCAAGCACGCCCAGCGCGGTCAGCAGCGCCATCTGGCGATAGTTCGGGTCACTGCGCGCGCTCTGGACAAACTCCGCCGGGGGGATAAACCGCACCGCGACCAGCAGCGCCGCCGCCCATCCAACCGCCCGCCAGCGCGGGTCGCGCAGCGCGCTCGCCGCCAGCGCCAACCCGATCGCGACGGCAACCTGCGGCACGCGCAGCAGAAACGACGCCAGCATCGGCGGGGAGCTGGCGCGCACGGCGGGGTGCAGGCTCGACCACTCGGCCAGGTCGAAGCCGTTCATGGTGAACCCGGCGGTGATGTGATCCACCCAGGGGAGATAGTACGCCACCAGCGCGATGAGCAGCGCCAGGAAAAGCGCCGGAATGATCCACGTCGCGGACCGTGCAGGAGTCACCGCTCGCCTTCCCAGCCCATGTCTGCCGCCAGCGTGTCGATATGCTCGCGGATTTGCTCGTCCTCGGCCGTCTGCTGCTCGAAGAACTCGACCATGAACTGGCTGCGGCGCTGGCGCAAGGCCATCGGCGCGACGGCACGGATGTCGGCCACGTCCGCCACGTCGCGGCCATCTGCCGCCGCGTGAGCGCGCGCCGCCTCGAACATCGCGTATTCCGCGCGATGTGAGTCGATCCCCAACTGCTGAACCAGCGCCAGCCCGATCTCTATCGCCTCGTCGGAGAGCTCCGTCTCCTGCAGAAGCTCCCGCGCCAGCACGATCTCCTCGCGCGCCGCCGCCGTAACCGACGCCCACTCCGCCACGAAGCGGCGCCGGTTCTCGCGATAGCGACGCGCCCGGCGATAGACCTCGTAGCGCTCGTCGCGATTCATCAGCCCCTGCACCGGCACGCGCAGCCCGAAGCGATCCATGATCTGCGGGCGGAGCCGTCCCTCTTCGGGGTTCATCGAGCCGATCAACACGAAACGCGAGCGATACGTCCCCGCCATCGCCCCGCGCCGGACGGTGTAGCTGCCCTGCGCCGCCGCGTCGAGGATCGCGTCCGCGATCACGTCGTCCAGCAGGTTGACCTCGTCGATATACAGCAAATTCTGGTCGGCGCGCGCCAGAATCCCCCGCTCCAACCGGACGCGCCCCTGCTGCACCGCGATCCGCTCGTTCACCCCGCCGACGACATCTTCCAGGCGTGCGTTGAGCGGCAGCTCGACCAGCTTGACCGTATCGAGCGCGGTGATCGGCTCGCCGCGCGCCAGCTTCTCGCGGCACTCCGGGCAGACGTCCGGCTCGCCATTCTCATCGAGATTCGTCGGCAGGCAGCCTTCCGGGCAGGTGCTGACCTCGACGTATGGCAGCAGATCGGTCAGGCTGCGAACACAGGTCGTCTTGCCGGTGCCGCGCGGACCGATCAGCAGCACGCCGCCCACCGCCGGATTGATGATCGACAAGAGCAGCGCGGTCCGCATTTCGACCTGGCCGACGATGGCGAAAAACGGAAATGGGATGTGCTCGGCCAGACCAAGGTCGGGCGCAGGCTCGCGCAGGATGCGCCGCGCGCCGCTGGCGCTGAGCATCTCCAGCAGGCGCGACGGGCGGACTTCCGTATCCGAAGCAGTCACAGGGTCAGCCATCAGTTTTGCGTGCTTTCATCGCCGGATTCGGCCTGGTGCTGCTCGCTGAGGGCCTGCTCGCGCTGGTGGCGGCGGATGCGTTCCGCCTGGCGCTCTTTGGCCTGCAAGAAGCGAAGTTGCTCCTGCGGCGTCTCGATCGCCAGCGGCGGCACCGGCCGCGGCCGTCCTTCCGAGTCGATCGCCACGAACACAAAGTATGCGACATTCGTGTGCACCTGCCTGCCGGTCAGCGGGTCTTCGGCAGAGACGACCACGCGGATCTCCATCGACGTGCGCCCGGTGTAGGTCAACTCCGCGACCAGCGTCACCATGTTGCCGACGTAGATCGGCTCGTCGAAGGTCATCGAGTCAATCGCGACCGTCACCGCCGCCGACCGCGCGTGGCGCATGGCGCACAGCCCGGCAGCCTCGTCGGCCAGCTTCATGATCTCGCCGCCGTGCACGTTGCCAAGCGCATTGGCGTGCGCGGGGTTCATCATCATGCTGAGGACCACGCGGGAATCGGCGACTCGCTTCGGCGTAAGCTGCGGTTCTGTGTTCATGGCTTGTCCATCGTATTAATCCATATCCGGCCGCAGGTCAGAGATGCGGCGGAAAATATCTGGCTCCTCGTCCAGCACGTCGATCGTGCTGTAATCCAGCTCGGCCATCATCGGCGGAAGCGGCGCCCGCGCGGGCAGGCGAGCGGGCTTCGGCGGCACAGGCGGCGGATTCGGGTGGAAGCCACGGCGCCGCTCGGTTCGCTTGCGCAAGATACGCCCGTCGCGGCTAAGGCGCCCCACCCACTCGCCATCTCGCTTGTAGACGTCCTGACCTTCGACGTATCCAATATACTCGCCGCGCGTGCTGTATAGCGCGTCCCCGATCTTTGTCGCGTGCCAATCGCCATACGTATCAAAGATAAACGTAGGACGCTCCGGTTTGCCGCCAGATGGCGTATCAGTCATCGTTTCCCCCTGTTCGATGAACCGGTCACTTGCCGGGCGCAAGCCGTTCGTACACCGCCCGCAGATCGCGCGCCGTCCGCTGCCAGGTGAACTGCGCCACTTGACGCTTCCCCCGCGCAACCAGTTCGGCCCGCAGGTCCGGCTCGCTCAGCAACCGCCCGAGCGCCGCGCTCAGCGCCGCGACATCGTACGGATCGACCAGCAGCGCGGCATCCCCGGCGACCTCGGGCATCGAGGAAAGTTTAGACGTAACAACAGGAGTCTCGCAAGCGAACGCTTCCAGCACCGGGAAGCCAAACCCCTCGTACAGCGACGGATATGCGAGGCACAACGCATCACTGTAGAGCGCGGGAAGGTCTTCATCTGCGACGAAGCCGGTGAAGTGCACGCGCCCTTCCAATCCAAGCGTTTTCACCGCGCCGTAGATCGGGCTGTCCAGCCAGCCGCGCCCGCCAGCGATCACCAGATGCACCTGCGCGGCGGAGGGCCCCAGCATAGCGAGCGCTTCCATCAGCCGGGCGTAGTTTTTGCGCGGCTGGACGGTCCCCACCGACAGGATATACGGTTCCGGCGGAATGCCATACCGCTCGCGGACCGCCTGGCGCGCAGCCGGATCTTCAACCCGGCGAAATTGCTCGCTCACGCCGCTCAGCAATACGGTGACTTTGTCAGGCGGCGTGCCATAGAGCGCGATCAGATCGTCTTTCGTCGCCTGGGAGTCTGCCAGCACGTGCGTCGCGCGAGCAACCGAGCGCGGGACGACGCGATCGAGGTACGCCTTCAGCACCGGCGTGGCGGTTTCCGGCGCGCGCACAAACGACAGGTCGTGGACCGTCAGCAGCGTCGGCGTGCCGGGGAGCGTCGGCGGCAGGGTGAAATCAGTCGCGTGGAACAGGCGCACCCGCCCGGTGAACGTCTCCACTGGCAACGGCAGCCTCAGCCGGTGCCACAATCGCGCAAACCACAACGGGGTAATGCGTGTGGGTCGCCAGGAAAAATTCGCGCCGGGCTGCGCAGGCAGGCGATCCCGCGAGGCTCCAGCGACAAACAGGCGATAGGGGGTTTCAGGGTCTTCGGCGGCCAGCGCGCGGATCAGCTCGCGGACGTAGCGTCCAATGCCCGCGCCCTGTTCATACGCGGCGGTGTAGTCGATCCCGATGGGCGGCATGGCTCGCCCGCTCAGGCGCTCGCTGCCAAAACACCGCGCACGCGCTCGACCAGATCATCCGGCGCGATGGGCTTGGTGAGGTATTCCACCGCCCCCGCGTCGAGGCCGGTCTGCTGGGTGATGGCGTCGGCCCGCGCCGTCAGCACGATCACCGGGATCGATGCCGTCGCCGGATCGGTCTGCAACGTCCGCAGCACCTCGATCCCGTTCAGGTCCGCCATCATAATGTCGAGCAAAATCAGATCAACGTCCCGGCCGGAGAGGTAATCGAGCGCGTCCTGCCCGCTGTAAACGGCGTCGGTTTCATACCCCTCGCGGTGCAATGTAAGCGTCAACAGGTTGCACATCAGCGGATCGTCATCGACGATCAAAATCCGCTCGGCCATCGACCCTACTCCACGTCATTGTAGGTCCAGTACCGGTTGACGAAGAAATTCCACACCATGACGATCCACACGGCGAAGAACTGCGCGATGTTCGTCCCAAGCTGGCTCTGCGCCGCGCTCGACATGCCGCTATCCACCAGCCCCAGCGTGGAGAGCACGTCCACGCCAGCAACACCCATCGGGCTGTACAACAGATGCACGAACCACAGCCGGAACGCCATTCCAATCGCGTTCACCAGGAAGAACTGGGAAAGCTGGTAGCGGATCCGGCGCGAGCGTGAGTCTGGATAGGTCCAATAGCGGTTCCAGGTGAAATTGCTGAGCACCGCAGCGGTGAATGCCGTGCCCGTTGCCAGCGCGACCTTCGTGTCGAGGTACGGCTCATCGGGGCGCAGGATCGTCGCCTGGAGAATGTTCAGCGTGCCGAAGTCCACTACCGCGCCAATCGCGCCGACAATGGCAAACTTGATGAAGCGCTCAACTTCCTTCGCTTTAGCCCCGAACCGAAGGCTGAGGCGTGTGATCAAGTTGTTGAGACGACGTAGTGGCTCCACATAGCGCGATGCCAGTGGCTTGGTGACGATATCAGTACGATTGGAAGACGACATTCTCGCTGTCCTCTGCTGCCCGCCGGCGGGCGTCCGCCAGAGCCAGCAGCCCCAGCATCACGCCGATGTGCAGGAAGAGATTATTCACTGTGAGCTTATCAAACAGGCTGTGGACCGCCAGATGAGTCCACGTGCCGAGCAAACCCAGCGCCAGACCGTGCAAAATCGGCGGGCGGAGTGACAGCGCGCGCGCCGTCCACCCGACGATGAGCGCCCAGCCCGTCAGGGCCAGAACAAGGCCTATTATACCGGTTTCCGCGAGGATGTTAAGGTAGTCATTATGGGCGTGCCCCAGCGCGTGCGGCCAGCGTGCTAGCGCGTACTCGGAATACACGACCTCGTAGTTACCCAACCCGACGCCGGCCACGGGATGCGCGCTCGCCATATCGAGCGCGGCTTGCCAGTGCGCCATGCGCTCAACCGTTGAGAAATTTTCGTTCGTCACAAACACGCCGCGCACATCCCCGAAGCCGACGAACTCATTCAGCGTGTTCGTGATGCGCGCCTCGATGCTCGCCGGAACCAGCCCGGCCATCCACAGCGCCACCCCGAGCGCGCCTGCCGCCGCCAGCAGCCCCAGGCCGATCACGCGCCGTCGCGGCGCAAACACTGCCATCACGCCGAGCGCCGCCGCCGCGCCGAGCCATGCGCCCCGTCCCCACGCCGCGATCAATCCGGCCGCGATCAGCAGCGCGCAGACAGCATACGCCGCGACGATCAGCGCAGATCGCAGCGCCGCCGGGCGGTCATCCGCCCGCCACGCCGCCCACGCCTGCCGCAGATACCCGTATCCCATGCCAAGCGTCAGGGGGAGCGTCAGCCCCATGAATGCGCTGAACGGGTTCGGCTGGCCGAACGTGCCAAACGCGCGAAAGCGAGTGTAGTTGGAGATCCACAGGTGCGGCGCGCCCGATCCGCCGAAGAACTGGTAGAGGCCGATCACCGCCTGGAGCGCCGCCGCCAGCACCACGCCAAACGCCAGCCACGTCCAGCGGCCGCGCGCGCCCAGATCGACCACCAGTAGCGCGACGACGATCATCACGGCCCACTTAGCCGCCTCGGACAGCCACGCGCCAGTCGAGGTTGCCGCAAACAGCGAGGGCGCAAAGCCAAGCAGCACGATCGCCAGCGCCGCCGCCACTCGCGAGCGCGGCAGCGGCCGGGTCCGCGCGCGGCTGGCGCGCCACACCGCCCACACGCCGACCGCCAGCGCGAATGTCCACTGGCCGGGGTCGCCAGGGAGCGCGATGGGGGCTTCCGTCTCGATCAACACCTTCAGCGGCGCAACGCAGACCATCATGACCAGCGCCAGCACCGGCTCGATCAGGAGCGCGAGCCCCAGCGCGGCCGCCACCAGCAGCCCGCCCGCAACCTCAACCGGCAGCAGCGCAGCGGACGCTCCGGCCAGCAGGGCGAGTGCACCCCAGGCCAGCGAGCGAAGCGACGCAGTAGCAGCCGGGCGGGCGTCAAGCATCAAACGCGTACCTTGAAGTACTCGATCGTCTGCGCCAGTCCGGTCGGCAGATCGACCTTTGGCTCCCACCCGAGCACGTTTTTGGCGCGGGTGATGTCCGGCTGGCGGGTCTGCGGATCGCCCTGGATGCGCAGGTCTTCCTTGAGGATGATCCCTGCCGGGTTATCGGTCAGCCGGTTGACCAGCTCCGCAAACTGGAGAATCGTCATCTCAGACGGGTTGCCAAGGTTCACCGGCTGGTCGTAATCCGACATCAGCAGGCGATAGATCCCTTCGACCAGATCGCTGACGTAGCAGAAGCTGCGCGTCTGCGAGCCATCTCCATAAACGGTCAGCGGCTCCCCGCGCAGGGCCTGCCCGACGAAGTTCGGCACCACGCGCCCATCGTCCAGGCGCATGCGCGGCCCATAGGTGTTGAAGATACGCGCGATCCGCGTATCGACCTTGTGCGTGCGGTGATAGGCCATGGTGAGCGCTTCGGCGAAACGCTTGGCCTCGTCATACACGCCGCGCGGACCAATCGCGTCCACATTCCCGGCGTAGTCTTCGCGCTGCGGGTGGACCAACGGATCGCCGTAGATCTCCGAGGTCGAGGCCAGCAAGAAGCGCGCGCCCTTCGCCAGCGCCAGGCCGAGCGCGTTATGCGTCCCCAGGCTGCCGACCTTAAGCGTCTGAATCGGGAAATTCAGATAGTCGATCGGGCTTGCGGGCGAGGCGAAGTGCAACACCGCGTCGAGCGGCCCCTCGATGTAGAGGTAGTGCGTCACGTCATAGTGGATGAACGTGAAGTCTCTGCGCCCGGCCAGATGCGCGATGTTGTCGGTCGAGCCGGTGATCAGGTTATCCATCCCGATCACCTCATGTCCTTCAGCCAGGAAGCGGTCGCACAGGTGCGACCCGAGGAAACCGGCGGCGCCGGTGATCAAGACACGCATGGGTGCAAGTCCTTCCGTATGCGGAGCAAATCGCGCGAAGTGTACCACAAAACGCGCCCGCGCCAACTGACGGGCGCCGGGTGCTACGTCTCCGGCAGATCGCCGAGCTGCGCGCGTAGTTCCTGCTCAAACACCTCGTAGGCGTGGTGGTCGTACAGGCACACGACGATCCGCTTAAGGCTGCTTCCTTCCTCAAACGTGTGGTCGATGATCACGCGCAGCATCACCGTGGCGCACGCTTCAAGTGGAAAGCCGAACACACCCGTCGAGATCGCCGGAAACGCGATGCTTTGCAGATTGTGTTTCTCGGCGAGGTCGAGGCTGGCGCGGACGGCGCTCGCCAGCTTGCCGCGCTCTCCCCCTTCCCCCATACGCGGGCCAACCGCGTGAATCACATACCGCGCCTTGAGGTCGCCCGCGCCGGTAATCACCGCGTCGCCTACCTCGCAATAGCCGATCTTGAGACACTCTTCCTGAATCGACGGGCCGCCCTTGCGACGGATCGCGCCCGCCACGCCGGAGCCGAGCAGAAGCTGCGAGTTTGCCGCGTTGACGATCGCATCGGTGTCCAGGTCCGCGATGTCGCCCTGCGCCAGCGCGATCGTGATCCCGTTGATCTGCGTCTGCATGTCGCCCTCTACTCCTTTCCGTCACCGGAGAGCGCATCCAGATGATGTAGAATCCCCAGCGACAGGAAGAACACAAACGCGAGATTGATCGAGAAATAGGTGACATCCACCAGCCCATGCGCCAGCGCATGCGCCATGCCGCCCGCCAGCCCGAGCACCAGCGCCAGCAGCGTGCGGCCCGCCAGCCGCTGGCGCACGCGCCACAGTTTGCGCCAGAACGCGATCTGGAATCCGATCAGCAGCGCGACGCCGCCGATACCCAGGCTGACCCAGTGATTCAGCAACACGTTATGCGGGATGGCGAGGTTCGGCTCAGCCCAGGCTGCGGGCAGCAGATAGCGGCTGCGATACCAGTAGAGGAACTGATCCGGCCCCGCGCCGGTGATCGGGTGCTCGCGGATCAGGTTGAGCGCGCTGTACCACAGGTGCCGCCGGAAAAACGCCGTGCTGCCGAGCAGGTCCCGCAGACGCGGCAGCACCATCGACAGCGGGATCAGCGCCACGGCCATCGCCCCAAGCGCGCCCAGAACTGGCACCACCGCGCGCCGTCCGTGCCACACGATCAGCAGGACAGTCACCGCTGCAGGTAGCCCCAGCAGGATCGCGCCCCGGCTCTGGCTGAGCAATACGGCGACCAGCATCAGCGCCCCGCCCAGCGCACCATACGCCCGCCGCCACGTACCAAGCGGCAGCAGCGCATACGCCAGCGCAAACGGGATGCAGCGCCCCAGGTACAGCCCGACCCCGTTCGGCGAGCCGTAAATGCTGATCAGCCGCCGGGCGCCGTCTTCCGCTTCGACCACGCCCTGGCCTGTCACAAACCACACTAGCCCGATCGCCGCAATCGCTGCGCCGCTGAACACAAGCGTATCCGCCAGCCACACAAGCTCCCGCCGCCGCAGGCGCATCACGCGAATCAGCGCATAGAATAGCACCGGATCGAGAATGACTACGCGCAATTCATGCAGCGCGGGACCGCGAAACTCCGACCATGCCAGCGACACCACGCCGAGCGCCGCCCACGCGAATGCCAGCCCGTCAAGCGCCGTCAGACGCAGTCGCTGTAACGCGATGCGCTCGCCCGCGCGGTATCCTCGCGCCCACGCCACCATCCCGCGCAGCGCCACCGCGCCGAGCGTCAGCACAAGATAGACTTCGACCGTCGCGAATAGCCGGAACAGCAGGTCCAGCGTCGAGAGGAAAAACGCCGACCAGAAGACCACCAGCATCAGCCCAAGGATCGGCCGGTTGTAAATCAGCACAAACAGCACAACCAGCGCGGCGAGTGTCACCAGCGCGACCGGCGAGAGCGACGCGATCCCCGCCGTCAGCACGGTCAGCGCCAGCGCGGGCGGATCGCGCCTCAGCAGCGCGTCGAGCGGCCCGCCCCAGGTGAGCAGCGTCCCCACCAGGACCAGCAGTGAGGCGAGCAGGCTGATCAGCCAGCGGATCGCGTGGCGGATGATCGACGCAGACGGCCAGCGGATCGAACGCCACGGCAGCCGCCACGCCGCGCCAAGCGCGCTCCCCAACCCGATGATGCCGAGCGCCGCGCACGCCGCGAGCGCAAGCGTATAGGGTCGGGTGTCCGGCAGGCTGGCGACCGCATACCCCGCAATCGGCCAGCGATCGTCGCCATTGATCGGCCGGTGGACGATCTCGACCGTGTGCACGCCATCCGGCAGGCCGCGCGCGACGGCGATCAATTCCATGTCCGGCTGGCGGTCCGGCGAGGTGAGCAGCAGGAAGGTCTGACCGTCCGGCTGGCGCGGGAGCGCGTTGGCAGGCTCGCCATCGACTGTCACAAACAGATAGGCGCTCGTGTCGTCGCGCCGCACCGGGATCGCGAAGTCCGTCCCCTCGAACGTCAGCGAGATCCGGTTTTCTGTCTCCGGCGTAATCGCATCCGGATCGACGATCTCCGCATCCACGCCGAGGTCGCTGAAGCGCCAGTTTTCGCTGTACTCGGTGAACGGGTTCTGCACGGGGTGACGCCCTGGCGGCAGCGCGCCAACCGGCGCCAGCGGACCGTCTGCCAGCCACGCGCCGATCACCGGCGCAACGGCGAACCCCTGCTGCGGATCGTCTTCAGGCACGTCCGGCTGCCAGTGGTGGAGAATGAGCCCGCCGATCCACGGCCACTCGCGCGCGGCGCGCTCGAACGCCTCGCGGGTGAACTGTGTGCGCTCGGCCTCGCTCACCTGCCCCCAGATCGATGGCGCGCCGCTCCACCCTTCCGGCAGGTGGTTCCACCCGAAATGGCTTCCCCACAGCGGCTTGTCGCCATCTCCCCGGCGGACCATTTCCTCGCGCAACAGGATCAGCCGTGAGAAGTTGAGCGTGCTATCCGCCACGGTGCGATCGGCCGGGCCGGTGTCGTAGCCATAGGGTTTGCCCGCCGCGCTGTCGAACGCGCCCTGCCCGCCCTGCTCGTAGATCGCGCGCAAATACAGCACGTCGGACAGGTTATCCGGACCGGTCTCGACGGTCGGGGCGAGCGCGGCGGCGATCACATGCGCGTCGGGATCGGCGTTGTGGATCGCGTCGTACGCGCCGCGCAGCATGGCGACGTAATGCGCCGGGCGCGGATCCAGCCCGCCCCAGTGATCTTTGAGGTTCGGCTCGTCCCAGATCTGATAGAAGTCAACCGTATCGGCGTAGCGCGCAGCAACCTGTCCGGCGAACGCCGCGTAATCAGCCGGGCTGTTTGGCGGTGCGAAGGGATGCTCCGGCGCAAGGGGATGGCGCGCCCAGCGCGGCGATCCATCCAGCACCAGCACCAACGCGAGGCCCGGATGCTCCGCCACCGCCGACACGATCCGGTCGTACGTCGCCCACTCGTATTCGCCCGGCTGTG
>Ga0134097_1000606_pt1 | contig 34913 bp, 30 predicted proteins | sample 8_3taG_FD_94450 | JGI IMG/M metagenome (GOLD analysis project Ga0134097, IMG submission 94450) | Switchgrass degrading microbial communities from high solid loading bioreactors in New Hampshire, USA - 8_30_10_142_A2 metaG | ecosystem: Engineered > Bioreactor > Semi-continuous > Anaerobic >... | reverse complement strand
CTGCTAGCTAACTGATGACTACCAAGCGGGATATGAATTTGCGAAAAAATCTTGACGGTACCCAATAATTCATAGGTTACTTCATTTTACTTGGTTAACCCCAACATTTGACGTAGAGCCTAAAAAAGATGTTCCGTTAGCAGGCTCTGAAGCTCTTGCATGTGTCCTTTTCGGCGTTTTCTTCAAAGCCTTAACGAGCCCGGCCGGCTTATCTGTTTCACTAAGCTCTGGGCGAAGGAGTCTGTTGCTGCTTCAGCTTAATTATATTTTCTCTGAAAGGTGGATAGATTACGCCTTTTTCTGTAATTATGGCAGTGATGTACTTATTAGGAGTAACGTCAAAAGCGGGGTTCATGACGCCCACACCTTCCGGCGCGATGCGTATGCCCTTTATGTGAGTTACTTCTTCGGCTTTGCGCTCCTCTATAGGTATGCTGTCGCCGGTTTCAATTGAGAAATCTATTGTTGAGATGGGTGCAGCAACATAGAAGGGTATGTCGTTTTCCTTTGCGAGGACGGCCAATGAGTAGGTCCCTATTTTATTTGCCGTATCGCCGTTTAACGCTATCCTGTCTGCTCCTACAATAACGCAATCTATCTTTCCGAGCTTCATGAAATGGCCTGCCATATTGTCACAAATAAGGGTTACGGGAATATTATCCTGCTGCAACTCCCATGCCGTGAGGCGTGCACCCTGCAGGTAAGGCCTGGTTTCATCAGCGATAACCCTTACATTTTTTCCTGCTGCATGAGCCATGCGTACAACGCCCAGAGCCGTACCATAGTCGCATGTGGCTAAGGCTCCTGCATTGCAGTGGGTCAGTATGGTGGCGTTGTCTTTAATCAATTCGCTCCCGTAAGTTCCTATGGCCTTATTTGTTTCGATATCTTCACATTCCATTTTGCGGGCTTCCTCAAGAATTATGTTCTTTATTTCGGCTATAGACCTGCCGCTGTTCTCTTTGGCCTTATTGAATATTCTTTCAATAGCCCAGAAAAGATTTACAGCGGTAGGTCGGGTATTGCGCATGGTTTCACAGATTTCTTCCAGTTTATTGAAGAAAACTTCCTTTGAATCGGTGTTTATATCAAGAGCGCCTATAGCTATACCGTAAGCGGCGGTGACTCCAATGGCAGGGGCGCCGCGCACTATCATATCTGTGATTGCAGCCGCAACATCTTTGAATGTTTTGCACTCCACCATACTGCACTCCGTTGGCAGCTTGGTCTGGTCGATAAGCTTTAATACACCGTCTTTATACTCCAGCGGTTTCATATAAACCTCCTAAACATTGCTACATCCGCATTTGTCATCCTTTGGGTCTATCTTCTTTATCATTTCAAAAAGCATTGCTTTAACTTTTTCATTATTCTCATTAAAAACTTTTAAAACAGCCTCGTGGGTGACAGGCATTATATCATCCCGGCCTTCAAGCCCGGCATCGTAATCCGTTATTAATGCTATATTCACATAGCAAATGCCCAGTTCCCTTGCAAGGTAGCATTCAGGGTACTGGGTCATATTTATTACTTCCCAGCCCATTTTACTGAACCAGCGGCTTTCAGCAACAGTGGAAAACCTGGGTCCCTGTATGACGACCACCGTTCCCTTTTCATGGATAGTAATACCGAGGGATTTTCCTGTCTCAATAGCCAGCTTGCGAAGCTCGGGACAATAGGGATAGGCAGAGCTTATATGCTTGGTTTCCGGTCCGTCATAGTATGTATCTTTTCTTCCCCAGGTCCTGTCCACGAACTGGTCGCACACTACGAAATCTCCCGGTTTGATGTAGGGCTGCAGGCTTCCTGAGGCAGTAGGCCCGATTATCTTTTTTACTCCCAGTTGCTTCATGGCATATAGATTTGCCCTATAGGGAACCATGTGGGGGGGATATTGATGATTTTTTCCGTGACGGGGAAGAAAGGCCACTTTTTTGCCTTCATAAACCGCAATGGCTATTTTGTCGCTTGGCTTGCCGTAGGGGGTATCGATTTCCACCTCTTCGACATTATCCAAAAACGAGTAAAAACCTGAACCTCCAAAAACTCCTATATCTGCTCTCAGTTCCATATAAAACCTCCTGGCATTATAAATAAATTATTTAAAATACATGTATATTATATAATAAAAAACTAAAGTTTCAATTATATTATTTGTCTTGATGATTAATAATACACGACAGCACAGCATGAAGTCGAAAGCGGACACTGCTGTTTTTATCCCAAAGCCGGATACCTGAGAATCTCCATCATTAATAATTATAAGCATTATGGGAAACATATTTGCGGGAGGCTCAACGGATGATTGGAAAAAGCGGTTATTTAAGCATTATTAATAAAAAAATCGACCAGATAGCGCTAAATATGGAAAAATTTAAACTTGTGGATTATGTATATTACCTGGAGAACCCACGGAAGATGCTTTACGCCAATTTTATCGGGGGATTGGCGCGGGGCTTTGGAGCGGCGATAGGCTTCACTCTTCTTGGCGCCGTGGCCGTTTATATTCTTCAGGCCGTAGTCAGGATGAATATTCCGTTAATAGGCGAATTTATTAGCGAAATTATAAACATTGTGCAGGACAATATGCAAAAGTCAGGAGGTAAGGTCGGTGTATAGCATGGACATAGGCCGTTTTAAGGATATGCTGTTGAAGCAGGGAAGAGATGTTGAACTTACTTTAGAGGGCATGAAAAATAACAGGGAAGGGGAACAGAACAAGTACGCTCCAAATGAATTGTCCAACTATGACAATCATCCCGCCGAGATTGGCACCGAGCTGTTCCAGGCAGAGCTTAACAATGCTTTAAAAGTGCATGAGGAACACATTTTAAAAGAGATACATGATGCTCTCGGACGCATTGATGAGGGAACATACGGAAAATGCGCTTTGTGTGGTAGACAGATAAGCGAGGAGAGGCTTGAGGCCATTCCTTATGCCAGATTGTGTAAAGAGTGTGAGGACAGTAAGGCTGTAGATCCGGAGATTCTTGGCCACAGCCGGCCCAATGAAGAATTGGTGATCGATGCTCCAATGGGCCGCAAATATCTTAATAGGAGGGAAGATGATGAATATGAAGGACTGGATTATTTCAACGACCTGGAAAAGTATGGCTCTTCCGATTCGCCGCAAGACCTGGGAGGATACCACGATTATGACGAGTATTATACAAACGAAATAGACAATCAGGGGATTGTTGACGATATGGATAAAATATCAAATGAAGAATATAAAAGGCAACTTCCTGATTAGATTTCTCAGAGCTGCATTAAATTGGCTTCATTAAAAAAGAAAAAGGGGAGAAAAATAATCTGGGAGGTGCTGAAGATGAAAAAAAGTTTCAAACCACATTATGTATTGGCATCTGTAGCTATAGCTTGTATGCTTGCCATAAGCGGATGTGCAGGTCAGAATAACACAAACAGACAGCAGGGTACGACGCCGCAGGGTCAAAATGTTCCTAATCAGGGCTTCCAGGGGCAGAGGTTGATGGGGCCGGATGGGGTGGACAATCGAAATGGGTTAACGGGCGATAATGGGTTGACAGGCAACAACGGGTTGACAGGGAACAATGGACTGACAGGCAACAATGGGTTAACAGGCAACAATGGAGTGACAGGTAACAACCGGGTAGGTGATAACACAGGCATAAACCAGGACAATATGGGTTTGACCGGGCAGGAGCAGTCGACAGACGACAGGCAGAGGGCTGACAGGATAAGAAGCAATATTCTAACGCTGAACGGGATCGACAAAGCCAACGTAATAGTGAGCGGGGACACCTGCTTGGTAGGATACGGCACTAACAATACTTCCAGGAGTGCCGAAACAACTAAGAATACGATAATCAACAGGATCAAGGCGGCAGACCCGGGAGTAAAGAACATAGCTGTAAGTGAGTCAGCCGATGTAATGAGAAAAATTGACCAATTGACCAATGATATGGCTAACGGAAAGTCGGCCGGTGAAATAAGAAATGAAATCAGCAGGTTGCTGCAACAGATTAATTCCACTGCCGGATAGGACTTATTTGCTATTAGAATACCGACAAAAGCTGCAAAAACCCGGGGTGAAGCCAAGCCCCGGGTTTTTTATGCCCAGATGAATTTATAATTATTCAAACTCAAATTTCAGACCCTTATTCAAACTTTTAAAGGCCTGGCGGTTTATTAACGTAGAATTTTTTCTCGGCCAGCTTTTCCTCCACTATTCTTAAAGCCTCACCAAAGCGTTGGAAGTGAACGACTTCCCTTTCTCTCAGGAACCTTAAAGGATCGATTACATCCGGGTCATCTGCAAGGTTTATCAGATTTTCGTAAGTTGCCCTCGCTTTTTGTTCGGCCGCAAGGTCTTCGTACAGGTCGGCTATAGGATCGCCTTTTGCCTGAATGTATGCGGCGGTAAAAGGGTTGCCGGCTGCGCTCATAGGATAAACAGCATGGTCGTGGTCTGAATAATAGGCGCCGAGGCCTTCTTTTTCAAGAATATCCGCAGGTACTCCTTTGGTAAGCTGGTAAACCATTGTTCCTACCATTTCAAGATGGGCAAGCTCTTCGGTTCCTATATCGTTCAATGTGGCTTTAGCTTCCTCGGTCGGCATGCTGAATCTCTGGCTCAGATACCTTAAGGATGCTGCAAGTTCTCCATCCGGCCCGCCGGATGTAATGTTTTTATAGTGAAAATGGAAAAAAGATTTTAATTGGCTCATCTCTGTCAGACTGTGAACCGCATAACATGAATAAATCACAATAGGAAAAGTAGCGTAAAATTGATAAATTAATTGACCATAAAATGCGAAGACCCAAGTTAAATAAACTATGTATAGCAGTTCCCATTATGTTAAACATGATTTTTCTAAAGCTTTTAAGGAAAATGGAAATAATAATGGGCGAGACGCAGTAAAATCAGTGGGTAAAAATACTGAAAAACACTTAATAACAGAAAGTAAACAGTAAGAATTTTGTAAAACACGAATATTAAATTAAATTTACGAAAAAATGTTCGTATTTTTAATTGACAAATTGTAAGAGCATCTGATAGTATATTTAATGTGGTAAAAGCATTGGACAGGGCCTTACAGTTCTGAAACAGGGCTTGGCCGGGCTGGTTTTACCAGCCCGTTTTTAAGTTGATGTTATCATTTAATCTTATTTTAGGAGGGGTAATTTTTATGGACAGATTTTTCAAGCTTAAAGAAAACGGCACTAATGTAAGGACAGAAATTATGGCAGGCTTGACTACTTTTATCACCATGGCCTACATCATTTTTGTCAACCCAAACATTTTGTCACTTGCCGGCATGGATCGGGATGCTGTATTTGTCGCAACGATTATAGCTGCCGCCATAGGCACGCTGGTCATGGGCCTTGTCGCGAACGTGCCATTTGCTCAGGCTCCTGGTATGGGGCTGAACGCGTTTTTCACCTTTACCGTTGTCGGAGCAATGGGTTTCCCGTGGCAGCAGGCGCTTGCCATAGTATTTATATGCGGTCTTATAAACATCATTATTACCGCTACAAGCATAAGGAAGATGATCATAAAAGCTATTCCTGAATCCCTTCAGTATGCTATAAGCGGAGGTATCGGACTATTTATCACTTATGTCGGCCTTAAAAGCGCACATTTTTTGAATTTCACCATGGAAGGGGCCAATGTGATCGGCGAACCTATAATTCAAGACGGCAAAATAGTTTCGGCGGTTGCAAAAGATATAGTTCCGGCCATTGTTAACTTTACAGACCCTGCTTCACTGCTTGCCCTTATCGGCCTTGTCATTATAGTGGTTTTAATGCTTTTGAAAGTAAGCGGATCAATACTTATAGGGATTATATTAACTACTATTATAGGTATATTTATGGGTGTAACCAACGTTGATTTGGCGGGAAAGAGTTTTCTCCCCCCTTCAATAGCTCCCACATTCCTCAAACTGGATATTGCAGGCTTGTTTGCTGACCCGTCAAAGCTTTTTCTGGTGCTTACTACAATACTTTCTTTCAGTTTATCTGATACATTTGATACTATAGGTACTTTCCTCGGAACAGGAAGGAAATCGGGAATATTTGACAAGAAGGATGAAGAGTCGCTACATTCAGGAAAAGGCTTTTCGTCAAAGCTGGACAAGGCGCTTTTCGCTGATGCCACAGCAACATCCATAGGTGCGCTTTTTGGCACCAGCAATACCACAACTTATGTTGAGAGCGCTGCGGGCATAGCAGCCGGAGGTAGAACCGGTCTGACATCCGTCGTAACGGGTATACTGTTCCTTGCATCGCTGTTTATTGCTCCTCTCGCAGGAATAGTGCCTTCCGCAGCCACTGCGCCGGCGCTTATTGTGGTCGGTATACTGATGATGGAACCCATGGCCAAGATAAAATGGGATAGCTTCGAAGAGGCTGCATCAGCTTTCTTTACTGCAATAGTGATGCCCTTCACATACAGCATAGCAAATGGTGTTGCTGCAGGGTTTATATTCTATGTCATAACAAAGATCGTGAAAGGCAAAGCAAAAGATGTTCATCCCATAATGTATATAGTATGTCTCATGTTTGTGCTTAATTTCATATTTGGAGCGCTGTAAAATTTATATAGTAAAACTGGAGTCCGCCTGAAAAGACGGACTCCGGATTTTTAAAGCCCTAATTGGGCGATGGGGCAGCGCAAAACTGAAGCCGGGAATTGGCGGTTTGCATGAGCTGCTTTGCATAGATGACGCGTATGTGCTTAATTTATTGATTTAAGGAGGCGTTATATAGATAGCCGGCCTCGGAGTTTTAAAGTCCTGCAAGCTATGTTGCCATATGTCGAAGAACTTACCATCCGTTGGCCTGTATCAATGCTTTTAATCTTGTGGTTGGCTGTCTGTAGCGAATGAGCTTTTGAAAATTCTAAAAATCCGGAAAAGTCTAATTTAGTTATTAATTTGGTAGATTTCAGCGTTTGGAGGCATTATAGATGTGTGTTTCAAAGGAACCAAAGGTTGCGGTTGTCATGGGAAGCGATTCCGATTTACCCACTCTAAAAGGATGTATCAAATTATTAAAAGAATTTAATGTCACAGTTGAGGTAATGGTGTGCTCAGCTCACAGGACGCCTGATAAAGCGGCTGAGTTTGCCAAAAATGCTGAAAGCAACGGCATTGACGTGATAATTGCCGCTGCCGGAAAAGCGGCACACCTCCCTGGAGTTTTGGCTGCATACACTCCCTTGCCGGTTATAGGAGTGCCGGTTAAATCATCCACGATGGATGGACTTGATTCTCTTCTTTCTATAGTGCAGATGCCGTCGGGCATTCCGGTTGCCACCGTTGCAATAGACGGGGCTGAAAACGCTGCGCTGCTGGCGGTCCAGATTCTATCCATAGGTTATCAGGGATTGAGAGCGAAAATGAAGGAATATAAACGGAAATTGGCGCAAAAAGTGGAAGAAAAGAACGCCGCACTGCAGGAAAAGCTGGCGGAGATCTGAGTGGCGTAAAGGGTTAAGGTGAGATGAAATGAATACCGGTATAAGACTGGATAAGCTTAAAGAAGAATGCGGAGTATTTGGCATATACAATAATGATGATCTGGATGTTGCACGCCTGACTTATTACGGTTTGTACGCGCTGCAGCACAGGGGGCAGGAAAGTGCAGGCATAGCGGTCAACGATAATGGGACTATACTTCATCACAAGGACATGGGGCTGGTACCGGAAATATTTAATGACGTGGTGCTCAATCATTTGAAAGGTAAGATTGCCATAGGTCACGTGCGTTATTCTACTACAGGGGCGAGCCTCAGGGAAAATGCGCAGCCTATGGTGATAAAATATAGAAACGGCCAGCTGGCCCTTGCACACAACGGGAATCTTATCAACGCGGCAGAGCTTAGAACGCAGATGGAAGAGAGCGGGGCTGTATTCCAATCCACAAATGATACCGAAGTTATAGCAAATCTGATATCCAGATACAGGGTGTTGAGCGTAAATATAGAAGAGGCGTTGACAAAGGTGATGTCGGAGATAAAAGGCTCTTATGCCCTTGTCATACTTACGCCTAAAAGGCTTGTAGGCATAAGGGATCCGCTGGGGATAAGGCCTTTATGTATAGGTACAATAGGCAATTCATACGTGCTGGCATCGGAATCGTGTGCTCTGGATGCCGTCGGAGCGAAATTTATGCGTGATGTAAATCCCGGAGAGATAGTTTTGATAGGCGAGGATGGAATCAAGTCGGTGCAAACCGAAACACCGGGAGAATCCCGGTTATGCATATTCGAGTTCGTATATTTTGCGAGGCCGGACAGCCGTATAGACGGTGCGAGCGTTCATCAGGCAAGGATTGAAGCGGGAAGGATACTTGCCCGTGAACACCCGGTGGATGCGGACCTGGTGATCGGCGCTCCGGATGGGGGACTAAACGCTGCCCTGGGCTTTTCGAGAGAATCAGGCATACCTTACGGTCAGGGACTTTTGAAAAACAAGTATGTAGGCAGGACCTTTATACAGCCCGAACAGGGACAGAGAGAAACAGGCGTGAGGATAAAGTTTAACGCTGTGCGCAATGAAATTGAAGGAAAAAGGGTAGTAATGGTGGATGACTCCATCGTCAGAGGGACTACAACCAGAAGAATTGTTCAAATGCTTAAGGACGCAGGCGCAAAGGAAGTGCATATGCGGGTGAGTTCTCCACCGTATAAATATCCTTGTTATTTTGGTATAGATATTTCTTCAAGTAAGCAGCTTGTAGCCTCAAATTATTCGACTGAAGAGATCAGACAGATGATAGGCGCGGACAGCCTTGGATATCTGAGCCTTGAGGGGTTGCTTAAGACGCCGAAAGGAGCAAAGTGTGGTTTTTGCACCGCATGTTTCAATGCGGACTATCCCATGGAGGTGCCTAAAGAAGGCAACAAGTTCGCGTGCGGAGGAGGAAGATTATGATAACATATAAGGATGCGGGAGTGGATGTAGAAGCCGGCTATGAAGCGGTCAGGTTGATGAGTGGCCATGTGAAGAGGACTTTCAGGCCAGAGGTGCTCACAGATATAGGAGGGTTTGGCGGGCTTTTCGCTTTGGATAAAGACAAGTACAAAGAGCCGGTGCTTGTGTCGGGAACCGATGGCGTGGGTACAAAGCTGAAGATCGCTTTTCTGATGGATAAGCATGACACTGTCGGTATAGATTGTGTGGCAATGTGTGTAAACGACATAGTTTGCAGCGGAGCGGAGCCGCTGTTTTTCCTGGATTATATCGCGCTTGGCAAAAATCGTCCTGAAAAGGTTGCGGAAATAGTCAAAGGCGTCGCAGACGGCTGCATTATGGCGGGATGTGCCCTGATAGGCGGTGAAACCGCCGAAATGCCCGGTTTTTATCCTGAGGGCGAATATGATGTCGCAGGATTTGCCGTGGGAATTGTTGACAGGAGCAAAGTAATTGACGGAAAAAGCATAAAGGAAGGGGACAGGCTTATAGGCCTTGCTTCCTCAGGGCTGCACAGCAACGGTTTTTCACTTGTCAGGAAGCTTTTAAATCCAAATAAGCAAAAATTGGCTGAATTTGTGGAAGTGCTGGGGGCCAAGCTGGGAGAGGAGCTTTTGAAGCCCACAAAGATATATGTGAAAACGATCCTTGATTTAAAGGATAGATTCGTTATAAAGGGAATATCCCATATTACAGGTGGCGGGTTTATTGAGAATATACCTAGGATGATTCCTGAGGGCCTTGGGGCCAGGATATGCAAAGGAACATGGCCTGTGCTTCCGATATTCAGCCTCCTGCAGAAGCTTGGAGATATCGGGGAAAAAGATATTTACAACACATTTAATATGGGTATTGGCATGGTTATAGCGGTGGACAGGGATGCTGCCGACGAGGTTGTAAGATATTTAAACAGGGATAAAGAAGAGGCCTACATCATCGGAGAGGTGATTAAGGGAACAGCCGGGGTGGAGATATGTTGAAAATAGGTGTCCTGGTTTCAGGAGGCGGAACTAATCTGCAAGCCATAATAGATAATATAGAGAACGGGCGGCTAAGAAACTGCCGGATAGCCGTCGTTGTCTCCAGCAGGCCTGGCGCATATGCCCTGGAACGGGCAAGAAAGCATGGCATTCCGGCGGTTTTGGTGGCAAGGAAGGATTATGCTTCTGTAGACGAATACGACGCTGCGCTCATAGAAAAGATGGAGGAATTCGGCGTGGAACTGGTGGTGATGGCTGGCTTCCTGTCTATCCTTGGGAAAAGATTCATCAAAAGGTTTGAGAACAGAATAATCAACGTGCACCCTTCTTTAATCCCTTCTTTCTGCGGCAAAGGGTATTACGGTCTAATACCCCATCAAAAAGCCCTTGAATACGGCGTAAAGGTTACCGGTGCCACCGTCCACTTTGTTGAGCTTGAGGCGGATGCCGGGCCCATCATATTACAAAAAGCAGTTTACATAAACGAAGATGATACACCCGAGACTTTGCAAAAAAGAGTGATGGAGCAAGCCGAATGGGAGATACTGCCCGAGGCTATCAGGCTTTTCTCTGAGGGTCGGCTGGTTATAGAAGGGCGCAAGGTTAAAATAATTTAATATAAGGAGTGATGGATAAATGATTAAGCGCGCACTGATAAGCGTGTCTGACAAAACAGGCATTGTTGAGCTTGCTAAGGAACTGGACACTTTAGGCGTTGAGATTATTTCTACGGGGGGCACCGCAAAAACCCTGAGCGATGCGGGCATAAAGGTTATAAACATATCTGATATAACGGGTTTTCCCGAATGCCTTGACGGGAGGGTAAAAACCCTGCATCCAAAGGTTCATGGAGGTCTTCTCGCAATGAGGAGCAACCCTGAACACATGAGGCAGATTAAAGAGCTCGGAATTGAACCTATCGACATGGTAGTGATAAATCTCTATCCTTTCAAGCAGGCAATATTAAAAGAAGGCGTCAAGCTGGAAGAAGCCATAGAGAATATAGATATCGGCGGTCCCACCATGCTGAGGGCTGCAGCAAAGAACTACCAGGATGTGGTAGTGGTTGTCGACCCGGCTGACTATCCTGCGGTTCTCGATGAACTGAAGTCCTCAGGTGAGGTGTCCCTTGAGACAAAATTCAAGCTTATGTACAAGGTTTTCGAGCATACAAGCCATTATGATACACTGATAGCCAAGTATCTCAGAGACAGGCTGGGAGGACAATTCTTCCCTGAGACCCTGACGCTCACCTTTGAAAAGGTGCAGGAGATGAGGTACGGTGAAAATCCTCACCAGAAGGCAGTGTTTTACAGGGAAGTCGGTGCTCCTGCCGGCTGCCTTCCAAATGCGAAACAGCTTCACGGAAAAGAGCTGTCTTTCAATAACATAAATGATGCAAACGGTGCCCTGGACCTTTTGAAAGAGTTTGACGAGCCTACAGTTGTGGCTGTAAAGCATGCCAATCCCTGTGGAGTCGGAAGTGCCGACAGCATTTATGAAGCATACATGAAAGCTTATGAATCCGACCCCGTTTCCATATTTGGAGGCATTCTCGCTGCAAACAGGGAAATAGACGCTAGGACTGCCGAAGAAATAAACAAAATATTTATTGAAATAATAATAGCTCCTTCATACACCGAAGAGGCTCTGAAAATCCTCAGCCAGAAGAAAAATATCAGGATACTGCAGCTTGACGGTATTTCAGAAAAAGTGCCGGCGGGAACTTATGACATGAAGAAGGTGGCCGGGGGCCTGTTGGTGCAGGATTACAACAATGAGCTCCTTGACATGAAAGAAATAAAGTATGTTACAGAAAAGAAGCCCACTCCGGAGGAGATGGAGGATTTGATTTTTGCCATGAAGGTTGTTAAGCATACCAAGTCAAACGGCATAGCCCTTGCAAAGGGTAAAATGACTATAGGCGTCGGTCCGGGTCAGACCAACAGGGTCATGGCAGCAAAAATTGCTGTGGAATATGGCGGGGAAAGGACTAAAGGCGCTGTGCTCGCTTCAGATGCCTTCTTTCCTTTCCCGGACTGCGTAGAAGTGGCTGCAAAGGCCGGCATCACAGCGATCATACAGCCCGGAGGTTCAGTGAGGGACCAGGAATCCATTGATGCCTGCAACAAGTACGGTATTGCGATGGTGTTTACCGGCATGAGGCATTTTAAACACTAATATGAAACAGGGAAGCTTTTTGTGCCTTGGAATGTTTGTGTTTAACAGAAGGAGGAAAGTATGAAGATTTTAGTTGTAGGAGGCGGAGGGCGTGAGCATGCGCTGGTGTGGAAAATCGCTCAAAGCCCGCTGGTGGACAAGATATACTGCGCGCCTGGAAACGGCGGAATATCAAGGCTGGCAGAGTGTGTTCCTATAAAGGCTTTGGACATAGAAGGCATTAGGGCTTTTTCAAAGAAAAGAGGAATAGACCTGGTGGTGGTAGCGCCTGATGACCCGCTGGCCGCCGGAATGGTGGATGCCCTTGAGGCTGAAGGTATCAGAGCCTTCGGCCCGAGAAAGGATGCGGCGATAATTGAGAGCAGCAAGGCCTTTTCCAAGGAACTGATGAAGAAATACGGCATACCCACCGCAAAGTACGAGATTTTTGACAACAGTGAGGAGGCCATAGAGTATTTAAAAAGCCAGGAATATCCTATTGTAATCAAGGCCGACGGCCTGGCCTTGGGAAAAGGTGTGATAATAGCCCAGGACTTTGACCAGGCCTGCAGAGCCGTGAACAGCATCATGAGCGACAGGGTTTTTGGAAGTGCCGGGGACAAAATCGTGATAGAAGAGTTCCTGACAGGGCAGGAGGTTTCCATACTTGCTTTTGCCGATGGTAAGACAGTGGTGCCTATGGTCAGTTCCCAGGACCATAAAAGGGCGCTGGATAATGACCAGGGGCTTAACACCGGAGGCATGGGAACTTTTTCTCCAAGCAGGATTTATACGCCGAAGCTGGCTGACGAGTGCATGAAAAAAATTTTTATGCCTACAATAGAGGCGATGAACAAGGAAGGCCGAAAGTTTAAGGGAGTTCTGTATTTTGGCCTTATAATCACAAAAGACGGCCCGAAGGTTTTGGAGTACAACGCCAGATTCGGTGACCCTGAGACCCAGGTGGTGCTGCCGAGGCTTGAGAACGATATTGTTGAAATATTTAACGCAGTCATAGACGAAAAGCTTGATGCTGTAGATATCCGGTGGAAAGACAATGCAGCGGTATGTGTGGTGATGGCTTCCGGAGGGTATCCTGAAAAATACAGTACAGGATATGAGATAAAAGGCATAGAAGATGCGGAGCTTGACCCTGGTGTGATTGTGTTCCACGCAGGTACCAAATTTGACAACGGCAAGTATTTCACCGCAGGGGGACGGGTGCTGGGCGTAACCGCCGTGGATGTTTCGCTGGATAAAGCGATTGCAAGAGCCTACAAAGGCGTGAGAAAAATAAGTTTCAAAGACATGCATTACAGAAAAGATATAGGAGTTAAATAAGTGGGCTTTCCATCTTTATGATTGAAATTTATTGTGTTATAATACCTTCATATTGAAAAGTATGAAGGTATTGTTTTATGCAGGGTAAGTTGAGAAAAATAGGAATTTCGGGTGGGACCTTCGACCCGATACATTACGGACACTTAATAGTTGCTGAGCAGATAAGGGAGAGCCTTGGACTGGATAAAGTAATCTTTATCCCTTCGGGTGCGCCTCCTCACAAGGATAACTCAAAAGTGACTGCCGCTGAGCATCGGTTCAACATGGTGTGCGAAGCTGTAAAAACTAACCCTTATTTTGAAGTTTCGCGCATTGAGCTGGAGAGGGAAGGGTATTCGTATACAGTTGACACCATGGAGCAGCTGAATGCCTTATACGGTGAGGAGACCAGGCTGTTCTTTATCACCGGAGCCGACGTTATACCTGAGCTTCTTACATGGAAGGAATATGAGAAGCTGTTCGGGTTGTGCGAATTCATAGCGGTTTTAAGGCCTGGATACAAAAAAGATGATTTTATAAAGGAAATAGAGTATTTAAAGGCAACTTATTCGGCAAAAATACATACTGTACATGCGCCTTTAATTGGTATTTCCTCTACGATTATAAGGGACAGGGTGAGAAACCATAAATCCATCAAATATCTTGTTCCTGAGGGGGTAGAGGATTATATCGTAAAAAACGGCTTGTATCTGAAGGAAGGCAGGAACTTATGACATTTGAGGAAATGAAGCTGAAACTGGAAGGAGTCTTATCACACAAGAGGTTTGTCCATTCTGTTAATGTTATGGATACGGCTGTAAGGCTTGCTTCCGTATACGGCGAAGATAGGGAAAGGGCGGCGGTAGCAGGACTGCTGCATGATTGTGCGAGGGATATAAAGGGTGAGGAAGTTTTCAGGCTGTGTGAGAGTTTCGGCATTGAGGTAGATGAAGTTGCACGGTTTCAGCCTGAACTCCTTCACGGACCCTTGGGGTCCCGCATTGCCGGCGCTGAATACGGCATTACCGATAAAGAAATTCTGGAAGCCATTAGCTGCCATACAACAGGGCGGAGCGGGATGGGCATGCTGGACAAGATAATTTTCCTGGCAGACTATATCGAACCGGGAAGAAGGTTTCCGGGAGTGGAGGAGGTGCGAGAGACTGCGGCAAACGATATAGACAGGGCGATGGTCATGGCGCTGGACAGGACGATAAAGTACGTCATAACCAAGGGAGGGCTTCTGCATCCTGATACCATTAACGCAAGAAACTCAATCCTTGTCCTCGGGATTGAGCGCCGGAAAGCCGGAGGGAACCCTGCATGAATAAAAGGCTGTTTTTCAACACGGTTTTTATGATTATAGGGACCTTTCTGCTGGTGGCGATGGGCCTTATCGTGGCTGTGAATTTTCGCAAGGATGCGAGAATTTTGCAGCAACCCCTTCTTGCAGCTGTGAGCGATAAGGGCGAAAAAGGTGGCAGCGCGGACAGCGATGAAAACCAGGTGGGCTATAAGACTTTTAAGTATACAAAGCCTTTAAGCCCCGAGAACAAAAATGCCGCAAAAACCGAAGCAACAAAGCAGGCCGCGACGAAAAAAGATGATGAAGCAGGGAAAGGCGAAAACAGCACCATGCCCAAAGCTGAGACGATAAAAGTAGAGGTGGTCAACTGCACCGAAATAAAGGACCTCGGCGAAGAGGTGGCTTCAACCCTCAAAGCAGCGGGCTATGAGGTGAGCTTTAGGGATGAGGCTTCAAAAACTCCCGTGAGCACTGCAATCATAGATAAAAGCGGCAAGAATGTGGCTGAGGAGGTTCAAAAGATATTGAAGGCCGGAGTTGTGGCAAAGCAGCCTGATCCAAAATCGGAATTTGATGTGACTGTGGTAATAGGAAGCGATTTCAGGCCTTGAGGCGGTGCCAATTTTTGTTCCGGCTTGAATCGACTATATATTCACAAAAACGGGATATTAATGGTATAATATTATGTCGAAATATTAAAACATAGGCATTTGTAATACTAATACTCTGCACTGTCTGTAGCCGGCAGTCACAAGCCTGGATGAGATGATGGTTTGTCGGTTGAAAATGTCAGGGATCCTGACGGCTGAATTTGGGAGACTTGTATGATATAAGTAATTTTAGAAAGGATGAAAGGCTTATTGAATTCAAAGGAATTAACCGAGAGGATTGTTGAAATTTTAGAAGGCAAGAAGGCAAAGGATATCGACATCATAAATATAGAAAACATCTCAATACTTGCCGATTATTTTATAGTGTGTAATGGTACATCCACAACCCATATAAAAACCCTTGCCGATGAGCTGGAAATAAAAATGGAAGAGCAGGGATACAGATGTCTTCATAAAGAAGGTTATGACAGCGCCAGGTGGATTCTGTTGGATTATGGACAGGTTGTGGTGCATATATTCAATGAAGAGGACAGAAAATTCTATAATCTGGAAAGGCTCTGGTCGGATGGAATTATAACCAGGGTTGACGCCAGATAATAATAGAATTTATATAAATAAATATCCAGCAAGCGGGAGCCGGGATGAGAGGGAGCTTGTTGATTGGAAATATGAAATATGCTTAATTCCGGCTGCCTGAACAGAAACTTTGTATAAATAAAAATTCAATAAGGATGTGTGGCAGATGACAGAGTATAACCCAAAAATAATTGAGAAGAAATGGCAGGATATATGGGAAGAAAAGGGAATTTTTCGTGCTTCTGACGACAAAAGCAAGCCCAAATTCTATGCCTTAATCGAATTTCCGTACCCTTCCGGTCAGGGGCTTCATGTCGGCCATCCGAGGCCCTATACTGCCCTCGACATAGTTGCAAGAAAGAGGAGGATGCAGGGCTATAACGTATTGTTCCCTATAGGTTGGGATGCTTTCGGCCTTCCCACCGAGAATTATGCTATTAAAAACAAAATTCATCCGAAAATAGTTACGGAAAAAAATATTAAACGGTTCAAGTCTCAGTTGAAAGCCTTGGGCTTTTCCTTCGACTGGTCCAGGGAAATCAACACCACCGACCCCAATTATTATAAATGGACTCAATGGATATTCCTCAAGCTGTTTGAGAAAGGTCTTGCATATAAGAAGGAAAGCGCCATAAACTGGTGCACTGAATGTAAGGTCGGCCTTGCCAACGAGGAAGTGGTTAACGGCGTCTGCGAGCGCTGCGGCGGTGAAGTGGTGAGAAAAGTAAAAAACCAGTGGATGCTCAAAATCACTGAATACGCCGAAAGGTTGATAAAAGACCTGGACCTTGTGGATTACATAGAGCGTGTCAAGGTACAGCAGAAGAACTGGATAGGCCGCTCAGAGGGTATGGAGGTCGATTTTAAGACCACAGCGGACTATACGCTGAGGGTATATACCACCCGCCCTGACACCTTATTTGGGGCTACTTATATGGTAATATCCCCTGAGCATCCAATGATAGAAACCCTGAGGGACAGGATAAGGAATATGGATGCTATCCTCAAATACAGGGAGATGGCAGCCAAAAAATCTGACTTTGAAAGGACTGAGCTTGCCAAGGAGAAGACGGGTGTCCAGATAGAAGGCATAATGGCCATCAATCCGGTTAACGGCAAGGAAATACCCATATGGATATCCGATTACGTCCTCATGTCTTACGGGACCGGAGCCATCATGGCTGTTCCGGGCCATGACACCAGAGACTGGGAATTTGCAAAGAAGTTTGGCCTTCCGATTATTGAGGTCGTATCGGGAGGAAATGTTGAAGAAGGGGCATATACGGATATAGAAAACGGTATCATGGTTAATTCCGAGTTCCTTAACGGCTTGCATGTAAAGGAGGCAAAGGAAAAGATCAGCAGATGGCTGGAGGAGAAAGGCCTCGGACAGAGAAAGGTGAACTATAAGCTGAGAGACTGGGTATTTTCGCGCCAGAGGTACTGGGGAGAGCCTATACCTCTTGTCTACTGTGAAAAGTGCGGTTGGGTGCCTGTACCGGAAGATGAACTGCCTTTGCTGCTGCCGGAGGTTGAAAGCTATGAGCCTACTGACAATGGAGAGTCTCCCCTGGCAAACATAACAGAGTGGGTTAACACCACTTGCCCCAAATGTGGCGGTCCCGGCAAAAGGGAAACCGATACCATGCCCCAGTGGGCCGGTTCGTCGTGGTACTTCCTGAGGTATGTGGACCCTCATAATGATAAGGAACTTGCAAGCAAAGAGAATCTCGAGTACTGGCTCCCCATCGACTGGTACAACGGAGGGATGGAGCACACCACGTTGCACTTGCTTTACTCCAGGTTCTGGCATAAGTTCCTGTACGACTGTGGCATAGTGCCTACGCCCGAACCATACCAGAAGAGGACATCCCATGGCATGATTCTCGGCGAAAACAACGAGAAGATGTCCAAATCCAGGGGAAATGTGGTCAATCCCGATGACATAGTAAACGAGTTTGGGGCTGATACGCTGAGATTGTATGAAATGTTCATAGGCGACTTTGAAAAGGCCGTTCCCTGGTCGCAAAACGGTGTCAGAGGATGCAGAAGGTTCCTTGACCGCGTATGGAAACTCCAGAGCATCCTCGTGGACGGAGATGAATATTCCAAGGACCTTGAGGTCAGCATGCACAGGACTATCAAGAAAGTCAGCGAGGATTACGAGACTCTGAAATTCAACACGGCTATAGCTGCATTGATGACGCTGCTGAACGAGTTCAACGGCAAGGGTGCCGTAAACAGGGCAGAGTTCAGGACATTCCTCATCCTTCTCAACCCTGTAGCTCCTCACATTACCGAAGAGCTGTGGGCTGCCAACGGCTATGAGGGGATGCTCAACCAGCAGTCCTGGCCTACATGGGATGAAAGCAAAACAGTTGAGGACCAGATTGAAATTGCAATACAAATCAACGGCAGGGTCAGGGAAAAGATATTTGTCGCTTCAGGGCTCAATAAAGAGCAGACCGAAGAAGCGGCGATGAACAGCGACAAAGTTAAGGCGCTGGTAGAAGGAAAGACCGTTGTAAAAGTCATAGGGGTACCTGGAAAGCTTGTCAACATAGTGGTAAAATAATCGACGTCTGAGTGATGGGCAGACAACACGGGCGAAGTTTAAAATTGGCACATAGTGAAAGCGCTGGTTTGACACAGGTGCCGCACCAATTAGTTTACAGGCAGTCTGTAATTTTTTAAAGTGCGGGCGCCTATGCAGCCAGCGTTCTTTAATGTCTTTTTAAAGCTGAGGGGCGGCATTTGCCATAGCGCAGGCTGCGGTGAATAAACCGCGCTTTTTTGCTTATTATGGCAAATTTCAAAGTACAGCGACTGCTCAAAAAGGGAAGCTACCCTTTTTCTTTGCCTAATTCCGCTGTCTTATTTATAATGCCTATCATAATATCTATACTTCCTACGCCGCTTTTGTCTTGATATCCTCCTTAGTGTGAACCTTAAGGCGATAAATAAAACCAATATGATGGCTACAATCGTAACAACTTGCTTAAACAACGGGTTTTGGGCAGTTCTTTCAGCAGTGTCCAAAAGCTTCGCCTGGGGCGCCATTTCAACCGACCTGGAGGCAACTATATTGACTTTGCCCAGGGAAACCCCGTCCTTTTCATATTCGATATAGCCTAAAACATCGCCTTGGTTTACAGGAGCAGTTATGGGCGATTTTATGTATTCCTTTTTTGATAAGTTCCAGCTGCTGCTGTCTGCAGGCAAAACAGCCTTTATCTCATTATCTGCAACCAGGCTGAGAAGGGTATCTTCCTCTGCCCCCTCAACCGGAACATTTGCTATTATCTGATTGGCATCAACCAGCTTTTGGAGTGAAAAATTTTTAAAACCATACTCTAAAAGGATGTTGGAATAAGTAAAAGCGTTTTTTTCGTTGGTGATCTCCTTTACACCAAGGACAACCGAAATCAACTCCATCCCTTCCTCATTTACGGCGGAAGCTACTACGTTCTGGCCTGCCGGGCCAGTATATCCTGTTTTTATGCCATTTACTTCAAAAAGTCCGTTTGACTTGGACCTCAAAAGCCTGTTGGTCGTATATAAAGTGGGCCAGCTTTGGTGCTTGTTTGTCGGTGGCAGGGTGTATTCAGTTTTTTTCACGATCTCCCGGAACTTCGGCAAAGACATGGCATACCGCGCTATCTTTGCGAGATCGCTTGCAGTGGTATAGTGATTATCGTCATGCATCCCGCAGGGATTGACAAAATGAGTGTTCAAAGCCCCAAGTTCCCGTGCCTTTTCATTCATTAAATCAACAAATTCTTGCCGCGTAGAGCATATATTTTCTGCTATTATATTAGCCGCTTCATTTGCAGAGCTGATAAGTACGGCATTCAGCAGATTCTCCATGCTCATCTGTTCACCGGGCATTATCCCTATGTTCATTCCGTCTTTTCCTATATCATAAATTGCAGCCTGGCTTGCCGTCATCATCTGGTCAAGATTTCCTTTTTCGAGGGCGAGGATAGCCGTCATGATCTTAGTGGTGCTTGCAGGATAAACACCCTGCTTGTTTGAGTTGTATTCATAGAGCACTTGACCTGACTTTGAATCTATAAGTATGTATGATATCGCATTTATGTCAAGGGATTGGGCAGCGGCTGTTGAGATATTTGCAAGAAAAAACAATAATATTATCACAAAAGAAAAAATTCTCTTCATTGATACCTCCAACAAAGATACCTCCAACAAAAAGGCTTGATATCATAAGTAGAATACGCAAATAAAAGTATACCAGAAAAACTGCCAAAAATGTACTGAATATTAAAAAAAAATGTTAGAAAAAAAAGGAAATAACTTTCAAATGTAGAACTATAAATTTGTGGAGGTGATGGGAATAAATGACAATAAAACTGTTTGATATGGAAATATATATAAAAAAGGAATATGTGGCGGTGATTATAATATTTTTGATAGCGGCAGCTGCAGCGATAGGGTATTTAGTCATGCAAAGCGACAAAAAAATTATTATAGATGCACAGCAGGATGCGCCTGATGTCCAGGCAGAACATACCGCTGCAGGTGCGGAAAGCCAGAAGGAAGGAAACGATAACGGCGATGAGGCCGAAGAAGAAATAAAGGTTTATGTTGTGGGCTGTGTAAAGAATCCAGGCATAGTTGTTTTGAAAAAAGGTCAGTTGATAGCGGATGCCATTAACGCGGCGGGAGGCGCTGCAGAAAACGCGGACATGGAAAACATAAACCTTGTTTATAAGCTTAAAGACAATGTGATGCTGTATATAAAGTCCAAAGACGAAGCCCAAACTGACGGCAAAGCCGGTGAAGCTGGTAAGGGCGTTGATATAGTAAGAGACAGCGGAGGAGTTGTAGTGAACAGCGGCAGCTCGGAGACAAAAACCGGGGGCAAAATCAATATAAACACCGCATCTGTAGATGAGCTTGACACTCTGCCCGGTATAGGAGAAGCTACCGCCGGAGATATAATAGCTTATAGGGAGAAAAACGGGCCTTTCAAGAAAATCGAGGATATAATGAATGTTCCCAGGATAAAGCAAAGCAGGTTTAATAACATTAAAGATTTTATAACGGTAGATTAGTCAGGTGTCGGATAAACAATAAAAGCCGGCTGTGTTATACCGGCCTTCAGAATGTTATATATATTTAAAAAAGGAGGAAAACTTTTATGTATTTTATACTTAAATTATACAGATTCGTGCATGCAAATGTAATATGATTTTTTAACGACTTTCAATATATCGTAAGGTATATTTTTATGCATGTTGAACAAATAATCGGACAGGGACAGCTTTTGGGTGCCGCTTACGAACTATTTTGCCATTGCCGGCAGAATAATAATTAAAGTGATCAGGTAGCCTATTAATATAGACGTAAAAGGGATGACTATTCCGAAAAGTATAAAGCGGCGAGCCTTTCTGCGCCTTTTCTTCCTGAATTTTTCAGCCCTTGTGACTCTCATTTTAACACCCTTTCTTTTACTTGTTACCATATTATACCATATATCCTCTGAATAATATTATTGCCTGGAAATGGGATTGTAATAATGGTATAATTAATACATTTAGAGGGGGAAATTTGATGAAATAACATTCAGAGGGGGAAATTTGATGAAATACCTGAGGTTTAGGCATAAAGGGGAAGAGAAGTACGGAATTCTCGAAGGCGATGTTGTAAAGGAAATATCCGGGAGCTTTTTTGATGATTTTGCATTGACAGGGAATACCTATGGGCCGGACCAAATAAAGCTCCTTGCCCCATGCAGTCCGTCAAAGGTTGTGGCTGTAGGCTTGAACTATGCAGATCACATAAATGAATTCGGAGACCGTCCCATGCCCAAGAATCCTACTATTTTTGTAAAGCTGCCCCATACCGTTGTGGGACCGGAAGACTGCATACTAATACCAAAAGGGGCTACGAGGGTGGATTATGAGGCAGAGCTTGCCGTCGTAATCAAGAAAACCTGCAAGGACGTTAAGGTGGAGGAGGTAGACGGTTACCTCCTGGGTGCGACCTGCCTTAATGATGTTACTGAAAGGGATATCCAGAGGGAAGACGGTCAATGGACAAGGGCTAAAAACTTCGAAACTTTCTGTCCTATCGGGCCTTACATAGTTGACGGGGTTAATTACAACGCTCTGGACATAAAGCTCTATTTAAACGGCAAGTTGAAGCAAAGTTCCAATACCAAAAATCTTCTGTGGAATGTTCAGGAGCTTGTAAGCTTTATTTCAGGCGTGATTCCACTGTATCCCGGTGATGTAGTTACAACGGGAACGCCTCATGGAGTGGGCCCCATGAAGGATGGGGATGTGGTTGAAGTGGTGATTGAAAGTATTGGGATACTGCGGAATAAGGTGAAAGCTTGAATAGGGGAAAGCTTTCCCTATGGCGGCAAATTGCTGTTGACAAAAGCTTTGAAGGGCATTATAATTAGGTTTGCAGCTTAAACGCAGCATAGGGTATTTCGCGGACATGGCGGAACTGGCAGACGCGCTGGATTTAGGATCCAGTGGATAACACCGTGCAGGTTCAAGTCCTGTTGTCCGCACCAAACATAAATAAGGGTTTTCGGAATTACCGGAAGCCCATTTTTATTTTCCTCTGACATCATGATTGACACCAATATTTTTATTTTTGAGGAACGTTATTTAATCTGTTTACTGCCTTTAAGATTTGGTGGATAACACCATGCAGGTTCAAATCCTGTTGTCCTTATCAAGCATAAATAAAGGATTGAGGTTTATAGCAAGTAGGCAGTCCTTTATTTTTTGTTTTATCAGTACTGGTCAACCATCACAAAAATTTTTACCAGAAACAGTATTAATTTGTAAGCAATGACATTGACAAAAAAAATAACAATATTTTATAATAAGCTTGAAAGTTAAAAATTTAACAATGTTTGTGAATGTTTAAACAAAGGGGTGTGCAATATGTTAGCAAAAACGAATAAGAATGAAAATCCATTAACTACAAAGCAGGTTATAGATAATCTCGTTTCCAACGCTCAGGAAGCGCTTTCAAAATTTTATAGCATGAGCCAGGAAGAGGTTGATAAAATTGTAAAAGCTATGGCCATGGCCGGGCTTGATAAACACATGTATCTTGCTAAGCTTGCAGTGGAAGAGACCAAGAGAGGTGTATATGAGGATAAGATAATAAAAAATATTTTTGCTACAGAATATATTTATAATAACATAAAAGATATAAAAACGGTTGGCACAATCAGAGAAAACGATTATGAAGATTATATTGAGGTGGCTGAACCTGTAGGTGTTATCGCAGGAGTGACTCCTGTAACCAACCCCACATCTACTACCATGTTTAAAGCCATCATATCAATAAAAACACGAAACCCGATCATTTTCGCATTTCATCCTTCAGCCCAAAACTGCAGCGCTGAAGCTGCAAGGATTTTAAGGGATGCCGCCGTGGAAGCAGGGGCGCCTGAGAACTGCATACAGTGGATAGAGAATCCTTCCATTGAAGCTACCAATTTGCTGATGAACCACCCGGGAGTTTCCCTTATTCTTGCAACAGGCGGCGCCGGCATGGTAAAGGCTGCCTACAGCACAGGAAAACCCGCTCTTGGTGTCGGTCCCGGGAATGTGCCGTGCTATATAGAAAAAACAGCTAATGTAAAGAGGGCGGCAACAGACCTGATACTTTCAAAAACCTTCGATAATGGGATGATATGTGCTTCTGAACAGGCTGTCATAGTGGACAAGGAAATAGCCCAAGAGTTTGAAGCATTTATGAAAGAGAACAAATGCTATTTCCTCAGCAAGGATGAGATTCCAAAGCTCGAAAAGTTTGCGATTGATGAGGCCAAATGTGCTATGAATCCTGCGGTTGTAGGGCAGCCGGCTCATAAAATAGCACAAATGGCTGGTTTTAGCGTACCTGAGGACACAAAAATCCTGATCGCCAAGCTGGAAAGCGTAGGACCTCAAAGCCCTCTGTCCCGTGAAAAGCTCAGCCCGATACTTGCGTACTATGTTGTAGAAAATACAGAAGAAGGCATAAGAAAAGCGGAGCAGATGGTGGAATTTGGAGGCCTGGGACATTCCGCCGTAATACACTCGGAAAACCAGGAAGTGATCAATGAGTTCTCCAGGAGGATAAAAGCAGGAAGGCTGATAATAAACTCCCCTTCCACACATGGTGCAATCGGTGACATATACAATACAAACATACCGTCCCTTACCCTGGGGTGCGGCTCTTTCGGGAGCAACTCAACTACTGCAAACGTGTCTGCCGTAAACCTGATAAATAAAAAGAGAGTGGCGAGGAGAAGAGTGAATATGCAGTGGTTCAAAATTCCTGAGAAGATTTATTTTGAATATGGCTCAACAAAATATCTGGAAGACATGCCGAACATCAGCAGGGCTTTTATCGTTACAGACCCATTCATGATGAAACTGGGCTATGTGGACAAAGTGCTGTATTATCTGAGAAAAAGACAGCAGTACGTTCACAGTGAGATATTCTATGATGTTGAGCCTGACCCCTCGGTAGACACGATAATGAAAGGCTGCGACCTCATGAATAAGTTCAAACCTGACGTAATTATTGCCCTTGGCGGCGGTTCGGCAATTGACGCAGCAAAAGGAATGTGGCTGTTCTATGAGTACCCTGAACTTGATTTCAATGCGTTGAAGCTTAAATTTATGGATATAAGGAAAAGGGTGTTCAGGTTCCCGAAGCTTGGAAGCAAGGCCAAAATGGTGGCTATACCTACCACTTCGGGTACAGGTTCGGAAGTGACTTCCTTTGCTGTAATTACCGATAAAAGAAAGAACATTAAGTACCCTCTTGCGGACTATGAGTTGACGCCGGATATAGCTATTATAGACCCTGACTTCACATTATCGGTGCCGCCGTCGGTAACTGCCGACACAGGAATGGATGTGCTCACTCATGCCATAGAAGCGTATGTGTCCATAATGGCCTCGGATTTTACAGACGGACTTGCAATTAAAGCTATACAATTGGTGTTCGAATATCTGCCTAAAGCATATAAAAACGGTGATGACCGCATTGCAAGGGAAAAGATGCATAACGCTTCATGTATCGCGGGTATGGCGTTCACAAATGCATTCCTGGGCATCAACCACAGCCTTGCACACAAACTGGGCGGAGAGTTCCACATACCTCATGGGAGGGCAAATGCGATTTTACTGCCTTATGTAATTGAATACAATGCGCAGAAACCAAACAAGTTTGCATCCTTCCCCAAATATGAAACTTTCATCGCAGATAAAAAATACGCGGAGATTGCCCGTGCTCTCGGCTTGCCCGCCTCCAATACGAAAGAAGGTGTGGACAGCCTGATAAAAGCTGTAAGGAATTTGATGAAAGAGCTCAATATGCCGCTGACTATTGCAGACTGCAAAATAAACAAAAAGGAATTCATGGCAAAGGTGCCTGAATTGGCGGACAGGGCCTTTGAAGACCAATGCACCACAGCAAACCCCAAGCTGCCTCTGGTAAAAGAGCTTGAGGAAATATATATCAAAGCATACGGCGCGTAAATTGACAGGAGCCAGGGATTATGCACACCTATCCAGGCTCCTTTTTTTATGCAGCCCTATCTGCCTAAGAACCGCGAGTAAAGCGGTTCTTAGGCGCGTCTCCCCCTCTTTCCTTTGAATATGTGGCGTCATAAAAATGTATCTGATAGATTATGTCCAAATTGTGCAAGTGGCTATCGCAACTTTTTCAAAAGAATCACCTATTGAAAAAAAATAGGAATAATTGTAAGCTTAATAATAGAATATATAGATAGGGCGTGATGTCAAAATGGACAGGAACCTTGTCAAGTGGATAGCTTTGATTACGGTTATTGCTTTTTTTGCGACTTCTATAGGGTTTATAGGTTATTCCGTTTTTTTCACCAAATAGATTTTGTAAAAACCCTGGCATAAAAAAGATGGAAATTCCTATGGTTTAAGCCACGAGCGAAATAAACTTTTTGGAAAGGTAGTGGTTTTATGGGCAGGATTATCAGTTCATATATTTTTCCCCATCCACCTCTGATAATCCCAGAAGTGGGTAAGGGCGCTGAAAGCGGCGCTTCGCGGACGGTGGAAGCGGTAAGGAGAGCGGCAGAGGACATAAAAGCGGACAGGCCTTCTACCATAATTGTCACGACGCCCCATGGACCGGTTTTTCAGGATTATATATATATTTCCGTTTCTGAGAAGCTTACCGGCGACTTTGGGAAATTTGGCGGCGGGAGTGTCAGGTTGAGCTTCGAGAACAATATTGACCTTGTAAACAGGATTATCAGGCACGCAAAAGAGGAAGGCATATTTGCCGGTGGAGTGGAGGACAGTATAGCAAAGAAATATAAGCTGTCAAAGGAGCTTGACCACGGTGCGATGGTGCCTCTGTATTTTGTAGACAAAGTGTATAGCGGCTTTAAGCTGGTGCACATCGCGATAGCCGGGCTTCCTTTCCTTGAACTATACAAATTCGGCATGTGCATTTCAAAGGCTGTAGCTGAGGTGGACGAAAAGGTGGTGTTCCTTGCCAGCGGAGACCTTTCACACCGCTTGTCCCATGACGGGCCCTATGGCTTCAGCGAGAAAGGCAAAGAATTTGACGAGATGCTGGTAAAAAGCGTAAAAGAATTGGATATAGAACGCCTTCTGGAGGTGGACGAAAGTTTTTGCGAGAGCGCGGGAGAATGTGGCCTCAGGTCATTTCTTATGATGTTTGGTGCTCTTGACGGATACAGCCTGAAATCGGAGGTATATTCATATGAAGGACCTTTTGGAGTAGGGTATTCTGTCGCAAGGATTGCTGTAGGCGGAATAGAACCTGAAAGGGAAATTTTCAGGAAAGTGACGGAGAAAAACCGCAGGAAGATGGAACAGATAAGAAGCAATGAAGACCCTTATGTCAGGCTGGCAAGGGAAGCACTTGAAACTTATGTAAGAGAGGGCAGGATAATAGAGGTTCCTGAAGGACTGCCTCCTGAGATGCTCAGCAACAAGGCAGGCACATTTGTTTCAATCAAGAAGCATGGGCAGCTTAGAGGGTGTATCGGGACTACCGGGCCGACCAGGGCTAATATAGCGGAGGAAATAATCTATAACGCTATAAGTTCAGGCACCCGCGACCCAAGGTTTGACCCTGTGGAGAAGGAAGAACTGGACCAGCTGGTTTATTCGGTGGATGTGCTGGGAGAGACGGAGCCGATACAGTCCATAGATGAGTTGGATGTGGTAGAATACGGCGTAATCGTAAGGGCCGGAAGGCGTTCCGGACTCCTGCTCCCGAACCTTGAGGGCGTTGACACTCCTGAAAAGCAGGTATCCATAGCGCTGCAGAAGGCCGGGATAAGTCCCAATGAAAAATACAGCATGGAAAGATTCAAGGTCGTAAGGCATAAATAAACCTTGCGAAAGTCATCAAACTACAGCTTATAAGCGGTGTGTGACTATAATTAGCGGGTGAACAAAAGATGAAATTGGCTATGTATTTTGACAAAATTGAAGATTCCAGGGTGCGCTGTTACCTTTGCCCCCACAACTGCGTTATTAAGCCTGGGGCGACAGGAGCGTGCAGGGCCCGCAAAAACATTGACGGGGAACTGTATTCCATGAATTACGGAGAGATTGCCTCAGCAGCCCTGGATCCTATTGAGAAAAAGCCCTTGTACAGGTTCCATCCCGGGTCCATGATATTATCCGTCGGCACTTTTGGCTGCAATCTGAAGTGCTCTTTCTGCCAAAATTGGACTATTGCTCACAAAAATCCCCAGACTTACAATATCACACCCCGGGAACTTATTGAGAAAGCTGTGGAAATGACAGCCCATGGAAACATAGGCATAGCTTATACCTATAATGAGCCAACCATCTGGTTCGAGTTTGTTTATGATACATCGAAAGCGGCAAAAGAAAAAGGCCTGGCAAATGTGATGGTTACAAACGGCTTCATAAGCAGGGAACCGCTGGAAGATATACTCCCCTATATCGATGCCATGAATATAGATGTTAAAGCTTTCAGACAGCCTTTCTACAGCGAGATATGCAAGGCAACCCTTCGTGATGTGATGAATACGGTGGAAATTGCCGCTAAAAGGTGCCATGTTGAAGTAACGACCCTTGTAATACCCGGGTTGAATGATGCTGTTGAAGAGATTGACGAGCTTTCGAGATGGATAGCGTCGATATCTCCCGAAATACCTCTTCACCTGTCCAGGTATTTTCCGAACTACAACATGACCGACAGGCCCGTTACACCGGTGGAAACGTTGATTAGAGCCAGGGATACGGCTTGTAAGCACTTAAAATACGTTTACCTTGGAAACGTACGTTTGTAAGCTGCTATTTATGTTTATTTTAAACACTTGTGATTATATTTGTAAGCGGTGCATAAAATTGTTGGGTGTATTTTTACTTAAATTAAAAAAAAAAGCTTACATATGTATTAAAAAGAGGGTATAATTCTATTATGGTAAGCAGCTTTTGCGCGTGAGGATGTGAGGTTTGTTGGACTTTCTTAATAAAATTAGTTTGAATGATTTAATAGAGAATTTTGCAGGGTACATAGGTTATTCAGGCCCACTGTCTGTGGTACAGGCAATTGTAGACATCGGTATAGTTTCATATGTGATTTACAAGCTCATTGTTCTGGTGAAAGAAACCAGGGCATGGCAGTTGATAAAAGGTATACTTTTCATCGTCGTAGCGGCTGAATTAAGCAAATGGCTGGGCTTGAAAACCATAGCGTATATACTTGGGAATACGGTTCAGTATATTGCCATAGCTCTTGTCGTGCTTTTCCAGCCTGAGCTAAGGCGTGGGCTTGAACAGATAGGGAGGAGCAGGTTTAAAGATATCTTTAGCTTTGACGAAGAGAGTACGCGCATAAAAGTTACCGCCTTGATTGAAGAGATAGTCAAAGCCTGCAGCGAAATGTCCAGGACCTATACAGGGGCGCTGATCGTTATCGAGAGGGATACCAAAATAGGTGAGATCATCAACACAGGAACTCAGTTGGATTCCAATGTCACGGCGGAGCTCCTGATAAACATTTTTACTCCCAACACGCCGCTCCATGACGGCGCTGTTATAATAAGGGATAACAGGATCAAAGCAGCAGCCTGTTTCCTGCCGCTGACCGATAACCCGAATTTGAGCAAGGAGCTCGGCACAAGGCATAGGGCTGCCCTGGGAATAACGGAAGTATCAGATTCCATCGCAATTGTAGTATCTGAAGAGTCAGGCAAAATATCTTTTGCTTTAAATGGCGGTTTGACCAGGAACCTGACGCTGGATACCCTGAGGAAAGCTTTAAATAAGAACCTTTTGGAGAAGAAAGTCGCAGCAAACAAAAAGTTGGCTTTATGGAAGGTGAGGGCCAAATGAGGGAACTACTGAAAAAAGATATTTCTATAAAGGCTGTATCCATATTGCTAGCAGTGCTTTTTTGGCTTTATGTGCTGAACGTGGATAATCCCTACGTGCTCAGGAGAATATCCATTCCGCTAAAGATTGAAAATGAAAGCGCGTTGCAGGAAAAGGGCCTTGTTTTAAAAAATAAGATAAATCCTACCGTAGATATAACTGTGAGGGGAAGAGAGGAAATAGTCAATAATTTAAGCTCCAATGACTTTGTAGCGGTTCTGGATTTTTCAAAGATTAAGTCAGATTCGGATAAATATTTAAGGGTAGAAGGTCCGTACCATAACATAAAAGACATCGCTATCCCTGTTGTTTCACCGAGAGTAATCAATTTAGAGCTTGAGAAAATCAGCAAAAATTCTTTCCCTGTGGAAGTAAAATTGGAAGGGAATTTAAAAGAAAACTATAAAATATTGAATTTTACAGTCACTCCTGAATACGTTACCTTTGAAGATGTTGAGTCTCTGATAAAAAATGTGGCATCGGTAAGGTCCGTTGTGGATATAAACGGCCTTGACAGGGACATTGATAGGAAAATAGAATGTAAGGTATATAGTAAAGACGGTAAAGAAATTACCTCTTTAAGTAAAAACCTGACTGTGAATTTGAAGCTGGAAGTTGCCAAGGAGGTGCCTATAACTCTTGTGGTAAATGGCCGGCCTGCAGAGGACTATGTTGAGACGCTAAGAACCGTAACCCCTCAGAAGGCGCTGATAAAAGGTACCCCTGAAGTGCTTGCCAGAGTGTCCGAACTGAAAACCGAACCGGTTGACATTAACGACATCAGGCAGTCCCTCAGTACAAACGCAAAGCTTAATCTTCCCGAAGGTGTTGTGCTTGTGGATATGCCCAGAGAAGTAGCGGTGAATGTAGGGATTGAAAAACTGGTAAATAGGGAGATCAATATTGCAAGAGAAGACATAGCCGTTTTGAATGCCGGACTTATGAATTGGGAGATAAGAACTGAGAATGTAGTAATAACTGTAAAGGGCAGGCAGATAGATGTGGACAGCTTGGGTATAAGCAGTCTAAGGCCGACTGTTGATGTCCAGGGGTTAGAGGAGGGTACTCATACGGTACCTCTTAAAATTAACCTTCCTTCCTCGTGTAAGCTTATAGGGGAGTATCAGGTTGAGGTCAGAATCACCAGTCCCCAGCAGTGACAGGACAATCAAAGAGCAAAGCGGTGGGGAATTTATTATAAACGGCATGTGAGTTATAGATTGATGATAGGGAAAGGCCATTGAGTTCTCAGGACAGGGGCCGGCCAGGATGTCCGTCGGCCCCGCTTTTGTGCATTAAAGGCGTTGGTTGTTAATTCTTGAAAACGGTCAAAGGCTGAAAAAGAGGAATGTATTCTACCATGAGATTCTAAGGGATTACAGGTTTGGAACTGAGGGAATAAAGGGATTGTGCCTTAGTTTTTCAGAACAAAAACATAATAACGCTAATATAATGATTATATATGCAGGGTAGTTGTGAGCTATAATCTAAATTATACTTGTAGATTTTTCAAAGAATAGTTATAATTGTTTTATGAGTTTTGGTTTATAGGCAGTTGATTTTTTTGAGGGGGTTTATACATAGTGGGGCGACTTTTTGGAACAGACGGGGTAAGAGGAATAGCAAATTCGGAGCTTACACCGGAATTGGCATATAAGCTTGGGCAGGCGGGTGCTTATGTTTTGGCAGCAGAGGCGAAACACTCTCCCAAGATACTTGTAGGTATGGATACCAGAATATCGGGGCACATGCTTGAATCAGCCATTGTGGCAGGCATATGCTCTGTGGGTGCGGAAGCGGTTTGCATAGGAGTGATTCCTACTCCGGCTATAGCTTATCTGGTGAAACATTATAAGGCGGATGCCGGGGTTGTGATTTCTGCTTCCCATAATCCCTATGAATTTAACGGAATAAAGTTTTTCAACAGCAGCGGCTATAAACTGGCTGACGCGGTAGAAGACAAAATAGAGGCGATAATTCTTGGGGAAGGCGATGAAATTCCCAGGCCGACAGGCAGACATATAGGCGCGAAGAGCATTATTGAATCTGCTTCTGAAGATTATATATCTTTTATAAAAAGTACGGTAGACACCGATTTCACAGGATTAAAAGTTGCGGTAGACTGCGCAAACGGCGCAGCCTACAGGATAGCACCTGCGGCCTTATTCCAGATGGGTGCGGATGTCTTTGTAATCAATAACCAGCCTGACGGGATTAATATAAATAAGGATTGTGGTTCTACCCATATAAAAGGCCTTCAAAAGTTTGTTGTCGAGTGCGGAGCAGATGTGGGTCTGGCTTTTGACGGAGATGCGGACAGGGTGCTTGCTGTAGACGAAAAAGGCCAACTTGTCGACGGTGATAAAATAATGGCGATTATCGGCTTGGAGCTCAAGAAAAGGAACAAGCTGAACAACAATACAATTGTAACAACGGTCATGAGCAATCTTGGCTTTGATATAATGGCAAAAAGGGAAGGCCTGAATGTTGTTAAAACAAAGGTCGGCGACAGGTACGTGCTTGAGGAAATGCTGGATAAAGGGTATGTACTGGGCGGAGAGCAGTCCGGCCATATAATTTTCCTTGAGCATAGCACCACCGGAGACGGGTTGCTCACAGGGGTACAGCTTTTGAGCGTACTGAAAAATTCAGGCAAGAAGCTCTCAGAGCTGGCGTCGGTCATGGAGACTTTGCCTCAGGTTTTAAGAAATGCAAGTGTCAAGAACGAAAACAAGGATAAGTACCTTGAAGATGAAGTGGTGGCAAGGATATGCAGAGAGCTTGAGGCCGAGTTTAACGGCGAAGGCAGGGTTCTGATCAGGCCTTCAGGCACCGAGCCGCTGGTGAGGGTTATGATAGAGGGAAAAGACCAGGAGTATATCACAGGCAGGGCTGAGGAACTGGCAAAAATCATTGAGGAAAGACTCGGTTGATCCCCGGGCCTGTGGGCCGCAATGAAAGGTGGTGATGACTGGTTAAAAATTGAATACAGGATTATGGGAATGCCTGGGAAAGGAGGATAGTAGGAGAAGGTCAGGCATAAAAAAAGCGCCAGAACAGGGCCGCAGGTTATATACCGTTTTGATTTGTGCCCTGTTGACGAGGAGAAGGAGGTCACTTCATTTTGAGTGAAGTGAGTTATCGAGATTTCGGCGGAAACCTTCCGGTCTGTCACGATCGTCAAGGCTCTACAAAACTGCGGGTGACTGCAGCACAAAGTGAGCCGAAGTGACTAATCCTGTATATGTCACATCAGAATAATCTATTCCTATCAAGGGAATTAAGCGAAGAGAGAGTTAGGAAGGTAGAGCTGTTTCTATGGCTTTATTGAGCCATGTCTTCTTGTTGCTTATCAAAAGCCGCCAGACATGGCAAAAGGGGGATAAGTGCGCCTATAGGGCCTTTTATTCCTTAGTGCTTATTTTAATGCATATAATCATACAAAATTAATTAAATGGGAGAGGTCAATTATGTGTGGAATAGTTGGATATATTGGAGATAAACCTGCTGCTCCTATACTTATAAATAGTCTGAAGAAGCTGGAGTATAGAGGATATGATTCAGCCGGAGTGGCTGTCTTTGACGGTTCGAATTTGAAAGTCGTAAAATGCAAGGGGAGGCTTTCAGCCCTTGAAGAAAAGGTAAAAAAAGAAACCCTTCGCGGTACCCTGGGAATAGGCCATACCAGGTGGGCAACCCACGGTGAGCCTAATGATATAAACTCCCACCCCCACGTAAGCCGTTCCGGGAAAATAGCCGTGGTACATAACGGCATAATTGAAAATTATATGAAGCTGAAAGAATTTCTTGAAGCCCAAGGCTACACTTTCGTATCTGATACCGATACAGAAGTAGCTGCTCACCTTGTGGAGTACCACTTTAAGGGGAACCTGGTCCAGGCCGTTATTGATACCATCAATGAACTGGAAGGCTCCTACGCTCTGGGGGTCATTTGCCAGGACTGTGATTATGAGTTCGTAGCCGCAAGAAAGGACAGCCCGCTGATTGTAGGGTTGGGAAAGGGTGAAAACTTCATCGCTTCGGACATACCTGCCATATTGGAATACACAAGAGATATTTATATACTTGAGGATAAGGAAGTAGTGGCCCTTAAAAAGGATAAAGTAGAGATATACAACAATTACGGTGTTAAAGTGAACAAAGAGGTATTCCATGTAAACTGGGACGTGACTGCGGCCGAGAAATCAGGATATGAGCATTTTATGATGAAAGAAATGTGTGAAGAGCCTAAAGTTCTGAAAGATACGATCAACCCAAGAATCAAAGATGGTAAGGTCGTCCTTGACAGTATAAAAATAAGCTCTGAAGATCTCAGCAATATAGATAAGATATTTATTGTGGCTTGTGGAACAGCTTATCATGCCGGTGTAGTCGGAAAATATATAATTGAAAAGCTGGCAAAAATTCCGGTGGAAGTTGACCTGGCGTCGGAATTCAGGTACCGGGACCCCATCATAGGTGACAGGAACCTTGCAATTATTATAAGCCAGTCCGGTGAGACCATTGATACCCTTTTTGCCTTGAGAGAGGCAAAAAGGAAGGGAGCCAGCGTGCTCTCCATTGTCAATGTTGTAGGCAGTTCCATTGCCAGAGAGTCGGATAATGTGCTTTATACCTGGGCAGGCCCCGAGATTGCGGTTGCCTCCACCAAGGCGTACAACACCCAGCTTGCCGCGTTGTATCTCATTGCCCTTGATTTTGCATACAAGAGAGGCACTATTAGCGAACAGGATTACAATGAGATTATTGAGGGGCTTGGAGAGCTTCCGGGGGCTATCGAAAAGGTGCTGGCAAACAGGGAGGATATACAGAGGTTTGCTTCCAAGCATTACAATGCAAAGAGCATATTTTTCATAGGAAGAGGACTGGATTATGCCCTGTCCATGGAGGGATCCCTTAAGCTTAAGGAGATTTCGTATATACACTCAGAGGCTTATGCCGGCGGGGAGCTGAAGCATGGAACCATAGCATTGATTGAGGAAGGGACGCTGGTTGTATGCCCTATGACCCAGGACTACCTCCTGGAGAAGATGATAAGCAACGTGAAAGAGGTCAAAGCTCGCGGGGCCGTGGTGTTGGCTATCACCCAGTCGAAGAACAAGGAAGTGGAAAAAGTGGCTGATGTGATTATCAACATACCAGATGTGAAGCCCATGCTGGCACCTGTGGTTGCCGTGACGGCTATGCAGTTGTTTGCTTACTACATGGCTGTTCTCAAAGGCTGTGATGTTGATAAGCCCAGAAACCTGGCAAAGAGCGTGACTGTGGAGTAGATGTATAATTCAAATAAAGTTCACTTGTATAATTCAAATAAAGTTCACTCCATTAAAATAAAGTTTGCTCTATAAAAATAAAGTCCGTTCCAAAATCCCGTAGCAGATGCAGGAGAAATCTTCATTTGCTGCGGGGTTTGCATTTTAACAGGTGAAAGGGTTAAGGTGTAAGGAATAAGGTTATTATTGTTAAGAAGTATTAGATAAGGTTAGAAGTATTGATTTTAAAGGGATTGAAGACTATATTGAAGATAATATTGATAAAGCAATGGAAAAGTGAAATGAACTCTT
>Ga0134097_1000578_pt1 | contig 36187 bp, 32 predicted proteins | sample 8_3taG_FD_94450 | JGI IMG/M metagenome (GOLD analysis project Ga0134097, IMG submission 94450) | Switchgrass degrading microbial communities from high solid loading bioreactors in New Hampshire, USA - 8_30_10_142_A2 metaG | ecosystem: Engineered > Bioreactor > Semi-continuous > Anaerobic >... | reverse complement strand
TCCCTTACTAATTCTTTTGGTAACGCCATTTAAAAAACTCCCTTCTGGTTTATATTACTAATTCTTACCAGAAAGGAGTTGTTTTAATATTTCTCATACACAAAATTTATTACATTCTCATTAGGCGAGGCTAAAGCCTCGCTTTTTCTTTTGGTATATCCACTAATTTTTCAACCCTTCCATATTATATCTGGGCTTGCCTTTACTCTTTTCTCCGTATTCGATAGCCTCTGTGGGACAATAACAGATACACGCCATGCAATGTGTGCAGTTTTTGCCCCAGACAGGCCTCCCATCCACAATACGTATATTGTTTAACGGACATTTTTCGGCGCATTTACCGCATCCGATGCATCTGTTATCCACCTTGAATGCGTTTGCCTTCACACAAAAAGGATAAAACACCGGATTAACAATGCCGCTCAATATCCTGTAATACAGGCTGTTCTTTTCAGCGGGAAACTTCTCTCCGGCTGAAATTCTCTGAGCTGCCATTTCGATTACAGGATTGGCGTTTTCTATAATTTTTTTTGCCTTATTCTTTTCCGGCACATCAAACATGGCGATATAATTTTCGGGCATAATAATCTGCGCCGTTCCCATATACTCACAGCCTTTTTCATTGCAAAGCTTTTGGTTGTAAGCGGAGGCGTTTCCGATTTCGCTTCCGCATGTCATTACAAACCAGACTTTTTTTACTGCTGAAAAATCGGCCTTTCGAATCCACTCCCGTACGATTCTCGGGATTCTCCACGCGTAGGTAGGTGTTATTAACACTAAATTTTCTGCCAGCACCGCAGCGGTCTCATTCTTTTTTATAAGCGCATTCAGATTCAGTTGCTGACATTTGGTTTTATCTGCAATCTTTTCAGCAGCATATCGGCTGTTGCCTGTCCCGGTAAAATACAGAATCATTATTTTGTCTGTCATATTGAATCCTTTCGTTAAATGACTTTATCAGAAATCACGATATCTTAATATTAACCTCAGCCATTTCGTAATTTAATGACACAGTCTTAATTATAACATACAAGAGTTTTTTGCGCGCAATTAATAGAATGTAATTCCTGTTTAGCCGTATGAGATGGAGTACATATAAAGGTAAGAGATAAACTTCCCTTAGAGAATATAAATCCGGACATTTTATATTTCCTGTAAATATACTTATGTATCAATAATTAATTGATGTTGACAGTAACAAAAAAATGAGAAAAAATTTTTATAATACCTTGTAATACGATGTAATATGTGATACAATGTAGTAAGTAAAATTTGGAAGGTGGTGGAAATGTGAATAAAGAGATGATGAAAGGTAGTATAGATATTCTTCTGCTATCTTTAATTGAAAAGGAAGATTTATACGGTTATGAAATTGCTAAAAGGTTAAAAGAGAAAAGCAATGACTTATATTCCATAGGTGAAGGTACATTATACCCTGCCCTTCAAAGGCTGGAAAAGCAAAATCTTATAAAAGCCTATTGGGGAGATTCAGAATCGGGAGGGAGGCGTAAGTATTACAGTATTACTGAACAGGGAAAAAAGGAGTTATCTAAAAAACTAAAGGAATGGGATGCACTGAATAATTTAATTAAGTCTTGCAGGGAGGGTTTTTTATGTACGAATTTGATACATATATTAACACAATAATAGGTGGTTTGAAGATAAGTAAAGAGAAAAAAGAGGAACTTGCCGATGAATTTAGAGACCATTTGGAATCACTAAAATCGGAGTTTATTAAAGATGGCTTTTCAGAGAGCGAATCAATAAAAAGAGCAATTGAAAGATTTGGAGAATCGAATGAAATTAAAAAGAAATTACACAAATCTTTATTTAGTTTCAGGAATTCAGGTAATGTAATATTCGGAGCAGTCATTACTCTTATTGTGATAATTTTTAGTTTTATTCCTGTGGCAGGTGTTACTGTGGATTTTAGAGATTATAGTCCTGCCGCTGGTGCTTCACCTTTAGTTTTTATTAATAGATGGTCTGTTGTGAATTGCATTTTATTCTTTATTCCGATTGGCTACTTTCTTCCTGTCATTTTGAATAGAGTTTTAAAAGTTTTACAGTCGGCATTAATCTTTTCTGCTCTTGGAATCTTGATTGGAGTATGCTATAACATCGCTTTGGCAAACAGTTTGGATGTAGGATTTTTACTTGCATATATTGCATCGGGATTGCTTGGCGGTATGACAGGATATGTAATGTTGATTGCTGTGAACAAGCTAAATACGGTTCGTAAAAATGAAAGATTGACAAGGTTTTTTGAAAATTAAATGTTTTTTACCCAAATTATATGGTTCAAAAATGAGGCGTCCTTATAGGAGGTCTCATTTTTTAGTTGAATTATGTCAATAAGTTTATTGCTTATTGTAAATTTGTTGGTTATAATCATTCTTATCCACCGGATAGGAAGGAAAAGTTAAGTGGAATTGAAGTTTCTATATCCATATAAAATGCTGCGGAATTTGTAAAAGGAACATAATACATTATGAAATTAAGTTTATAATTTAAGATTATCCCAGTCCCAATTAACCATTTTTTCTCTGAAAGCTTTATGTAGTTTATCAAATCCCGGGATATCAGCTTTCAACCACTCGTATCTGTCATGTTCATCCGAAAGCCTCACTTCACCATTTTCAATAATGCAGTAATAAATAACGCCTGTTATTTGATAATCCTCATGGACTGAGTTCCATGTGTCCAATAGTTTAACTGGTTTTACAATAAGTCCGGTTTCTTCAAACACTTCCCTGATTACTGTTTCTTCAGCACTTTCTCCAAACTCCATCCTGCCTCCGGGAAGTTCTAACCAGTCCTCTTCGATTATTCTTTTATGCAGAGCCAAGAATTTACCTTCATGAAGTATTAGTGCCTTAACGGCAAAATAAATCATCTTTTCAGTATCCATTTTATCATCCGTCCTTTAATGACCAAAAATGCGCCGGCTAACATGCATTTTATATACTTTTACATCTACAGCAGTATTTTACCATTTATTTCTGAAATATGTTATCTATCTCTTCAATCATTTATTGAGTATGAAATCAACCGTATGGTAGAATTAGGAGTAACTGATAACCTGACTTTGAAAGGGGTGTTTTATTTGAAAGAAGTATATTATTTACAAAGAGGGCGTGGTGGCTGATAGAGGAACAAAGCTTAATTAAACAGGTTTTATTCCTCTATTGATAGTAATAATGGAGGAATTTACAATGAGCGTAAATAAAGAAAATATTTTATACAATGAAAGGTTCCCCCTTTCAAACAAATATGACCCGGGCTGGGTACTTGACAACTCTATGGGTTTAAATGCTTTATGGCTTACAGAATGGCTGTGTGAAGCTATTGACTTAAAACCTGGCATGAGAGTCCTTGACTTGGGTTGTGGAAGAGCCATAAGCAGTGTTTTCCTCGCAAAGGAGTTTGGGGTTCAGGTTTGGGCATATGATTTGTGGATAGAAGCTACAGATAATTGGAACAGAATAAAACAACAGGGACTTGACAACAAAATTTACCCGATACACGGTGATGCGAGAAACATGCCCTTTGCCGAAGGTTTCTTTGATGCAATCATCAGTGTTGACTCATATATCTATTTTGGTACGGATGATTTGTATTTATATTATCTGCAGAAGTTTTTAACTCCCGGTGGAACGTTGGGCATTGTGATGCCCGGACTTATGAAAGATTTCAAGGATGGTATTCCGGCGCACTTAAAAGACTTCTGGGGGCAGGACTGCTGGAGCTGGCATACAGTTGACTGGTGGAACAAATTATGGGAAAGAACCGGTTTGGTTAACATTAAAGTTGCCGACACGATGCCGGAAGGCTGTATAACGTATGTTAAGTGGAAGGAAGCACAGGATAAGGCCGGTAAGAATCCTTGGCCGCAGGATACTGCCATTCTTAAGAAAGATGCAGGCGAATACGTCGGATTTATCAGACTTGTAGCCAACAGGAGGTAAAAACTGTAACAAAAAACCGATATAAAATTTATCGGATATGGCGGATTAACAATCCATAAAATAAAAATATCGAATTATTGAGAGACCCTGCTGCCAGTATATATGCAGGGTCTTTTTTTTGTTACATGGGTAAAACAGCTGCAAACACTTCCGGGGCGAGATATTAGACTCGTTATGCCGTCCGGCCCGGGTATTTTGATTAGCCGGATCTTGTGTGAAAAGCAGACCCTGATTGGCAATATTTAATCCTTGTAATGGCCGAAACATGAGTTTATACTTGCATGGGAGCATTATAGATGAATATCGGCTGCTTTCAATATTGGCCGGCACAGCTTTTAAAGTAATTAAAGATAATGCCCATATATAGAAAGGATGATGAAGCAGTGAAAAGAATAATGACGGGAATAGTTATCGGGATTATTTTGTCGTTGGCAGTACCGGCATTCGCTTCAGCGATATTTGACAGAAATAAAGTGATAAACATGACTGATACCTGGAAGATTTATTACAACGGTGAAGAGGTCAATATGGATGACCCGAAACAGGATGAAGATTATCAGATATTAGGCTATAACGGCAGGACATATGTACCGGTCAGATTGATAATGGAATTAGCCGGGTGTGACAGTGAATTGATGTGGTCGGATACAAACCCGACAAAGATATTCCTGAATAACATTGAAATGGAAAAGCTGATGCAAGAGAAAGAACTATACAAAGAAAAAGCGGAACAAGCTTCAAAATTATATAATGATTATGCAAGCAAGTTCAGTGCTAATATAGATACTTCAGTAGGATATATTCTTAAATTTGACAATATAACGCTTACTATATATACTGCTGAAAATACCATAAAGTATGAAAAGGACGGCAGGGTTATCGGAGTATACCACGCCAGGTAAATCAGTTACCAAAAAGAATAACCCTGGGTAGCTGCAGTGACTTTGCCATTTCATACAATAATCAATTCAGGTTGCCGTGATATAAAGCCTGGCAGATTCTGCCGGGCTTTTTAGATCGAAAAGATAGAATCCCATAATCAATTAATCAACTCTATTGGAATTATTGATAACCGGACTTGTGCAAATTCAAAACTACATGATAAAAAATGACAGCAAAATATCCGGCCGTTTTATGATAACCGGCTCAATGGAACGGCAGGCCGGTAATACCGGTTGCCTGATAAATGAAGGATATATGCTTTTGATATGTTAAAATTTGTTTACCAGGTATAAATAAATGGTATACATAATTATTATACAAATTTCGATAATTATAAAAATAATAATTGTTAGGTTGGTACATAAAACTGTTTGGAGGGGATTACTATATGGAACTTGATTTTAAGCTGCAGAAAATAATTAAAAAGGAGGCGGAGTACAAGTCAACTAATCTAGGTCTTAATCTGTTAATATCCAGATTGCAGAGAAGGTATTCTCTGAATCCGTCACAGGCGGAACTGGATAACTGCCTGCGTGAAATCAAGGCGTTTTTTGAAAAATATGCTAACATTATGAAAAAAGATGTTGATGCAATAGAAAAACTGTAGGAGGTAAAGAGAATGTTTATTAATCTTGAAGAAGCGAAAAAATTAATTTTAGAAGGCAGAATTCTACATATCGCAGCAGAAGAGTCGTTGTTGAATCAATTACCGAAGGGTAAGTGGATTGCTGGTACTACACCGTATTTTATTACGGAGCAGGGTGGAATTACGAGCAAGGATAAATTATTCGTGAATGAAATTACAGACGCAGTCGATTTTAAGACGGCAGTTTACGACAGGAGCAATATATTTGATATTACGAAGGATGCATTTGCAAATGGAATGACGTTTCTGGTCATGCCTTTCGCAAGCGATGTGGCAGTTTTCTATGCCAAAGAAGCGCCGAATGTGGATGATCTGTTTATGAATCCGGTTATCGGCTGGATTTCGGGTTATGATCTTTCTACCGGATCGAGCGCTAAGGTATATGACGGCGTTACAGGTACGGCGTACGGCGACAAAGCGGTTGCACTGCATATCAGCTTACCGGACAACAAAACCGCCTCCATCGGTATAGTTAATATATTCAGTGCTGATAATGACGATGCGGTAATTGAGTTTAAGGAAGATGCGTTATCAGTCACGAAATGCCTGGTTAACGGAAAAGAAACAGTTTTTTCGGATTATATCACTGAAAATAAAATTGATACACAATTGCCGTTAGTCGCTGATTACAACGGTGTATTGATAAATGTATCAATAAAATCCGTATCTAAAGAAAATAAAACAGTGGATTTCTATGCTCCCGTATTTTCAGGAAAGGAATATCGTTTCGCACGTCCTGTTGACGATTATGCGGCAAGCTTTGCGGAACAACTGAAAGGACATAAGGATGTTAAACCTGTTTTTTCCTGCAATTGCATCCTTAATTACCTTTACGGCAAGCTTGACGGAAAAGCGACACCGCCGTTCGCAGGACCGGTAACTTTCGGAGAAATCGCGTACCAGCTTCTGAACCAAACTTTAGTGTATGCAGAGTTAATCGACAAATAAAAGTTTTAATGTTGTAATCTTTACCGCTGGAACAACCGGAATAAACGGAGCGGTTTTCATAACCGCTCCGTTTCATATTCAATTAAATTCCCCCTTATTTATTGATTGTAAGTATCTATTACTCCCGGTCGGCGCAAAAATTTCCCGTCCTTTAATATGGTCAGTTGAAACAGCTATATAATTTCTTTTATTGCCGTGCGCGCGTTATAGGCGCTGATTTATCGGCGAAAGTCCATGATATCTCAAACTGTGAGTAATAAAAATATTCCATGCAGGCATTATATTATTCAGAAAGTTTTTCCGGATATTAAAGCAACAGTTCCATTTGCTGCATTAAATATGTAGGAAAAAGCGGAACCATTCCGGTTTTCGCGGGGAAGGAGAAAAATGGAGCAGATTAAGGTATGGTTTGTCACACCTGAAGCGGCGCCGTTTGCAAAAACGGGCGGGCTGGCTGATGTAGCCGGCTCACTGCCGCGCGCGTTAAAAGATCTTGGAATTGACATACGCGTTGTAATGCCGAAATACCGACAGATACCGCAGCCGGTTATGAACAAAATGATGTTTTTGGGGTATACGTTTGTTGATTTGACGTGGAGGCATGAGTACTGCGGTATTTTTACACTGGAGCACGACGGCGTTCCGTTCTATTTTCTTGATAATGAACATTATTTCTACAGGGACTGGTATTATGGCCAGGCAGACGACGGGGAAAGGTTTACTTTTTTTTGCAAGGCGGCTCTTGAAGTGCTTCCCGTTATTGGTTTCAAGCCTTATATTATTCACTGCAACGACTGGCAGGCCGGGCTTGTAAGTCTTTTGCTCGACGCGCATTACAGGGACTATCGGCACAATGGATTTTATAAAACAATACACACGGTAATGACAATTCACAACCTGAAATACCAGGGTGTATTCCCTAAAGAAATGATGGATGAAATAATCGGGCTTAGCTGGGAATATTTTCATCCGGACGGAATTGAGTTCCATGATAAGATTAATTTTCTCAAGGCCGGAATAGCGTATTCAACCAGAGTAACGACAGTAAGCAAGGCTTACGCGGAAGAAATAAAGACCGACTTCTACGGCGAAAACCTGTCAGGCATAATACGCAGGCGTTCTAATGATCTTTCCGGCATCGTAAACGGAATCGACTATGAAAACAACGACCCGAAAACGGACAAAAAAATATATGCGAATTTTGATGCCGACAATCTTGATGGAAAACAAAAAAACAAGGAAATGCTGCAAAAGGAACTTGGCCTTAATTTGGCGCAGGATACTCCGTTAATTGGAATTATATCAAGACTGGTAGATCAGAAAGGGATTGATCTTGTTGACAGAATGATAGCCGAATTGCTCGATATGGATCTGCAGATGGTTGTTCTCGGGACGGGGGACAAAAAGTATGAAGACATGTTTCTATGGGCCCAGTCCGCATATGCCGGTAAAATGTCGGCCAATATCCGGTATGATCATATACTGGCACGGAAAATTTATGCATCGTGCGATATGTTTCTCATGCCTTCGCTTTTTGAACCGTGCGGCTTAAGCCAGCTTTTCAGCATGCGCTACGGGACCGTGCCTATAGTCAGGGAAACAGGCGGGCTGATAGACACTGTTATTCCATATAACGAGTATACCGGTGAAGGTACCGGTTTTACGTTCAGGAATTATAACGCCCATGAAATGAAGGACGCTGTTGTCAGGGCAATAACGGTATACAAAAGGAAAAACGAATGGAAAAACATAGTCAGGCAGTGCATGAGACAGGATTTTAGCTGGAACCGTTCTGCAGCGGAATATATTAACCTTTACCGCCAGATTTGCGGTATTACGGTAACCAAATAAGTTTCCACCGCATAGGATATACCAGTAGACCTATGTGAGGTGATTTGTAATGGGAGATTGCGACAGGGGCTTTTTTGGAGGCTGGGAATGGATTATTATTATAATTATTCTGATTATTATTTTCTGTCCCGGTATATTTGGTACAAGGGGTGTGCATGATAACAAATTCTGCAACTGAAACTTTCAGAAAAACGGCTGCCTTCCGGGTTTATTCCAGGGAAGGCAGTCTTTTCTGTTTTATATAATATCAACAAATTTTCCGCTGCGGTAAATCAATTTACCGTCCGCATAAATTTTTCCGTGGTCCTGCATATCGCAGACCATGTCCAGATGTATTCCCGACTGGTTGTCCCCGCCTGCCTCGGTGAACGAATTACCAATGGCCGTATGTATTGTTCCGCCTATTTTTTCATCAAACAAAATGTTCCGCGTAAAACGCTTTATATTATAGTTTGTTCCAATTCCTATTTCACCGAGATAGCGGGAGCCGTCATCGATATCCAGCAGTGAGTGAAGAAAATCTTCGCCTTTATCGGCTGCGGCCTTTACCACTTTTCCGTCTTTAAATTCAAGCCATATCCCGTTAATCTCCCTGCCGACGGCAACAACCGGATAGCTGTAGCTTATATAACCTTCAACGCTTTTTGTATGCGGACTTGTAAATATTTCACCGTCGGGCATGTTCTCTTTGCCATCGCAGTTTATCCATTTCCTGCCCGTTACGTCCATCACAAGGTCCGTATCTTTTGATACAATCCTGAGTTTTTTTACACCGTTCAAATACTCGCACAGCTTTTCCTGCTTTGCCGAAACGGATTTCCAGTATTCAACGGGGTCTTCATTCCCGAGGCCGCAGGCCGTATATACGAAATCCTCGTATTCCTCCGTGCTCATTTCGGCTTCCTGGGCTCCGGAGTGCGAAGGATAAAGCGCTCCGCACCATTTCAGATCGCTCCTGTCCGACATGCGCTCCATAAGCCGAAGATTGACTTCACGCGTTGCCTGGGCCAGCGTTTTTATTCTTTCGGCAGGGATATTCGTAAGCTCTTTTAAATTGTGCTGCCCGTATATCATCAAAAAAGCGCTGTAGTTTTCAGATTTGAATTTCATGTACGGAGAAACGAACTTGAGCTGTTCTTCGGTGGCTTCTTTGTAAAATATATAGGAAAGCCCCGGAAGGAAGATATTAGTGTCAACGTATGCACCCGCCCTGATTGCTTCGCGGAAAACCTCACGGACAAGTTCAGAGGCGATATCGTAGGATTCCAAAAGCATATAATCGCCTTTTTTCAGTTCAAGCGAATAATGCACGAGCAATTTCGCAAACTTTGCAATGCGCGGATCAGCCATAGTATTATCCTCCAAAAATAACAATATTTTATTTCAGTATACAGTAAAAGTGAAAAAATATAAAGGATTTCGGCGGGTCCTGGCTCTGGTGTTTCGTTTCCGCTTTTCTTGTATAAATTCTGTGATTTTGGTATAATCCATCTGAATTATGAAAATAAGGGGGGTAACGTGATACGGTTATATGATCGTATCATGTACGGACAGATGATAAGAATTCTGGTTGTTTTTACAGGAGGCACTATAGGGTGCACGGTGGATGATTCGATAATTGACGTTGACAAAATAAAGCCTTTTTACCTGTTGAAGCTGTTTAATGAGAAATACGATATCGGCGTTGAATTTGACACGATACAGCCATATAATATTCTCAGCGAAAATATCGTTCCCAATAACTGGGCTGTGCTGTATGAGGAAATAAAAGCGGTGAATCCCGAAAAATATGACGGCATTATCGTTACCCACGGTAGCGACACGCTTCCTTATACTTCCGCGGTACTTGGATATTTGTTTAACTATCTTGACATACCTCTTGTTGTTATCGGAAGCAATTACCCGCTTGAAGACAAGAGAAGCAACGGGCTGAATAACTTCTATAACGCGGTGCGGTTCATTGCCGAATCGGGTATGAAAGGCGTATACGCGATATTTGAGGATAATACCGGCAGGAATGTGGTATATCTTTCAACAAGGATAATCGAAGCCGACCAGTATAATGATCAGTTTTCGAGCTTCGGCGGCGTCGACTTCGGTGAAATGAAAGATGGAAAACTAATATTGGTGAAAAGCAAAATAAACCCGGAAAAGGAAAAGCTTTTGGAAAGCAGGGAAAGATTTATAAAAGGAAGCATTGATTTTTCGAACCGGATATTGGCGATAAGGCCGTACCCCGGACTTGACTACGGATTTTTTGATCTCGGCCGCGGGCCGAAGGCCGTTCTTCACGGGTTGTACCATTCGGGAACGGCGTGTGCGGCCGGACAGGAGCATTCGCTTCCGCGCTTTATAAAAAAATGCAGGGAAGCGGGTATAGACTTTTATATTGCTTCTATAAAAAACCCAAAAGGCGATCTGTACGCGTCAAGCGGGGAAATAATCGAAAGCGGCGCGATTCCGCTTGCGAATATTTCTTTTGAAGCGGCTTTGGCCAAGCTTTATATAGCATATAACCAGAAAGAGATGACACCGGTGGACTACATGCTCAATGAACAGTATTTTGAGTTTTTGCCTGCATAAATGCACCGATTATTTCCTTTGCAGATGATTGGGAGGAACGCTATGCTCGTTGCGCGCGCGTGGAAAGACTATGAGATACTCGATACGGGAGACGGAGAAAAAGTTGAGCGGTGGGGCAGTTTTATTTTGAGAAGGCCCGACCCTCAGATTATATGGCCCTGGCAGAAGGAAAGAGAAATCCGGGAGAATGTGCATGCGGTTTATCACAGGAGTTCGCGCGGCGGCGGGAAATGGGAAATATTGAAGAAAATACCCGAATCGTGGACTATTGAATATAAGGAGTTAAAATTCAAGGTTTCACCTACAGGGTTTAAGCATACGGGAGTATTTCCCGAGCAGGCTGTCAACTGGGACTGGATGATCGAAAAAATTAAAAAATCGGGAAGGGAAATCCGAGTGCTGAATCTATTCGGATACACTGGCGGAGCCACTCTTGCCTGTGTTTCGGCGGGAGCTTCGGTATGCCATGTCGACGCGTCGAAGGGCGTTGTCACATGGTGCCATGAAAACGCGGAACTTTCGGGATTTGCCGACAGACCAATAAGGTATATAGTTGATGACTGCTTAAAATTCGTTGAAAGGGAAATACGGCGCGGAAAGACCTATGACGCGATAATAACCGATCCCCCGTCTTACGGCAGGGGTCCTAAAGGAGAAATATGGAAAATAGAAGACGAGATGTACAGGCTGCTGTCCGGATGCGCCTGCCTTCTTTCCGAAGACCCGCTGTTCGTGCTTGTGAATTCATATACAACTGGGTTTTCCCCTTATGTTCCGGCGAACATATTGGAGATGACGTTAAGGAAAAAAGCGGGCGGAACAATAACCGCGGGCGAAGTCGGCCTTCCGGTGAAAGACAGCGATATTGTCCTGCCGTGTGGGGTATACGCGCGCTGGGAGAACAGCAAATATACCGACAATATTTAAATACACCTTGAAAGACAGTTCCGTAAGGGTTATCATATAAGCATATTTATAAGGTTATTCCGGGAGGATGATGCATTTAGTGGATTTTAAAGAAAAATACGATTGTATCATTAATACGCTGCAGGACAAAAAAGCGAAGGATGTAAGGGTCATAGACATCCGGCAGCTTACAGCGATTGCGGATTACTTCATTATATGCAGCGGCACGTCGACAACGCATATAAAAACTCTTTCCGATGAGGTGGAGAAAAAGCTCACTGAAAACGGCGTGAAACCTCTCAGAAGGGAAGGGTATAACAGCGCAAGATGGATACTTATGGACTACGAAGATATAGTTGTTCATATATTCCATGAAGAGGATCGCGAATATTATAATTTAGAACATTTATGGCAGGATGGCAAAACAATCCTGCTTGATTCTATAAATTAACCTTTGCCGGCTTATAAATATATCGCGGGCGTTTAACTTTCGGCTTAACGTTAATTTTGCTGTGTTCCGATATATTTTTTGATAATTCTTGTGTGGGAGGAGAAAAAATGGCTTATTCAACTGAGATAGACAGGAAATGGCAGAAAAAATGGGAAGAAACCAAGCTTTACAAATTCGACAGGGAGAATCTGGACAAAAAGCTGTACTGCCTGGAGATGTTTTCATACCCGTCCGGGGCGAACCTTCATGTCGGTCACTGGTATAATTTCGGGCTGACCGATTCATGGGCAAGGATGAAAAGGCTGCAGGGGTATAATGTTTTTCATCCTATGGGATTTGATGCGTTTGGCCTGCCTGCCGAGAATTATGCGATAAAAACGGGGATACATCCTAAAGATTCAACATACAGGAATATAAGGACAATGGAGAAACAGCTTAAGGATATGGGAGCGACCTACGACTGGGATTATGAGATTATTACGTGCGATCCCGAATACTATAAATGGACGCAGTGGATGTTCCTTAAGCTCTATGAAAATGGTCTCGCGTACCGTAAAAAGGCGCCGGTTAACTGGTGTCCCAGTTGTAAAACCGTGCTGGCAAACGAGCAGGTGGTTGATGGAGCCTGCGAACGATGCCACAGCGAGGTAACAAAAAGGGATCTTACGCAGTGGTTCTTCAAGATTACCGAGTATGCGCAGGAACTGCTCGATTGTATCCCTGGCCTTGACTGGCCTGAAAAAACGAAAAAAATACAGACAAACTGGATTGGCCGTTCCGAGGGCGCGGAAGTGGAGTTCCGTGTCGATGGCAGCGATTTAACTTTTAAAGTATTTACAACAAGGGCGGACACGCTTTACGGAGTAACATACGTTGTACTTGCGCCCGAAAGTGAAATTACAGATCTTGTGACAACGGAGGAATACCGGCAGCAGGTTGAAGAATACAAGGAGTTTGCGAGAAAGCAGACCGAAATTGAAAGAATGTCCACGGTAAAGGAAAAAACGGGGGTATTTACCGGGGGTTACGCGATTAACCCTGTCAACAACGAAAAAGTACCGATATGGATAGCGGATTATGTCCTTGCCGGGTACGGAACGGGCTGTGTAATGGCAGTTCCGGCGCATGACGAGAGGGACTTTGAGTTTGCTCAGAAATTCAATCTTCCAATCAGAAGAGTTATCCGCGGCATGGACGGCATGCCTGACGAGCTTCCTTTTGTTGAGGACGGAATTCTTGTCGACAGCATGGAGTTTTCAGGAATGACGTCCGAACAGGCAAGGGATGAGATAGTAAAGAAGCTTGAAAAGGAAGGCAAAGGCGAGAAAAAGGTGAACTACCGGTTAAGGGACTGGCTTGTATCGAGGCAGCGGTACTGGGGAGCGCCTATCCCGATTGTTTACTGCGAATGCTGCGGAACGGTGCCTGTGCCTGAAGATCAGCTTCCTGTCGAGCTTCCGTATGATGTTGAATTTACTCCCGACGGGGAATCGCCGCTGGCAAAATGCGAATCATATATTAATACGGTTTGCCCGAAATGCGGAAAACCTGCAAAACGTGACCCGGATACGCTTGATACTTTTGTATGTTCATCGTGGTATTTCCTGAGGTATCCCGACAACCGCAACGATAAGGAGCCGTTTAACCGCGAATGGATAAATAAGCTTCTCCCGGTTGATAAATATGTCGGCGGAGCCGAACACGCTTCAATGCATCTGCTTTATGCGAGATTTTTTACGAAAGCGCTGCGTGATATGGGATATCTTGATTTCGACGAACCATTCCTGTCGCTTGTCCACCAGGGAACGATCCTTGGACCGGACGGCGCGAGGATGAGTAAATCAAGGGGAAATACGATATCCCCCGACGAATATATAGAAGAGTACGGTTCGGATGTGTTCAGGCTATACCTGGCCTTCGGTTTCGCGTATACCGAGGGGGGACCGTGGAACGATGAAGGGATTAAGGCGATTTCGCGCTTCGTAAACCGTGTGGAAAGGCTTGTTGATAGCTTTTTGAACGCAAGGGATAAAACAGGTTCCGACCGGTTTGGCCCTGATGAGAAAGAGCTCGCGTTTGTCCGCAATACCGCCATAAAGAGTGTGACCGAGGACGCCGACAAGTTCCAGTTCAATACGTCCATCGCGCGGTTAATGGAGCTTACAAACGCATTGTATAAATATGAAGCACTCGATAACAAGAACAGGAAATATATGGAGGAAACGATCCGCGATTTACTGATAATGCTTTCTCCGTTTGCCCCGCATTTTGCGGAAGAAATGTGGGAAAAGATGGGATACCCGTATTCGATTTTCAACGAGAAATGGCCGCAATATGATCCTGAAGCGTTGAAGAGAGATACGGTAGAGCTTGCGGTGCAAATAAACGGGCAGGTAAAATATAAAATTGAAGTGCCGGCGTCGGCGGATAACAAGGAAATTGAAGAGGCCGCCCTTAACGACGAAAAAGCGGCGGTTTACCTGAAAGACAGGGAAATTGTCAAAGTTATTGTCGTAAAGGGCCGTCTGGTAAACATTGTCGTAAAAAAATAAAATGCCTGCAGTTTTTATCAGTGCTCATACATTATGGATCGGTTGTGAATAGTGATTGGAATAATTGGCTTCCCAAGTAACGCGGAGTCCGGGTTCCGCTTTGCTTGGGAAGCAATTTTACAGTTTCACGTCCTGCCAGACCCCGTCAAGAAGTACGCGCTGTGTGGTATATCCCGCCGACTTAATCATTTCCAAAGCCTTATCGTAATAAGCGTCAATCCAGTCGGGATTATGCGCGTCGGAATTCAATACGATGGGAATTTCCATTTCTCTCATGATTTTCATTATCCAAACTGAAGGATATACCTCCAGAGTATATCCTCTTGAAATGCCGCCTGTATTTACTTCGACTATAACTCCCTGTTTTTTAATTTCAGTCAGCGCTGTTTCAACGGCATCCCGGTACCATTGGGAGTTCTCGGAGAAATAACGATCGCCCGCATTGTTCTTTTTCATTACGTCAATATGACCCACGATGTCCGGCGGGCGTTTACGGATCATTTCGGTGAGCAGGCTGTAATAAGCCTTAACCATTGCTTCGACGTCACCGTCGAAAGTTGTGTCAAGAGTTTCGATAAATTCCTCCGGTGTGGCGTCAAGCGCCATATAACGGCCGGTCGCTTTGCTGTATAGAAAGTGGATGGCTCCTATCGTATAATCGAGTCCCGGCATACCGCGGTAATCCGGGCTGTTCGGGTAATAGTCCGTTTCAAGACCGGCATATATCTGGATTTGATTTTTATATTTCTCCTTTAACCGGAGGATTGTTTCGATATATTCATTCAAAAGCTCCGGTTTCATCGTCCAATAGGTTTCAAACAGCACGGGCGCATGACTTGAGAAACCGATAGCGTTAAAACCTTTTTCAATCGCGGCACGGACGTAATCCTCGGGATGCATTGCTCCGTCGCAAAAATAGCTGTGGGTATGATAAGTTGCAAGCATAGTATCTCCAATCCTATTTAAGCTTTAATTTATTTGCCAGGTTCGAAATATTCACCTTATTTGCCAGATTCGAAATGTTCATCGAAAGCAGCTCGACATAGCGCTTAATCTTTTTCGTAGTGGTTTTTTCAAATTCCTCTTCACGTATTTCAAAATGTTTTATTTTTTTATAATTCGTCAGTTTTTTGTTTGCCTTTTTAACCTCGGCCTTTATTATTTTTTCGAGTTCCTCTTTTTCAGGCTCTTTTCCGAACTGCTCTATTATGGCCTCCATGTTGGGCACTATCTGGGCACATACGATCGTTTCCTCGCCGTCTTCGCTGTCTACGCCGTATACAAGCGATTCCTTGATAAATTGGCTTCTGTTCAGATAAAGCTCGATATCTTCCGGATAAATATTTTTCCCGTTTTTCGTGACAATAACGTTCTTTTTTCTTCCGGTTATGTATAAAAATCCGTCCCTGTCTATATATCCAAAGTCGCCGGTATAGAGCCACCCGTCTTTTAAAACCTCTTCGGTGGCCTCACGGTTTTTGTAATAACCGAGCATTACATTATCGCCCTTTACAAGAATTTCACCGATTTTATCCTTGCCCGGGTTATCAATTTTCACTTCTACCCCGGCAATAGGCAAACCAACCGAAGCGTCTTTGTACACCTCGACGCGGTTTACCGATACAATCGGTGAACATTCGGTAAGGCCGTACCCTTGAAGGAGATTGAAGCCCATTGCCCTGAACGCTTTTGATATTTTCGGGTTAAGCGCCGCGGCGCCGGATATTATTATCCTGAGTCTCCCTCCAAGGCTTTCATGCACCTCGCTGAACAATTTCCTGCGGAGGTCTATGCCGAGTTTATAAAGCAGGGAAGCTATAAACAAGCCGAACATGAGTTTTTTGTATGAACCTTCTTTTTTTGCTTTCTTTACAATCTTCTCGTAGACCGATTCGAGAATCAGGGGCACGGACATCATCAAAGTCGGTTTATATTCCTGGATATTCTTTGATATATGGCGCAGACCTTCGCAGAATCCTATCGAAATGCCGAGATATACCATTGTTAAAAACCCGGCCGTACATTCATACGTATGGTGAAGCGGGAGAATCGACAGGATGCTGTCTCTCGTATCGGCATAAATAAGCTGGGAAACGGCCATTATGTCATGGCAGATATTTTTATGCGAGAGCATGACGCCTTTCGATGTGTCGGTTGTGCCTGAAGTGAAGATAAGCATGTGCATCACTTCCGGGTCAATTTCGGCGTCAATGTAATCGCGGTATCCTTCGTTAATCAGCCGCTGCCCTTTTTCAATAAGCTTTTGAAGAGACAGAACACCGTTCTCGTCTTCTTTATGATCCATGCTGATGATATATTTAAGGGAAGTAAGGTTGTTTTTAATATCCATTAAGATATCCAGGTAATCGGCCGAAGTTATAATGGCTTGCGCCTCCGAGCGTGAAAGAAGGGATTCGAGTTCATTTGCGGGAAGCTCCTTGTCAAGCGGAACAATAACTCCAACCCCGTTGACAACGGCAAGATATGTCAGGCACCATTCATAGCGATTTTCACTTAGAACAGCGACCATCGCGTTTTTTAAACCAAGTTCTGTTAAAGCCGAACCGAATGCGTTGATTTGTTCCTGGAACTGTTTGAACGTAACGGAGTAAAAATTTCCATCTTTATCTTTAAGCGTAAAGGCGCTGCAGTTCGGGAATAATTCAACGCTCTGTCTGACCATGTCTTTCAGGCTTGTTATCTTGCGTACCTGGAAGTATTTATGAACTTTTTTGGCCATAATACCCACCCCGATTATATAAATTTAAACGGGAAAAACGGAAGAAACTGCTTCGCAATTTCAGGTACCGTTTACGCGAGGCGGGAAATCTCAATAGTTACCCGCCGCCCGAATATATAATACTATTCTATTATATCCGACGAGGCAGATAGTTTCAATTAACGAAAAAATAAAAATCAGCCGTTCAGTATTCCGTTCAGTTCTTCCATTTTCTCGTTTGAAGGGGGTGTAACATCGCCGAGTGAATACGGAAGTCCAAGTTCTTTCCATTTATATTCACCGATTTTGTGAAACGGCAGCAGTTCGATTTTTTCAAGGGACGAAAACTGCGAGCAGAAATTTTTCAAAGCGGTTATATACGAGGGAGTATCGTTAAGGCCGGGTACGATAACCGAACGTATATGAAACGGCTTGCCTATATCGTTCAGGTACTTCGCAAAAGAAAGCACCGTATCATTTGCGGCGCCGGTAATCTTTTTATGAATACCCGGATCTGTATGTTTTATGTCAAGAAGCACAAGATTGGTGTATTTCATCAATTCATCGAGCTCTTCCGAACAGCAGGCTGAACCGTTTGTGTCAAGGCAGGTATGGATTCCTTCATCACGGCAGAGCCTGAATAGTTCAGTGACAAATTTAGCCTGAAGCAGCGGTTCGCCTCCCGATACCGTGATTCCTCCGCCCGACGCAGTAAAATACAGTTTGTAGCGAGCGGCCATTGCCGCTGTTTCTTCGGCACTGAATTCGCTGCCCGCCGACAGAGGCCATGTATCCGGGTTGTGGCAGTATATGCATCGGAAATTACAGCCCTGCAGAAAAACTACAAACCTTATTCCCGGGCCGTCAACAGTGCCAAATGTTTCAAAGGAATGGATCCTGCCGATCATAAAGCCTCCTTTAAATACCGGTTGCTACATTGCCTGGTGGAAAGTCCTTGAAATAACTTCAGCCTGCTGCTCTTTCGTAAGGCGGATGAAATTTACCGCATACCCCGAAACGCGGATTGTAAGCTGCGGGTACTTTTCGGGGTGTTCCATCGCATCCTCGAGCGTCGACCGGTCAAGAATGTTTATATTAACGTGATGCCCGCCCTGCATAAAGTAACCGTCAAGCAGAGCGCCGAAATTTTTCCGCCGGATGCCGGGCTCTTTTCCGAGAGCTTTGGGTACAAGCGAAAGGGTAAGCGAAATTCCGTCCCTGCAGCTTGAATAAGGCAGTTTCGCGAGGGAATTCAGGCAGGCGAGAGCGCCCATAATGTCCCTGCCGTGCATCGGATTTGCACCGGGCGCGAAAGGTTCTCCGGGTTTCCTGCCGTCTGGTGTCGCTCCTGTTTTTTTACCATAGACAATGTTTGATGTTATCGTAAGTATCGAAAGAGTATGCTCGGCATTCCGGTACGTGCTGTTCTTTCTCAGTTCATTGATAAATCCATTGACAATCATGCAGGCTATACTGTCGACACGGTCATCATCGTTGCCGAATTTCGGGTATTCTCCCTTAATTTCAAAGCCAGTTATCAATCCGAGGCTGTTCCGTATTGTTTTTACGTATGTGTATTTTATCGCGCTTAAAGAATCGACAAGAACGGAAAGGCCGGCTATGCCGAAAGCCATGTACCTGTGCACATGGGTATCGTGCAGTGCCATCATGAGCCGTTCGTACGCGTATTTATCATGCATGTAATGAATTGTGTTCATCGTGTTTACATAAAGTCTCGCAAGCCATTTCTGCAAATTAACAAACCTTGTGTAAACTTTGTTATAGTCGAGGTATTCATCCGGATATATTTCGGTTTCGGGCGCAATCTGTTCACCGGTAATTTCGTCTTTGCCGCCGTTAAGTGCTAAAAGCAGGAGTTTAGGCATATTGCATCTGGCGCCGAAGAACTGCATGTCCTTACCGAGGCTCATCGCGGAAACGCAGCACGAAATGCCGTAATCATCCTGGTATATCGGCCTCATTATATCGTCATTTTCAAACTGTATTGAGCTCGTTTTCATCGAAATATCGGCGCAGAATGATTTAAACGGCTCAGGCAGGCGCGTTGACCATAAAACACTAAGGTTCGGTTCGGGAGCAGGGCCTAGGTTTAACAGCGTTTGCAAAAAGCGGTACGTTGTTTTTGTTACCATATGCCTCCCGTCACGGCACATGCCTGCAAGAGCTTCGGTTATCCACACCGGGTCGCCGGCGAAAAGCTCGTTGTATTCCGGAGTACGAAGATGGCGTATAAGGCGGAGTTTGATTACAAACTGATCAATAAGTTCCTGTGCCGTTTCTTCGGTTAATAGACCATTGGCGAGATCCCTTTCGATATAAATGTCAAAAAACGTGTTTACCCTGCCGAGTGAATTTGCAGCTCCGTTTGTTTCTTTCATCGCCGCGAGGAACGCGAAATAGGTCCACTGCACTGCTTCAACCGCGTTTCCCGCAGGCCTTGATATGTCAAAACCGTACGAAGCGGCCATAGCCGAAAGATCCTTAAGTGCCTGTATCTGTTCGGAAACTTCTTCCCTAAGCCTTATCACTTCGTCATCCATATCCATGTCAAGAATAGTATCTAAGTCCTGCTGCTTTTCCTTTATAAGAAAATCAACGCCGTACAATGCTACTCTCCTGTAATCGCCGATGATGCGCCCGCGGCCGTATGCGTCTGGAAGCCCCGTGATAACACCGCAGCGCCGTGCCTTTCTCATTTCTTTTGTATATGCGTCATATACGCCGTCGTTGTGGGTTTTCCTGTATGTTTTGAATATTTCGCGGATTCCGTCCGGCAGCGAGGTATTATACGCTTCACATGATTTCTCGATCATGCGTATTCCTCCGTTAGGGTATATGCCCCGTTTAAGCGGGACATCGGTCTGAAGCCCGACGATTACCTCGAGGTCCCTGTTTATGTAACCGGCAGGATACGCCGTAATGCTTGAAACCCTGCTTGTATCGATATCCAGGACGCCGCCTTTTTTAATCTCTTCATTAATAAGTTCTTTGCATATATTCCATAACGCGGTTGTTTTTTCGGTCGGTCCCGCAAGAAAGGAAGCGTCCCCGTCATAAGGCGTGTAATTTTTGCGTATGAAATTGCCTACATCAATGCTGGTCTGCCAGCTTCCGGGCTTAAAACCTTCCCATTCGACATAACGGTTCATTAATATCCCCCTCCGTTCGCACCAAAAAAAAACAGGGCACTTTCCTTTCGAAAGTGCCCAGGCGGTCGGCTTTTAATAAATCATACTCCCCTGTGGTATCCCACATTGTCCGCCAGTCGTATGATTTATATTTTAAATTCATCTGAATAAAGTATACAATCCGGAACAATATTTTGTCAATGCCTGTCGTCACCGAAAACACCCGAGTCACCCGCTGGTTTACAGCATGAATTAGAGGTAATTTTTCTGAAAGATTAAAGAACTATTGTACAATAATTCAAAAGGCAGGTTTTGAATGTTATTCCCGAGGGTCCTGATTCGCGGGTCGAGGAATTGCTGCCGCGTTCCGGTGGGTACGCGGCTTTACTTCGGTTGTTTCATTTCCTTGGGCGATAAAGCGCCTTTGAAACAATTTTGTAAAGAAACAGCGGTTGCAAACGGCTTGTTTTTTGTTGAAACCGGTTTATTCATATGATATGATAAAATTTAGAAATATCCAAAATCCTGTCGAAAAGAGGAGAATTCCAGATGAGCGATGTAATAAAGGTAAATGCGTGCGTTTATTCGCGCATAGGATATGAAAGAGATATCAACCGTGATGATTTCTATATGAACGGTAAATTCTTGTCGGAACACCACCTTGATAACATGCAGGCATCAATGGAAAACAGGGGAACAGAATTTTTCTTTGCCGTAGCCGATCATATGGAATTTTCCGATGATGAGCAGAGAGCAAGTTTTTCGATACTGCGTGAGGTTGGGAAATATCATGAAAAAATTTCCGTGCATGAAGGGGATTTGGATTTTAAAACAAGAGAACTTGCCTCACGTGTTCAGGAAACGGGAAAATACCTTGACAGTTTTCTTGATATGAGAAATACGCCCGATACAGACCCTGCCAGGCAGATGGGTTTTGCAGGGCTTTTGCTTTCTGATGGGAAAGCGGTTGGTTCTACGTACGGATCATGCCATATATATTTCTGCCGCGGGAATGTTTTCAAGCATATGACGGATGGCAGTGCAAGGTCAAAAAGGCTTGTTGATCTCGGTATTATTTCCGATGAAGAAGCGCAAAATATCCAGGAGAAATACAAGGCTGCCGATGAAGATGAAAAAGAAATGCTGTTGTCCGACCCCGTTGAATTGGTGGAAGGCGATAAATTCCTTTTGATCAGTGACGGTGTTTATAATGCTCTCGGCGAAGAATACCTTGAGGATATTCTTTCAATGCGCAGTGACAGCACATATATTGCCTACCGAATAATTTCCGAAGCTGCAAAACGCAGTTCCGAGGATGATATGACCGCTATGGTAGTTCGTATTGAAAGGATATCTTCCGGTACCGGTACCGTAAAAAAACCAATGGAAAGGCCGAAAGTATCCGCTCTTAAGAAAAGTGCTCCTCCTCCGTCGTTTAAGTATAAAAACAGGGGCGGCATAAAGAAATATGAAAACCTGATATATTACGGCTGTGTCGTGCTGACGGCGATATTGCTCATTCTGATAGTTGTTCTGCTGATAAGAAATATTTATAAAAGGATGAATGAGATTGACGATACACCCCCTGATACGAGCATTAACTTATCGGTAACCCCGCCGCCCGGTACTGACGATGAACCCGATGAGCCGGCTGCTACACCGGAGGCGACACCCGAAGCTACGCCTGAAGCTACGCCGGAACCCACTCAGGCCGAAATCCGGGAGTATACCGTAAAACCTGGTGATACGCTTTCATCAATCGCAAGAGAGTTTTACGGCGATAACTGGGTGTATGTTGAAAAGCTCGGCAGATACAATAAAATACCGGCGCCGTACGACAACATAATCGTCGGTCAGGTATTGAAAATTCCTCCGAAAGAAGTACTTAACGCTCAGGATTAAGGTAAAAGAATAAAAAATAAAAAGTGGTTCGGGTTTTATGTATAGAGCCCGGACCATTTTTATTCCGATAAATTATCATACTGTAAGTTCTTTTGATTCCCTAGATTAGAAGCCTGTCTATAAGCTTATGCCCCTGCTCAATAAAGACACCGGTCGCAGCAGCGTCTTTTTCGGTAAACCGCAGGTTATTGTTTGGGCGCATACTGCCGGTATTCCTGTATATTGCAAAAGGAACGGGTTCGCGAGAATGTGTCCGGGTTGAAATAGGGGTCGGGTGATCGGGAAGCAGCAAAATAGAGTAATCCCATTTTGCGAGACCATCTAAGAGAGGCGCAAGCAGTTCCGAATCAATTTTTTCGATCGACTGGACTTTTCCCTCGATAAGTCCCTGGTGCCCGCATTCGTCAGGAGCCTCAACATGGATATAAACGAAGTCGCTGCCGTTTTCAAGTTCATTCAGCGCGGCTTTTGCTTTGCCGGTATAATTCGTATGTAAATTCCCGGTGGCTCCTTCGACATGAACGGGTTTTAATCCTGCCAGTATCCCAATCCCACGTATTAAATCCACTGCCGAAATAACGCTTCCGGTAAGGTTATATTTATCGGCGAACCGTTTCAGTTTCGGCTTTCTCCCTTGTCCCCAAAGCCATATCGAAGTTGCGGGATTCAAACCGTTTTTTATGCGCAGTTGGTTAACAGGGTGGTTTTTCAGGATTTTTTCGCTTTTTTTCATTAACGATATAAAAATATCGCTTTTTTCTCCTTTCGGAAGAAAGGAAGCGATTTTTTTCCCGCTAATATCATGCGGAGGGGTGAACGAAACTCCGTCCTCCCCGTCTTTCCAGATAAGACAATGCCTGTAGCTAATGCCAGGATAAAACGAAAAAATTTCCGAATTGAGTTCGGCTGATATTGCCTCGATAAGCTCACGCGCTTCCCCGGTAGTGATTTCTCCGGCGCAGTAATCCGCCATAACTTTTTCTTCATATGGTTCTTCGGATGACAGCGTCACAAGATTGCAACGTAGCGCAATATCGGTATCGGACATGGATATACCCATGCTTGCCGCTTCAAACGGTGAGCGCCCCGAGTAATAAATATCCGGTTCGTATCCGAAAACGGATAGGTTAGCAACATCACTCCCGGGAGGCATCCCGTCGGGTATGGTTTTAACAAGGCCCATATCCCCGTTTTGCGCAATAAAATCCATATTTGGTTTATTCGCGGCTTCAAGTGGAGTCCTGCCCCCAAGTGCGGGGACAGGACAGTCGGCCATACCATCGCCTAATAGAACTATATATTTCATTTAACTCAACTCTTTTTGCAGAAGTAAAAGTTTTTAGTCATATATCAGTATTATCCAAGGACCGACAACAGTACGCCTGCGGCAATGGCCGAACCTATAACACCGGCAACATTAGGCCCCATCGCATGCATTAATAGGAAATTCTGAGGATTTGCTTCCTGGCCGACTTTCTGCGAAACTCGCGCTGCCATCGGAACAGCCGATACTCCGGCAGAACCTATTAACGGATTTACCTTTCCTCCGGAGAACAAATACATGAGTTTGCCGAACAGAACTCCGGCAGCCGTTCCGATACAGAATGCCGCAAGGCCAAGCCCGATAATAAGCAGTGCCTGAAGACCGAATCCGGGCTGGCTGAGTTTGTCCGCACTCGCTGTAGAACCAACTGTCAGCCCGAGAAAGATTGTAACAATATTTATAAGCGCATTTTGGGCTGTATCATTAAGCCTTCCGACAACACCGCTTTCCCTGAACAGGTTTCCAAGCATAAACATTCCTATAAGGGGAGCGGATGAAGGGAGAATTAGTATCACAAGTGTGCATACAACAACCGGGAAAAGTATTTTTTCAAGCTTTGACACAGGCCTAAGCTGTTTCATTACAACCTCCCGTTCTTTTTTCGTAGTAAGCGCTTTCATGATCGGAGGTTGGATGATTGGAACAAGAGCCATGTATGAGTATGCCGCAAGAGCGATAGGCCCGAGAAGTTCCGGAGCCAGTTTTGATGTAAGCCAGATGGCGGTAGGGCCGTCCGCACCGCCGATAATAGCGATTGAACCCGCCTGCTGCGGGGTAAAAATACCGGTTGCCATGGCCGCTATATATGTTCCGAATATGCCGAATTGTGCGGCGGCACCAAGCAATAGGCTTTTCGGGTTTGCTATCAGAGGCCCGAAGTCTGTCATCGCACCAATACCGAGAAAGATTAGCGGCGGAAAAATACCAAGCTTAACTCCCAGGTACAATAAATCAAGCAGGCCTCCGTGATGCAGAATTGCACCAAAATCCAAAGGCTGGACATCCCAAAGCTCCGGATGCATTAGTCCGCCGAGCGGAAGATTCGCCAGCAGCATTCCGAATGAAATGGGAACCAGCAGCAGGGGTTCGTATTTTTTCGCAATCGCAAGGTACAAAAAGAACAAAGCGATTGCGATCAAAATAAGATGCAGCAAAGTAATGTTTGCAAAACCGGATTCAGCGGCAAGTGTTTTTATCGCATTTATGAAATCATCCCACATTGAGCATAACCTTCCTTACAATTATTTATTTAATGTATAATATCCCCGCTTCCATAAGCTGCGGGCGCTGCTGCCGGAATAGGACGGCAGAACAGATTATCCAAATTTACACAGACCTAGAACCTTGAGAAAATGTATTCGTTCCGTCCGGCCACATTCCATATCGGTGTTGTATGGCCAACCCTCTTTATGGATTTGACCATATACGCGGTATTTGAATTCCGCATGTATGCTGCTACCGCTGCAGTAATAACAGCGAGCAGTTCGGGGTTGATGTCATCCGCCGGAGAAAAGTTATTGTTTTTGGATACCTGTTTTTCAACATTATCCGGTTTAACGGAAATGTTTTGATTATTATTATTTTTAGCCTTTCCCCTGACTAACCGTGAATATATGGCAATACACAGAATAATAAGCTGCAATGCGCAGAATACAACAAACATGCCAACCAGAGTCAGAATTATTGAGTTCAAATTATGCACCTCCAAGAGACGTAGGATTTAATAAAAATAAAAAACCGTTCCTGCTAAAAGTACCATAATACGGGCTTATAGTCAACTATTAAACAAATGGACACTGCAAGTTTTTATCATTTCTTATTTACCAGCTTTAGCCCAGGAATTATATAACTTTTGCAAATTATTATTGTATAATTAGTAATATAATTCATGCTGAAGAGCATGCTGCATAGCTTTGTCAAAATAGTTTCTTTACATTGTTTCAGCAGTTGTCGGCGCAGCAGAGAAAGAATGAAAAAGGAGCGGCTGCTTAATAAAAACGCGGGTGATTTACAATGGGTACCAAAAAACGTAATACAAGCCTTTCATACGATTGTTGGCTGGGATACAGGAAGATTGAAAACAAAGATTTGCTGAATGAATACACAAAAGCTTTTTCATGCATTTCCGCCCTCGGCGAAGCAAAATCAATTAATGCAGCACTGTATGAGCTGAAGTACGGAATCGGCAAAATGCTTGGAAAAACTCCCCGGATTGTTGAACATGATAGCAGCGGCGGGATTAATATCGGCCCGGTTGACTGTTTTGATATCCTTTCAGAGAAAGAAATTAATGATATCGGCGATGAGGGTTATATAATCAAAAACCATGATAAGCGCATTATTATTTCAGGAAAGACCGGCAGAGGCATTTTGTACGGAGTATTTGCCTTTTTACGGCTCATGCAGTTTGAAAGGCCTCTTTCATCGATGAATGTCATTGATAATCCTGTAAATATGCTGCGTATGGTCAACCAATGGGACAATATGGACGGAACGATAGAAAGGGGATATGCCGGTAATTCCATTTTCTATAAAAACAACAACTTTATCAGAAGCAAAAAAAGGATAAGGGATTATGCGAGGTTGCTCGCTTCGGTGGGAATCAACGGTATCGTTTTGAATAATGTGAATGTTCACCATTATGAAACAAGAATGATTACAAAGACTTTCCTGCCGAAGGTGGCGGCCCTGGCCGATATCTTCAGGGAATACGGAATTACCGTCTTTTTGTCCGTGAACTTTGCAAGCCCGGTTGAAATCGGCGGATTGCCCACTGCGGACCCATTGGATACGGCGGTATTTGAATGGTGGTCCGGCACGGTTAAGGAAATATACCGCTATATACCTGATTTCGGAGGATTTCTGGTAAAGGCTGACTCGGAATACAGGCCGGGTCCCTTTACTTACGGAAGAAATCACGCGGACGGCGCCAATATGCTTGCATCAGCGTTAAAACCCTTCAACGGTGTTGTTATTTGGAGGTGCTTTGTCTATAATTGCCTGCAGGATTGGCGCGACACAGAAACCGACAGGGCAAAAGCGGCTTATGATAATTTTATGCCGCTTGACGGAGAGTTTCTGGACAACGTAATACTGCAGATAAAGAACGGACCGATGGATTTCCAGGTAAGGGAACCGGTGTCGCCTTTATTCGGAGGTCTTAAGAAAACTAACCAGATGCTTGAACTGCAAATTACTCAGGAATATACCGGTCAGCAGAAACATGTCTGCTATCTTGTCCCGCAGTGGAAGGAAATACTTGATTTTGACACTTATTCAAACGGAGAAGGCTCAACCGTTAAAAAAATTATCAGCGGAAGGTTATATCCGCAGAACTACTGCGGTATTGCTGCTGTTTCGAACATCGGGGACGATGAAACATGGACAGGCCATATACTTGCGCAGGCAAATCTGTACGGGTACGGCCGCCTTGCGTGGAATCCGGACATGGATATAAACAGGATTACCGAGGAGTGGATAATACTGACATTCTCCGATCATCCGACCGTTGTGGAAAATATAAAGAGTATTCTTCTGAACTCGTGGAGAACGTACGAAAATTATACATCGCCTCTCGGAATAGGATGGATGGTAAACCCCGGGCATCATTACGGGCCGAATGTTGACGGCTATGAATACTCGAAATGGGGAACTTATCACAGGGCCGATTGTTTTGGCATTGGTGTGGACAGAACCGTAAAGGGAACAGGATATACAAGCCAGTACCATAAAAGAAATGCAGATATGTATGACAATATTGAATCGTGCCCGGAAGAGCTGCTGCTGTTCTTTCACCGTGTACCGTATAATTACCGGCTGAAGTCGGGCAAAACTTTAATACAGCATATTTATGACACGCATTTTGAAGGAGTTGAGCAGGTCAGGGAGTTTAAGTCCAAATGGCTTTCGCTGAAGAACCATATTGATTCCGAAAGATTTGAGCACGTGCTTGACAGATTGAACACTCAGATTGAAGATGCTATCGAATGGCGCGATGTGGTAAACACGTATTTTTATCGTAAAAGCGGAATCCCTGATGAAAAGGGCAGAAAAATATATTAACCTTTTGTTTTTAGACCAACCCTTGAACTGATAAACAGATTCTGCGGAACTATTTCTGACAACTCTGGACATTTATGCTTATATAAATTACAATTTAAGCAAAATTATCAGCAGAGAATGTTTCAAGAGTTGATTCATGGAGGATAGGGTATGAAAAAGCTGAAAATTGCAAATGGAATCCATATGTTAACTATGAATGTTGAAGACATACTGTTTGAGGGAATCTGGGATATCGCGAACGGGGTAACCCTTAACTCTTATATAGTCCATGGAGATAAGACCGCAATAATTGACGGTGTGATCGGTTGGGACGGAATCCCTGAAACCCTTTATAAAAATTTGGAGGAAACAGGTATCGACCCCCAAAGTGTAGATTATTTGATTGTTAATCATATGGAACCGGACCATTCCGGCTGGATTTCAAACTTCCGGAAAATCAAGGATGACTTTACGATAATATGCACCGATAAAGCCGCAAGGATGGTAACTTCCTTTTATGGTGAAGACAAAATAAGGATTGTGAAGGAAGGAGATACTTTAGATCTTGGAAAAGGCAAGGTTTTAAGTTTTCATCCGGTTCCGAACGTTCACTGGCCGGATACCATGTACACCTATGAAAGAGATACGAAAACTCTCTTTTCGTGCGATATGTTCGGAGCATTCGGCAGGATGGGGGATCATTGTTTTGATGATGAGCTTACGCCTGAAGAGGTAGAATTCTTTGAACTTGAAGGAATAAGGTATTATTCAAATGTTATGGCAACTTTTACGCCCAGTTTGAGAAAAGCAATTGAGAAAGCTGAAACGCTCGAAATAAATACTATAGCGCCCGGGCACGGACCGGTTTACAGAAAAAATCCTCAAAAAATAATAGATGATTATTGCAGGTTTTCCCGATATGCCGAAGGTGCAGGCAAAAATGAAATCGCGATATTGTGGGGATCGATGTATGGAATGACCGCAAAAGCGGTTGATTATGTCGAACGCATACTTCAAAGAGAAGGCGTCAGGTACAGCAAACTTCAAATGCCGCTGGAAAGTGAAAGCGAAATGGTTGCAACTGTTTTTAAATCCGCAGGGATAATTATCGCGGCGCCTACTTATGAGTACAAGCTTTTTCCGCCTGTTGCAGCGGCACTGAATGAACTTGGCAGAAAGAAGATTACGGGCAAGACTGCATTCAGGTTCGGGTCTTACGGATGGTCCGGCGGTGCGGAGAAGGAATTGAGCGAAATAATGGAAAGAAACAAAATGAATTGGGATTTTATCGAAACCGTAGAGTTTGAAGGCGCGCCGAAGAAAGAAGACCTTGATAAGATAGAAGCCGGTGTATTGAAGCTTATAGAAAAAATGAAGGAGAAGGTAGTAGACTGAATACGGTGAAAATAAGGAATTAATGAAAGTAACCGTTAACGGAAAATAGGGTGATGACTTATGTGGAAATGTCCAAAATGTAATCGTGAGTTCAGGAATGAAAATCAAAGGCATTTTTGCGGTGATTCATCGACAACGGTCGATTCTTATATTGCAGCGCAGCCCTTGGAAATAAGGCCTATTTTAAACCAGGTACGCGATACGCTACGCAAAGCACTTCCCAATGCGGAAGAGCGTATTTCGTGGGGCATGCCGACATATCGCGGGAAGCGCAATATCATTCATTTTGCGGCGCACAAAAAGCATATAGGTCTATATCCCGGAGATAAGGCAATAGAGTATTTTTCAGATCGTTTGTCAGGATATAAAACAAGCAAGGGCGCGGTGCAGTTTCCGTACAATAAACCGATTCCGCTTGAATTGATAGCAGAGATTGCAAAATGGTGTTATGATACCGGCAATCACGATTGATTGGCCGGACAGTAAATTATGTTGCGGCTTTTTTGCACTTTAGGTTATAATAATTATTAGTTGCGGTTTTTTGGAAAAAGCAATCACTATGCATGGAGAATTCAGCTACCATGAATATTGCGAGTGAACCGGTCAAGGTTTATTACAAAATTCCGCTTGCTGAAAATTTATTTACAGGAGGTACGAACAATGGCTAAAGTAACTGAGGATATGATAATAAGGGATGTACTGTTAATGGATGAAGGTACAGCCCCGATATTCATGAAGCACGGAATGCATTGCCTGTTTTGCCCGTCAGCTTCCGGGGAAAGCATTAAAGATGCATGCGCCGTTCATGGTATAGAAGCGAAAAAGCTTGTTGACGATCTGAACGAATATCTTGAAGGGAAATAAACATAGCCTACGTTCAAAAAAGACTGCCGGAATACCGGCGGTCTTTTGATTTGCTTACGTTGTTTGGACTATTGTCGCTTGAGCCCGCTAAAAGCATGTTTCGGAGAACATATTGAAAAACACAGGGCATAATTGATATGGCAAAGGAAAAGCATGTATGTTATAATGCGTTAAGGTATGACAGCAGCAAAAAAAGCTCGATGTTTTAAAACTGCTGCACTAACCGGCAAAGATTTTATACAGGCGTTTTGGCGGGAGGGTTAAATGGATTTCCGTGAAAGGATAATAAAGACCGAAACTCTGTCTAAAGATATACACCTTATCAGGATACGCTCGGAAAGGATAACGGACTCGGCTATACCGGGACAGTTTGTAAATGTCCGCTGCTGCAGCGGTTTGGATGCGTATCTTAGGCGCCCTATAAGCATATGCAGGGTATGCCGTTCCGACAAAACGTTCGATATCGCATATATGAAGCGCGGCAAAGGAACGAGCCTTTTATGCAATTTCCGCGAAGGGGATGCGATAGACGTAATAGGCCCGCTTGGCAGCGGTTTCACGATGCCTGAAGCCGGTGAAAAAATAGCGGTTGTGGGCGGCGGGATAGGAATTTTTCCTCTTCTTTATCTTGTTAATTCCTGTAATGACGTGGATAAAACAGTTTTTCTCGGATTTCGTTCAAAAGACGCAGTTGTTTTGAAGGATGATTTTGAACGCTCTTCAAATAAGCTTGTTATTGCAACGGACGATGGCACCTTCGGCATAAAGGGTTTTGTTACCGGACCTTTTTATGACTGGCTTAAGACAAACAGACCCGACAAAGTTTACACATGCGGTCCTTTGCCGATGATAAAAAGCGTTGCCGAATACTGCATTGAAAGAGATATATTCTGTGAAGTGTCAATGGAACAGCGGATGGGATGCGGCATAGGCGCCTGTCTGGTTTGCGCGTGCAAAGTAAAGGAAGGCTTGGATTTCGGCTATGCCCGTGTTTGCAGGGACGGGCCGGTTTTTCGTGCGGAAAGGCTGCTGTTTGAATAGATGCTGCGGTAAACAGGAATCGGGAGGATAATAAATTTGGACTTATCTGTAAACATAGCGGGGATGAAACTTAAAAATCCTGTAATAGCCGCGTCGGGAACCTTCGGCTTCGGCAGGGAATATTCGAAGTTTTTTGATTTAAACAGGCTCGGCGGGATATCTGTTAAGGGGCTTACTTTGGAACCGAGAAAAGGGAACAGGCCGCCGCGGATAGCCGAAACACCCGGAGGAATATTAAACAGCGTAGGGCTGCAGAACCCCGGCGTTCACGCGTTTATACGCGATGAAATTCCTTTTTTGAGAGGATTTGATACCGCTGTTATTGCAAATGTCGCCGGAAATACGGTCGAGGATTACCGCGCCATTGTCGAGATACTGTCCGATGCGGATATAGACGCGATTGAGCTTAACGTATCATGCCCGAACGTGAAAGAGGGCTGCCTTATGTTCGGCAGTACAGCTTCAGGAGTGTTCGAAGTAACGGGAGCCGTAAGGAAAGTTTGTAAAAAGCCCCTGATTGTAAAACTGTCGCCTAACGTGACGGATATCACCGAAATAGCGAGAGCGGCGGAAGCTGCGGGAGCCGACTGTGTCTCGCTGATCAATACGCTCCTTGGGATGTCGATAGATATTGAAAAAAGAAAGCCTGTTCTCGCAAATATTATGGGCGGGCTTTCAGGTCCTGCGGTAAAGCCTGTTGCCGTCAGGATGGTTTATGAAACTGCAAAAGCTGTTAAAATACCGGTAATAGGGATGGGCGGCATATCAAACGGAAATGACGCCGTAGAATTCATGCTCGCCGGAGCTTCCGCGGTAATGGTCGGTACTGCCGGTTTTGTAAACCCTAATGTCTGGGTCGAAACGGTACAGGGTATTGAAAAATATATGAGGGAAAACGGGTTTGAGAAGGCTGCCGATCTGACCGGTGCGCTGATCATATAGCTTTGAATATACTAAAAAACATAAGAATCGTATGAAAGGAATGTCTTATGAAAACAAAACTTATTATTGTACGGCATGCCGAAGCAGTGGGCAACAAGATTAGGGAATTTCACGGTTGGACCGATGAAGGGATCACGGAAAGGGGAAATCTGCAAGCGTCAAGAGTGGCCGAAAGGCTTAAAGATGTTGCTATAGATGTCATATACAGCAGTTCAATGAAAAGGACAATGGAAACAGCGAGGTATATTTCGGAGGTAAAAAATCTTCCGATAATACCGGTAGACGATCTTAAGGAAATCAACGGCGGTTTATGGGAAGGCATGACATGGAGGGAACTTGCCAGAAAATACCCGGATTTGTATGATATCTGGGAAAATGAACCGCATCTTCTCCAATTCCCCGAAGGCGAAAGCATGGAAGGCTTCCAGCGGCGGGTTGTAGCCGCCGTAACGCGGATCCTTGAAAAGGAAGCCGGCAAAAACATTCTTATAGTAACTCATGGAACGGTCATAAAAGTGTTGTTATGCTATCTTAAAGAACTGCCGCTTAAAGAAATGGTAAGAATTCCGTGGTGCGACAATACCGCAATAACTGCCGGAACGTGGGAAAACGGCACGTTTACCGTTGAAGTGGAAGGCGACGCTTCGCATTTGGATGATGAAACGAGCACATTCAAAAACCAGGCATGGTATTATGAGTATAAAAAGAGATTTTTCGAAAGTGAAAACGTATGAATAAACATTTTAGTCTCAATAAAAGGAAGTGCGGAATATGCCGGATATAAAAGAAAAACTGCTTGAAGGACTGTTTGAAACCAGTGCGATAAAGGTATGCCCAGCCGGTAACCCGTTCTGGTATACTTCGGGCAAAATAGGCCCTTATTATGTAAACACTCATTTTCTATACGGAAGCGAAGAAAAAGCAAATGAGTTGTTGAGCGTAATTGACGACGCAAAAAACAATAAACGGGAATGTTCCGCTGTTGTTTTGGAATATGCGTTAAAAAACTACAACGGACAGGCGATCTATAAGACAGCCATAGACGCGCTTGTTGAAAGCATTAAAGAGCATGTCGGAATAAATGAATTTGATTATATCTCCGGCGGTGAAAGGCGCGACTGGTTTTTTTCGCTTGTTACGGCACATCTTCTTAAAAAGCCGCATATTACGATATTTAAGGATTTGGAAGCATATATTTTCAGCGGGGGATCATCGCAAAAGGTGGAATCGATTAATAGCGCGCGGGTTGTTCACATCGCAGATATAATTACGACAGCGTCAAGCTATGAACGGGCGTGGGTGCCTGCAATCACAAATATATCGGGAAATATTGAGCATTCGTTCGTTATCGTCGACAGGCTGCAGGGAGGCGCTGAAACACTGAGGAAACTCGGTGTGGTATCCCATTCGCTCGTAAATATAGACGAGGGTGTTTTCCGGTCCGCATATGAGAAGAAATATATCAACAAGGATCAATATGACCTTGTATGCGACTATATAAAAGATCCGGACGCGTTTATGACAAATTTCTTTGACGAAAACCCCGATTTTATTAAAAAAGCGTTGTCAGGTGACGAAAAGACGGCGCAAAGAGCGCGGTTGTGCATTGAAAAGGGTTACTGCGTCATTAAATAAGCATCGTCAATGATATTACGGTTCCGGTCGGCTTGTTTGATGATACCCGGAATGAGTACGATACTTTGTTCAGTATCGGAAGACCCCATCCTCTATCGGTCAGATCGTCGTATTTTTCGGCCATCCTTTCCAGGTTGAACAGTTCTTTCCGGACACCTTTGCCAAAATCCGACACCTCAAGGCATACGGAATTGCCTTCAATCCTGATGTGAACCGAAACCTTGCCGCCGTTTTTATTGTACCCGTGCTCAACAGCATTTACAACAAGTTCGTTAACGGCTACTTTCATTAAAAACCGCACGCTTTTATCCTGGATTAGCTGATCCAATTTCTTTTCAATCTTTTGAATGAAAGACTCCACACCGGCGGTGCCGTATTTAAGATTTGCTGTAAAAAAGAATCTATTTGTCGCCATAGCTTCCCCCCGCGGCAAATAATCTAATATAATATAAGGCTGGACTGCATTTTTTCCGGCATTGCCAGGAGTTATTTATATCTAATAATAATCGGTATGATAAAATAACCTCACCCGTTATCGAAATCAAGATTTCGAACGGGTACCCGAAATCATTGTATCATGAATTTATACAACCGATACTCGGCTGCCCTTGGTCTTGCCAAGTGAAAACCTATGGTTTTCTTAAATTCATGATATAATAATTATCGGCAAATAATGTAATTTTACTGAACCGTTGCTGCAAACCGCACGGATTTTTTACGACGGAAAAATTTTATATTAATATTGGAGAAACAGGATGCGAATCCCGGCTGATTTTAAGAAAAAATTTCAGAATTTGATGGTACGCTCGGAATACGACGAGTTTATTTCCGCTCTTTCAGGCGAAAGAATAACCGGAATCAGGATAAACAGGCTTAAGGTAAATTTATCCGAATGGAGCTCAATGTCACCGTTCAGGATTGAACCGGTTCCGTGGGCGGACGGAGGCTATTACTTTGACGAACAGGAAAGGCCCGGAATTCATCCGTATTACCATGCGGGTCTTTATTATATCCAGGAACCGAGCGCAATGTTTCCGTCCGGACTGCTTGAGGCGGGCTCGGATGACCGTGTTCTGGATTTATGCGCGGCTCCCGGCGGAAAAACCGTCGGATTGGCGATGGATATGCGCAACAAGGGTTTTATATTATCGAATGACGTTAATCCGAAAAGAATAAAGGCCCTAATTAAGAATATCGAGCTTCTTGGGATTTGCAACGCAGTTGTCACGAATGAGTCACCAGAGCGCCTCGCTTCCGTATATGAAGGCTTCTTCAATAAGATAATGCTCGATATGCCGTGTTCGGGCGAAGGAATGTTCAGAAAAGACCCGGAAGCCTGTAAAAGCTGGAACCGGTATAAAACGGAAGAAATGCAGGGCATGCAGAGGAAGATATTTGATTCGGCATACCGGATGCTGGCTCCGGGAGGGATGATCGTATATTCGACATGTACGTTCAGCCCTGAAGAAAACGAACAGAACGTATCATGGATCTTGAAGAACTATCCGGATCTTTACCTTAAAGATATAAATAAAACCGGCGGAATAGAGCCGGGCCGTCCCGATTGGTCGGATGGGAACACGGAACTTCTTAAAACGGCAAGACTCTGGCCTCATAAAATAAAAGGCGAAGGGCATTTTGCGGCGCTGTTCGCAAAACAGGGAATATATAAAGGAAATGATTTGACGGATTGTCCGCATAAGGAGCCTCCTGTAAAAAGTTTTCTCGAATTTTGTGAAGGCATGCTTCATACAATACCTTCAGGAGTGTATGTAATGCGCGGCGCCGAGCTGCATATGCCGCCATGCGGGTATGTAGATCATCCTGACATAAAAACGGTAAAAACGGGTCTTTATTTAGGCTGTGAAACACATGGGAAGTTTGAACCATCGCAGTCGTTTGCGATGGCGTTGGAATGGAGCAGTATAAAGCGCAAGGAATCATTTTCGGTCAATGACGGGGACCTTATAAGATACCTTAAAGGCGAAACCCTTCCGCGTTTTGGTGAAAAGGGATATATCGCTCTCGGTGTTGAAAGCTATCCTGTCGGTTGGGGCAAAATTGAGGAAAACGGCTTGAAAAACCTTTATCCGAAGGGCTGGAGAAGAACAAGATGACCTGGTTGAGTTAATCCTTTTATAGAGAAAAACGGATAACGTCAGGTCTTCCTGACATTGCAGGATTTCAGACTGCTTAATAAGGGAAAGATAGTGTAAAATAATTGTGGAATTTTTGAAGAAAAAGAAACAGAGATCAACCTCCTGTGTTAAAATTATTTTAACCAACAAATAAAAAACATAAGGAGGGATCTCTGTGAAAGATATTAAT
>Ga0134097_1000565_pt1 | contig 36827 bp, 28 predicted proteins | sample 8_3taG_FD_94450 | JGI IMG/M metagenome (GOLD analysis project Ga0134097, IMG submission 94450) | Switchgrass degrading microbial communities from high solid loading bioreactors in New Hampshire, USA - 8_30_10_142_A2 metaG | ecosystem: Engineered > Bioreactor > Semi-continuous > Anaerobic >... | reverse complement strand
CCGTGTGGAAGAAGAACTTGGTCTAATCGATCAACCGGCCGCCGAAGCAGCGGACGGCCAATAGCGCGGAATTGTGGAACGGACACGACAAGGATTGATTGGCATGAGCCAACCTAAACGCCACCCAGTGCTTTTCTTGCTGGCCGCCTGCCTGGGCGCGGTGCTCCTGGCGCTGGCGGCGGCGCTCCTTCTCGGCCCGACCCCCGCCGCGCTGGCGCAGGACGGCGACGACGAGCCCGAGGAAAGCGCACAACCAACCATAAACAATAGCTACTGCGCCATCTGTCACAGCCAGCCGGGCCGCGTCATGACGCTTGCCGATGGCAGCGTGCTCAACCTCTACGTGCCGCCCGCGCTGATCGCAGACTCCGCGCATGGCACCAACAGCAGCCAGCCACTCGGCTGCATCGACTGTCACGGCGAGGACATCTTCCCGCACAGCGGACAGTCACCCGCGAGCGCGCGCGCCTACCGGATCGAGGCATCGCAGCTTTGTAGCGACTGTCATCACTCGCTGCTGCCCGACAGCGCGCATATCGAAGCGATTGCGCGCGGCAACCTTGAGGCGGCGACGTGCGTGGACTGCCACGGAGCGCACGAGGTTCCAAACACTGAAAACCAGCCGACTCTGGTAGCCGCCGTGTGCGGCGACTGCCACACCGAGTCGTTTGAAGAATGGGCGCAAAGCCCGCACGCCAATATGGGCTCACTCGGCTGCGCAGTGTGCCATCTGCCACACGGGCAGCAGATGCGGATCGCAGACGTCAACGCCCTGTGTGAGAACTGCCACCAGGCGCCGCAAGATATCTACGTGCACGCCACGCACCTCGAAAGCGAGTTCGAGGTGACGTGCGCAAGCTGCCACATGGGGCTGGACCCCGGCGTTCAACTGATTTCCGACAGCCACGAGCCGACCGATCACCGCATGGTGGTCGAGACGCGCGCCTGCAATACCTGCCACGAAGAACTGGAAACATCTGGCGTATGGGCCGAGCTGACTGGCAGCGACGAAAGCCTCGTCATCGAGCGGGACTCGCTGCGGCAGCAGGTCGCCACGCTGGAGCAGCAACTCGCGCAGGATGGCGGCAGCGGCGGGGGGATCGACTATATTCAGCTCATTCAGGGGCTGATCGTGGGGCTGGGTCTCGGCACGGTCGTTGCGCTGATCCTGCTTCCGCGACTGGGGCGTAACACACAACCCGTCATCGTAGAAGAACACCCAGAGTATGAGCAATCAGATGAGCATGAATAACCCTAGCGGAACCCAAAACGGCACCCAAACGGAAGCGATCCTGACGCGCCGCGAGTTCGTGATGTTGATGGTCGGCGCGGGCGCGTCGGTTGCGCTCGCCACGATGCTGGCGGAACCGCTCAACCCGCTCTTTCAGAGGGTGCTGGGCGGCGACATCGAGCACGAGAAGTACACCGCCGCCGCATCCGACAACCCGCGTTGGGGCATGGTGATCAACCTCAGCACGTGCATCGGCTGCGAGTATTGCGTCTACGCGTGCCAGGCGACCAACGACGTCACCGACGCCATGCGCTGGAACGTGCACATCGTGGACGAAACGCCCACCGGCAACATCTTCCACATGACGCGCCCGTGCCTGCACTGCAACAACGCGCCGTGCGTCTCGGTCTGCCCGGTCAGCGCGACGTACAGCCGCTCCGATGGCCTGGTGGTCATGGACTACGACAAGTGCATCGGCTGCCGCTACTGCGAAGTCGCCTGCCCGTACGGCGCGCGGTCGTTCAACTGGGAAGAGCGTGGCGACGAGCCGAACCCGCGCGCGCCGGAATGGGGCACGCCCGAGGTGCCACGTCGCCCGCGCGGCGTGGTGGAAAAGTGCACCTTCTGCATCCACCGCATCGACGCAGGGCTGGCGGCCGGTCTGACGCCCGGCGTCGATCCCGAAGCGACTCCCGCGTGCGTCAACATCTGCCCGGTACGCGCCCGCGTCTTCGGCGACCTCAACAACCCCGAGAGCGAGGTCTCGCAGATCATCGCCTCAACCGCGACCTTCCGCCTGCGTGAAGACCTGGGCACCGAGCCGAACGTGTATTACATCCCGCCGGAGGGCCTCGCGATATGATCGACCGAGCGCTTGGGGCTGCGCGCCGCTCCCCTCACCTTACCATCTGGTATCTATTTCTGGTCACGCTTCTCGCCTTCGGCGCGGTGTCCGGCGCGAGGGTCTTGATCGAGGGCCTGCGCGTCACCAACCTGACCGACGAGCTGCCGTGGGGCCTGTGGATTGTGATCGACCTGTCGTCGATCGCGCTTGGCGCGGGCGCGTTCACCCTGTCGGCGGCAGTCTACGTCTTCGGGCTGAAGCAGTACGCCTCGATCGCGCGCGCGGCGGTGTTTGTCGGCCTGCTCGGCTACACCTCGGCGATGCTGGCGCTGTTCGTTGACATCGGCCGCCCGGACCGCTTCTATCACCCCATCCTGTACTGGAATCCGCACTCGGTCCTGTGGGAGATCACGATCGCGGTGATGTTCTACACGACCGTGCTGGTGCTGGAGTTCACGCCGATCATCGTCGAGAGCACGCCGCTGAACAACTACGCGCTGGCGCGGCGGCTCGGCCACTTACTGCACCGGATCATGCCGGTGGTCGCGCTGGTCGGTATGGGTATCTCGATGGTCCACCAGTCCTCGCTGGGTGCGACGTACGGCATCCTGACCGCGCGGCCGGTGTGGTACTCGCCGAGCGCACCGGTGCTATTTATCCTCTCGGCGATCGCGGCAGGCCCGGCGCTGACGCTGCTCGTCACGATGATCTCCGGCGAGCTGATGCAGAAGCGCCTCGTGCCGGAAGACGTGCTGCATGGGGTGGCGCGCTTCGTCGGGTTCGCGTCGCTGGCCTACCTCTACCTGAAACTGTGGAGCTGGCTGGCGGTCAGCTATTACAGCCACGTGCCAGGCCACGCCAGCGGCATCGAAATCCTGAACGAGAACACGCCCTATGGCTTCACGTTCTGGTGGGGCGAGGTGCTGATGGGCGCGCTGCTTCCGGCGATCATCTTCCTCTGGCCGCGCACACGCCGCAACCGCTATGCGCTGATGCTCGGCGCGCTGATGGTCGTCGCCGGGCTGGTGGTCAACCGCTGGAACGTTACGTTGTCCGGCTTCGTCGTGCCGCTAGACTGGTCGCCGGGCGTGCTGGACGTCTTCCCGATCAACATGTACGAGCCCTCGCTGGTCGAGTGGGGCGTCGCGGCGGGGATCATCGGATATAGCTGGCTGGGCTGGACGCTCGGCGTGCGCTACCTGCGCCTGTATCCGAACGCGGTCCGGCTGGTCCGCCGCCGCGTCGTAACGCAGCCTGCCGTGGCAGAGAGCGGCGAGCAGCCCGCCACCGCGCGGTAAGCTCCCTTTCGGTTGCACTCAAAAGCCGGACATGCAGTCCGGCTTTTTGATTCTTGAGCGAAAAGCAGCTTGAGAACAGCCTGTGCGCTGCACTCGCCTTGCCGCCTTCGCCGTTTCCAGCTTACGGCAGCATATCCAGCGAGAACTCGCGCAGTGAGCCCAGCACCCGATCGGCGCGCGCCAGGATATGCTCTGGTGGCTGCGCGTAATGGTTCGGCACAGCGATCGTATAGGCGCCTGCCGCCTTCCCGGCCAAAATGCCGTTCCCGGAGTCCTCGAATACGGCCAGCGACTCGGCGGGCACGCCCAACTGCTCCGCCGCTGCGAGATACGCATCCGGCGCGGGCTTGCCGCGCTGCACGTCGTCGCTGCACACGATCACGCCGAAGCGATCCTGCCAGCCCGTGCCAGCAAGCACTGCATTCACCAACCGGCGCGGAGAGCCGGACGCGATCGCCACCGGATAGACCGCCGCGACTTCGGCCACCACCTCATCCGCGCCGGGCAGCAGTGGCACGCCCCGGCGATACGCCTTCTCCATCTCCGACAGCACGGCGTCAATGATCTCGTCCAGCGAGTGCGTTCCGCCCAGCCGCTCGGCGATGTATTCCGCCCAGAACTCGGTGGACGAGCCCATAATCTTGTGCTGATCCGCCTCAGTCCACCGCAGCCGATCCGCGCCGAACGCCGCGATCCGCGCGTCCTGCCACAGCGGCTCGGAGTCCACCAGCAACCCGTCCATATCAAACACGACCGCCTGCACCCGGCTCATGCCTGCGTGCCCCTGAGTACATCCTCGCGGATCGCGTTCATCTGGTCGCGCAACGCGCGCGCCTCGGCAGCGGGATCTTCGCTGAAGATAATCCCGCGTGACGAGTTGATGATCAGCCCCAATCCAGTGCGGTTCAGCCCGGCGCGGAGCGTCGCTTCGAGGTCGCCCCCCTGCGCGCCGACGCCCGGCACGAGCAGCGTCATCTCGCCCACCACCGCGCGGATGGCGCGCAATTCGTCCGGGTACGTCGCGCCCGCGACGAGCATGCAGTTGCCGCGCGCGTTCCACTCCTGGCTGACGCGCTCTGCCACCACGCGCCACAGCGGACGGCCATCGACCGGCAGGTCTTGAAGCTCGCCCGCGCCGGGGTTCGACGTGCGGCAGAGGAGGATGCAGGCGCGGTCCGCTCGCTCAAGGAACGGCCCCAGCGCCTCGCGTCCGAGGTACGGGCTGAGCGTCACGGCGTCGAAGCCAAGCTCGTCGAAGATGGCACGCACATAGCCCGCGTTGGTCGAGCCGATGTCGCCGCGCTTGGCATCGCAGATCGTCAGAATGTCGGGATGCTGCTCGCGCAGGTAGCGCACGGTGGCCGCCAGCGACGCCAGCCCTTGCGCGCCCTGCGCCTCGTAGAAGGCGACATTTGGCTTGTAGGCGGCGGCGTAGGGATGCGTCTGCTCGATAATCCATCGGTTTAAGGCAAACTGCGGCAGTTCTTCGTCGCGGAACCGCTCCGGCAGGCGTTCGAGCGCGCTATCCAGCCCGACACAGAGCAGCGAATTGGCGCGGCGAGCGCGCGCCTCGTACTTTTCGACAATAACGCTCATTGACTCTGCCCCTCATCCGCAGGCGCCGCCCCCGCAGGCCGCCAGCCACGCGGATCGCGCATCCATTCCTCGAGGATCGCCAACTCCGCCTGCCCAAACTGTCCGCGCCGCGACGCTTCCGCCACTATCGTCCCGAACGGCGCCAGCACGTGCAGCCGGACGTTCGCCTCGTCAAACGCGACCTGCGCCTCGCCAAAACCGTAGCTCGTGATGCACAGGCAATGCTCGACCACGGCGCCCGCCTCGCGCAAAGCCTCGACGCCTGCCAGGCTGCTCCCTCCGGTGGTGACAAGGTCCTCGACCAGCAACACACGCAGCCCGTCCACCGCCCCACCCTCGACGCGGCTCCGCAGACCGTGTTCCTTCGCCTGCTTGCGAACGAACACAGACGGCACCTGCCGCGCGTAGGCGAGCGCCGCACTGTGCGGGATCCCCGCCGCCTCGATCCCGGCGATCACGTCTGCCTGGATGTCGTGCGCGTCGATCACTCGCTGCATCGCGTCGATCACCGTGCGCCACTGCGCCGGGTGGAACGGCAGCCGCCGGTTGTCGACGTACACCGGCGAGAGAATGCCTGATTTGAACGTGACCGGGTTCCGCGGGGCGAACACCACCGCCTCGATGTCGAGCAGCGCCGCCGCGACTGCTTCCTGCACTGCGTTAAGTGACTGTCCCATCGCTCCCTGCCTGCTCAATCTCGCGCTCCCGCTGGATGATCGCCGCCGCCAGGGGACCGCGATACACCAGCACCGACCAGTATTGGAACACACGCACGCCCAACCGCGCAAACGCTTCACATGTCGCGCCGTCGAGGATGCCACCACAGCCGATCACGTCGAGTGGGGCATCGAGCGCCCGCCGCGCGTCGATCAGGCACGCCGCTGCCGACAGCGCCGCCGCGTGCAGCCGCCCGCCGCCGACGCCCGCTTGCAGCGCCGGATCGACCGGCGACGGCTCTCCGAGCGTGTTGGTTGCGATCACGGCACGCACGCCAAGCTCCGCAAACACGCCCACCAGCGCGCGGTACTGCTCGCCCGCAAGCCCTGGGCTGACCTTCACCCACAGCGGCGCCGATCGGGCTGGATCGGCCGCTCGGAGCGCACTCAGCGCCGCCCCGCAGACCTCGCGCGCCTGCTCGGCAGTCTGGTGGCTGCCGGGATCGTCTTCAGTGTTGGGGCAGCTCAGGTTCAGCGTGTACCACGTGGGGCGCAGATCGTGCGCCGCGAAAGTGGCGAACGACTCCGCCACCTCGCGCGCCTGCTCGCCAGGATCGTCCACGCCAGGGCTGACCGCGATATTAATCCCGTACTGCCGGGGGAGATGCTGCCGGTTCCGCGCCAGAAACGCCGCCGCCGCTTTGACGCCGGGGTTCCGCAAGCCGACCCGGTTCTGCGTGGAACGCGTCGGAACATCGCGCCAGACAACCGTGCCGGGATTGCCCAGGCGCGGCCAGCGGGTGAACGACCCGAACTCGACCGGGCCAACCAGCGCGGGAACGCTCCGCCAGCCGGGCATGATATTGCGGCCGCGCTCCACCGCTGCCAGCGCCTCATCCTCGCTGGCGAACCCGTCACCCTTAACCAGCCCCGCCGCGACGATGTACGGCGACTCCAAACGCACGCCGCCCACGTCAATGGCACAAGGCGGCAGGGTCGCGCCGCGCGCCGCGCCAAGCACCACCGGCAGGCCGGGGATTGCATCCGCCCGGCGCAACCACGCCAGCAGAGCCTCGTGCGTCGCCTGCGCGCTGGACCGGAACAGCAGCGGCCGCACGGCCTGCTCGTAGCCGCGCCCGCCCAGCACCAGCAACAGCGCCCGCAGAACGGATGATGAGCCGCTCACGGCTGCTGCTCCGTAACGCCGAACAGGTTGCGCCCATCCCCCGGCGCGGCGAGTACTCGCTCCCCGTCGAACACGCGCCGCCCGCGAATCCACACCTCGCGCACACGGCCCCGCACCGTCCACCCCTCGAACGGCGACCAGCCGCAGAGCGTGTGCAGGTTCTCGCGGCGGATCTCGTAGCGATCGTCGAGATCCACCAGGGCGTAGGTTTCGGCGGGCGCGGCAAGCCCGAAGATGGCGCGCGGACGCTCCGCCACCAGCTCGATCACCCGCTCCAGCGTCACGCGCCCCTCATGGACGGCGGTCAGCAGTAAGGGGAGCGTCGTCTCCAGCCCTGGCACGCCCGATGGGGGATGCGGCGCGCTTTTTTCAGCGAGGGTGTGCGGCGCATGGTCCGATTCGATCACATCGACCACCCCGCCCTCGATCGCAGCCCATAGCGCGGCCTGATCGGTGCGCGTCTTAAGCTCCGGCTTCATCCTCGCCAGCGCGCCGAGGGTTGAAACGTCCTCTTCCGTCAGAAACAGGTGGTGCGGCGTCACGCCGACCGTGACTGGCAAACCGTCCGCTTTAGCTGCCGCCAGCAACGCAATCTCCCCGGCCGTGCTGATGTGGCAGAAGTGCGTCGGAGTGCGCCAGCGCCGCACCAGATCGAGGATGTCCGCAACCGTCTCGCCTTCGGCGTGGACCGCGATCACTCGCGAGCGCGGCCAGGCGCGATAGTGCTGCTCCCGCGCGGCCTGATCACCGATCAGCAGCGAGCCGGTGGTCGCGTTGTTGTACATCTTCAGTCCGCAGACGCGATCCGCCACCTCAGCGTAGTGCGCCGTGTTGTCGATCTGGCTGGCGCCGAAGTACACGCCCCAGTCGCAGACGGCTTCGGCGTCCAGCGCGGCCAGCTTGTGCGCCAGCGCCACTGGATCGGTCGTGGTGGGCGGCGTGTTCGGCATGTCAAGCACCGCCCAATAGCCGCCCGCCAACGCGGCCGCCGTCTCGCTGGCGAACGTTCCCTTGTGCGACCACTCCATCCCGCGCAGATGCACATGCGGATCGAGCATCGCCGGGATTTTGACCAAATGCATGATCCCCGCCTTTATGCGTTACACCCAGAGCCCGCCCAGCACCTTAGCGAGCAGCGCCATCCGCACCAGCATACCATTTTCCATCTGCCGGAAGTATACCGTACGCGGATCGGCGTCCAGCGCGTCGTGGTCGGCAGCCGTGCCCATTTCGTGCTTGCGCGGCAGCGGGTGCATCAGGATCGCGTCCGGCTTGGCCTGCGCCAGCACGGGCGGCGTCATGATGAAACGATCCTTGATCGCCTCGTAGCTGGCGGGGTCCTCGAAGCGCTCTTCTTGAACACGCGTCCAGTAGATGACGTCGGTATGGCCGAGCACGTCGTACAGGTTATCCGTCTGGTTGACCGTCAGCCCCCTGCCTTCGAGGAAGCTCAGGATGTTGGCGGGCATGCTCAATTCTTGCGGCGCGACGAAGTTGAGGGTTGTATCCTGCGCGCCGTAGATAGCGATCAGCTTGGCGAGCGAGTGGACCGTCCGGCCGTGGCGCAGATCCCCGACCATCGTGATGTCCAGCCCGTCGATCCGCCCCTTCATATCGAAAATGGTGAACATGTCGAGCAGCGCCTGCGTGGGATGCTCCCCAACGCCATCGCCGCCGCTGATCACCACCGGCTGGCGCATGACCTGCTGGCGCAACAAGTCGAGGTAATACGCCGCCTCGTACGACGAGCCGACTTCCGGATGGCGCAGCACGATCACGTCGGCGTAACAGCCGACCGCGCGCACTGTGTCCGCCAGATTCTCGCCCTTGTAGATCGACGAGAACTGCACGCCATTGCTGGCCGCGACCACCTCGCCGCCCAGGTGACGCATCGCCGCCTGGAAGGACAGATCGGTTCGCGTACTGGCTTCGTAGAAAAGCGTCGCCATCAGCCGCCCGGCGGTGAGCGCGAGCAAGCCGCGATCGTGCTGGCGGATCCGCTTGCGGATCGACGCCGTCGCGTCAAAGAGGATCTGCAGGTCGCGGCGGTCGAACTGTTCGACCGAGATGATGTGCTTGCCGGTGAAGTCCCCATCGATTTTCGGCGGGGTGTAGAGCGAAAGGAAGCGTTCCGACTGACGCAGATCCGGGCGTGCAGCAGTGCCGTTGGACATTAGACCTCCCATCAACCTCCCAAAAAAAAGCCACCCGAAGGTGGCTTCACGAACAATAGACGGATGGCGGAACGATCGCACCGCCGGGAACACCACGGCCGCCGAAGCGCCCTCCCTCGCGACGATCGCGCTCAGACCGGGCGGCAAGCGGCTGGTTGGCGAGGCGGAAACGCGCGTGGAAATTGTACATGCTGGCGGCTCGGTCAATCTCTCCGGCGATAGACAGCGAGGCGGATCCCTGGTCGGTGCACTGCACCGGCGCGAGGCACAAAAAACCAGGGCATCTGCCCTGGGCTTTCACTATAACAAACGGCAGCGGCAGCCGTCAATAGTCGATTCGTGCCAATCGCCACTCACACGGCGGGCGCAACCAGCGCCGCCGCCTGCTCGACCGTGATCGCGTGCAGACCGTCGCAGACCAGATGCGCCTTCCCGACGCGCTCCGCCGGGCCGATCCCCACGCAGGCCATGTGCGCCTTGAGCGCCGCGTCGACCCCCGCCTCGGCATCCTCGAACACCACGCACGCGGTCGACGGCAGGCCGAACCCGCCCGCGACCCACACGAACAGATCCGGCGCGGGCTTGGTCCGCGCAACCGACGTGCCATCGCCCAGCACGTCGAACAGGTCCCGAATCCCCAGATTGTTGATGACGTCCGGCGCGTTACGGCTGGCAGACGCAAGGCCGACTTTGATCCCGGCTGCGCGCGCCGCTTCGAGGAATTCTCGCGCGCCGGGCAGCAGATCGTCGGGCGTCATCTCGGCCAGCAGCGCGCGATAGTCGGCATTCTTGCGCGCCATCCACGCCTCGGCGGTCGCCTCGTCGATCTCGCGCCCCTTGAGCATCCGCCGCAGGCTCTCCCGCCGCGACACCCCGCGCAGCGCCTCGTTGTCCTCGCGGGTGAACGGGATACCCTCTTCATCGGCCAGCTTTTTCCAGGCGCGGAAGTGGAACTCCGCCGTATCAGTAATCACGCCGTCCAGATCAAAAATGAAGCCGATCCCCATAGACCCTCCTCGCCTTGCTGCCTACAATTGTCGCTGATCGCGGCCGGGCTCGCCAGTCCTTACATGCAGGGACTTTTCCATTACTCATTTACATATTTCATAAATCTGAATAATCAAAACAAAATAAAAATTCGGAACAATCGTGGTCTTTACCGATATAATACTGTTAGTCCGCATCGTCACGAATTGTGGGTGGGGAAAACACGAGGCTGCTGCGGTACGCGAGAGCATGGAGCCATCGCTCTTCTCATGTGTGGAACGCAGCAAAATCGTACCTTGTATCCACTGCAAGTGAAGTGAGAGGAACGGCAACTATGAGATCAACTTTTGTTCCAAATCGGCTCTCCGGCAAGCGGTTGGTGCCAGTCGTGATGCTGGCGCTGCTACTCGTATTGAACGCGATCGTCCCGCAGGTGACCCAGGCAGCCGGGCCGACCACATTTAACGGTGGTGGGATGAACGCAGGCGGACAGACGTCTGGCCCGCTGATCGGCAGCCCCAGCGAGATCAACGTGTCGATGCCAGGCACGGTGACAGATGTCACGGTCACTCTTAGCGGGGTGACAAGTAATCGCCCGGACGACTTCGACATCCTGCTCGTCGGGCCGACGGGCGTCGCAGTTTTGCTGATGTCCGACGCGTGTGGCAGCCAAAACATGGACGGGGTCAACCTCACGTTTGCCGATGGTTTTCCCTCGCTGCCAAACACGACGAGCGCTGACTCCGGACCGTGCCAGTCCGGCACGTATGGCCCATCCAACTATACAGGTGGCGCGGACCACCCGCAAGACGATGCGCCCGGCGGCATCACTCCGACCGATTCCCTGCTCGTCGGCTTCATAGGCACAGATCCGAACGGCACCTGGGCCCTGCATGTGCTGGATGACGAATCCGGTTCGGGTGCAAACAAGGCCATCTCCAGTTGGAGCATCACCATCACCACCGAAGATCCTCCGGTCAACCAGCCGCCTACCATTGACCCAATCGGTGACGTAACGCTGACCGAAGGTCAGAACACCACGGTGCAGGTGAGCGCAACCGACCCTGAAGATGATGTGCTCAACTATGGTGTTTCGTCCAGTGACGACAACATCGCTCAGGTGACCATCGACGACGAAGGCATCATCGACGTGGATGCGGTTGGCCCCGGCACGGCGATCATCACCGTCAGCGTTGACGACGGGACCAACGACCCCGTCACCACGACGTTCAATGTGATCGTCAATGAGGCGCCACCGAGCATCCCGCTCATCAACCCCATCGCAGACCAGAGCATGATCGTCGGTGAGACGCGCACCCTGCCGATCGACGCATCCGATCCAGACAACGACCCGCTGACGTACGATGGCGGCTCGTCAGACGAATCGGTCGTGGTAGCGACGGTTTCCGGCCCGAGCGTCACGCTCAACGCGGTCGCGGTCGGTACGGCGACGGTGACTGTCGCCGTGGACGATGGTCAGGGCAACCAGACGAGCGAGACGTTCAACGTGACCGTCACCGAGCAGCCGGTCGACCCGACCCAGCCGCCGTCGACGCCCGTCCCGCAGCCGACGCAGGACCCGAACGTGGTGATCTACACTGAGGAAGATCACCGTCGCGCTCAGGCGCCGCTGTGCATGGACCTGAGCGGCCAGACCAATCCCGCCGTCCGCGCGGCCGTGCCCGATGGCGCCGTGCCCGGTGGCAACGTCTACTGCCGCGTCCTGGCCCAGGATGGCGTCTTCCCCAACCCAATCGACTCGGCCCGCGTTGGTGACCCCGGCCTGATCACCTACGGCATCCTCACCGCCGTGGACGTGTTCGGCGTCAACAGCAACGGCTTCGCCGACCCGACCTTCGAGCATGCGGTGACCGTCTGCCTGGAAGGCACCGGCCGCTTCATCTTCCTGAGCGCGCTGAATTCGCCGCGCACAACATTCGAGCCCGCCTCGTTCACCGATGGTGGCTACACGTGCGCGTCGATCTCGTCCGCCGGAACGGTGGTGCTCATCCCGCCGACGCCGCAGAACTAGCAAAGGCAGCAGTTAGCGGTTAGCGATTAGCCGTTAGCTGAGGGCACAAGCAGGGCGCTCCGCGAATGTGCGGGGCGCCTTTTTGTTGAAAAAGGGAGTAGGGAATAGGGAGTGGGGAGTAGGGGAAAGGCCCTCACCCCCTAGCCCCTTCCCCCACCCCAAAATGAAGGAGTGTAAGGCGCTGCAACCCGGCGTGTAGGAAATAGCGGGCGGAGCTTGCTCCGCCCCTACGTGAATGTGGGGAATGGCGAGCGCCCGGTTTGTTTCCTTCCCTCCTTGTGGGGTTGGGGCAGAAAAGCCGACCAAAGGTCGGAAGGATGGGGGGTAAAACGGGCGCAGCAAGCTGCGCCCGTATTGACTGGGGAAAGGCCCGCTCTCCGACAGCTACGGCTGCCCTTTACGGAAGCTGGCTGGACGGCGGCGGGGTGACCGGCGGCAAACCAGGCACTTCATCGGGCGCAAAGCCGTGCGTGAGCGTTCCAAAGCAGACGTCCTGCCAGCAGTTCGCCGGGCGATCCAACTCCTTCGCCCACAACTCGATCCCCTCGAAGCGGTGGAACTGCACGTAATAACGATACGCCAACTCAAGCGCCGAGTCGTGGCGCCATTCGGTGCCCGAGTCGACGATGATCGCCTTGATTGCGCGCTCCAAAGAGCCGCGCCCCGGCTTCAGGTGAGTCGTTTTCTCCTTGCCATCCGAGCCGATGAACTTGTAGTCGGGCAGGTCCGTCAGGTCGATATTATCGTAGCAGCGCCGGTCTCCCCGGCGGAGCATCAGCTCGCACTGCTGGATCAGGCTGCCGATATGGACCTGCGGATAGTTCTGGTACGTGCCGTCGTACTTCGGGATGTTGCACCATTCATCCCGGCGAGCGTCTTCCGGAATGATGCCGTTCTCGGTAATCTGCGATTTCACCGGCGGCCAGTCTGGATGTTGCTGGCGACCTTCCATGAAATCGCACGACCGGCTGCTATGGTAATCCGTCCGGTAGCCGTTCATGCGGTCAAGCGCAAGCTGGTTGGCGCGCTCGTACGCTTCCGCGGGCGAGAACGTCAGCGGGATCCCGTTGTTCAGCTCCGGCGGCATGCGATGGATGAGCTGGATGTCCGGCCTATCCCACAGGTAGTCGGCGATGTAAGCGGCAGTGGCGGTTGCTGCAGCGCCCCAGTTGCTCTGGTTATCTTCCGCCGCGTACGACACGATGTAGTACGGATTCTTCGCCAGCCAGTTCTGGAACAGCCATTTGCAGTTCCCCTCGCCGATCGTCGTGTCGCCGTAGACGGGCAGCAGCGGGCCGGTGCAGGTGCGATCCGCCCAGTACGCTTCGAGCAGATCGGCCGTCTGGACTAGTTCCGGCGTGCCCCATCCGAAATTGAGGCGGCACTGCTGATCGGCCTCGGAGATCACCTTCACCTGCGTCATGATCCGTTCAAGGATGTTGGCCGCTTCTTCTGCATAGTGCTCTTCGCCGGTCAGATGGTACGCCAGTGCACGCGCGTACAGCCGCTCAACGCCGCGTTCATGGTGGATCCAGGCGGGGTTGTTCGCGTTCCGGCAGCGCTCGTTTCCATCAAGCTCGTAATCCCATTTAGCGTTCGCGCTCTTGAGCACATCATCGACTGCACTCTTGTACGGTTCCTTCCCCATGCGCGCTTTTTCCGCGATGACGCGCAGTTCTTCCGGCGTGGTCTGATACCCCCGCGAGCGCGGTCCATCGTCCTGCCAGGGCAAAACGACCGGCACGTCGACCGGCGCGGCGACGACCGGCAGAGCAGCCTGGGGAGTCAGCAGGATCAAAATGGCGAGGGTTGCGAAGATGGTGCGTTGGATGAGATGGCAGTTAAGCTGAGTGAATGCTCGACTATTCGTTCGGATAAACCTCATAATCCTCTCATGCCCCTAAGATGCGTCGGAACGTCGGCCCCTCGCGGCGGCCGAGACACAGGCGCAGCAAGTTGGCATAGTGTCCATCGCGGTCGACTCGCTCCGGCGGGAGCAGCGTGGCCTGTTTCAGCGCGCGATGTAGCCAGCAGGTGTAGAACAACGCCTCGATCATGACGCTGGACAGGCCGACTTGCTCGCGGTAGCGCCTGACCGCCACGACGAGCGCGTCACTCAATGACCCATGATCGATAAAGTGGGCGGCGAACCCGGCCAGCCGGGAATGTTCCCCTGCGGCGCGGGCGGCGCTGACTACATACGACCTGAGAAAATATAACAGGTCCCACAGCGGCATTCCATCCGGCTCGGCGGATTCCCAGTCGACAAAAGCAGTGTCGCCGCGCGAAGTGACCAGGACGTTCCACGTGCCAGGATCGCCGTGCTGGAAAACCAGTGGGAAGCTCCCCGACTCGGCCCGCAGCGCATCGATCAGCCCAGTGAGGTGTTGCTCGTGTTCGGGGTCGAGCCGGTAGATCGCGCAGAACCGCGCCAGCAACTCGGCCAGCGCATCCGCAGCGGCGGCGGGTGACGCGGGTTGCACCGTCCGCACGCCGAGTTCCGTCAACCAGCGTATCCCGGCGTGCAACGCGGGATCGTCCGGTGACCAGCGCGCCACCTCGCGGAACGGCCGCCCGTCAACCGCGCTCTCCGCGACGATTGCGAGGTCTGCGTGGCGCCCCGCAAACGGCACACGCGGCAGGACGCCCTCGCCCAGGCCAAGCTCTGCCAGCCGGTCAAGCGCGCGCCACTCGTTCTCAAGCCGGTCGTTGAAGGCGGGATCGCGCACCATTTTCACCAGGTACGCGGGAGCCTCTTGCGCCGGCGGGAACAGGAAAAACAACAGCTTGCGGGAGCTATACGCCCCGGCAGCCCACAGGCCCCAACGATAGCCGCTGAGGTCTATGCCGCGCTCGGCGGCCAGAGCGCGCAGATAGGCGGGCGGCGGGGCGTCTGCGGACACGCCGCGCCCGGCCAGCACGCCGTGTCGTGACACGGGCGGAAGCGAGCGGTGCACCGCGCCTTCGACGCGCCCCGCCCCGTCCAGCAGCCCGAACGCGACACGCTTCGCCCGCGCCCGGATCCCCCGGCTCGGTGGCGCGTCGTCGCCATCGGCTGCTTCAGCGGCGGACGCAGCGGTGGATTTGGCGCGCGCCCCGTTGTTCCGGCGGCGGATGCGCTTCAGCCGTTGCAAGGTGATCGTCACGCTATACAGGCGCCGGTCGAGGAAGAAGCGTCGCGGCTCGGCGTGCGTCAGCGGCACGGCGGTGTGCACCTCGCCCGACAGCGGACTGAGCCAGTACAGCGCGGCCCCGCCAAAGTCCGCCCGCAGCGCGGCGAGTGTCTCATCGCGACGCAGCCAGCCGAGCGGGCCGCCAAGCTCCGCCCACAGCAGCCCGTCCGGACGCAGCACCCGCGCGATCTCGGCTCGCAATGCAGGCGTCAGCACCCTCACGCCACCGGCCAGCATCACCAGATCGGCGCTGTTATCCGCCAGTGGAAGCGCGTCGCTCGCCCTGCTCTCGATGTGCGTGACGCTGCCCCACCGGTCGAGCGGCAGAAGATCGGCCAGAGCCGAGGCATCCGCCACGATCGACACGCGCCCCAGCCGCGCCAGCGCCGCCAGACTTGCACTTGTCGGCGCGCCCAGACACACAATATGCTCAAGCTCAAGCGAGGGCAGCAGATAGCTCCAGTTTGCACCGGCCACCTCGCCGCGCAGGTTCGTTCCGGGAATAAACTGCGTGCTGAGTGTCCGTTCCAGCATGGTAAACTCCATCAGGTGCCGAGCAGCCAGCGCATCCCTGGGATCCGTAGCAGCTCGGGGAACATATTCCCCACGTTGAGCACGTCCCGGTTCAGGCGCAACACCGCCAGGGAAATCACGCCAACCATCACGACGCCGACCAAGACCGGTGGGTTGAAGATCAGTTGCATCGCCAGCAGAGCGACCGTTGCCGCTATCAGCACCACGTAGACGCGCACGTATTCGCGGTCAAAGAGGCTGATGCCGGTGCCGAGCAGCAGACCGGCCTGCTTCATGATGTTGAAGATGATCAGCGTGACCATCGTGCCAACCGCCGCGCCCATCGCGCCGTAGCGCGGGATCAGCAGCAGGTTGAGCACCAGATTCAGCACGGCGGCGAAAATATCCACCACGACGATATAGCGCAGCTTGCCGAGCACCTTCAACGTCAGCCCGTTCTGGCCGGTTGCCGCGTTGAAGAAGTAGCCGAACGAGAGCATCGCCATGATAACCGCTGATTCCTCATACCGTGACTCAAATACGGTGACGGTCACCGGTCCGGCGAGCGAGAAGGTCAGCGCGAAGATCGGGAACGACACCACCGCGACCCACACCGCGTTCTCCCAGTACAGCCGGTTGATCCCCTCGCGATCGCCGCGCGCAAACAGCCGCGCCGCCGCCGGGGTGAACAACAGCGCAAAGCTCGCCAGCACCATCTGGTTCATCTTGGCAGTGGGTTGCACCGCGCGGAACGCCGCGACGTCCGCCGTCCCGTGGAACTGCTCCAGCAGAAACGCGTCGATCGTGTTCATCACCACGAACACGAGGTCAGACGCCAGCAACGGCACGGTGAACGACAGCACTTCGCGCGCGGGGATCCGCACCTGGCGCAGATTGAGGTGCGTAAACAGGTCTTGCTCGCGCATCACGCGCACAAGGATGTAGCTGAAGATCGCCACGCCGAGCACTCCAGCGCCCAGGTAGCCCGCCGCCAGGAACTCGACATCCGCCTTCGCCGCGATCAACAGAATCACCACGATCAGCTTGAGCGATGGTGACAGCACGTATTTGCGGAAAAAGATCGCTTTCGGGCTGGAGAAGACTGCGAACAGCCCGTTAATCACATTGTCGAGCGCGGTCACCGGCGCAAGCGCGATCAGAATAGCTAGAATGGCGACCGCTTCCGCGTCCTGAATCAGCGTGCCGGTAATCGCGCTGCGCAGCCCGACGACCGCCAGCACCAGCGCCAGCCCCAGCGAGAGGATCGTCCCAATGACCAGTGCCAGCGTGCCGAACAGCTTCTCGTATTCTTTCTTCTCCTGGTAGATGGGGATGAAGCGCGTCACCGCGCGGTCCAGTCCCAGCGTGATGACCGTCTCACCGAGCGACACCATCGACAGCGCATACGCGAACGCGCCGTAATCGGTCTTCGACAGGTAGCGGACGGTCAGCACCTGCACCAGGAAGTTGACCACCATCGAGATCATCCGCCCGCCGAGCAGCAGGCTAGAGCCGCGAATCTGCTTGCGCGCTGCGGATTTCTTCTCGATCTCCGGCTCAGGGAAGACCGGCACGACCACCGGCTGCGGTATCACCTGAGCCGCGAGGCCCTTCCCGTTGCCCGAAGGGGGATACGGGACGGTTAGCTGCGGATCCCAGAAATCGGGATGCTCGACGTCGGTGAAGCGCTTGAGATCGACATCCGGCGACCAGTTTGTGCCGTCGGGAAGCGTCGTGACCGAGTCAAAGGTACAGTCTGCCAGCAGCGCGCCGCGAAGGTCTGCGCCCGACAGATCCGCCTGGCTGAGATCAGCGCCAGTGAGGTCGGCGTCGTGCAGGCGTGCGCCGCGCAGCGAGGCGCCCTGCAACTTGGAGCGCAGCAGGTGCGCGCGTGTCAGATCGGCGCGGTCGAGGTTCGCCCACTGCATATCGGCCAACCCCAGACGCGCGCCCTGAAGCTGCGCTTCGCTCAGGTCGACCAGCCGCAGTTTCGCGCCTGCCAGGGTTGCGTGACGCATGTCGGTCTGCTGGGCCAGCGTGCGGCGCAGGTTCGCCTCGCCGAGATACGCGCCCTGCAGGTTGGTGCGCGACAGGTTCGCTTCCTGTAGTTCCGCGCCAAGCAAATCGACGCCCTCAAGATTGGCGCCTTCGAGGTCAGCGCCGCGCAGGTCCGCCAGCCCCAGGCGCGCACCCGACAAGTTCGCTCCCTTGAGGTCCGCGCCCTGGAAGTTCGCCTCGCCGAGCACCGCATTCCGCAGGTCGGCGTCGGAAAGCTGCGCGCCAGGAAGCTGCGCCTTAGGCAACGCCGCACCGGTCAGCACGGCGCCGGTCAGGTTCGTACGCTGCAAGTTGGCAACATCCAAACGCGCTTCGGAAAGGTCCGCGCCCGCAAGATTGACATTCCGCAGGTCGGCCCACTCCAGCCGCGCGCCTGCCAGGTTCGCGGCAGAAAGGTCCGCGCCCTGCAAGTTGGCCCCGATCAGGCGCACGCCGCGCAGCGTGCCGTCGAACAGCGCGCCCTGCTCGCGCAGCTCGTTCGCAGCGGCGACGGCGTCACTGTTCATCTGGCTGCCCAAACGGGCCAGCACATCACTATCGACTTGCTCAATAGTCACCGTGAAAACCCGGCTTTCTGTATAAAGCGAATCGCACTTTGAACACGATTAGGGGCTGGCAGAACCCTCTGCTGCGCCCACTCCGCGAGGATCCCACGTTGTATCAATGGTCAGGTCCAGCGCCCGGGCAATGTCGCCCCAGGGGACCAGCTTAAAGTTCTGGTTCTCGTCAGGGTTGGTGTTACGCCCGTCCTGTGCGACGAACAACCCTTCTGGGAAGGCATCACCCAGCGCGGCGTTTGTCACGTCGATCCCGTCCGTCCCCGAAGTGCCGTCGATCGTCTCCGAGGCGACAATCTTGAACCGCCCCAGATAGCGCGGCGTTTCCTCGCGCGAGAAGACGACATAATCGTCGCTGCCCTGGCTGGACGCGATCAGGTAGCCGCCGCCATCCGAGGTGTAGTACAGCGCCAGCCCCTCGATATCGTCCTCAAGCGGATTGTCGCCGCCCACACGGGCGATCTCGATCGACTCGGCAGGACGGTCCGGCTCCGCGACAAAGCGCCAGATTGCCTCGTCCTCTTCGGCGACGTAGAGATAGCCCATCTCGTCATCCGCGACGCATCCTTCCGGCTGGGATTCGACCTCGAATTCCCGCACCAGGGACGCATCGACCTGCCCCTCGCCGTTGTCAAACAGCTCCCACTGCTGGATCTCGCCGTCCTCGCCGTTCACGAAGACGTAATACTTGCCACTGGCCGGGCTGACGTACATGCACAGGCCATACACGTCGATGTTCGTCTCAATATCCCGCGCGGTGATGTGCAGCAGCTCACGCGTGGCCTCGTCCAGCCGGAAGATCTCGATCGTATCGCCCCGGCGGTTGCTGGCCGCAACAATGGTGGTGGGCTCACCGCCGAGCGGGAAATTGTAGCGAAGATCGACGTTGTTCAAGCGGCCCTCTTCAAAGATGTATTGAAGCTGGCGCCCATCCAGGTCGTACACCGCCAGCCCGCCGCGCTTGTCTGTACCGATGACCACGCTCTGCGACGGGTCGCTCGGATGCACCCAGATCGCGATATCGTCGGCAGCATCGCCGCTTCCGGGCACCGGTTCGGTTTCGACCGTAGCCATGACCTCAGCGGCTTCACCGTCCTGCGCCGCGACGATGCCCCAGCCCACCAACAGCACAGCGATCATTACCACCCACACACGCGCCATCTCAACCCCTCTCCTCACATCACACGTTCAGCCAGAACACCGTACTCCTTAGTTCGTCGTCACCGGATTGACCGGGGCGGCAACAGGCTTCCGCGCGTGTCCGGCCAGCAACGCCCGTTTCGGCGGCGGCACTTCCATCAGGCCGGTCCATACCGAGATGGCCGCTCCCGCCAGCGCCATAATCGCCCAGAAGAAGCGCATATACGCCAGATGCAGGAACATCGCCGTGGCAAGATACGCCACGATACTCAGCATCAGGCTCGACGCCGTGTAGACGATGTCCGGTCGCGTCAGACGGTAGCGCACGCGGAACATGCCCAACTGAATGAACGTCACGCCGATGGTGGCCATCAGCAGGCCGAAGCCGAGCAGCCCGGTATCGACCATCTCTTCCAGGTACATATTGTGGATGCGCCGCCCGGTCGACAGCACGCGGAACCCGATGCCGCGCGCGTAGTCGGTGATATAGCGGGACGCCTGCCCCGGCCCGACGCCCAGAATCGGATTATCGCGGATCATATACGTTGCGGTGATATATTGCGTCATGCGGCCTTGAACGGACGTGTCCGCTTCGGAGACGTCCCCCGAAGCGATACCCGCGAAGTCCAGATTGGTGATGCGATACAGGTAACCGGGCACCAGCCCAACGCCAACCACTATGATGGCGACGGCCGTCAGCAACACATAGCGCACCGGAAGCATCCGCACGAACATCAGCGCAACCAGCGTCACCACCAGGCCGATCCCGGCGCCACGCGAGAACGTCAGCAGCGCCCCGCCGACAATTGGAACGATCGAGAGCGCGCCGAGCAACCTGAGCTTGATGTCTTGCTCCGCCCAAAACCGGCCAATCGCCAGAGGCAGCAGCACAATCAGAATCTGCGCGAAGCGGTTTTTCTCGCCAATCGGGCCGGATACGCGCGGCGCAGTCGGCTGGTTTCCGAGAAAGTCCTCTGCGCCGACGCCCGTCTCCGACTCACTCACCTGCGCCCAGCCGCCGAAATCGTTATCGTACGAGCCGGTTAGCCCCTGGTAGAGCGTGACGCTGCCCATCGCGAACCCCGCCAGCAACACCATCCAGATCGCCTTGCGGAGCAATGCTTCGGTGCGCACGGTGTTGATCACCAGGAAGTACAACACCAGCCCTTCAAGCACAAAGCTGCTGATGCGTCCGAACGAGTTCTGCGGCCGCTCGGCGAACGCCGCCGAGAGGAGCAGCGCGCCGATGTGCGCGATCATCAGGATCAGCACCGGCGTAATAATCAGCGGCTCGCGCTTCACAAACAGGTATTTCATCAGCGGCACGCCCAGCAGCAAGAAAAAACTACCTGCAATCTCCGCCGGAAGCCCCTGATTGATCAGGATGACCGACAGGTTCGAGTACAGGACGAAGATCACCGCCTGCGTGGCGACCTCTGACCGGATAAACGCCAGCACCAGCACCACGCCCGCCAGCACCGCCCCGACGACCATCGTATAGCCGAACACCACGCCGCCGATCGCGGTCAGCGCGCTGGCTGCCGCCGCGATAACTATCAGCAGCATCGGGATCGACCGGCTCTGTGGCGTGCTCTCACGAGTGTACTCGTAGCTGAGCTGCTCGTCTGTGGTGGTGATGGTAGCCATACGCCTTGCCTCGCTCTAATCGGTTGCTCGCGGCGCTCAAGCGTGCTGGCGCTGCGGCTCCCAGCGGTTGATCTGGTGCCCGCGCAGCACGTTGAACGTCGCAACCGCCGCCGCCAGATACACCAGACACACGTAATACGGAAGGGTGACAAGCTTATTGCGCCCCAGCGGCGTATCCCGGAACAACGCTCCAGCCAGCGCCGCGCCATAGAACCCGATCTGCGCCAGCATTGTGAGCTGGTAAAACAGCCCCTCGCCCAGCAGGAACGGGTTCGACACCAGCAGCAGCGCCAGCGGGGCGAACATCAGGCGGCGCAGCACCTTATGCGAGAACAGTTGCAGCGCATAGAAGCCGAAGCGGAACGGGTTGAGCAACTCCCGCCGGACCAGCACCGCGCGCAGGCCACGCGTCATCACGCGCACCTTCCGCCCAAACTCCACGCCGCTCGATTTGGCGACCGGCTCGAACGCCTTCGCGTCCGGCGCGAACACCAGCCGGTAGCCCTGCGCGATCACCGCAGTCGAGGTGGCGAAATCGTCCGTCACTCCTTCGGGCACGCCGGGGAACAGCGAGCGGCGGATCGCGTAAATCGCGCCGGTCGCGGAGATCGTGTTACCCGCCTCGCTCTGGATACGCTTCAGGAAACGGTCGAAGCCCCAATACGTCCGCTCGCCGTCGCCGGTTTGCGCGGTGTCGTCCGCCATCCGCTTTTCCGACAGGTAGACCTGATTGCCCGCCACTCCGCCGACCTCAGGATCGGCGAACGGGCGCACAAGCTGGCGGATTGCGTCCGGCGCATACTGGCTATTCGCGTCCGAAAAAACCAGGATCTCGCCCTTCGCCACGGCAACCGCCGAGTTGAGCGCGCCCGCCTTTCCCTGGCGAGGGAGCGCCAGCAGCTTCACGCCGCGATCCTCGTACTGCGCGACGATCGCCTCGGTTTCGTCGGTCGAGCCATCGGACGCGACGATCACTTCCAGGCAGTCGCGCGGATAGTCGAGGCTCACCACATTGTCGAGCTTCTCACCGATGCTGGCCGCCTCGTTGTACGCTGCGATAATCATGCTCACCGAGGGTGTGATGTCCTCGGTGCGGTAGGGTTTGCGCCACAGCAGCCCGCGCACAAACAGGATCGCCGGGAAGACTACGTACGTATACGCCAGCAGGGCGACTGATCCCCAGAACAGAACGAGCGCTAAATCGGTCATTCCCCCGCTCCGATTCCAAACCGCTCAATCAGCGCGGCCGCGTTGGTCGTCAGGTCAAATTCGCGCAACACCTTCTCGCGGCCACCGTCGGCAAGAAGCTGACGCAGCGCAACATCCCGGCTCAGGCGCTCCAGCGCATCCGCAATCGCCCGCGCATCGCCGGGCGGAGTCAGCAGGCCGCTGACCTCATGCTCGACCAGCTCTGGAATACCCGACAGGTTGCTCGCCACGACCGCGACGCCGCTCGCCATCGCTTCCATCAGCACGACCGGGATGCCCTCGCGCCGGTTGTCGCTGGACGGCACGCTCGGCGCGACGAGGATATCCGCCTCCTGTAGCAAGTCGATGATCGCCTGACGGTCTTGCCGCCCATGAAAGACGACGTGGTCCGCGAGGCCCGACGCGTTGACCTGCGCCTCGAGCATGTCCCTGTCCGGGCCGTCGCCGACGAAATGCAACGAGAAGCGCACGCCCCGCTCTTTGAGCAGCCGCGCCGCTTCGACCAGGTATTTCTGCCCCTTCACCTCGTGCAGCGTGCCGATGTTCAGGATCATCAGGGCATGATCGCGGCCGCCGTTCGAGTTATAGCGCGGGCGCGGCTTGAAGACGCTGGTATCGACGCCGCAGCGCAGCACCACCACACGATCCAACACATCCTCGCCGCAGGCTTTGGCGATCTCGCGCACGTTGTACTGCGAAATCGTCGCCGCGAATGCCGCTTCCATAATCTTCTCGCGCAGCATGTGCTTGTCGCGGTGCAGGTCCGAGCCGTGCGCCGTGAAGCTGTACGGAATGCCCGTCAGACGGTGGATGATAAACGCCGCCGCAGCCGGATGGCTCGCGAAATGCGCGTGGATGTGCTCGATCCCGTCGCGCTCCATCATCCGCGCGAACTGCACGATCTTCGGCCAGAACGTCACGATCCCGAAGAAATAGCGCGTGCTGCCCCAGGTGGCGCGCAGCGAATCCCACAACGCGCCGAAATACTGGCGCGGCTTGCGGCGCAGGTAATGCCAGTGCGCAGCCAAAAAGCGCGGCGCAAGCATTGGCTGGAAATGCGCCGTCTGCACCAGCGGCACGGCCTCGGGGTGCATGGTGGTGGTGCGCTCCCGCTGAAGCGGGTAGATCTCCACCTGCACGCCCTGCCCCTGGACCGCGATAATTTCATATAGAATGAAGGTCTCCGTAATCTTCGGAAACCTCGACATCATATAAGCCACCTTGCCGCGCGGCGAGCGGGTGGTTGCCGCCTGCGATTGCCGCGCGGTCCTGGTAAGCGACTCAGGCATACTACCCCCTGCTGCGACGAAGGTATGATTGCCAGATGAGTGATGAGACGCTGCGACGGGTCGCGTCGATCCCGTTGGTCGCGTCGACCACCACCATCTGGGGGATGCGAGATTTCAAAGCGAGATACGATTGGCGCTGCTGTTCCAGCACCTCGACGCTATGCTCGCCCTTGCGTGCGAATAGCGTTTCGGCGGGCGCGTCGAGCAGCACGACCAGATCGGGCGGCGGGCACGTCCGCGCCAGCAGCCAGCGACGCACGCGGCGCGGCAGGCTCAGCGGGCGCGAAGACGGGAGCAGAGCGTCGTATGCGTAGCGGTCGAAAATCACCAGCCGCCCGGAGCCCTGGTGATAGCGCGCCGTCAGATAGCGCTTCCACTGCGTCAGCAGCAGACCGGCGAACCCGACGCCCGGCAGCTTCCCCGCGCCGCGCTTGCCGCGCTTCTTCTGGTACAGCCCCATGTAAACCCGCCGCACCGGAAACAGTGACGAGCTGTGAATTCCGTCCGCGACGGTCGATTTCCCGGCGCCATCCGGCCCCAGTACCGCCACTGACGGCACGGCCGGACGCACCGCGCCACTCAGGCGGCTGAGCGTCCGCCACGCGCGATTTTTTACATCACGCAGGCGCGTCCCCATCGGATCGCGCTGGCGCAGCCGTTTCGCCACGGCGGGCGCCTGAGCCAGCAGCGCGCTCCATTCGCCCGCCGCGATCTGGCGACATAGCGTATCCCAGGACGCGCCCGGAACCCAGTACTCCGCCAGCAGCGGCGCAACCGCCGCGCCGTCGCCCAGCTCGGTGATCAGATATTGCAGGCGGTCGGCCCGCCGGGGATCGAAGCGCCCCTTGTCGAGCGTGGCGTGCAAGAGCAACGTGATCAGCTCATGCTCCGGCGCGGGCGCCCACACCTGCCCGCAGCGGCGCCTGTTCCGAAGAACGTCCGCCGCCAGCCCGGTGGCAAGCGTCTTGATCGGGCGGCCATACACCAGCTTGTCGACCGCGTCCACCTTGAACCAGCTATCACTGTCGGCGTGATAGGCTACGAAAAAGCGGTGCGGCGCATAGCCCCGCGATGCCAGGGGCGCGAATCCCACTCGTGCCAGCACAGCAGCCAGCCGGTCCCACTGATCGGGCGCGACCAGCAGGTCAACCTCGCCGTCCAGCACAAGCGGGATCCGCTCGGCATCGCGTAGCACGCAGTAGAGGACACGCTCATTTTCGAGCGCGTCGAAGAGTTGACTGAGAATGGGGTGCGTCATCCGTGGCTAACCTGTGCTCTTCTGCGCACCCTCAGATTTCGAAAGCTGCGGCGACAGGCTGACGGATTCGACCGCGGGCCGGCGCATGCGACGCCCCAGGCGCGGGCGCTCGTTTCCCCGACCGCCGAGCATCAGCACCGTGCCGATGACCTGCGCACCCAGTGAGTACAGGTCTTCCATCACCTCGCGGACTTCGCGGCGGCGCGTCTGCCCGTAGATCGTCGAGACGATCGCACCGTTCACGCGCGACGCCAGCACGATGCCTTCGGCCTGCTCCTGGAACGGCGGCGCGGCGATAATGATCAGGTCCGCCAGGCTCTGCAGGTGCTGGATCAGATCGAGCATGTTCTCCGACGCCAGCAGCCCGCCCACGTTCGTGGACTGTCCGCTCGGCAGGACGTACAGGTTGTCGATGTCATCGACCGGAGCCACGCATTCCGTGACGCCAATTTCGTCGTTGAACAGGTCGGTCAGGCCGGGGCGCTTCTCCATGCCGAACATCCTGCTGACGGTCGACGTGCGCAAATCGGCGTCCACCAGGATCACGCTGCGGCCAAGCTGGCTGAGCGCGGCGGCCAGGTTCCCGGCCACTTCGCTCGTCGCCTGCGAGCCGCGCGGGCTGCCGATCAGCAGCGAGCGAAAGCCCTGGTTGCTGTTCAAAAACAAGATCTTCGCGCCGAGCTTTCGATAGTTCTGCGCCGCGCGCGAAGCCGATTGCGCTGTGACGACCAACCGCTTGTATCCTGTGAAGTGAAGCTGCCGGTAGCGCGCGATCGCGCCGAGGACTGGCACGCCCGCCGTCTGCGCCAGAGAGTCTTCGGATTTCACCGTATCGTCCAGATAGTCCAGGCCGAGAATCAGCGCGATCCCGATGACCAGCCCGGCGATCGCGCCGAGCATCGTTTTCATCGGAACCTCACGCGGCACGCGGCTCGCGCGGATGGCGGGATCGACGATCTGAACGCGGTTGTTGGGCGTGGTCTGCGCCTCAGTGTAGAGATTGATCAGCAGGCGCTCGGTGTCCGACAGGAAGCTGCGTTCCTTATTGATCTGCTCATCCAACGCGGCACGCTCGGAGTCCGAGGTCGCTTCCTGGCGCTGTTGCTGAAGCGCCAGCAGCGTCTGCTCGCTGCGCTCAACCGATTCCTCGACGCGCTTAATCTGCGCCTGGATCTGCTCGTAAGCGTCGCCGGACTGGCTGCCGCCGGCGCTTTTCTCGACAATCTTCTGCGCGACCGTATCCGCAAGCAGCGTGGCCATCGCGCGCTCAGGATGCTGCACGCGAATGGTCATCAACTGCGTGGTGCTGCTCGTGTCGATCGTGATCAGGTTGTCAAGCTGGGCTGCCGTAATGCCTTCCAGCCCTAGTTCCTCAATCACTTCGTTGAGGAAGGGCCGCATTTTCGGCAAAACGGCGTAGACCTCGAGCAATTGGGCCGCAGCACGGAGATCGTTCGGCGTCGGGTTCAGGCTGGTCGTCGCCGGGCCAACCAGAAGCTGAGCGCGCGAGGTATACATCACCGGCTGGCGCTCAGCATAGATATATGCAATTCCGGCCGCGACTCCTGTGGTGATAATCGCTAACCAGAACCATCTCAGAACCGCGTCGATATACCGTCGAAACATGAAGATGTCTCCCCACCATACGTGCTAGCGCGTCTTTACGAGAACGAGAGCTTTGCGACAGCGAGTGCTTCCATCTTGATCAAGTGGCCTCTGCCTTTGGCCGTAAGGTCTGAGCAGAGGCCACACCGTACACCCGCGAGCGAAAATGGCCAGGACGGCGTGCAACTAGTGGCTCGCCTAGCGCGCTCCCCGGTCCCGGAAGACCTTCAGCGCCGTGCGGATGATGATTTTGAGGTCGAGCAACAGGCTCATCTTCTCGATATATTTCATATCCCAGATCAGCCGGTTGTCGAAGTCGGTTTCGCCACGCTCGTAAATCTGCCACAGGCCGGTGATGCCGGGCTTGACGCTCAGCCGCTCGGTGTGCAGCAGGCGATACTTATCCACCCCGAACGACGTAGGCCGCGGGCCGACGATGCTCATGTCGCCCTTGAGGACGTTCCACAACTGCGGCAGCTCGTCCAGGCTGGTCTTACGCAGGATTTTGCCGACCGGCGTGATGCGCGGGTCGTTTTCGAGCTTGTCGCCGTTTTCATCGACCGTTTCGCCGCGCTCGTTGCAGCGGACACCCAGTTCCGCGAGGCGCTGGTCCGCGTTCACGATCATCGAGCGGAACTTATACATCCGGAAGGTGTGGCCGCCGAGGCCGGTCCGTATCTGCACGTAGAACGGCGAGTGGCGGTCCTGCAGCCAGACCAGTGCGGCAATCACAGCGCCAATTGGCAGGGTCAGCGGCAGGCTGGCGATCACGAGCGCGATATCCATCACCCGCTTGACCTGCATGTACACGCGGCGCGAGCCGGCGCTCTGGTATGGCAGGCGGTTCACCCAGAAATCCGGGTTGTAGTACGGTTCCACGTCGTTGGCGCGGCTCCGATTCGACAGCGGTTGGAGCAGGTCGCCCCCGTGCAGCAGCGCGCGCAGCCCCAGGCTGAGGATGAACGACGACGCCTTGGGCATCGGCTGGGCGACAGCGCCCTGCCCGCCGTTGAAACCGCCGAAGCCGAAATCGACCGTCATGGGATGGACCGCGGCGCGCTCTTGCGAGGCACGCTTGTCCTCAGAGCTGGCGCTGCCAGCTTCCACCCGGCGCTCTTCCTTGACGACCACCAGCGGATTCTTCTGTGCAGCAGCGACAAGGTCAGAATAGATAAGGCCATCATCCGGAAAAGCAGCGACACCGATCGGCACGCGGATGTTAAGCTGGCTGCGGATAAGGTCGTACACTTTGCGGGCCAGCTCTTCGGCTTCTTCACGGTTCGTCTCAGGCAGGCAGATCACCAGATCTTCGCCGTACCATGCAATCGGATCGGTATGATAGAGGAAAGACTCGGCAAGTTGCCCAATGCGCGCCTTCAGATAGCTGCGCTGGAGCACATACTGATAGCTGAAGCGCTCGGCGCCGGCCGATTTCAGTTCTTCGACGTCGCTCACCTTCAGCAAAACGAACCCCACCGGGCGGTTGAACCGGCGTGCCCGGAATAGCTCCGCATTGACTGTGTCTTCACCGTTCGCTTGCGACAGAATGCGAGACTCGTCCTTATTGGTGATCACGTTCTCGAGGATCTGCTCAAGATTGGAAACCACAACCGAGAGCATCCGGACGAGATACACCGTGACACCCAGCATGAACAACTCGGTCACCACCAGCGGCACGTCGGCCAGGCTGTGTCCCAAAGCGCCCACTGCGCCGGCTGCCAGATACAGCAACCCAACGCCCACCATGATCATCTGCAAGCGGCTGGTGCCGAGATCAGGAAATAGAAGCATTCCGAGAACGGTAACAACCGCTATCGCGAAAATCGCCGGAGACGGCGTGAAACCGAGCATGCGCGGATCAGCCAATACGAAAAGGAGAATCAGCCAAATGACCGCAGCCAATAACAGTACGCGCAAGCGATTCATCTGTTCCTCCTGCCCTCTGCAGGTGTCAAGGTGTGATGGATGGGCTTGACCTGCATTATAGTAAATTCTGACACGTATAAACACTGTGATTACAGCAGATTCGGGGATTTTTTATAAGTTTTTATCCGATTTAAATAACCGGCTCGCGTAGTTTTAAACTATTTTAATAGCGGGCTCGCGGCCCCATCCCTAAGATATAGGTAACGCGCGCCGAGAATGAGGCATTTTCGGGGAGCTGACGGGGCAACGCGGTCGCCCGGTTGCGCACAGAATCTGCGCCATCACGAACACGAATTGCGCTAACCAAATTTAAACCTTCCATAATCCGACCCGCGTCTGCTCTTTTTAGCGCGCTGCAACGAAGCTGCAACACAGAGATGCCGCAACCATCAGAATTCTCAGGACGGGATACTGGCGTGACCTCAACCAACGGCCGGGCCGACACCGGCAGCATTGATTTCAATCTGCACGATCTGGTCAGCATCCGCCTGCTCGACGCGGACGCGCGCGACGCCAAGGCGGTCGGGCGCCAGCTCGGGCCGATCCGGCGGCCATTCAGCGGCGAGCCGGACATCACGATCCGCTTCGTGGATCGCCTGGAGATGCACGGCACGCTGCGTTACCTGGGTAAAGATGAAGCCGCCTTCACCGACGACGCGTTTATCGTGCTGCGCAGCAAACACAAGGCGCGCACGCGCGTGCAGATCCCAATGGAGCGCGTGGGCGAGCCGCTGACCATCGTCGCCGAACGCGGCGTGCCTGCCATCCCGCTGCTGATCCCGATCATCAACCTGACCGCGCTGGCGAAGGGTGCCCTGCCACTGCACGCATCCGCCTTCCTTTATAATGAAATAGGCGTGCTGAACACCGGCTGGTCGAAAGGCGGCAAGACAGAAGCGCTGCTCGGCTTCATGGAGCACGGCGCGCGCTATGTCGGCGACGAGTGGGTGTATCTCTCGGCGGACGGCACGACCATGTCCGGCATTCCCGAGCCGATCCGCGTGTGGGATTGGTATCTGGAGCAGATGCCGCGTTACCGGGCACTCGCCGGGCGCGCGGAGCGAGCGCGCGTCGGCGGGCTGAAAGCGGCGGTTGGCCTGGAAGGGCGGCTGCCGGACGTGCCGGGCAAGCGTGCGGTGGGTCGCGTCGCGCGGCTGCTAGAGCGCCAACTCTTTGTCGATCTGCCGCCGGAAAAGGTCTTTCCGCCCGAAGCGTTCGCGCTGACCGGCCCGCTCGACACCGTCTTCTTTGTGGCGAGCGTCGACGCGCCAGGCGTGCGCGTCCGCTCGCTGGAGCCGGACGAGGTTGCGGATCGGATGGTTTTCTCGCTGCAATACGAGCGGCTGCCGTTCATGGAATACTATTATATGTGGCGGTTCGCCTTCCCTGAGCAGCGGAACACGCTGATCGAAAACGCCGAAGCCATCCAGCGAGAGCGATTGCGCTCGGTGCTGGCGAACAAGCCGTGCTATCTGATCGAACACCCCTACCCGGCGGTGATCGAAGACCTCTACCGCGCCATGCAGCCCTTGATTGCCAAGGCGAAGCGGCCCGAACCTGAGGCGAAGGAATGACCGACCAAGCCCTTCAATCTTCTCCGGCCAGCGCGCCGGATGCCGGTGATGCGCTGGACGAACTGCTCCAGCGCTCGCGTCGCGTGGACTGGCGCTTTCTGCTGCCAGATCCGCGCCTGGGAAACGTGGTGTACTTCGGCCCGGCGGACGATCCGCTGCGCGAGGCGCTGGTGGATTTCGCCGAGGCGGTCACTGATGCGGACGCCGTAGCCGACGGCCAGTCGGAAGCGTTCGACGTCGCAGTGCTGCGGATGCAATCCGCTGAGGTGCTGCCCCGTGTGCGGACGCTGCTCAAGCCGGGCGGCACGCTCTACGTTGAGATTCACCGCCGCATGGGGCGCGACGTCCCGTGGGAGCTCCGGCGCTACGCAGCCACGGTGGAGCGCGCCGGGTTCCGGCAAGTCGAGGCATTCTGGAACTGGCCGAACTTCACGCGCTGCACCAAGATCCTGCCAATCGACGACGCATCCGCGCTCGGGAACATCGTCGTGAACAATCGGCGCGGCCCGCTGGCGTGGCTGATGCTCAACGCAACGCGCCTCGGCTTTTACCTGGGCGTCGTCGGCTGGACGGCGCGGTGCCTGAGCCTGCTTGCTCGACGGGAGACGCCATGAACCTCGTGCTGGACTTCCTCGAGCGCCATCGCGCCCGCCTGAAACTTGAGCAATATCGCGTGCCGGAGCGGCTGACGTGCGTCATGCTGACGCCGCGCTTCCGCGCCTCGCGGCATGTTGTCTTTCTCGTGCTGCCCGCGCGCAAGCCATATCCGGTGCTGGTGGCGAAGGTTCCTCGCCTGGGCGAACGCAGCCAGAGTTTGACGCGAGAAGCCACCGCCATCGAGACGATCCAGAAAATGCGCCCCGGCGGGTTCGACTCGATCCCGCACTTGGTCGCGTTTGAGGAATATCACGGCTATCCGATCCTGATCGAGACGGCGCTCAACGGCCCGCTGCTCGACCCGCCCCGCGTCCGCCGCGATCTCGAAGGCGCGTGCGAGCTGGCGCTCGACTGGCTGACCGACCTGCCCCGCACGCCCGCTACTGAAGCGCGCGACGACTGGTTCGAGACGCGCGCGGCGGGGCCGCTGCAAGCGTTCGCCGCAACCTTTCCGCTCAACGTCAAAGAGGAACGGCTGCTGATCCAGACGCACGAGCTGATCGCGCCGCTTCAGCAGGCCGGGCTGGCGCCCATCGTCGAACATGGCGATGTCAGCCACCCGAACCTGATCGCGTTGCACGCGCAAAACCTCGGCGTGGTCGATTGGGAGCTAGCCGAGACGGATGGCATTCCGGCGTGCGATCTATTCTTCTTCCTGACGTACGCCGCTTTCGCGCTGGATGACGCGCGCACCCGGCGCGACTTTATCACGCCCTTCCGCGAAGCGTTCTTCGGGCCGAACGCCTGGACGGTGCCCTACGTGCAACAGTACGCGCGGCGAATGCAGATCGAGCCAGAGCATCTCACGCCGCTGTTTGTGCTGTGCTGGGCGCGCTATATGAGCAAACTGCTTCTGAGGCTGTCCGCCGATGATCCCGCGCCCCAGCGCATCGAGACGGAAACCGTCGCGTGGCTGCGCGAAAACCGCTATTACGCCCTGTGGCGGCACACGTTGGATCACCTGGACGAGCTTGGCTGGCTTCACTGACAACGACGGGACAACAACCATGCGCGTTCTCTATCTCACCAACGGATTTCCGTTTCCGCTCACTAGCGGATACCTGCGCCACTACTATTTCATTCAGGAATTGGCGCGCGAGCACGACATCACGCTGCTGTCGATGGCGCGACCGAGCTTTCAGGAAGAGCACCGCGCCGCGCTGGCTCCCTATACGCAGCACGTCGAGGTCTTCATCGCGAGCGAGCGGGGCCAGTCTCCGCTCAAGAAGGCGCTCCACACGATGCGATCGCTCAGCAGCGAGAACGGCTCGATCGGCAAGATGCGCGCCACAATCGAGCGGCTCCACGCGCAACAGCCGTTTGACGTCGTGCTGTTCAGCGGCAAGCCGACCTACGCCGCGATCTCCACGCTCCGCCTGCCGCCGATCGTCGCGGACTTCACCGACGCCGCCTCGATGCGCATCCGGGGCCAGATGGAGCACGCCGATCCGCTGAAGATGCCCGCGCTGTGGGTGAAGTTCCAGCAGATGCGGCGGTTGGAACAGCAGATCATCGCGCGCGCCAATTACCTGCTTTTCGCGTCGGTGCGCGATCGCCAGGCGGTTATGGCAGACTCGCGCAAGCCTGCCTCGGTGATGCCCAACGGCGTGGACGTGGAGTTCTGGAAGCGTTCTAACCGGGAGCTTGGCCGCAGCGCGATCGTCTTTACCGGCGCGATGAACTATCGCCCGAATGTGGACGCGGCGCTGTTCCTGATCGACGAGGTCTTTCCCCGTGTTAAACAGGTGCACCCCGAAGCGGAGCTGTTCATCGTCGGGCACAGCCCCGTCCCGTCGCTCGTGGCCGCGGGCAAGCGCCCCGGCGTCACCGTAACCGGCTTCGTGGACGACGTGCGCCCCTATCTGGAGCGCGCCGCCGTGTTCGCCGCGCCGCTGCGCTTCGGCGCTGGGATTCAGAATAAGGTGCTCGAAGCGATGGCGATGGAAGTGCCGGTTGTCGCTTCGCCGCTGGCAGCGGACGGTTTGAACACGGAAGACGGCGACCGCCCGCCGGTTACGCTGGCGCGCACAGCCGACGACTTCGCCCGCTCCATCAACGCCGCACTAGACGCACGCACCCGCGACCTGACGCCGGACACCGCCGCACGCGAATACATCCTGCGACATTTCGTCTGGTCCGCGATTGGAGAACGGCTCCGCGCGGTGCTGCGCACTACCGTCAAGGGGGGTTAGCTCATGCCGAGGCTCTTTTCTGTCGCACTCGTCGGACCCGACGGCTCCGGAAAAACCACGATCAGCCGCCGTCTGCGCGAGACGCTGCCGCTGCCGATCAAGTACGTCTATATGGGCGTCAATCCCGACTCGAGCAACCTAATGCTGCCGACGACCTGGCTGCTGAGCAAGGTCAAGCGCGGGCTGGGCGCCGAGCCGGATACGCGCGGGCCGCGCGCGATCGAGGATGCTGTCAAGCCAAAGCCGAAAAATCCGGTCAAGCGCGCGCTGGTCGAGGTGAAATCCGGCCTGCTGCTGGCAAACCGTATCGCCGAAGAATGGTTCCGCCAGGCGCTGACGTGGTTCTACACGCGGCGAGGGTATGTCGTGCTGTTTGACCGGCACTTTTTCTCGGACTATTACGCCTACGACATCGCGCCGACGCCCTACCGCAAGCCCTGGACCCGCCGCCTGCACGGCTGGATGCTGATGCACCTCTATCCCAAGCCGGATCTGATGATCTACCTTGACGCGCCCGCCGAAGTCTTGCTGGCGCGCAAGGGCGAAGGGACTGCCGAGGTGCTTGAGGATCGGCGCCGGGCGTACCTGGAAATGCGCGCGCACGTCCCGCATTTCGCCCTGGTCGACGCTACACAGCCGGAAGACGTCGTGCTGCGCCAGGTCACCGAGCTGATTCTGGCGTATAACCGCGACCGCCGCGTGCCGGACGCCGCATCCGAGCAGGTGACACATGCCTGAGAAACGCCCGACGGTGCTGGTCACCGACGCTAACCGTGGCAGCGCGATCGCGATCATTCGCTCGCTGGGGCGGCGCGGTTGGCGCGTGATCGCCGCCGATGACAGCCCGCGCAGCCTGGGGTTTCGCTCGCGCTACACCGCTCGGCGATTGGTCTATCCCCCGGCGGAGCAAGCGCCGCGCGAGACAGTCGCCGCGCTCAAGGCGGCTGCCCAGGCGGAAAGCGTGGACCTGATCATCCCGGTGACGGATGCAGTGCTTTTGCCGCTATCCGAAGCGCGCACGGAGTTCGACGGGCTGTGCGCGCTCGCCATCCCTACGCTGGAGCAGCTTGAGATCGTCAGCAACAAGCTGAAGACGATCGAGCTGGCGCAGGAGCTTGGCGTGCCCGTTCCGCTGACCCACGTGGTGGAGACGGCAGCCGAAGCGCTCGCCCTGCCGATCGAGGATTGGCCGGTTGTGCTCAAGCCGCAAGCGTCCCGCCTGTACCGCGATCAGGCGGCGGTCGAGCGTTTTGAGGTCACGTACGCGCACAACCGCGACGAATTGGCCCGCAAGATGGCAGAATTCGAGGGGCGCTGCGCGGTTCTGCTGCAAAGCTACTACCCAGGCGAGGGGCACGGCGTCGAGTTGCTGATGCACGAGGGGCGGCCACTAGCGGCGTTCCAGCATAAGCGACTGCATGAGGTGCCAATCACGGGTGGGGCAAGCTCGTTCCGGCAGAGCGTCGCGCTGGACCGCACGCTGTACGAGCACTCCGTCCGGCTGCTGGGCGCGCTCAAATGGACCGGGCTGGCGATGGTCGAGTTCAAAGTCGGCGCGCAGGGCGGCAAGCTGATGGAGATCAACGGCCGCATCTGGGGATCGCTGCCGCTGGCGGTGTTCAGCGGGATGGACTTCCCCGCGCGGCTGGCGTCCCTGTATGTGGACGGACCGCCCACTACAGACAACGGGCCAGACACGCGCTACAAGGTCGGCGTCAAGGCGCGCAACGTCGAGCGGGATCTCGTGTGGATCGCATCGGTGCTGCTTGGCCGCCGCCGGAGCGGATCGCTGCCTGTGCCAGGCCGCCGCGAAGCGTTGGTCGGCATGCTGGGCCTGCTGAATCCCCTCACCCGCTCTGACCTGCTGGCGTGGGACGATCCGCTGCCCGGTTTGGCGGAGTTGCCCGCCATCGTGCAGAAACAGATTCGCAAGCGCACAGATCGTAATTAGGAGCGATGACGAATGAAGCGGTTGTTTGACCTTGCGCAGGCCAGTACCGCGTTCGGGTTCGTCGTTTCGTTACTGGAGCGGATCGACCCGGCGCGCCCCCAGCAACTGGCGGTCCTGACATATCACCGGGTTGACTGGCCGGATGCGCGCCCCTTCCTCAGCCCGGCGCAGCTTAGCGCGACGCCGGATACATACGAGCAGCAGATGACGTATCTGGCAAAGAACTGCAATGTCGTCGGCATGGAAGACGTGCTCGACGCAGTGCGTCAGGGCAAGCAGCTACCGCCGCGCGCCGTCCTGGTGACGTTCGACGATGCCTATGCGGATTTCGCGGAGCACGTATGGCCGGTGATGAAACGGCTCGGCCTGCCGGTGACACTGTTCGTCCCGACGGCCTTCCCCGATCATCCAGAACGCGGATTCTGGTGGGATCGGCTGTATAATGCTCTACGATGCACTGCATCGCCGCTGATTAACACGCCGGTCGGATCGCTGCCGCTCACTGATCCAGCAACCCGGCGCTCAACGTTCAAACGGATTCGGAATTACGTCAAGTCGCTGCCGCACGAGGAAGCGATGGCCTGGGTGGACGAGTTCTGCGCTGCGCAGGGCGTTTCGCCGATCCCCAATCCGGTGCTGAGCTGGGATGAGCTACGCCAGCTTGCAGCCGAAGGGGTTACGCTGGGCGCGCATACCCGCACGCATCCACTGATCAATCGCGTCAGCGTGGACCAGGCGCGCTTTGAGGCGTCCGCCTCGCGCGACGATCTGGCGAAGCTCCTGGGCAGCGCCCTGCCGATCTTCGCCTACCCCAGCGGCGGGTTTGACCAGCGTGTGGTCGACGGGCTGGCCGAAGACGGCTTCGAGCTCGCCTTTACGACCGTGCGCGGGCTGAACGACCTGCGCAACGCCGATCCGCTACGTCTTCGCCGGATCAACGTCGGGCAGCGCGCCTCGCTGGCGCTGCTGCGCTCGCAACTTCTCCCTTCGGCGGTATGGCTCAACCGCTGGCAGCCAATGGCCAGCCCAAACTAGCGAGTCGGGCCGCTTGCTCGATCTGTACGGGACCGAATCACAAACCTTAAGGATGTTCTGATGCGCCGAACGCTTGTGATACTAACAATCCAGACCGTAGTGATCATCGCGGCCGTTGTGCTCAGCGCGCTGGCAGGCGGCCCAACGCTCGCCCAGGATGGCGGCGGCACCAGCTTCGCGCGGCTCGACGGCGTGACCATCTACTTCACCGAGTCCAGCCGCGAGCCGAGCCCGTTCGACCGCTCGCCCGCAGGGCTGTCGCGCTTTGCTGGACTGCTTAGCGCGGTCGGCGCGACGATCAAGTCGCTCGACTGGCGCTCGGACATTCCCGAGGACGCCGATCTCGTCGTCATCGTGGCGCCCACCCGAGACATCGAAGATTACATGACCGCGCGGTTGTGGGCTTATCTCAATCAGGGCGGCTCGCTGCTGGTGATGCCCGATCCGATTATGTACACCGAGGAAGATGGCATCATCATCACCGAAATGAACGACCGTGCCCTGCGCCGGGACCGTGGCCTCTTCCTGCTGACGTGGTCGGGCTATGGCCTGCGCGCCCGCGAGGACGTCGTGGTAACCGAGAATGAGGACGGCTCGCTCAACCGCGATATCATCACGTCCGAGATCAACGCGGAGCACCCGATTCTGCAAGGCATTACTGGCCCGATCGCCGTGTTCAGCGCGCGCTCGCTCGACGTGGATTCCTCGATTCAGGCGTATACCGCCGTGCCGCTGATTTTCAGCGGGCCGGAATATTATGGCGAGACGCTGTACGTTGACTATCTCCAGTTGAACGCCGAGGAATTCACCCCCGGTGCAGACACGCCGCGCGGGCGTCTACCGCTGGCCGCAGCGTCAGAAAGCCGCACGACCGGCGCGCGGATCGTCGTGATTGGCGATGGCGGCATGGCAGCGAACGGCGAGGGGTTCCTCTCGGCGCCGATCAACAGCGCGGGCTTCGTCTACCCTGAAAATGTCAAGTTCATGCTGCACACGGTCGCGTGGCTGGCGAACGAGGATATGCACGAGACCGAAACGT
>Ga0134097_1000542_pt1 | contig 38149 bp, 32 predicted proteins | sample 8_3taG_FD_94450 | JGI IMG/M metagenome (GOLD analysis project Ga0134097, IMG submission 94450) | Switchgrass degrading microbial communities from high solid loading bioreactors in New Hampshire, USA - 8_30_10_142_A2 metaG | ecosystem: Engineered > Bioreactor > Semi-continuous > Anaerobic >... | reverse complement strand
GCAGGCTTATCCGGTGCCGCCCAGGCTGCCGAACTATATGGGAGATGCTTGTTGTCAAGGGCGTGTCCGTAGAGGACTATTCCAGGATACATCTACCCTCAAACTCCCTACAGTAAATTGACGCTATCCATAATGACAGGAACACTTGACAATAGCATTAAATTGCGCATAGAATAAAGTGACAAATAAATACATGCATATGGGAGCCGGCGGACCGGCTGAGAGGGGATTGGTTGATCCCGACCATCGGAGACCTGATCTGGGTAATGCCAGCGTAGGGAATGCAGAACGTAGAATTTGCAACCGCCTATGTTGGGCGGTTTTCCTTTTCTATACGGCATGGTTTTGGCATAATGCCCATGACTTACGGATTCGCTTCGTGAAAACAGCGTATCCTATTCTTCCGAGGAAAGTATCATTCGATCCTGCAAGGCCGGGTTGTTGCAGCCGACGGGCTGCTTGGTATCAAAGGTTCCCCGCATGGGTTTAAAAGGGATCCCTGAAAGACAGAAAAAGAAATGGGGGAATGAAACATGCCAATCGTCAACGTAAGCCTCCAGGTGCTGCCTGTAGTGCCTGAGGAGAATATCTATCCCGTTGTGGACAAGGTTATTGAGCTTATCCAGAAGAGCGGCGTGAAATATGTGGTAGGTCCCATGGAAACCACCATGGAAGGCGAATTCGACACTCTCATGGAGATTGTGAAGAAGGCTCAGACCGTATGCTGCGAGGCAGGAGCGAAAAGGGTCGTATCCGTTGTAAAAATCGATTACAGGCCGGAAGGTGTCACCATTGAAGAGAAGACCGGGAAATACCAGACCAAAAACTAAAAAGGGGATAGACTGGATTCCCATCGGGTTTTCGCTGCTGATCCTGGTTGCCTGGCAGATGGTTGTTGTCCTGCGCGATGTGCCGGAGTTCATCCTTCCATCCCCTGTGAAGGTCATTGAAGAACTGATTGGTTCATGGCAGGTCCTGCTGGAGCATACCATGGTCACTGTCCTTGAAGCGCTCTTAGGGCTTACGGCATCCATCGTACTTGGGGCGGCCCTCGGCCTTGCCATGGGCTATTTCAGGACATTCAGGCGGATGGTCTACCCGCTGTTTGTGATCACCCAGACCGTTCCGTTGTTTGTTCTGGCTCCCCTGTTCATACTCTGGTTCGGTTTCGGAATCCTGCCAAAGATCGTTGTGGTCTTTATGGTCTGCTTTTTCCCCATAGCCGTTACCTTTGCCCAGGGGCTTATCCGGTCGGACAGCGGGATGGACGATCTCTTAAAGGTTATGGGCGCCACCAGGTGGAAGATCTTCAGGATAGCGAGGATCCCTCAGGCACTTCCATACTTCTTTTCGGGCCTTAAGATCGCCGCCACATACGGCATTGTGGGCGCTGTCCTGGCCGAATGGGTGGGGGCGCAGAATGGTCTCGGAGTATTCATGACGCGGGCCATGAAAAGCTTCAGGACAGGAGCACTTTTTGCGGACGTGCTTATCGTCGTCCTGCTCAGCCTGATCCTGTACAAGGCCGTGGAATGGGCAGAAAGGATTGTTTGCAAAAACATTTCAAACGGAGGTAGCATCACATGAGAAAAGCAAAACTTTTATCAAATATATTGATCTTGCTTCTTACCATGATTCTTCTGGCCGGTTGCGGAGAGTCCAAAAAGATTACATTCGTCCTGGACTGGACACCCAACACTAACCATACCGGCGTCTATGTCGCCAAGGAAAAAGGATATTATGCCGAGGAAGGCCTCGATGTCGAGATCATCCAGCCTTCTGATATGGGCGCCGATGCCATGGTGGCCTCGGGAACGGCACAGTTCGGGGTAAGCTACCAGGAAAGCGTAACCTTCGCCCGCGCCGAAAATGTGCCCCTGATTTCCATAGCGGCTGTTATCCAGCATAACACCTCGGGTTTCGGCGCTCTGAAGGAGAAAAGCATAAAGAGCCCCGCGGATTTCGAAGGCAAGAAGTACGGGGGATGGGGATCGCCTGTTGAGGAAGCTACCATTAAATACCTGATGGAGAAAGCAGGCGCCGATCCTTCAAAAGTAGAAATCCTGTCCGTAGGGACCGCGGATTTCTTCCAGGCCAGCAGCAGCGGCCAGATAGACTTCTCCTGGATATTTGACGGCTGGGATGGGGTTGCCGCCAGGATCAGGGGCATAGAGATCGACTATATCGACCTTGGCAGGACCGATCCGATCTTCGACTACTATACGCCGGTTATCGTGACCAGCGAGGATATGATAAAGAACAACGCCAAAATGGTTGAGGCATTCATGAGGGCGACGATCAAGGGATACAAGTTTGCCATGGAGAATCCGGATGAGGCGGCCGAGATCTTCATAAAAGCTGTGCCCGAGGCAGATCCGGAATTAATCAGGGAAAGCCAGAAATACCTTGCGGACAAGTACCAGGCCGACGCGCCATACTGGGGTATGCAGAAGGAAGAGGTCTGGCAGCGCTACACCGACTGGCTTTTTGAGAACGGATTCATAGCCGAGAAAATCGACGTGGAGAAAGCCTTTACAAACAAGTTCGTGGAATAGGGCGAAAGCAGAATGGAACAGATTGTTGCAGAAAACGTAACAAAACATTATTACGTTTCACCTGAGAATGGCGGACGGCTTGATGAAAAACTCCTGGTGCTGTCCGGGGTCAGCTTCAGCGTGGAAGAGAACGAGTTCGTCTCCATATTGGGACCCAGCGGCTGCGGGAAAAGCACGCTGCTGAGGCTCCTGGCAGGGCTTGACAGGGAGTATGAGGGGTCTATCCGTGTAAACGGCACGGACCTGAAGGAAAAAAGGGTTCCCGTATGCTATATGCTCCAGAAGGACCATCTCATGCCCTGGAGAACCCTTATGGAAAACGTGCTGCTGCCTGCCGAGATAGAAGGAGCCGACCTGAAAAAAGAGGCCGAGTTGGTCCGTCCCATGCTGAAGGATTTCGGCCTGGAGGAGTTTGAGAATTACAGACCCCATGCCCTGTCGGGCGGCATGCGCCAGCGCGCGGCTCTTCTCAGGACCTACAGGATGAGGGGAGATATCATGCTCCTGGACGAGCCTTTCGGGGCGCTGGACGAGATTACCCGCATGCAGATGCAGGACTGGCTTCTGGAGGTATGGGGAAGGCACAGGAAGACAGTGCTCTTCGTAACTCACAATATAGACGAGGCCATACTGCTGTCGGACCGTGTGCTGGTGATGAGCCCCAGGCCGGGCAGCATTGTAAAAGATATAAGGGTAGGATTTCCGCGGCCAAGAAGCCGGGATATGCTGCTAAGCAGCCAGTTTCTCGGCTACAAGGGCGAGATCCTTGCCTCCCTGGGATGAAGGCATAGATCTTAATGCCCGCCTGTATCGCAGGGGTTTTCGTATACCTCGCATTGTGACTTGGTCACGAAGGCCGCTCCGGGTGCAATTTACAGAAACACTGTAAAAGTATATAATATACATAAGGGTATATAATGTATATGTGAAGGTGGTGAGATAAATGTATTACGGCGGAGATAACTATGAGCCCCGCACCTATGAAGAACAGTATGACACCATAAGGGGCATGAACACCTATATAGCAAAGGTATTTGGCTGGATGTTCATAGGCCTTCTGCTTACCGCGGGAGTAGGATATTTGATCGCAGGCAATTTAACGCTGGTTGCAGCCATTGTAACAAATCCCATCCTGTTTTTCGGGCTTCTGATAGCTGAAGTGGTTATGGTTATGGTATTATCGGCCCGGATCACGAAACTGTCCTATGGCGCGGCCATTGCCTTGTTCCTTGCATATGCGGCGATTAACGGCGTTACGTTTTCAATAATACTCCTGGCCTATACCTCCGGGACTATTGCAACAGCCTTCAGCACCACGGCCATCACATTTGGCATTATGTGTGTATATGGCTATTTCACCAGGGCAGACCTGACCCGTTTCAGGACCATTCTTTTCATGGGTCTTATCGGCGTCCTGGTTCTGTCGGTTGTAAACCTGTTTTTGGCAAGCAGTTCCGTAGATTGGATTATCAGCGTTGTAAGCCTGTTTGTATTCCTTGGCCTTACGGCCTATGACATGCAGAGGCTTAAGGCGTTTTACTTCGGCACCGAGGGCAATTCGGTATTAAGAAGCAACCTTGGCATTATCGGTGCATTGAGATTGTACCTGGACTTCATCAACCTCTTCCTCACAATGCTGAGGTTTATGGGAGGCAGGAGAAGGTAGGACCAGGGCTTAAGGGTCTGGACTAAAAGCGGGAGGTGGCCGAAAACCACTCCCGTTTTTCATTATGCAGGCAGGTAATCTCCGGGCTATAGATCGATGTTTGTGGCTGAAAGGTGTGCGGCCTGTTTCCTTTTATTTTTATCTGATTTTTGGTATGATAAGTATGATTATCTGCCGGGATTACCGGTTTACATGTCACTGCGACCGTAAAAATGAAAATCAGTTTTATGCATGCCCGCATTCGGCGGAGCATGACGGGGAGAGATAGAAGATTTTGGATAACAACAGGGTTAGAGCAAACGAGTCCTGCGGCCAGGACGAGGACTTTCTGGCCAGGTCGATGGAATCCGCCGACTGGATGGAACAGGTGAGAAACCTTAATACGGAATATGCCCTTCGCACCGGGAAGGTCAGGACATACCGGCTGGATGTGTTCGGCTGCCAGATGAACGAGCGGGATGCCGAAACCATTGCCGGCATGCTGACCAATATGGGATATGAGCAGGTTCCCGAGGACCAGCCGGCAGACATTAACGTTTTTGTAACATGCTGCGTGCGTGAAAACGCGGAGGAAAAAGTATACGGGCATATCGGGGCCCTTTCCCGCGAATGCGAGAAGCGCGGGTCCATCGTTGTGGCGTCCGGCTGCATGATGCAGCAGCCCCATGTGGCGGAAAGGATTAAAAACACATTCCGGCATGTGAAGATCGTCTTTGGAACCCACAACATCCATGAATTCCCGAGGCTTCTCCACCAGCACCTGACCAGCGGAAAACGGGTGTTCGAGATCTGGGATAAAGAAGGCCGGGTCATCGAAGACATGCCCATAAAGCGGAGCCAGAGGCATAAGGCCTGGGTCAATATCGTCTTTGGCTGCAACAATTTCTGCACCTACTGCATAGTTCCCTATGTGCGGGGCCGTGAAAGGAGCCGCAGGAAAGAGGATGTCCTTGCGGAGATCCGCGCCCTTGCGGCGGACGGCTGCAGGGAGGTGACGCTCCTCGGCCAGAACGTGAACTCATACGGCAATGATTTTGGCGAGAAGGACCTTTTCGCAAGGCTGCTTTACGATATCGAGGAGATCGACGGGATTGACCGGGTCCGCTTTACCACGTCCCATCCCAAGGATTTGTCCGACAGCCTGATCAGGGCCATGAAGGAATGCGGCAAGGTCTGCGAACACCTCCACCTGCCGTTCCAGGCGGGAAGCAACCGCATACTGGAGAGGATGAACCGGAAATACACCCGGGAGCATTACCTTGACCTGGTGGACAGGATCAGGGACGCAATACCCGATATAGCCCTTTCCACCGACATAATAGTAGGGTTCCCAGGGGAAACCGGGGAGGATTTTGAGGATACCCTGGATCTTGTCAGGCGTGTCAGGTTTGACTCTGCCTATACCTTCATCTATTCCCCCCGCAGGGGAACGCCGGCCGAAAAATGGGAGCAGACCGAGCCCCATGAGGTTATAAGCGAACGCTTCAAGAGGCTTGTCGAGGTCCAGACCGAGATAGCGACCCAGCTTGCAAAGAAGTACGAGGGAAAGACCGTGGAGGTCCTTGTGGACGGTCCCAGCAAGACCAACCCGGAAATGCAGTCGGGACGCACCCGCACCGGAAGGCTGGTCAACTTCAGGGCGGAGGGAGATCTGACAGGCCGGATGGTGGATGTGGAAATTATCAGGGCCGGGGCCTTCTGGCTGGAAGGCAAGGAGGGCGTACACCGTGGCTAAACTCACCCCGATGATGCAGCAGTACAAGGAAATAAAGGAGCGCTACAAGGATTGCATCCTCTTTTTCAGGCTGGGCGACTTTTACGAGATGTTCTTCGAGGATGCGGAGATAGCATCAAAGGAGCTGGAAATAGCCCTCACCGCCAGGGACTGCGGCCTTGAGGAGCGCGCGCCCATGTGCGGGGTACCCTATCATGCCGTCCATTCATATCTCGCAAAGCTCATCTCGAGGGGATACAAGGTCGCCATCTGCGAGCAGATGGAGGACCCGGCGCTGGCAAAGGGTCTTGTCAAGCGGGACGTCATCAGGGTAGTGACGCCCGGAACGGTGATAGACCCCGACATGCTGGAGGCCAAGAAGAACAATTACCTCATGTGCGTATACTGCCGCCAGACCTACTTCGGCATAGCGGTTGTTGATATTACCACAGGCGAGTTCTTCACCACCCAGATAACCTGGGGAAGCTCCATGCGAAAGCTCCTGGACGAAACTGCCAGGTTCGGGCCTTCCGAGATCATAGCAAATGAAGAACTCATTAAAAAACCGGAATACAAAGGCTTTTTCGAGGATTACCTGGGCATCCGGGCCTCAGTGCTGCCAGACTCCGTATTCGATCCTGCCTTCTGTGATGAGAGGATTTCGGGCATCATCAAGGAAAATCCGCTCAAGGACCTGGAATTGGCCAGGTGCGCCACCGGGGCGCTTCTATACTACATAGAAAGCACCCAGAAGGTTGATCTTGCCCATATCGAGTCCATCCAGCCATACAAGATAGAGCAATACATGATCATCGACAGCGCGTCAAGGCGGAACCTTGAGATAACCGAAACCATGCGCGAAGGAAAGAAGAAGGGTTCCCTCCTTTGGGTATTGGACAAGACCTCCACGGCCATGGGCGGAAGGCTGCTGAGACGCTGGCTTGAACAGCCGCTGCTGGACGCGGATGAGATCCGGATGCGCCTCGACGCAGTGGAAGAGCTCAAGGATGGCTTTATGGTGCGAAACGAGCTGATGGACCTCCTGAAGGGCGTTTACGACATTGAGAGGCTGGCGGGAAAGCTGGTTTTCGGCAACGTAAACGCAAGGGATCTGATCTCGCTTAAACTCTCGCTTTCCAAGCTGCCGTACATAAAGGAAATGATTTCGGAACTTAAAAACGGTCTTAACGGGACCATGGCCGAAAGGCTGGATCTCCTTGAGGATATAGCAGAGCTCATCGAAAAGTCCATAATTGACGATCCGCCGCTGTCGGTAAAGGAAGGCGGGATAATCAAGGAAGGGTACAATGAAGAGGTGGACAGGCTAAGGAAGGCTGCCACCGAGGGCAAGAACTGGATCGCCGACCTGGAAGCCAAGGAGCGGGAAAGGACGGGCATCAAAAGCCTGAAGATACGGTACAATGACAATTTCGGGTATTACATAGAGGTCACAAGGGCAAATATCGGGCTGGTTCCCGATGATTATGTCCGCAAGCAGACTCTGGTCAACTGCGAGCGGTTTACGTTTGACCCGCTGGTTGAACTGGAAAAGACCATACTGGGCGCCGAGAAAAGGGTGGTCCAACTGGAATACGAACTGTTCTGCCAGGTGAGGGACGCTGTTTCCGCGCAGGTGCGAAGGCTCAAGGCGACAGCCCATTGCATCGCCGAGTTGGACGCGCTCTGTTCCCTGGCCGAGGTGGCGGACAGGAACAATTATGTAAAGCCAAAGGTATACCAGGGAGGCATCATCGAGATAAAGGAGGGGCGCCACCCGGTGGTCGAGAGGATGCTTGACGACAGTCCCTTTGTTCCAAACGATACCTGGCTCGATACCGATGATAACAGGATTGCCATCATCACCGGGCCCAATATGGCCGGTAAATCCACCTATATGCGCCAGGTGGCGCTGATGGTCCTGATGGCCCAGGCGGGAAGCTTTGTGCCGGCATCCTATGCCCGCATCGGCATGGTGGACCGAATATTTACACGTGTCGGGGCGTCGGATGACCTGGCATCAGGCCAGAGCACCTTCATGGTGGAGATGAGCGAGGTAGCCAACATCCTGTCCAACGCCACTTCCAACAGCCTTCTGATACTGGACGAGATAGGGCGAGGAACCAGCACCCACGACGGGCTCAGCATCGCCTGGGCGGTTATAGAGTATATCAACGACAGGGCAAGGCTTGGCTCCAGGACCCTGTTCGCCACCCATTACCATGAGCTGACCGAACTGGAGGAAAGGCTCCACGGCATCAAGAACTACTGCGTATCGGTAAGGAAGAAGGGGGATGACATCATCTTCCTTCGAAAGATCACGCGGGGCGGCGCCGACAGGAGCTACGGCGTGGAAGTGGCAAAGCTGGCGGGAATACCGGAAGCGGTAATTCAGCGTGCCAAGATTATACTTGAGGAACTGGAAGAGGCCGATATCAACAAAAATACGAAACGAAGGACGGACAAGCCCGTTGAAGGGCAGCTGGACCTGTTCGCTTCCAGTTCCCTCACAAAGGCTGAACACGAGGTGCTGGATGAACTGAGGTCGCTGGACCCGTCGCTCCTGACACCCCTTGATGCCCTCAACAAGCTGTACAACCTCCAGCAAAAGCTGAAGTAAAACCAAGGCAAACCAGGGGGACAGTTCCTGTGGTTCAAACCAGGGGGACGGTTCCTGTGGTTTGATGAGAAAACACAAGCCACGAGTACAAAACGTGGGAACGGCTCTTCCGGTTTAAAGAAAAGCAAAAAGCCAAAGTAGCGTTTCCAGTAACAAAGCCAAGCGCATGGTACTGGTTTCATAGGATAAGCGAAGATAATTTCTATAGAAATCAGACCAGCGGAACCGTCCCCCTGGTCGGACTGTGGTGTTGGAGGGGTTTATGGGAAGCATCATTATTTTGGATGAAAAGACTGCCAACCAGATAGCAGCCGGCGAGGTGATAGAGCGTCCCGCATCGGTTGTAAAAGAGCTTGTGGAAAACTCCATCGACGCGGGAGCGACGGCCATAACCGTTGAAATAAAGAACGGCGGCATATCCTACATAAGGGTGACCGACAACGGATGCGGCATGGAGGGCGACGATGTGGAACTGGCCTTTGAAAGGCATGCCACCAGCAAGATCCGGAGGATCGAGGACCTGGACCGCCTTAACACCATGGGCTTCCGCGGCGAGGCCCTCGCGTCCATTGCGGCCGTATCCCACCTGGAGGTGAGGACGAAGGTCGCGTCCGAGCAGGCAGGCGCCCTTGTAAAGCTTGAGGGCGGGAAGGTCGTTTCGATTTCCCAGACCGGATGCCCCACAGGAACCACCATAGTCGTTAAGGATCTGTTCTTCAATACTCCCGCAAGGTATAAATTCCTTAAAAAGGACAGCGCCGAAGCAGGGTATGTATCCACCATGATGGTGCGCCTTGCCCTTGCCCATCCGGGGATCTCCTTCAAGTTCGTAAACAACGGCCAAATCCAGCACCATACTCCAGGCAACCACGACCTATTAAGCGTGATCTACAGCCTTTTCGGAAGCGAAACGGCAAAGGCGGTCCTGCCCGTGGACCATGAGGAGTCGGGCATCAAGGTTTCCGGCTTTGTCGGAAAGCCCGAGACAGCCCGCGGAAACCGGAACAGCCAGTTCTTCTTCATAAACGGACGCACCATAAGGAACAAGGTGCTCACAGCAGCCCTGGAAGACGCGTATAAAACCCTTCTCATGCAGAACAAGTTCCCGTTCTGCGTGCTTAATGTCAAAACTTCCCCTGAACTCTACGATGTGAATGTCCACCCGCAGAAGCTGGAGGTCAGGTTCTCCAATGAGAACGCCGTGTACCTGGCTGTTTTCCATGGGGTTAAGGGCGCCCTTTCATCAGCTTCCCTGATCAGGGAAGTAACAAGCCCGGATTACGAAGCGGCAGAAAGCGCGGCAGCCAGGGAAACTCCTCCGCCCCAGGTGGAAATGGCATCCCTTGAAAGACCTGCCTCAAAGCTTCCGCCGCCGCAGCGTTTCCCTTATCCGTGGGAGCCTGCGAAACGGGCCGATACAGGGGTGACTGCCCGGTTTGAACCGGAAAAACAGGCGCTGCCCATAATAAAACCGGTTTCCCAAAATGCCGAAATGACGGAAGAGCCTGTGCGTGATCCTGCCGGACCCCAGGAGCCAGCGGAACCTGTCACCGAGGCGGAGAAAGGAGCCCAGATCCTGAGGGAAGCCGAGATCGTGGGCCAGGTATTCGATACCTACATCATCCTCCAGCGCGGACAGACCATGTACCTGATAGACCAGCACGCAGCCCATGAGAGGATACGCTATGAAACGCTGAAAAAAAGGATATCGGAAGGTCAAACCTTTTCCCAGATGATCCTGGAGCCATACATCGTAAAGCTTACAGCCGAAGAATACGATTTCCTGTTCTCAAGGATGGCCGACTTTGAACAGGCCGGATTCGAGATAGAAGCCTTCGGGCCGCAGACCGTCATCATAAGGAGTGTTCCAGATATCCCGGGAGGGTTTGCCCTGGACGACTTCCACGAGATACTGGACAGGTGGATTGAAACAGCCGGGGAAAAAAGAGGGATCAGTGACGAGGCCATCTATATGATGTCCTGCAAGAGCGCCATCAAGGCCAACCGGAAGATGGAGAAGGATGAGATAAAAGCCCTGATTGATCAGCTTCTTTCCATGGAGAACCCGTATACCTGCGTCCACGGAAGACCTGTTATAATCAGTATTTCCCAAAGGGAACTGGAAAAAAGGTTCAAGCGGATAGTATAGGGCATGGGAGGTCTGAGCTTGAAAAAGGTTATTGTGCTTGGCGGGCCCACTGCCACCGGCAAAACCGAGCTTGCGGTCGAACTGGCCCTTATGGTGAACGGTGAGGTCGTTACGGCCGACTCGGCCCAGGTTTACCGGTACATGAATATAGGGACGGCAAAACCAACACTGGAGGAGCGGCGCGGGATCCCGCACCACATGATAGATGTTGTTAACCCCGACGAGGAATTCAGTGTGGCCCAGTACAAGGCTATGGCCGAAGATGCCATAAGAAATATCCTGTCCCGCGGGAAGGTGCCCATTGTTGTGGGAGGAACCGGGCTTTACATCAGCTCTCTGGTATACAACATCCGGTTCTCGGATACAATGAGCGATTGGGGATTCAGGGAGCGGATGAAGGCCCTTGCGGAACAGCATGGGCCGGAGTACCTGCATGAAAGGCTGAAGGAGATTGATCCCGACAGCGCCGGAAGGATCCATCCCAACAACGTAAAAAGGGTAATACGGGCCCTGGAGGTGTTTGAAACAACCGGAAGGACCATGACCGAGCACCAGGCCGAATCCAGGAAGGAACAGCCCGAGTTCGACTACCAGCTCTTCGGCCTGATCATGGACCGTCAGAAGCTTTATGAGAGGATCGGGAGAAGGACCGATCTCATGATGGAGAATGGGCTTGCCGACGAGGTCGCCGGGCTATTGAAGATGGGCTATTCAAGGGACCTGGTCTCCATGCAGGCCCTTGGCTACAAAGAGCTCGCCGCGGCAATTTCCGGGGAATGCACCATGGAGGAAGCCGTTGAAAAAATCAAGCTGGGAACCCGGCATCTGGCCAAGAGACAGATCACATGGTTCAGGAGCATGGACGACTTGAAATGGCTTGACACGCAGGCTCTCGACAGGCGGGCAATGCTAAAAATATTGGCTGACTCCTTGAATAACAGTATTTAATTTAGTAAAATGATGGAAGGTATTTGAGTTGATTTCATATGATTTTCTGCAAGGAGGAATTCCCATGACCAAGAGCATAAACCTTCAGGACGTATTTCTTAACCAGGTAAGAAAAGAGCATATCCCCGTAACCGTCTACCTGACCAACGGCTTCCAGCTCAGAGGCATGGTCAAGGGTTTTGATAACTTTACCGTTGTTCTTGACAGCGAGGGGAAACAGCAGTTGGTATACAAGCATGCCATCTCAACTGTTTCGCCCATGAAGGCTGTCAACATAATCTTCAACGAAAACAGAGAAACCTGACTGGAGATGACAGATCTTCATGAGGAAAATACTCATCCCGATGATTGAAGTAGGCGGCGGGCACAGGATGATTGCGCTGGCCGTGAAAGATGCTATAGATCAGTTATTTCCCGGGCAATACCAGGTCGATGTAATTGATTTTGCAAAAGAAGCGGGCGCCACCAGGGACGACAAGGCTATGAAGGAAGCCTGGGATTTTGCCCTTGCTCATCCGAAGCTTACCACAAATATCAACCTGCTCATAGATACTTTTAAATACTTTACCCGAGCCAATATAATCACAAGGGTGCTCTTCCAGAACTTCATAAGGAAGGGCGCCCGGTATATATTGGGGTACAAGCCCGATATCGTGTTTTCAACACATTTTTTTTGCACTTCTGTGGCATTGTTCGCAAGGAACAAGTACCGGTTCAATTACAAGGTGATCAGCTACATGGCCGATCCGATCACCGGGCATAACATGTGGGTTAACCCGGATGCGGATATCATCGTTACCGCCACCGAAGAGGCAAAGAAGTACCTGATAAGCCAGGGCCAGCCAAAGCACAGGATAAAGGTCATGTCCTTCCCGCTGAACCCCAGGTTCTTTGCAAAGGTGGACAAGACCCGTGAGCAGATCCTGGAGGAACTGGGCCTTGATCCGTCCAAAAAGACGGTCCTGGCTTCAGCCGGCGGCCAGGGCATAGGGGACACCGGTAAGTATGTAAGGTTTATCTATGAGAACGGGTATCCAGTGAATATAATCGCGGTCTGCGCCAGGAACGAGTCCCTGTTCAAGTCGCTCAGCGGCATGGTGAGGAAGGATTCTCAAACCGGCATCGCGGTATTGGGGTTCGTGGACAACATGCATGAACTCCTGGAGGCATCGGATTTCGCCATTACCAAGGCAGGGCCTTCCACGATCTTCGAGCACCTGGTTAAGGGTGTTCCGGTCATCCTGACCCACAGCGCCGGGCTCCAGGAGAAGGGGAATATGGACTTCTGCCTGAAAAACAGGACAGGCTGGTCCATCAGCAATGAAAAGGAACTGCAGGACCTGATGGACAGGATCCTGAACACGGATATCCTTGACGAGTACAGGGAGAATACCAGGAAAAACGAGTTTATCCAGTCGCTGCCCCAGGCTCCCTACGACCTGGCAAGATTTGTTGTGGACGAGCTTTCCAGGGAAAGAAGGACCCGCCGCAAAAAGAACGCGGCCATAAGAAAACTGACGCTGGGAACGCGGATCAGTTTCCGCCACAGGATGCTGAAACAGAAAAGCACAAGGTATAAGTTCAACAATCAGATATAGCAAGCGGGCTCCGAAGAGCCCGCTTTTGAATACATGCGTCAAACCTGGATCTATACATTAAACCTGAACAGGACCACATCCCCGTCCTTCATGACATAATCCCTGCCCTCGGACCTAACCAGGCCGTGTTCACGGGCGGCGGCATATGATCCGCAGCGCATCAGGTCATCGTAAGCCACTATCTCGGCCCGTATAAACCCTCTCTCAAAATCCGAATGGATCTTGCCCGCAGCCTGGGGAGCCTTTGTGCCCTTCACGATGGTCCAGGCACGCACCTCGGTTTCGCCAGCCGTAAGGAAGCTGATAAGCCCGAGCAGCTTGTAGCTTGCCTTGATCAGCTTGTCAAGGCCGGACTCCTTCAGCCCCAGTTCCTGCAGGAAAAGCATCCTCTCGTCTTCTTCCAGTTGTGCAATCTCTTCCTCGATCCTGGCGCAGATGACCACAACCTCGGAGTTCTCAGCTTCGGCTATCTCCCTGATGGAGCGGACATGGGGATTGGAATCGATGTCGGCAAGGGTCGCCTCGTCCACATTGGCGCAGTAGAGGACCGGTTTGGAAGTAAGAAGGAAGAGGCGCCTTACATATTCGGCTTCCTCCTCATCAAATGACATGGACCTTATGGGCAGGCCCTTTTCCAGGTGCGCCTTTATCCTTTCCTGCAGGGCCAGTTCCTCCTGGAATTTTTTATCACCGGATTTCATCTGCTTCCGGGTTTTTTCCATGCGCTTTTCCAGGGTTTCCAGGTCCGCGAGTATCAGCTCCAGGTTGATGGTTTCAATGTCCCGTTTGGGGTCCACCGAGCCGTCCACATGCACGATATTGCTGTCGTCAAAGGCGCGTACTACATGGATGATGGCATCCACCTCGCGGATATGGGACAGAAACTTGTTCCCGAGGCCTTCGCCCCTGCTGGCGCCCCGCACAAGCCCGGCTATATCAACGAATTCAATGGTGGTATGGGTCACCTTTTTCGGGTGGTACATCTCTGCAAGCCTGTCCACGCGCTCGTCGGGAACGCGGACCATTCCCACGTTGGGGTCCACCGTGCAAAAGGGATAATTGGCGCTTTCTGCGCCTGCTTTCGTGATGGCGTTGAACAATGTGCTCTTTCCCACATTGGGCAAGCCAACTATGCCAAGTTTCATTGATGCTACCTCCAATAACCATGGGGTGGAAGCCCACCCCGCCCGCATTATTATAGCGCAAGTCCGCCGGGTAAACAACTTTTATTCTGTGGATTCCGCCAACCCTGACTATGATGTTATACGCGCTTTTCGGCACCGGAAAAGCCTGACCGCATGCCGCCGCAGCCGGACTGGCCGAGGATTTAATACCCACGTTTTGCCGTGTCCTGCCTTTGCCGGCATGCTATGAATAAACCGATTGAAATAGTAAACATAATTGGACTGTGATATAATTGTTGACGAAATGAGCGGCAAGTTTATGTTTGAGAAAATGCGTCTTCAGAAATACCTTTCCAGGTGTGGCATAGCTTCCCGCCGGCACGCCGAGGATATGATCAGGGAAGGCCGGATAAAGGTCAACGGGGTTACCGTGACCGAGATGGGGACAACCGTTTCGCCCGGCGACCTGGTGGAGTGTGACGGAGAACCGGTGGCGCCTGGTGAAAAGCCTGTCTATATCATGCTGAACAAGCCCGCGGGTTATGTCACCACGGTTTCGGACCCGGAAGGCAGGAAAACCGTCATGGACCTGACAGACGGCGTAAACGAGCGCGTTTACCCCGTGGGGAGGCTGGATTATGACACCGAAGGCCTGCTCATTCTCACCAACGATGGGGATTTTGCCTACAGGAACACACATCCGAAGCACCAGGTGAGCAAAACCTATATCGCCGAGGTGGAGGGAGAGCCTTCCCGTGAGACGCTGCAGAAGCTCAGGGACGGTGTCATGCTGGACGGAAGGCCGACTTCACCGGCAAAGGTTGAACTGATAAGGCAGAAAAAGCGATGCGCCGTATTGAGGATAACCATCCATGAAGGACGCAACAGGCAGGTCAGGAGGATGTGTGAGGCAGTCGGCCATCCGGTGCGAAGCCTTAAGCGCGTTGCCATCGGCGGGTTAAGGCTCGGAAGCCTGAAACCGGGCGAATGGCGTTATCTTTCGGCAAAAGAGCTGAAAAAAATCGAGGTGGACCGAAATGGATAGGGAACCGAAAACCATAAAACCCATAACCAGATACTTCAGGGAGGCCATCAGGTTTTATGACCTGGATAAACCTTTTGCAGCCCAGGCCATATTTCTGCTGATACTGGCCGTACTGTTCGGGGGCTATATGCTGGCAAGGCCTTATGCCATGGACTTCTATACCTATTATGAACAGCTGTATGTGGGGCTCCAGGGGGAACTGACCCTTGAAAACCTGAACAGCCTCGTGTTTCTCTCAGGCACCTATGAAGCGATGATCCAGTCGCTTATACGCGTAGTATTGATGGTTGCCGCCATACAACTGGTCGCCTTCCTCGTTTCGCTGTTCTTCGGAAGCTGGTATTTCTTTAGCCTGACCAATCCCGGGATGTCCGTCGGCCAGCGCACACTGGTGTTTTTCTCAAGGCTTCCGAAGATAATCGTTTTCAATTTACTGTTTTATACGGCTTTTTACCTGGGTGTCGCTGTCCTGATTATGGTTTTCGGCGTTATTACGTTTATTGTCCCCGTGCTGTCAATTTTCACGGCGCTGCTTCCGCTTGCCGTCATGGCCCTCAGCACGTTGTTTGTGTTCAAGGACCTGCTCATCATAGAGTTCGATATCGGGATTTTCAGGAACTTCAAAAAGACCATTGACCTGACCCGGGGCAATAAAAAGCAGATCATAATAAACATGATGAGCCTCTACTTCATCGGCTGGCTTCTGAGTATGTTTTCAATCGATGTGAACAATGCTGTCCTGGCCCTGTTCATCACCGCGTTCATGGAGAGCATTATCCTGATCGTCACCCAGAGGCTGTCGGTGCTGATGTTCCTGGATGCCGCGTCCCTGGAGCGGAGCGACAAAAAGAAGGATGAAAGCATAGAGGCTGTATGATTATTCATAATTGTTGACATAAACTTTCATAAAGCATTATAATCAGATTTATGAAAAATTTGACGGGGGATATTCAAATGCTGAAGTATAGCGAAATAGAAAGAATTGATCCTGAAGTGGCAAGCGCCATATACGACGAGATAAACAGGCAGGAAGGCAACATAGAGCTGATCGCGTCGGAGAACTTCACAAGCCGTGCTGTCATGGAAGCGTGCGGCTCGCCCCTGACCAACAAGTATGCCGAAGGCTACCCCAAAAAGCGCTATTACGGCGGATGCGAGCATGTGGACGTGGTGGAAAGCCTGGCGATCCAGAGGGCCAAGGAGCTTTTCGGAGCCGAGCACGCCAATGTCCAGCCCCATTCGGGCGCCCAGGCCAATATGGCCGTATTCTTTGCAGTCATGGAGCCTGGAGACGTCTTTATGGGAATGAACCTTGCCCACGGCGGACATTTGAGCCATGGAATGGCCATAAATATGTCGGGCAGGTATTTCAAACCCGTTCCCTACGGAGTAAGCGAGAAAGACGGATGTATCGACTACGACGCCCTGCGCAGGACGGCCCTGGAGTGCAGGCCGAAGATGATCATAGCCGGCGCCAGCGCGTACTCGAGAACAATAGATTTCAAGGCATTCAGGGAGATATGCGATGAGGTTGGTGCACTCTTTATGGCGGACATAGCCCATATCGCGGGTCTTGTCGCCGCAGGGCTTCATCCGAGCCCGGTTCCCTACGCCGATTTTGTTACCACCACCACTCACAAGTCCCTGAGAGGCCCAAGGGGTGGTATCATCCTTTGCAAGGAGAAATACGCAAAGGATATTGACCGGGCTGTATTCCCGGGTACCCAGGGCGGGCCGCTCATGCATATCATCGCCGGAAAGGCGGTCTGTCTGAAGGAAGCCATGTCCGACTCATTCAGGGAATACCAGCGCCAGGTGGTCAAAAACGCGAAAGCGCTGGCCGATGCATTGATTGAAAAAGGATTTGAGCTTGTTTCGGGCGGAACCGACAACCACCTGATGCTGGTGGATCTCACCAACAGGGGCATAACAGGGAAGGACGCCCAGAACATGCTGGACGAGGTCAGGATAACCGTCAACAAGAACGGCATCCCGTTCGATACCAGGAGCCCGTTCATAACAAGCGGAATCCGGCTTGGCACGCCTGCCGTAACCACCAGGGGCATGAAGGAAGAAGAGATGAGGATAATAGCCGACCTGCTGGATAAAGCCCTTGGCGGCGATTATGAGGCAAACAAGGCAGCGATAATTGATAAGGTGGACGAACTGACACGCAGGTTCCCGCTTCACAACAAGTAATCGCTGACAAGCTAAATATATATAGACTTCTATAGAATATAACCGGCCGTTCCAACCAGGGAGCGGCCGGCGTTTTATTTTTGGCCATGTTCTGCGGGAAGGGAGAGGTATTTCCCGGAATGACGCTGTTTTTCATTTCTTGATGCATTACGCGCCCATTTTTCCTGTAATCGGGCAAAACGGCAGAATTGGATTGAAACAGGCTGTATAAACGTTTATAGTTAACTTAAGAAGAAATTGACGGACAGGAGGAAAGCGGCATGAACTTCAATCCAAACAGCAGCTTTTTATATCTCGTTGCGGTCATCGTCATCCTGTTTATCCTTGCGCAATCACTGTTCTTCCTGGTACGGGCATATAAGCGGGGAAAAGCGATAGGGATGGATGCAAAAAAACTCAGGAATACCATAACCTCTTCCGCCATTTTTACCATTGCTCCGGCCGTTTCAATACTGCTGGGTGTGCTGACCTTATCAAAATTCCTTGGCCTTCCTCTTCCATGGATAAGGCTCAGCGTGATAGGAGCCATTACATATGAGCTTCCGGCCGCTACCTCCGCGGCATCAGCCCTTGGAGTTTCGGTTTCGGAAAACATCACAAGTCCGACTGTTTATTCGGCGATTGCATGGGTTATGACACTCGGGATCCTGCCCAGCACAGTACTCGTGCCAATACTGATAAGACGCATACAGGGCGGGCTCGTGTCCATCAGGAACAGGGACAGCAAATGGGGCGATCTCCTGATAACGGCGTTGTTCATGGGTATGATATCCGCCTTTATGGGAATGGTCTTTTCAAACATAAGGAAAGGCTTGTCAGGCTGGATTCCCATATTCGTCATGCTTTTCTCGGCAGTCCTTATGGGGGTATGCGGCATCCTGATAAAGGTGCTGAAAATAAAGTGGCTGCAGGATTATGCGCTGCCCATATGCATGATAGGCGCCATGGCCTTTGCAATGGTCATAACGCCGGTGATCGGGTAAAGGAGGGTAAAAGATGGCTGGCAATTCATATGAGGAAAGAACCCATTATTTAGGAAAGATCTGGATATGGACAGCGGTGATAGTTTTTCTCCTTGTTCCCGTTTCGATATGCATCTATTACAATGCATGGCCGCCATTTATGTCAGTGCTCAAGGGATTACTGGGGGTTGCCCCGATATACTGGACGGTTGGCGTCATTGAGGTGATAACCTTCACACCAATGCTGGGCACGGGCGGAACATACCTTGCCTTTGTGACGGGCAACCTGACAAACCTGAAAGTGCCCTGCGCAATAAACGCCATGGAAATAAACGATGTCAAGTCCGGCACCGAGGAGGGAGACATCGTATCCACTATCGCCGTGGCGACTTCGTCGATTGTGACTACGCTGATAATCGCGGTTGGGGTAATCCTTCTCGGCACGCTGACGCCAATATTGAACTCGCCGACATTGAAACCGGCCTTTGACAATATACTTCCCGCGCTGTTCGGAGCCCTAGGAGTGGTCTATATAAGCAAGAACTGGAAGCTGGCAGTAACGCCCATGGTGTTCATGGCCGTCCTGTTTATCGCAGTTCCATCCCTTTCGGGCTCAGTGGGCGTCCTGGTTCCCGTTGGCGCAATAATATCAATTGCAGTGGCAAGACTCCTGTACAAAAAGAACATGATTTAGCCATGCAAGGGGGGATCAGCAATGGCATATGTTATCGTTTTCGTCCTGGCCTTGATTGTATTATTGGTCATTATATCAATAATCCGGGCCGCGAGGTTCAGGCCGCTTCCCGAGGCTGCCGCCGACAGGCGCGAACTGGAGCTTGACAGGGAAAAGATTGCCGGTGATCTTGCAGAGATGCTAAGGTGCAGGACAGTATCGGACATGGATGAATCGAAGATTGATACAGGCGAATTCGAGAGATTCGGGAAACTGCTCCAGGAGAGGTTTCCGCATGTTCATAGGCACTGCGGCCTTGAGAGAATCGGGAAAACCGGGCTTTTGTATTGCTGGAAGGGCGAATCGTCATCAAAACCGACGGTGCTTATGGCCCATTACGATGTTGTCCCGGCCGATGAAAAGGGCTGGGTAAAACCCGCTTTCGAGGGAATAATTGAGAACGGTGAGATATGGGGAAGGGGAGCCCTTGATACGAAAAGTACCCTGTGCGGAATCATGGAAGCCGTAGAGTACCTTATAAAACAGGGCTTTGTTCCGAAGAACGATATCTGGCTCTCCTTTTCGGGAGATGAGGAGATCTACGGGGAGACCTGCCCGGCCATAGTGTCGGAACTGGAAAGAAGGGGTATAAAACCCGCCATGGTGCTTGACGAAGGGGGCGCCATCGTGGAAAAGGTATTCCCCGGGGTTGACAGGCCATGCGCCCTGATCGGCACGGCCGAAAAGGGAGTGGCGAATGTAACGTTTTCAATGGAAAGCCAGGGCGGGCATTCCTCGACGCCTCCGAGGCATACCATCGCGGGCAGACTTGCCAGGGCGATGGTTGAGATTGAAAGGCACCCGTTCGGATTCCAGCTTGCAAAGCCCGTCCAGGAGATGTTCGATACCATGGGGCGACATTCAGGCTTTGCGCTTCGCATCGTATTCGCAAACCTTTGGCTGTTTAAACCGGTACTGAACCTGGTCAGCAGGATCTCGGGCAATGAGATGTATGCATTGATGCACACCACATGCGCCATAACCAGGATGGAAGGCAGCCAGGCATTCAATGTGCTTCCGCCGAAGGCCAGCTTCGGGGCAAACCTGCGCCTCCTGGGCAGCGATACCGTGGATTCGGTGAAGGAAAGGTTCAGGCGTATAATCAATGATGATGATATCCGGATAGACGTAGTGCTGGGCATGAATCCTACAAAGAGTTCGGACACCGATTGCGAGGAATGGCATAAGCTGAAAAGGATAATCAAAGGCATATGGCCCGATGTCATCGTATCGCCGTACCTGATGCTCGGCTGCAGCGATTCGAGGCATTTCTGCCGGATAAGCGACAATGTCTTCAGGTTCTCGCCAATGGCGCTTTCCAAGGAGCAAAGGGATATGATCCATGGGCATAATGAAAGAATACCTGTTGAGACATTGGTAAAAACCGTTGAGTTCTATGTGAACCTGATTTATGAACTGTAGCCGGTTAATATACCGGATTATTACCGCCCGGGGCATGCCGGGACGTTTTTACGTATCGCCCGGAGAGGTTTGATCCGGTGAAAAGGTTTTGTTGACAAAGCCTGTTTCTCTGAGTATAATATTTCATGTTGACCTTCCGGGAAGCGGTTTTTGTCTTTTCCAGGGGAGGGATTTTATGAAACTTGACATTATTTCAATCATAAAGAACATCGGCGCATCCATAAGGTTCGACATAACCGACAGGCTTGATGTGCTCGATTCGGGCATCGGAACCGTGGAATTCACGGGTCCGGTGACGGTGAAGGGCACAGCAACAAGCTTTAACAGGATGATCGAGGTTAAGGGTGAGGCACAGGTCAGTTACAGGACGTTCTGCGACCGGTGCGGAGAAGCCCTTGAGCGCAGTCTTACAGTTCCCTTCAATGAGAACATTATCGAGAGGGATGAAGACGACCAGGATACGGCGATGGAGGATGATGACCGGTTCACGTTTACGGGCCATTACATTGATCTTGGCCGTATCGCGGCCGACGCGATCCTGCTGAATCTTCCCATGCAGCACCTGTGCAGCGAGGATTGCAGGGGACTGTGCTCCTCGTGCGGGAATAAGATCAGCGGCAGCGGCTGCGATTGCGAAGAGAGCCAGGTCACAGATCCAAGGTTGGAATCTTTAAAGGGTTATTTTAAGAATAATTAACAACAATAAAAAGAGCAATTCCCGGACAACAGGAATGAGGCTATCGCCCTGAACGGAGGTGTAAATACATGGCAGTCCCAAAGAAAAAGGTATCAAAGCAGAGGAGAAATAAGAGGAGAACCCATTTTAAGCTTGCCGCGCCGAACCTGGTGGCATGCCCCAAGTGCCATACTCTTAAGCTTCCCCATGTGGTTTGCATGGAGTGCGGTACCTACGACGGCAAGGAAGTTGTTAAGCTTGAAGAGGCCAAGTAATATCTTCGTTAACAATGATGAACCGCAGGAAGAAGTAGCAGCTTAATCAAATGAGCTGCTATTGTTTTTTATTAACGGCATGGGCGGCATAATATGGCCAGCATTAAGGCATGGTGGTGCGTGAATGAAAACCGGAAAAATCAGGATAACGGGCATACAGCCCGGCAGCATTGCCGAGGAACTGGAAATAAAGGCCGGGGACTACCTCGTGTCCATCAACGGCATGGGAATCAGGGACGTTTTCGACTACAGGTTTTATACAGCCGAGGATTTTCTGACCCTCGAGATAGAGAGTCAAAGCGGGGAGAGATGGACGGCGGAGATCGAGAAGGACGAGGACGAAGACCTTGGCCTGGAGTTCGGGAATCCCTTGATGGACGAGGAAAAGAGCTGCAGGAACAAGTGCGTTTTCTGCTTCATCGACCAGCTTCCGCCCGGCATGCGCGAAACCCTGTATTACAAGGATGACGATGTCCGCCTGTGTTTCCTGTTCGGAAACTATATCACCATTACCAACATGGACGACGAGGAGATGGATAGGATCATCCGCTACAGGATGTCGCCGGTTAATGTTTCGGTCCACACCACCAACCCGGAGCTCAGGGTGAAAATGCTGAACAACCGGTTTGCCGGGGATGTTCTTGAGCGCATAAAAAGGTTTACCGATGCCGGGATTACTGTGAACTGCCAGATCGTGCTGTGCCCCGGTATAAATGACGGGAAGGAACTGGCCAGGACCCTCCAGGACCTGTGTCGCCTGTATCCCCGTATGCACAGCATTTCGGTGGTGCCGGTAGGCCTGACAAAGTACAGGCAAGGATTGTACCCGCTTGAACCCTTCGACAGAGAGTCCGCATCCCTTGTAATCGACCAGGTGGAAGCCTGGCAGCGCCGTCTCATGGATATTTTCGGAAGCCGCGTTGTTTACCTGGCAGATGAATTCTACCTTATGGCAGGAAGGAAACTTCCGCCCCATGAGGCATACGAGGACTTCCCGCAGTTGGAAAACGGGGTCGGCATGGTATCGTCATTTGTCCATGAAACCCTGGAAGCGCTTTCAGATATCGGGTCAGAAGAAAGCCCTGCGTCCGGCCTGGCGGGAAGCCATGGTGGGATTACGGAAGAACGGGCATTTGGCCGGAAACAGGTAAGCATAGCCACGGGAACGCTGGTTTTCCCCATCATGGAGGAACTGGCCGGAACCGTAGAGAAAAGCCTTAAAAACGTGAAGCTGAAGGTGTATCCAGTGGAGAACAGCTTCTTCGGGGGCAGGGTATCGGTTACAGGGCTTCTTACCGGACAGGACCTTCTCGGAACGCTTAAAGGCAGGGACCTTGGGGATTGCCTTATGCTTTCCCGGAATATGTTCCGTTCGGGAACCGAGGTCATGCTGGACGATATAACCCGGTCGGACCTGGAATCAGAACTGGGAGTGCCGGTTATGATAATGGATAACGACGGGTATTCCTTTGTAAGCAGCCTGGCTGAGGAAGCCGAAGGCTGATCGCCTGCGGACATGCTGTACGGAAATTTCGGGTATTAAGATCTCGTACAAGTAAAAATGAGCTTGTACAGCAAAATTTAACAAAAGACCGGTTAACACTTCCGCGAACTCCTGAATATACTGTAGAGACAGGAGCTGGCATGGAGGTTATGCAGATGAAGATTGTCGTCCTTAAGATGCCCGGATTCCTCGGAGGAATACTCAGGCGTATTTTCAAGATCCGCTGAGGGTTTTGATCTTGTGTGACGGGCGTGCTACAGCCGCTGCCGGATGGCAGAACGGGATGCGCAAGATAAGGAATGTGGCTTTTGGCCACATTTTTTAATCCAGGAAAAACGCATGATGGAATAACGATTAAGAGATAACGATCCGGTAATAACAGTGTGGCAGAAAACGCAAAAAACCCGGGTCTTCCCGGGTTTTCCTTCCATGCGGATAAACAGGTTTATACGGTCTTTTCCACTTTGCTGGAACGGAGGCATTTTGCGCAAACGTTCATCTTCTTTTTTACACCGTCAACCACAAGCGTGACCTTCCTGATATTGGGCTTCCAGGTTCTGTTTGTCCTTCTGTGTGAGTGGCTGAGCTGTATACCAAAATGCTGTCCCTTATTGCATATATCGCACTTTGCTATTACTTACACCTCCCTGCAGCATGCTGAAATGGTCTTTATCAATAAATGTATGGTTCAAACCAACAACAAACACCATTCTACCATACTATTCGGCGGTATTGCAAGAATCTTTCATATGCTTTTTTTGAAAAATGAGGATAACTGCCGCAGCCAGCAGGGCTATAATGGCTGTAATACCCACAATAATCTTTGCCTGGGTTTCATCCATGCCGAAGTTGCTGCGAAGCGCCGACCATTCGCTTACCAGCCCGAAGAGGATGAACAGGAAGGAAGAAATCAGCGCCATTATCCGGGTGGGGATGTATTTTAATGCCACAGCGCCTGCGGCCAGGCCGATGCAGTCCGCGATGAGCAGGGCTGTCGTTGAACCCAGAAAAACGCTTAAAGGTCTTTCAGGGTAGAGGGCTGAGAAGGAGAATGTGGAGAGCTGGGTTTTGTCGCCTATCTCAGCTAAAAAGAAGGCCAGTGCCACCGTGATGATGGCGCCCGCTGAAGTGCCTGTTGAACATGTGGCTTCTTCCTCCTCCTCCTTTCTGAGGGACAGGAGGCCGAATATGATGAAAAGCAGGGAAGCGGACGCCTTCACGACATCCTGTATGACCTTTATTCCGCCTATGACAGCGCCCAGCGATACGGCAAGCAGGTTCAGGATGATGATGGAGATCGAAATCCCGGCAAAAACATGCCGGGTCTTGAATTTTGAAGCGCAGGCCATCACAAGGAGCTGTGTCTTGTCTCCCATCTCCATGAGGAGCACCATGCCGAAGGTGGTTATCAAAACGCCAAAATCAAGATTCATCGTGGTTTTCCTTTCCGGTAAAAAGCCGCCTGCCGCTTTACCACTAAAAGTTGATGCTGACAGGCCCTGTAATATGATTTTATGTTTAAGTTTTCCGGTCAAGTCGGCAAGCCAATTATATCATCTGCATTTTCAGGTTTTCAAATGCAGCGCGGGGCATACTAAGGCTGAAATCTTTCATCAGGTTAAGCCTTTGTGCCCTGGTTTTCCATGCCTTTTCACGAGTCCGTCATGCTGCCCTCTTTAGCCCGTCATAAAATGGAATGGCAACAGGAGTGGGAATCGGGAATGTTTATGAAAGGCATAAGCGCGGCTGCCGGTATTCTGCTGCTTGTGACAAACCTTGATATGGCAGGCCGGGCATACAATAATATAACTGATTTCAGCGCGGTTTATCCATATCCGTACACCCGCCCGTGGGGCTTCATCGCCGAGCCTGTACCGGCCATTGAGGACGATCCGGATGGCGGTTCCAGAAGCGGCGGGGAAATACCCGGGCATGATGCTGCCGAAAGCAGCCGGGAATACCATCCCGGAACCGCGGTCATGGAGGAAGACCTGCCCGGGCGGGAACCAGCGGAGATAAGCGGCCCGATCGTGACATCCCTGCCGGAAAACAATGTGTTCGATCCCAGGTATATCTCTTTCAAAAGAGAGGTCCAGGCCATCATCCGCGATGCCCGGGAGTTTTCGGGCATAAGGACGCCGGTGGGCGTTTTCGTCATGGACCTTTGCACTGGTTTTTATACCGGCGTCAATGACACCCGCACCAGGTTCGACCCCAATGACGGGACACGGGAAGGGTATTTCAACAGTGCCTCGGTGATAAAGCTGTTCCAGGGGTATATCCTGTACGATATGCTCCGCCGCGGGGAACTTGACGAGGACGAGGTCTATACCGACCAGGTGACCGGGCGGTCTTTCAGGCTCATGGACATGATCCATACCATGATCTCAAGGAGTGACAACAACTATTCCAATGCATGCCTGAGGCTCATAGGCAACGCAAAATCCAACGAGGTGCTCGTAAGGCTCGGGATAACCGATTCGGTCATTTATGGAGAGATGTCGGGAGCCATCGGGTACAGTCTCAGGAATAACCTTGAAAAATACGGCACCACCAAGAGGTGCGCCAGGATTACCCCAAATGACACTGGACTGATCCTTTATAATATATACATTAACAAGGACAGCGATCCGTATATGGCCGCCTTGAACAGGGCGCTCCTCGCCAATATCTACAATTCCCGGATACCGGTCGGGGTGAGGAAAGTGAACAAGGGATATGAAATCGCCCATAAGACCGGCACAAACATCTCCCTGGGGGTATATAACGACGCGGGAATCATCTATGGCAGGCGCCCGTTCATCCTTGTGGCCTTTACCCAGGGCACAACATCGCAGGCAGCCCACAGCTTCATAAGGAAGCTGGCCCAGGACCTGACCGTCTATTTCGACCAGGGGGTCACCCCAAACCGTCCCCTTGGTCAGACCAGAGGAACCGTCCCCCTGGTTGAAAAATAGGTATTGACAGCTTTGAGTGAAGGCTGTTATAATAGGGTCTAATCATAACTGCATAACTAAATAACCCCTAATAAATGTGATGACGGAGCCGTGCATTGCTGCACAAGTCGGCGCAGAGAGCCGGTGGTTGGTGTAAACCGGCGTGACCGCAGTTATGCATATCCCTCCCGAACAGTTACTCTGAACCTTTATGACAGAAGTAGGAGTAAACGGCAAGCCCCGTTACAGGTGAAGGTTTGATTGAACCTCGTGAGATTCCCGTCGTGAGATGGGAATGAAATAGGGTGGTAACACGTGGAGTATATCCCTCGTCCCTGCTGTTTGTATCGGAACGAGGGTTTTTTTATACCGTGATAAGGTGGTGGAATTGTGAAAGCAGCCGAAGCGATTGTCAAATTCCTGGTGGAAGAAGGCGTGGATACCGTATTCGGGTATCCGGGAGGATATATTGTCCATGTATATGAAGCCCTGAGGAAATCGGATATCAGGCACATCCTTGTACGCCAGGAGTCGGCGGCGGCTCACAGCGCAAACGGTTATGCCAGGGTGTCGGGCAAGACAGGGGTATGCATTGCGACCTCCGGTCCCGGTGCTACCAACCTGATTACAGGAGTAGCCACGGCATACATGGATTCAATCCCGCTGGTGGTATTGACGGGGCAGGTCCCCAGTTCCATGATAGGCAGGGATGTTTTCCAGGAAGCTGATATCAAGGGAGCTACCGAATCCTTTACCAAGCACAATTACCTTGTAAGGGACGCAAAAGATCTTCCGCGGATTTTCCGTGAAGCATTCCATATCGCATCAACCGGAAGGCCGGGCCCTGTGCTCATAGACCTTCCCCATGACATCCAGGCCGCGGACATCCCGTACAGTTACCCCGAAACCGTCCATATCAGCGGCTACAAGCCTACGGTAAAGGGGCATGAGGGACAGATCAAGCGTGCCCTGAAGGCCATTGCCGAAAGCGAGAGGCCACTGATACTGGCCGGGGGCGGCGTGAACCTTGCGCGCGCCCATACCGAGCTTCTGTACTTCTCAGAGAAATCAGGCATTCCCGTGGTCCATACCCTGATGGGAAAAGGGGCGTTCCCGTCCAACCATCCCCATTATGTGGGCATGATAGGGACCCATGGCTTTTCTTACGCCAACGAGGCGGTAAGCATGGCCGATCTTGTAGTTTTCATCGGGGCGCGCATCGCCGACAGGACAGCCGGGGGAACACAGATACTTCCCGAGAACATGAGGATCGTCCATATAGACGTGGACCCGGCTGAGATAGGCAAAATCGTGGGAACCAACATACCCATCGTTGGTGACCTGCGTGTGATCCTGAAACAGATGAATGAGAAGATAAAGAAAAAGGATACAAGCGCCTGGCTGGAAACCCTGCGGGCCATGAAAACCGAAGAAACCTACGAGACCGGTCGCCTGGTGAACCCCAAGAAGGCCATCCGCATCCTGTCCGGAAAGCTGAGCGACACGGCCATAATGGTCGCCGATGTGGGGCAGAACCAGTTCTGGGCGGCAAGGCATTTTGAAGACCTGCCGGGAAGGAAGTTCATGGCATCGGGCGGCATGGGAACCATGGGCTACGGAATTCCCGCTGCGGTGGGGGCAAAGATCGCGGCGCCCGATAGGCAGGTTGTGGCGGTTTGCGGCGATGGCGGCTTCCAGATGAGCATGTTCGAACTGGGAACCATAGCTGCCAACGAGATAGACCTAAAGATAGTGCTGTTCAATAATTCCCACCTGGGCATGGTCAGGGAGATACAAAACAGGGTGTTTGGCCAGAACAGCCATACTGCCCTTGATAAGAACCCGGATTTCGTCATGCTCGCAAAGGCCTACGGCATAAGCGGCGTGCGGGTTGAGAAGGATGAGGACCTAAAATCGGCCTTTGACCAGGCCCTGAGTCATAAGGGGCCATTCCTGGTGGAGTGCGTTGTCGATCCCGACGAGAGCACGCTGTAACCATAAATAGATATATGATTGCAAATAACCAATATCGCAGTTGAGAGTAAGGGGAGATGAGTGTGAACAACAGACATGTTCTTTCAGTTCTGGTTGAGAACCAGGCAGGCGTACTGAGCCGTGTATCCGGCCTGTTCAGCCGGAGGGGCTACAACATCGACAGCCTGTCGGTAGGCGTGACCGAAGATCCGGCCATTTCCCGCATGACCATTGTAGTCAGGGGGGACAGTTACATCCTTGAGCAGATCAAGAAACAGCTCAATAAGCTTATTGACGTCATAAAGGTCATTGAACTGGACAAGGACAGGTCGGTATTCAGGGAACTGATGCTCATCAAGGTGAATGCCAGGGAAAACACACGGGCATCCATCATTGAGATTGTGGACATCTTCAGGGCCAGTGTCGTGGATGTATCCAGCGAGACCCTCACCGTGGAGATGACCGGTGACGAGGACAAGATCGAAGCCTTTATAGACCTGATGAAGCCTTACGGCATCCGCGAGATTGTCCGCACCGGACTGACAGCCCTCGAAAGAGGCAGTAAGGAAATACAAAGCTATAAGAAGTATGGCGAGGAGGATTAGTGTCATGGCAAAGATGTATTATGAGAAGGATTGCAATCTTGCCCTGCTGAAGGGAAAAACAGTGGCTGTTATAGGTTACGGGAGCCAGGGCCATGCCCACGCCCTTAACCTGCACGAGTCCGGAGTGGATGTCGTGGTAGGCCTTTATGAAGGAAGCAAATCCTGGAAGGCTGCGGAAGAAGCAGGCCTTAAGGTGGCCGTTGCCGCAGAGGCGGCAAAACAGGCCGATATCATCATGATACTTGTAAACGACGAGAAGCAGCCGAAGCTCTACAAGGAGAGCATAGAACCCGCGCTCAGGGCCGGCAAGTCACTGGCCTTTGCCCACGGTTTCAATATCCATTTCGGGCAGATCGTACCGCCGCCCGACGTGAACGTGTTCATGGTGGCGCCCAAGGGGCCGGGCCATACCGTAAGAAGCCAGTACCAGGAGGGCAAGGGCGTGCCGTGCCTTGTGGCGGTTTACCAGGATGCCACGGGCAACGCCAAGGAACTGGCCCTCGCATATGCCGCCGGTATTGGCGGAGCCAGGGCGGGTGTCCTGGAAACCACGTTCAAGGAAGAAACCGAAACCGACCTGTTCGGTGAGCAGGCGGTTCTCTGCGGCGGCGTTGTGGAACTCATGAAGGCCGGGTTCGAAACACTGGTCGAGGCGGGATACCAGCCCGAGAGCGCATATTTCGAATGCGTCCACGAGATGAAGCTGATCATCGACCTGGTGAACAGGGGCGGATTCGAATTCATGAGGTATTCCATCAGCGATACGGCTGAATACGGGGATTACATGACCGGAAAGCGCATCATCACCGAGGAGACCAGGAAGGAGATGAAGAAGGTCCTCCAGGAGATCCAGGACGGAACCTTCGCCAGGAACTGGATACTTGAGAACCAGGCCAACAGGCCCAACTTCAACGCCAGGAGAAGGATGGAGAAGGAGCACCTGGTAGAGAAGGTGGGCAGGGAACTGAGGAAGATGATGAGCTGGAACAAGTAAAGTATACAGCGCAAGTAACAGCGGACGCGGCAGAAGACATAATTTCTGTTTCGGCAAGCATCAGGAAGGAGAATGCGGCATGACGCGCAAGGTTGATATATTGGATTCAACTTTGAGGGATGGCGCGCAGGCTGAGGGGATTTCATTCTCAGTGGAAGACAAGCTGAAGGTTGTCAGGACGCTGGATGACCTGGGAGTTGCATACATCGAGGCAGGCAACCCGGGTTCCAACCCCAAGGATATCGAATTTTTCGAGAGAATGCGCCATGTAAAACTGAAGAATGCCAGGCTTGCGGCTTTCGGAAGCACGAGGAGGCGAGATATCCCGGTGGAGGAGGACAGCAATGTCCAGTCCCTGCTATCAGCGGGGACCCCTGTCATCGTCATATTCGGGAAGAGCTGGGATTTCCATGTCACCGACGTGATAAGGACCACCCTTGAGGAGAACCTGAACATGATCCGGGATACCGTGGAATTCTTCAAGAAGAAGAAAAAGGAAGTCATATTCGATGCGGAACACTTCTACGACGGGTATAAGTCCAACCCCGATTATGCCTTCAAGGCGCTTAGGGCAGCGGTGGAAGGCGGCGCGGACTGCCTCGTGCTCTGCGATACGAACGGCGGGTGCTTCCCCAGCGAGGTCTATGAGATCACGAAGAAGGTGACTGAATCCTTTAATCTAAAGATTGGGATACACACCCATAACGACGCGGGCATGGCAGTAGCCAGCTCTATCGCGGCCGTTGAGGCAGGAGCGTCCCATGTGCAGGGAACCTATCTTGGATACGGGGAGCGCTGCGGGAATGCAAACCTGTCTACCATAATACCCAACCTGCAGATTAAGAAGGGTATAATCTGCCTTCCCCAGGATAACCTGGCGAAGCTTACCCATGCAGCCAGGAAGATCGCCGAGATATCGAACATCACCATGAACGAAAGGGATCCCTATGTGGGCAACAGCGCTTTTGCCCATAAGGGAGGAATGCATATCGACGGTGTTTCCAAGGCCACCAGGTCCTTTGAGCATGTGGATCCTGACCTTGTGGGCAACAAGAGGCGCTTTTTAATGTCCGAGGTCGCGGGAAGGCGAACCATCCTGGACAAGATAAGGGAGATATGTCCGTCGGTCACCAAGGAGTCAAAGGAAGCCGAGGCTGTTGTTAACAGTCTTAAGGAACTGGAGCACCAGGGCTACCAGTTTGAGGGGGCCGAAAGCTCCTTTGAACTGATAATACGAAAACAGCTTGGCAAGTACCGGCCTTTCTTCGAACTGGAATCCTTCAAGCTGATATCCGAGCAGCCCGCCAGGCCGGGTCCCAGTGCTTCAGCCCTCATAAAGGTCAAGGTTGACGGCAAGTCGGAGATCACGGCGGCGGAAGGCGAAGGTCCCGTACACGCCCTGGACCGTGCCCTGCGCAAGGCCCTGGAGGTATTCTATCCCGAACTCTCGTCGGTACACCTCACAGACTTCAAGGTACGCGTGATAGACTCCGAATCGGCAACCGCGGCCAAGGTACGCGTTCTGATCGAATCCACCGACGGTGAAACCGTCTGGTCTACTGTCGGTGTGTCGACCGACATAATTGAGGCAAGCTGGATCGCTCTTGTGGACTCCATTGAATACAAGCTGATCAAGGACCTCGAGAAGAAGATAAGAGTATACATGTAAGGAGGAAGCTTCAGGATATGGGTATGACTATGACGCAGAAGATTCTTGCCGCCCATGCCGGTCTGGACAGTGTCGAGCCGGGACAGCTGATCGAAGCGAGTCTGGATATGGTGCTGGGAAACGACATCACTTCTCCCGTAGCCATAAAGGAGTTTCATAAGATGGGGGCCGGCAAGGTATTTGATAAGGCAAAGGTTGCCCTGGTGCCCGATCATTTTACTCCCAACAAGGATATCAAGGCCGCCGAGCAGTGCAGGTTCGTGAGGGAGTTTGCCCGCAGCATGGAAGTGGAGAACTACTTCGAGGTCGGCGAGATGGGCATTGAACACTGCCTCCTGCCCGAAAAGGGACTGGTGGTACCCGGGGACCTGGTGATAGGCGCTGATTCCCACACATGCACATACGGGGCCCTTGGAGCATTTTCCACCGGCGTAGGAAGCACCGACATGGCTGCCGGCATGGCGACCGGAAAGTGCTGGTTCAAGGTTCCTTCAGCGATTAAATTCGTACTTAAGGGAAGGCCTTCGGGCTGGGTCAGCGGGAAGGATATAATCCTTCATATCATAGGAATGATAGGCGTAGACGGCGCGCTGTACAAATCCATGGAGTTCATGGGTGAAGGACTGCAATACATCTCCATGGACGGGCGGTTCACCATGGCCAATATGGCCATCGAGGCGGGCGCCAAGAACGGGATTTTCATGGTGGACGAGAAGACCATTGAATATGTGAAAGCCCACTCCAAGAAGCCGTGGACCGTATACGAGCCCGATGAGGATGCCGTTTACGACGAGGTTTACGAGATCGATCTTTCGAAGGTCCGTCCCACGGTGGCATTCCCGCATCTTCCCAGCAACACCAGGACCATTGACGAGGTGGGGGACGTCGAAATCGACCAGGTGGTTATAGGCTCATGCACCAATGGGCGCCTGGAAGACCTGAGGGTAGCGGCGAAGATCCTCAATGGAAGAAAGGTAAAGAAGGGGGTCAGGGTTATTATATTCCCCGGCACCCAGAGAATATATCTTGATGCCCTGAAAGAGGGCCTTATCGAACAGTTTGTCGAGGCGGGCGCCGTGGTGTCCACGCCCACCTGCGGCCCGTGCCTGGGCGGGCATATGGGCATCCTGGCAAAGGGCGAACGCGCCGTGTCCACAACCAACAGGAACTTCGTGGGCAGGATGGGCCATACCGAATCCGAGGTCTACCTGGCCAGTCCAGCCGTGGCGGCGGCATCGGCCGTCACAGGAAGGATCACGGATCCGGACACTCTGCTTAAAGCCGATTAAGGAGGAGTTTTATGAAAGCAAAGGGTAAAGTATTCAGATATCGCAACAATGTGGACACCGATGTGATCATACCCGCCCGTTATCTGAACACTTCCGATCCGAAGGAACTGGCTGCTCACTGCATGGAGGATATCGATCCCGACTTTGTGAAGAATGTCAGGCCGGGTGACATAATCGTGGCTGAAAGGAATTTCGGCTGCGGCTCCTCCCGCGAACATGCGCCCATCGCCATAAAGGCTTCCGGGGTGTCCTGTGTGATAGCTTCCACCTTCGCGAGGATATTCTACAGGAATGCCATCAATATCGGGCTTCCCATCCTGGAATGCGAACAGGCGGTGAAAGGAATAGAAGCAGGAGACGAGGTGGAGGTGGACTTCGATACCGGGATCATTAAGAACCTTACAAGGGGAACCACCTTTAAGGCCCGTCCGTTTCCCGAATTCATGAAAAGGATCATGGCCGCTGACGGCCTTGTAAATTACATTAGAACAAAAACGGAGTAAGACGTGGTTTGTGCACGGTCTTATCCTGCTGAAAAGGAGATGGGTATGGAGTACAGGATTGCGGTATTGCCGGGCGACGGCATAGGCCCGGAGGTAACGGAACAGGCGCTGCTGGTGCTGGAGGAGGTTGGCAGGAAGTTTGGCCACAGCTTCAGGTTCAATAAGCTGTTGGCAGGCGGATGCGCCATTGACGCAACAGGGAGTCCACTGCCAAAGGAAACCCTTGATGCCTGCAAGGATAGCGACGCGGTCCTGTTGGGTGCGGTTGGAGGCCCAAAATGGGACAGCCTCCCCGGAGATAAAAGGCCTGAGGCCGGGCTCCTGGGACTCAGGGGTGGACTTGGGCTCTTTGCTAACCTGCGTCCGGCCATCCTCAATAAGGAGCTGCGTGACGCAAGCACCCTGCGGCCTGATATAATCGGCGAAAGCATGGATATCATGGTCGTCCGGGAACTCACCGGCGGCATCTATTTCGGGGAGCGGGGAAGGCGATCCGGAAAGATGGGCGATGAGGCATATGATACCGAATCCTACAGCGTCGGAGAGGTTGAGCGTATTGCCCGGATAGCCTTCGGGATCGCAAGGAAGAGAAGTTTCAAGGTTACCAGTGTGGACAAGGCTAATGTCCTTGAAAGCTCGCGCCTCTGGCGGGAAGTGGTCACAAGGGTGGCGCAGGAGTACCCGGATGTGAAACTTGAGCATATGTATGTAGACAATGCCGCAATGCAATTGGTGAGAAACCCGAAGCAGTTCGACGTGATTGTTACCACCAACATGTTCGGGGACATCCTGTCCGACGAGGCCAGCATGATCACGGGCTCCATCGGGATGCTGCCCTCCGCAAGCCTGGGTGAGGGAAACTTCGGACTGTACGAGCCCATCCATGGCTCGGCGCCCGACATCGCCGGGCAGGACAAGGCAAATCCCCTGGCTACGATACTCTCCATAGCCATGATGCTCAGGTACACCATGCACCTGGAAGATGAAGCCAGGGCTGTGGAGAAGGCCGTGGACAGGGTGTTGGAGGAAGGCTACAGGACCGGCGATATCATGAGCCCGGGCAAGAAACTGGTTGGCACTTCCGAGATGGGCAGACTGGTAGCAGAACGTATATGACATAATGAAAAACATGGGGACAGATCATGAGGGCAAGAGCAGAAATTCCGCTTGGGATCGATCAGGAGAACAATCTTTCAGGTCGGAAAACGCCGGAATCATTCCCTTGGTCTGAAACAGGCGGCAACAGGGAGTTCTGCCTGATCAGACCAGCGGAACCGTCCCCTTGGTCTGTGGTCAGACCAGCGGAACCGTCCCCCTGGTCTGAACCGTCCCCGGTGTAAAGAGAGGTTGAAGGGTATGAGAAGCGATATTGTAAAGAAAGGTGTTGAAAGGGCTCCCCACAGGTCCCTGTTCAAGGCCATGGGATATACCGACGAAGAGATACAAAGACCCCTGATAGGGGTTGTGAACGCCAGGAGCGAGATCGTGCCCGGGCATATAGGGCTGGATACCATCGCAGAAGCAGTGAAGGCAGGTATTCGCGCCGCGGGCGGAACACCATTCGAGTTTCCGTCCATCGGTGTCTGTGACGGCATTGCCATGGGCCATCCAGGCATGCATTATTCCCTGGCTTCACGGGAACTCATCGCCGATTCCATCGAATCAATGGCCATTGCCCACGGGTTTGACGGCCTTGTGCTTATACCCAACTGTGACAAGATAGTTCCCGGCATGCTTATGGCAGCGGCAAGGGTCAACATTCCCGCCATAGTGGTAAGCGGCGGCCCAATGCTGGCCGGGCGGGCCGGAAGCGAGGGGATCAGCCTGACCGACATGTTTGAGGCTGTGGGAGCCGTAAGCGCCGGCAGGATGACAGAGGAGGAGCTGGCCGAATACGAGGACTGCGCCTGCCCGAGCTGCGGTTCATGCTCCGGCATGTTTACGGCCAACAGCATGAACTGCCTTACCGAAGCCATTGGCATGGCTTTGCCCGGCAACGGCACCATACCGGCCGTTATGGCAGAGCGGGTGCGCCTGGCCAAGAAGACAGGCTTTATGATCATGGAACTGGTGAAAGCCGATATCAAGCCGCGGGATATCCTGAACCCCGAGGCATTCTATAACGCGCTGGCCGTGGATATGGCCCTTGGATGCAGCACCAACAGCATGCTCCATCTTGCGGCCATAGCCTACGAGGCAGGAGTTAAATTCAACCTGGAGATGGCCAACGAGATAAGCGCAAGGACGCCGAACCTCTGCAAGCTGGCCCCGGCAGGCAGGCATTTCGTGGAGGATCTCCATGCCGCCGGAGGGGTTTACGCGGTGATGAAGGAGCTTTCGAAAAAGAATCTCATAAACCTTGACCTAATAACCGTAACAGGCAAAACAGTCGGCGAGAACCTGGACGGCGCCCGGAACAGGAATCCCCAGGTTATAAGGCCCATAGAGAATCCCTATAGCCCGACGGGCGGAATAGCTGTCCTTAAAGGCAATATCGCTCCCAACGGCTGCGTGGTGAAAAGAAGCGCCGTAGCCCCCGAGATGCTGGTCCACGAAGGCCCTGCCCGGGTATTCGACTCCGAGGACAACTGTATCAGGGCCATACTATCGGGCTCCATCAAGAAGGGCGAGGTAGTTGTGATCCGTTATGAAGGGCCCAAGGGAGGCCCTGGCATGAGGGAGATGCTAATGCCGACATCGGCGCTGGCAGGAATGGGACTTGATGCCGATGTTGCCCTGATTACCGACGGCAGGTTCAGCGGAGCCACCAGGGGCGCCAGTATAGGGCATGTTTCCCCGGAGGCGGCGGAAGGCGGCCCCATTGCCCTGGTCCAGGATGGGGATATCATCGCCATCGACATGAACAACTGCACCATCAACCTGAAGGTTCCCGGGGAAGTGCTGGAACAAAGGCGTAAAAACTGGTCATGCCCGCCGCCGAAGGTTAAGGGCGGGTACCTGGCCCGCTACGCAAGGATGGTTTCCTCGGCCGATGAGGGTGCGGTATTGAAGACAGTATAATACGGAACGGAATCGTGGCAAAAAACCAAGTACGAATTGAAATGAGGTGTTTTCATGCGGTTGACGGGTGCTGACATTCTGCTGGAATGCTTGCTTGAACAGGGTGTTGACACCATCTTCGGTTTTCCCGGCGGGGCTGTGCTGAATATATATGATTCCTTATATAAATACAGGGACAGGATAAGGCATTATCTCACATCCCATGAGCAGGGCGCGGCCCATGCCGCCGACGGCTATGCCCGCGTGACCGGGAAGGTGGGGGTATGCCTTGCCACATCGGGCCCCGGAGCCACCAATCTTGTGACCGGCATAGCCACTGCCTACATGGATTCAGTCCCGGTAGTGGCCATAACGGGAAATGTGCCACTGAGCCTTCTTGGCAAGGACAGTTTCCAGGAAGTGGACATTACGGGCATCACCATGCCCATCACCAAGCACAATTTCATAGTCAAGGATGTCAACGACCTGGCCAATATTGTCAGAAAAGCCTTCTACATAGCACAGGAAGGAAGGCCGGGTCCCGTGCTCATAGACATACCGAAGGACATCACCGCGCAGAAGGCGGAGTATACGCCTGCCCCGAAGCGCGAGATCCCAAGGCGCACGGAGGACATTTCCGAAAAGGCGATTAACTACGCCATGGAACTGATTGAGAACAGCCAAAAGCCCCTGATCTATGCAGGGGGCGGCGTCATTTCCTCCGATGCAGCCCCGGAGCTCCTGGAGTTTGCCGAGAAGGTCAATGCACCTGTTACCCTCAGCCTGATGGGCATGGGCGCCTTTCCAGCCACACATCCCAATTATACAGGCATGATAGGCATGCACGGGACCAAGACCTCAAACATGGCCGCAACAAAATGCGACCTGCTCATCGCGGTGGGCGCCCGTTTCAGTGACCGTGTCGTGAGCAAGGCGGAGCGCTTCGCGTCAAAAGCGCGGATTCTCCACATAGATGTAGACGCGGCCGAGGTCAACAAGAACGTCCGGTCCAGCAGGTATATCATCGGGGATGTCCGCGAAGTGCTGCGCGCCCTGAACAAGAGGATTAAGAGGGTTGAAAGGGAGGAGTGGATGTCCTTCATCCGGGATATGAAGGCTAAGTATCCCCTCTCTTATCGTGAAGATACCCTTACGCCCCAGTACGTCCTGGAGAAGATCTATGAACTGACCGGCGGCGATGCCATCATAGCTACCGAAGTAGGCCAGCACCAGATATGGACGGCACAGCACTACAAGTTTACCAGGCCAAGGACCTTTGTTTCCTCGGGCGGCCTCGGTACAATGGGCTTCGGCCTTGGAGCCTCCCTGGGAGCCCAGGTCGGCGCACCGGGCAAGCGGGTGTTCAATATCGCCGGCGACGGAAGCTTCAGGATGAACATGAACGAACTGGCTACGGCTGTGGAATACAAGCTTCCTGTTATAGTGGTGATCATGAACAACCATGCCCTTGGTATGGTGCGACAGTGGCAGAACCTGTTCTATGACGGCAGATATTCGCATACGACCCTGGACAGGGGTACCGACTTCGTAAAGCTGGCCGAGGCCTTCGGTGCAGTGGGATACAACCTTACCGAAAAGGGTGACGTGGAAGAGACCATAAAGAAGGCCATGGCGCAGGACCGGCCCGTGGTGATAAACTGCGAAATAGACAGGGATCTCAAAGTATATCCCATGGTTCCCCCGGGAGCGCCGATCGAGGAAGTGATCATGGATATAGCTGAATGATATCATGCATTAACAGCCTATGTTTTTTCGTTCATGGGCTATTAAGTTTACTATGCAAAAACGTCTCGCGTTTACGCGAGGCGTTTTTTGTCATGCCAGACATTTCCGTAAAGAATTTGAAAACGGTCAATTGAAAAGGAAAGTTCCACTTTGAAGAAGTAACTTCCATAGATTTTGAAATGACTGGCAGATCAGTATTAAGGCTGAAAAGATAAAGCTGAAATTATTAGTGTGTTTTGCCTTTAG